>Ga0187814_10000836_pt1 | contig 11204 bp, 7 predicted proteins | sample NC_S_4_FD_132450 | JGI IMG/M metagenome (GOLD analysis project Ga0187814, IMG submission 132450) | Wetland sediment microbial communities from Neuse River Estuary, North Carolina, USA - ASW-S_4 | ecosystem: Environmental > Aquatic > Freshwater > Wetlands > Sediment | place: USA: North Carolina...
CATACCGGTGATCCTCCTGAGGTCGAGATGCGAGTGTCAGCAACCCGCATTCTCCCCGCCCAGGCGGACGTTTCCGCGCCCCGGCCAGTCCGGGGCGCGGCGCTTAATGCACGATCCAGGAAGATTCCAATGAGGTTCCGTTTCCCCGATCCGCGGCGACCAGCACCGCATGCGATCATCGGTCTCGATGACGTCGCCCGGCGTTGGTGTCGACGCAATCGCAGGGCTGGATCCGCCGCTGCTGGTCGTGCGGAGCGTCGCGGGACGGTCTTACGACGTGGAGAGTCGCTCGACCGTTCTCACGTTGCCTAAGGAATGGCCGCGACGCTAAGGCTGGACTGCTGCATCTCGATCCAAGCAGGAGGCTGCGGTCGGCGCCAGCGGAGTGCTGGTTTCGTTCCGTACCAGAAGTCTCGTGTCGACCGTAGCGGACTGTTGCAAAGCCGGGCCCGTGCGCAGGGGTGGTGTCAGCGACGAGGGGAGGGGCTGTTCTCGCTCGTCCTAGTCGCGAGCGCGGGCGCCCGGAGGGTGAGGGTCTCGAGCCCGTCGACGGTCGCCAGTCGTGGCCTCAAAGAGGATCGCCGCCTTGGCCCGGTTTGCTGAGAGCTCGCTTCACGGTACGCTCCTTGGCGCACGGACGAGGAGCGAGGACGTGCTCGTCAACACCGATTATCTAGTCGTAGGGGCGGGCGCGAGCGGCCTGGCCTTCGCCGACGCGCTGGTTGTCGAGGCGGACGTCGAGGTGACCGTGATCGATCGCCGTCCGGCCGTGGGTGGTCATTGGCTGCATGCGTATCCGTTCGTTCGCCTGCACACCCCCTCCGCATACTACGGTGTGAACTCGGCGGCGCTGGGGGAGGACCGCATCGACCGGGTTGGCGAGAACGCCGGGTACTACGAACGCGCGACCGGCAACGAGGTCCGCGAGTACTTCGCCGAGGCCGCCGCGCGGCTCACGCAGACAGACCGGGTCCGAGTGCTGACTCGCCACGAGCACCTGGGCGGCGGTAGCAACGGTGAATGGGTGAGAGACCTGAGTACCGGAGAGCTTCTCGATGTCGCGGTGCGTCGCAAGGTCGTCGATGCTCGATACCTGGAGGCCTCGATCCCGGCGACCCACTCCACCTCGATCGATGTGGCACCGAGCGCCCGGGTTGTCCCCGTGAACGATCTGCCGGCGGCCGCGCGGTCGGCAGACTCCTACGCCGTCCTCGGGTCGGGCAAGACGGCGGCGGACGCGTGCATCTGGCTACTGGATAACGGCGTGGAGCCAGATCGGATTCGCTGGATCCGCCCGCGCGACGCTTGGTTTCATGACCGAAGCCACTTTCAGCCGCTGGAGCAGGTCGGAGCGATCATGGAGGGGCTGGCCCTCGATGCCGAGGCCGGCGCCCACGCGGCGAACGTCGATGACCTGTTCGAGCGACTCGAGGCTTCGGGGCGACTGGTGCGTATCGACCCCTCGTGGCCGGCAACGATGTACCGCGGCACGATGCTCAGCGCCCGCGAGCTAGAGGCCCTGCGCCAGATCGCAGGTGTCGTCAGGCTCGGCCGAGTGCGGCGGATCGAGGCCGACCGGATGGTGCTCGAGCGCGGGGACACCAAAACCAGCACCGACGTCCTGCACGTGGACTGCACCGCGCTTGGCTTGAACAACGCCCCGGCCACGCCGATCTTTCAGCCCGGTCGGATCGTGCTTCAGCAGGTGCGGTATCTCTCGCCGTGCTTCAACGCGGGCCTCGTCGGCTTCGTCGAGGCCCACCGAGACGACGACGCCGACAAGAACCTGCTCTGTCCACCCAACGCGTACCCCAGCAGCGTCGAGGACTGGCCCCGCATGACGCGCCGCACGTGGCTGGCGGAGGGCCGGTGGTTGCGCGAGCCCGACCTCTCAGCGTGGGCGGCCGAGAGCCGGCTAAACCTGCTGCGTGCGCTTCCCGACCACGCGACGGACCCACGTGTGCAGGCGGCGGTCAACAGATACCTCTCACACATCAGAGCGGCGATCGAGCGGCTGAAGCAGCTGGACGGATCGGGCTCGACCTGAGATGTAGACCACGGCCGCGATCGGCTCGCAACGTGGAGGCCCACGCCCGAGGCTCCATGCAGCGCGCTGTCACCTGTTTCGGGCAGGCGTCGCTCAGCCTGCGGGACGAAGAACCCTGCCGCGGCGCTCACGCTCCCCTTCCCGGAAAGCAGCAGCGAGTTCGGCTCGGCGGCTGGGTCGTGCTCGTGAGCAGAAGGGACACTCTCGGCAACGGCTCGCCGGACACCTGGATCGGGCTAGAAGCAGCGGTCTGGGCGGCCCGGATCGGGCTGGTCGAGACTGCCCCTTCGGAACGGGGGAGGAGCACGGCGAGGCGGCCCCGCGGCTTCTGCTCCTCGATTTGCAAGCGACGGCTGCCTGATCGGGCCAGCTCGACAGGGCGGGGCTGTCCCGAGCGGCGCCGGCGGTTATCGTCCTGCCCGTGATGCGGGTCTTTCACCGCGAGCGGGCCGGGCGGCCGCTCCGCACGATCTGGACACTGGAGGAGGTGGGTGCGCCCTACGAGTTGGTCGTGATGACGCGTGAGGAGGGCCGGGGCGAGGAGCATCGCAACCGCCATCCGCTCGGCCGCGTCCCAGTGCTCGACGACGGACAGGGATTCCTGTTCGAGTCGGCGGCGCTCTGCCTGCACCTCGGCGACCTGCATCCAGAAGCGGGTCTGCTCCCGCCGCCGGGCACGCATGATCGTGGGCTCGTCTACCAGTGGGCATGCTTCGCTCCCGCCGAACTCGAGCCGCCGTTGTTCGAGGCGTGGAACCAGGCCGACCGGGACCCTGACCGCGCAGCGGCCGCGCGCGACCGCTTCTTCCGAGCAGCCGACGCCATCGTGGCCGCACTCGACGGCTCCGAGCACCTCGTCGCCGGGCGATTCACGGTCGCCGATGTCATGGTCGGGACCGCGCTGATGTTCACGACTCGCGCCGGGATGGCGGACCGGCTGCCATCTAGGCTGACCGATTACGTGGGCAGGCTGGCGCAGAGATCCGCGTTCCAGCGCGCCTTCCAGCGGATCTTCGCCTGATCGCAGTTTCGGGCTCTACCCGAAAGGCTCGGGGCATCGCATCGGTACACGTGCACGTCACGCGCTACGACGCGGCGTATCAGGCGAAGGCGTTCGTCGACTGGAGCGGCAATCGGCGATGCGGGGACGAGCCCGTCCCCGCTTTGCGTCCGGTTTGCGCATCCTGACCGGCGCCGGTTCAGCCGGATCGGATAATGCTCGCTGACGAAGCGAGGCTGGGGTGCATGTGATGCTGCGGCTCGTGGTCGGCAACCAATCGCTCTCGCGACGTGACTGTGACGATGGGTTCTGAGCGGCCGACATGTCGGGACGCTACGTTGAGATTGCGGTTTTGAGATCAGTGTGGCTGGCTGGGGGGCCCGCAGTGAACTTCACGGTGTGGTTACCACCCATCTCCCATTGGCCCGAGGGGTAGAAGCGCTTGAACTCGACAGTGCCGTACCCCGGCAGCTGCGCCGCCGGCAACGTCGCCCCGTAGCGTCCGAACGCGAGTGGTGCCGCCACGAGGTTGGTCACGTCCTGCCAGTTGTCGTGACCCCAGTGCAAGGTGAACGGCTGGGTGTCCTCGACGATAAGGTCCCGGCCGTGCGGCACGATGTCAGCGCCGCCCGCCGGCGCCGAGCTGTCGACCGCATCGCGCCAATACCATGGGCCTGTATTGACCGCGGCCGCTCCGGCGTAGCGAGCGATCACGGCGTCGAGCTGTTCGACCGGACGCCGCGTGGAGTTTGTTAGGGCGAGCTTGATCAGCTCGGCGTGTGCCCAGACCAGCGGCATCGCCGAACCCGTTGGGTGGCCGTTGAGCAGCTCTTGGGGGGGTAGGTCGGCGGCGTCCCAGACCTGTTCGGGGATCAGCCCATCCGCACCGACCATCCGGACGAGCGCCGAGAGCTGGGCATCGGCGGAGCGTCCGGCCAGCGCCTCGAAGTGCCCTCGCTCACCAGCCAGCAGCGGCCACAGTCGCCCAATGCCCGATCCAGTGTACGGCCCGCCTGCAGCGGTTTCGCCATAACCGTCGCGTTCGTAGCGATGGTAAGCACGTCCGGTCGCGACATCTTGACCGAGCTCGCCTTCCACCACCGTGATCGTGTCGAGCATCCGCTGGTCGGTGGCGGCCCTGAGCCCGAGCCTCGCCAGGTACAGAAATTCCATGCCCACCAGCGCCTCGGCTGCGATCTCTGGGCTACCGGGCGGCTGGTTTTGGAGGGGAACGAACCCACGCGGACCCCACCGAGCGTTCGGGTCGCCACTGGGCGGCGGGCCAATCCGGACGTAATGACCGTTCACCCCGTACCTGGTATCGAGGTCGCCGCCGGTGGCATACGTCCAGGACTCGATGCGTTCGTTCCAGTTGTCGGCCAGCGTCAGCAGGTACTGGGACTCCACCGAGGTGAGCGGGCTGGTGCTGCCGGACCGCGCCAGGAACCCGGCGCCGGCGACGAGCGCGCAGACGATCACCCCGAGGGTGAACGGGCTGCCGCCGGGATTCTCCTCCCAGCGATCCTGGGGAGTCAGCGGGCCCTGCGCGACCAGGAACACGAGCGCGTTCCGCACCATCGCATCGACGCCGACGGGAAGCGCTTGACCTTCGTCGGCCAGCTTGGCCGCGACCATGATCGGCAGGCCAGTCTCATCAAGCTGTGTCCCGCCCCAGAATCCAGTTCCGTCGGGAAAGAAGTTCTGCCCCCAATGGCCATCGGCCTGTTGGGTCGAGATCAGGTAGCTGAGCAGGGTCACAGCGTCATCGGCATGACCGAGCGCCAGCAGCGCCAGCCCCGACTCGGTGGCATCGCGCGGCCACACCAGGTGGTATCCCGAGAGATCGCTGCGGCTCTCGCCCCACGGAATCGACAGGCTGGCCACGAACGCCCCCGGAAAACTGTGATCCTCGTGAGCCTTGATCACCGCCGCCGAGCGACGCAGCGCGTCCGCCAAGCCCGCCGGGTCACCGGGCTGCGCAGCAGGCAGCGTCAATCCTGCCGCCCACGTCTGCCAACCGGCGGTACAGGCCGACCTGGCAGCGTCAATTCCTGCTGCCAGGCTCCCCAAGGCAAGCGTGTGTGCACCGTCAGGATCCGGTGAGAAGGCCAGCGCGAGCACCCCCACGGCCGCACCGGCCTCACCCATCAGCGCCACGTTCCCAGGCCCGGCCGCGGCGTAGGTCCAGGTCATACTGGCGTTGCGCTCAAAGTCCTGCCAGCCATCCGAAGTTCCGACGTAACCGACGCTGGCCCGCGTGAAGCCGGGAGCTGCGGCCAGGCACAGCGCGGCCCCGTCCCGCACAGCGATCAGCGAATTGTCGCCTGCCACCCACGCCCGATTGTCGGCGCCGACCGGGCCCTGGCTGGCCGGCTCGATGTCCTGATGGACCTCCAAGTGGGGAGCCAGAAGCGGATAGAGCTTGACCCCCGTCCCCTGAAGCTGCCAGCCCAGCAAAACTACATCGCGGTCGGGGTCGGGCACCACCTCGACGGTCAGCGTCCATCCTGCGCCGGTGTGAACCACGGTCGGGATCGGAACGTCCGGCTGTGGAGTGGCGATCGTCCAACCCGGAAGCACCTTCACTTCCTGCCACGCACCCTTCCCGGCGACGATGAACCCCAGGTCGCGAACCTGAGGATCACCCGCGGAGGGCCAGTACACCTCGTTGACGATCCCATGCCCCACCGTCGCCGAGACCCGCCCGTTGCCCAGCGCCGTAGCTACGGCGTCCTTGGGACCCGGGGACCAAGTGGGTGTCACACCCGGCGCACCAGGCGCCTCAACACTGGACTGCGAGCCAGCCATCGCCACCCGTCCCCCTTCTCCGATTGACCCTCAGTTTCGCGGACACGCGCCTCTAGTCCGAAGTTACCTCGGTCAAGTACAGGGCCAGCCTACCGCTCACACGCACGAGTGTTACCCCTCGCGCCGCAGGCGGCCAACGCCTTCGACTCGAACGTCCAGGCCAGCCACGCGTACGCCGCCATCGGGGAGCACCACCTGAACCCAAGCGACGCGATCCCGCGCAGGGACGGCGAGTTCCACCAAGAGCAGAACACGTAGTCGTCGGGGCCGGTGAAGTCGCCGCGGCTCAGCGAGCCGACCGAACGCCTGCCCGCCGCTGTCAGCGAGCGGAACGAATCGCGCCTGCCAACTCTTTGTCGGCCCTTCGATCCGGTCGCTGACAGCGCGGTGCACGACGAGGCGCCGGTCGACGAGGTTGACGTCCTCCCACCGGAGTGCGAGCAGCTCGCCGAGGCGAAGGCCGGTGTAGGCGGCGATCCGGTACAGCTCGGCGTCTTGCTTGGTCCTCGCGGCGTCGCTCCGCTCGCTCGGCGTCGTCACCGTTCTGATCGCGGCAGTGCGCACCGCGCTCGGCCGCGGCAACGTTCTCGCTCGCGACGCCCGCATTTACGGGGATTGGCCGCCGGTCGGTCGGCCCAATCTAAGCGGTTCGGCGGCCTGCCTCCGGCCTTCTAGCCGTGGGTCGCAGGTTCGAGTCCTGCCGGGGGCGTGCCCAAGAAAGCCCCGCTCAGGCTAGGCTGCTGAGATTCGGACGATTGGTGGGTCGGTAGCGCCGGGCTTTGAAGAGGTCCGGCGCGAGTTCGAGCGTAACTTCGCCGAGCGGCGCGAGCTTGGCGCGGCGTGCGCCGCGTACGTCGGCGGCCAGAAGGTGGTTGACCTCTGGGGCGGCGTGCGCGACGCCCGCGACGGGTCTCCCTGGGAGGAAGACACGCTCGTGCTGGTCTATTCGACATCCAAGGGGCTTTCCGCGATGACGCTCGCGATCGCGCACTCGCGCGGCTGGCTGGACTACGACGAGCGCGTGACCACGTACTGGCCGGAGTTTGGCCAGGCCGGCAAGCGGGACGTGACGGTGCGCCAGCTGCTCGGCCACGAGGCCGGCCTGCCGTTGATTGACGAGCCGCTTGATGCGCAGGTTCTCGCCGACTTCGATCGGCTGGCGGCGACGATCGCCCGCCAGCGCCCGCTCTGGGAGCCCGGGACGCGACACGGCTACCACGGCGTGAGTCTCGGCTGGTACGAGGGGGAGCTGATCCGCCGGGTCGACCCGTCGCACCGCACGCTGGGACGCTTCTTCGCGCAGGAGGTCGCCGCGCCGCTCAGCCTCGATGTCCACTTCGGCCTCCCGGAGGACGTGCCACCGGAGCGCATTGCCCGCATCGAGCGGGTCCGGCCCCTGAAGGCCCTGCCGCAGCTCCGTCACCTGCCGCCGCGGATGGTCGGCGCGATGCTGAACCGTCGCTCGGTGACGTTCCGAACCTTCGCCAACCCGCGGCTGCGCAACGTCGCCGACCTCGATCGCAGCGAGTACCGTCGCCTCGAGTTCCCGGCAGGCGGGGCCATCGGAACGGCGCGGGACATCGCGCGCGCGTACTCCGCGTTCTCCGGACCCGACCTCCCGCTCGGCCTGACGACGAGCACGCTCGAGCAACTCGTCCGCTTTCCGGTGCGGCCGCCGCGCGGCTGGTTCGACGAGGTGCTGAAGGTGGACACCGCGTTCTCGCTCGGTTTCGCGCGCCCGTTGCGCGGATTCCGCTTTGGCTCGAGCGAGCGCGCTTTCGGCCACCCCGGCGCCGGCGGCTCGTTCGCCTTCGCAGACCCCGACCGCGACGTGGCCTTCGCGTACGTCATGAACCGGCTCGGCTTCCACCTCAACGACGACCCCCGCGAGAAGTCGCTACGGGACGCGCTCTACCGCTCTCTCTGATCCGTGCGCAGAGCAGGACGCGGATCAGCGTACGGCGATAGGCGATGCGGGTGGGCCGTCTCCAGGCTCCGCTGGCCCTACGTCAGGCCGATTGTCCGGATGGATGCGGCGAACAAAGTGGCGGCTGGATCGGACTGGCTGGCTCGTGAGCGCCGAGCATCACGACCGGCGCGCTCGGCGCGCCTGCTCGATCACCGGTGCCAGCAGCTCCTCGAGCGTGGGCACGCCAAGTGGCTGCAGGTCATAGGTCGCGCGGCGTATCGGATGACGTGAGCGGATCAGGCGTCCGAGGTCGATCGGGGTGCCGGTGACCACGACGTCGCACTCGGTCGCGTTGATCGTGGCTTCGAGCTCGCGCAGCTGCTCGTCCGAGTAGCCCATCGCTGGTAGAACCGGGCCGATGTGTCGATAGCGACGCAATGTCTGGGCGATTGAGCCGACCGCATAGGGACGCGGGTCGACTTGGATCCGGGCGCCATGCTGCTGTGCCGCAACGGTGCCGGCGCCGAACGACATCCCGCCATGGGTCACAGTCGGGCCGTCTTCGACCACGAGCACGGCTTTGTCCGCGAGCGTCGGGCCCTCCTCGAGCGCAACTGGGGAGGCGGCCCGGAGCACGGACGCCGCCGGGTTGACCGCCTCCACATCGGCGAGCACCTGGCGCACCTGTTCCGCGGATGCGCTGTCGACCTTGTTGACGAGCACCGCGTCCGCCATTCGCAGGTTCGTCTCGCCTGGGTGGTAGTCGAGCTCCTGGCCGGGTCGCATCGGGTCGACGACGACGATCAGCAGGTCCGCCTTGATGAACGGGAAGTCGTTGTTGCCTCCGTCCCAAACGAGCACGTCAGCCTCTGCCTGTGCTTGGCGCACGACATCGCCATAGTCGACACCCGCGTACACGATCATGCCCATGGCAATCGGCCGCTCGTATTCCTCGCGCTCCTCGAGCGTGGCGTGCGAAGCGTCGACATCCGCCAGCGTCGCGAGACGCTGGACGCGGATCGCCTCGAGGTCGTGGTAGGGCATCGGATGGCGCACGAGCGCCACTTGCAGTCCGGCATCGAGCAGGATTCGGCCGATCTTCCTGCTTGTCTGACTCTTCCCGCTGCCGGTGCGCACGGCGCAGACGGCGACGACAGGCTTCTCGGACGCGAGTGTCGTGGCGGCCGGACCGAGCAGCGTGAAGTCCGCCCCGGCCGCGAGGACAGCTGACGCCTTGTGCATGACGTCTCGATGCGCGACGTCGGAGTACGCGAAGATCACCTCGTCCACGTGCAAACGATCGATCAGCGCGACGAGCTCTTCCTCGGGAAGGACCGGAATTCCATCCGGATAGCGCATTCCCGCGAGCGAAGAGGGGTAGACGCGATTGGCGATACCAGGAATCTGCGCGGCGGTGAACGCGACCACGTTGACGTTTGGGTCATCGCGGTATACGACGTTGAAGTTATGAAAGTCGCGCCCGCCGGCACCCATCACGATCACGCTGCGCATTGCCACTCCTCCTGCGGGGGCCGTTGATCGGTGCGCATCGTCGCAGCCTTGGGCGGAAACGCACTCCTGCGCCGGGGCGAGCGCGCGGAAGCGGCGATCCAGCGGCGGAACGTGCGCGTCGCGGTCGAGGCGATCGCGGAGCTCGCTCGCGAACACGAGGTCGTGGTCACCCACGGCAATGGGCCACAGGTCGGGTTGCTCGCACTGCAGGATGAGTCCTACCCGTCTGTCGCTGCCTACCCGCTTGATGTGCTCGGCGCCGAGAGCGAGGGCATGATCGGCTACCTCCTCGAGCAGGAGCTAACCAACGAGCTCCGCGGACGGCCGGTGGCAACGCTGCTCACGCAAGTGATCGTGGAGCGCGATGACCCGGCCTTTGAGCGCCCGTCCAAGCCGATCGGCCCTGGGTACGATCGCGAGACGGCCGAGCACGTCGGAGCGGAGCGCGGCTGGTCGATCGCCCGCGATGGCGACTATTACCGGCGGGTCGTGCCCTCGCCCGAACCGCGCTCGATCGTCGAGCTGTCGACGATCCGCCTGCTCGTCGAGGGGGGCGTGCTCGTGATCTGCGTGGGGGGCGGTGAAATCCCCGTCCTGGTCGATCGGGACGGGCGGCTGAGCGGCGTCGAGGCGGTTGTCGATAAAGATCTCTCCGCGGCGCTCCTCGCGATCGGGCTCGACGCTGACGCGCTTCTTCTGCTCACCGACGTCGCCGCCGTGCACGTCCACTGGGGCACCGCTCGGTCACGACCACTCACGAGCGCGTCAGTCACCGAGCTGCATCGGATGACGTTCGCTCCCGGCTCGATGGCACCCAAGATCGAGGCCGCCAGCCGTTTTGTGGAGCACACTGGCCGCCTCGCGGCGATCGGAGCCCTCGCGGACGCTCCGGCAATCGTACGCGGGGAGCGCGGAACGCGGGTAACGGCGTAGCCCGGGAAAGTGCCACCGCTCGGACACCCGCCTTCACGATGGGGGCGTGGCTGGCGCCGAGGTTCTCGGGACGCCTGTTTGGGCCGCTCACGGCCTGCGGTCGCCAGGCACGGTCACGGAAGCCGCCCGGACCAGCGCGTCGAGGTCGCCGCGGCCAGCAGCAGCAGCACGAGCCCGCCGATCGCGAACTCGGCCGTGACCTCGCGCCTGCGCGTCACGGTGCCGAGCTGGCTGCCGAGGTGCGTGTAGATCGAGCTGAGCTCGTCGGCGCTCTGTGCATTGAAGGTGCGGCCGCCCGAGAGCTCCGCGATCTGCGCCATCAGCTGCGGATCGGGAGGGACTGGGACCGGGGGTGCGAACGGCTCGGGATTGGGCAGCGTCCCGCCGGGCGTGCCCAGCGCGACGGTGTAGATGGGGATCTTGTCGGCTCGCGCCTGGCGCGCGACGCTCGATACGTCGAGTCCGGCGTTCGCGGCGCCATCTGAGAGGAGCACGATCGCTGAGGGCGGATGCTTCGGGTCCCCACCTCGAAGGAGCCCAAGCGCTAGCTCGAGCGCGTCGCCGGTGGCCGTCGCGCCGTTGGCCACCTGACCGTCGATGATCGACCGCGCGGCGCCGTGGTTGGCGACCGGCCCCTGCACGGCGTTTGGCGAACTCGAGAACGCAATCGCGCCGACGCGCACCGTGCTCGGCAGCTCGCCGATGAGCGTGTCGGCGGCTCGTTCAGCGGCTGCCAACCGAGTCGGTTGCACGTCGGTCGCCGCCATCGACCCGGACTCGTCGCTGACGAGCATCACCGCCGCTTTATTGACCGCCGCGCTGTAGCTGACGTGCGGACGCGCAAGCGCAAGCGCGAGCGCCGCGATCGCCCCAAGCGCGAACGCGGCGGGGACGCGGCGCTGCCAAGAGGTTCCTGTACCGGCAGCAAGCCTCAGCGTCGTCACCGCTGGGAAGCGGACCGCATAGCGTCGGGCCCGCCGGCGCGCCTGGATCGA
>Ga0187814_10000837_pt1 | contig 11203 bp, 12 predicted proteins | sample NC_S_4_FD_132450 | JGI IMG/M metagenome (GOLD analysis project Ga0187814, IMG submission 132450) | Wetland sediment microbial communities from Neuse River Estuary, North Carolina, USA - ASW-S_4 | ecosystem: Environmental > Aquatic > Freshwater > Wetlands > Sediment | place: USA: North Carolina...
CGCGCGACGGGGTGCACGAGAACCTCGAGTTGCTCGTGATCGAGCCGATAGCCGCCGTCGCGCGCCTGCGCCGCGGCCTCGATCGGTGAATGCGTGCCCAGGCAACTCGGATACAGCTTGATCCAATTGCGCTCGATCGCGCGCGCTCGATCACCGGCCAGCGAGCCTCCGACGCCCGCTCGCGGCCAGCCTGCGCCGAACACTCTCTGAAGCCCGATCGGACCGTGAATCGCTCGCGGATCCACGATCGCTCCGGCCCGTGCCAGCAGCGCTGCCTGCACGCCAGCAGCGGCTGCCAAGCCGACCTGGATCGCCTTACCGTCGGAGCCGAACGCCCCGCGCGTGCCGCCAGCGCGCAGCAGCGCCAGAGCGACGGCGTTCTCTCGCCGGGCCGCCGTCAAGCCGAGCAGGCGCGAGGCGGCAACCGCCGCACCAATCGGACCGCACACAGCCGTTGGATGCCAGCCTGCGTCGTAGAGCGCAGGATGGCTCGCTGCGGCGACCGCTGCCATCGCCTCGTAGCCCTCCGCGTAGGCGTCCAACGCCGCGCCAAGCGAAAGCCCCAGATGTGCCGCCAGCACCAGCGCCGAGGGCGCACAGGTCGCGCTAACGTGCGCGACGCCCTCAGAGTAGGTGTCATCGAAATCGAGCACATGACCGGCAGTGGCCGCGAACGCGACGTCGGTCAGCAGATCATTGCCTGACGCACGCACCGCCCTGGCGGCGCGCTCATCCATACCGGCGCACGCGCACGCCAACCAATCAATGAACGCCACCCTGTAGGCGCGATCGCGATCCACGTCGCTCGCTCTATCGGTGATCGGCACCACAACGCGAAGGCTAATCGCAGACCGCTCCAGCATCGACCGCATGCGTAAGCCTCGGCCTGGCGACGCGGCTGCTCGATCGCCACTGGATTACCGACGACGGAAGAATCAAACCGGTTGCGCATTGCGCGACAATCCCGACAGGTGAGGTGCGCACGGATTAGTGTGCGCACGCGTGCAGGACCGTGTTGACCTCGGCCCATGCGCCGGCATCAGTCAGGCGGAGGCCCAGGCCGCTGCGCGCTCCTTCTACCGGGCCAGTTCTACCCCACGCGGGCTCCCCCTCTCTGGTTCGCGCGCGAGGCGGCAATGGCGCGGGGCTGGAGCGCTCTCGAGGTGCTGGGCGAGCCCGGGGATCACCCGGATCCGTTGGCCTGGGAGCGGGCCCGTGCCGAGCGTGCGTTTGCGGCCGCGGCCACGGCGCGCGTGCTCGTGATCGGGAAGTCGCTCGCGAGCCTGCTGGCAGGGTCGGTGAGCGATCGCGATCTTTCTGCGGTGCGACTGACGCCACTGTTTGACTGAGCCCTCCGTGATCGACGGTCTGGCCCGCGCGCGCTGCCGACGCTGCTCGTCGGCGGGACGGCAGATGCCGCCTGGCAAGCCGAAGCGATCCCCACAAACCCGGCAGCTCGACGTTCTCGAGCTGCCCGGAGTCGATCATGCGGTCCAGGTTCCCGGCGATCCCCTCGCATCGCTCGGCGCGTTGCCTCAGATCGCCGAGTCGATCGGACGACTGGCGGCAGGGGTCTGACTCGCAGGAGGAACTCGGATGACCGGCACGGGAGTGCCGCTCCACATAAGCGCGAGTTCCGGCACTCTTGACACGTCTGGCCGTTCGCTGCTCGCGGCGTGCCGGACGAGGATGCCGATCGGGCGATCCTCTATGAAGTGGCCCTCTGGTTTTGGCGGACGAGCGGGTCGCGCTCGTGTCGGGCTGACAGTGGATTTCCACGGCGCGCGGGCGCTCGATAGGGTTGCCGTCCGGCGATTTGCCGCCACAGCTCGGAGGAGAGACGATGGCCAAGAACGACAGCGACCTGTTCGACCGCCTGCGCCAGGCGGGCCTGCGCAAGCAGGTCGCCAAGACACTGAGCGAGATCGGTGAGGGTGCTAGCAAGCGGGCCGTTCGGGCAGCGCGCAGCGCGGTCAGTGAGTTGCGCTCGGTTGCCGAGGAGATCGAACGCCGGTTGCCGAGCGCCACGCCGAAGGAGAGCGCGACCGCCAAGGCCGCGGGCCGCACGACCACTCGTCGCTCGCCGCCAGGCACGCGGCGCGTCTCGCGATCGCGCGCCGCCGGCGCCAGCACGGGCGGCGGTGCCCAGCGGCCGGTCACCCAGCGCGAGAGCGCCGCAGCGCCCAGGCCTAAGACCGCCGCTGCACCTAGGGCGAGCGGTGCGCGCGCGTCCCGTGGCCAGAACAAGGCCAAGATCTTGGAGTCGCTCAAGGCCGGCCCCAGGACCGCTTCGGAGATCGCAAAGGAAACCGGGATCGGCACCGCGACCGTTAGCTCCACGCTCACCAAGTTGGCAACGGCCGGGGAGGTAGTGAAAGCCGACCGCGGCTACGGGCTACCGGAGTAGACCAGCGGGCAGAGACTGGCAGGCATCGATCGGCCGATCGTGCGCGACAACGAGAGCGGCCACTTGCGGATTGCGCGAAACGCAGCGGCGACCCGGCCCCGCGGTGAGAGTTCCGAGAATCCTCAGATCCAGGAGCGCGGTTGACCGCGGTGGACTCGCCTCGTCTATGTGCCGCTGCGCATAGCCAGGGCTATGGGGAGTTCGGAACTATGCGGAGTTCGGCCGGCGCGACGCCGGCAAATTGATTTGTCGATGAGCGGTTGCGCGGGCTGATTCCTGGCTCGGGCTGCACAGAGTTCGGATGCTCCTTCCGGTTCGTTTCGGCGTTCGATCGCAACCAACGACTTGTACGATGGCTCGCGAGGAAGTCGCCAGTCTGGAGGTGGAGAATGAAGCCCCCAATCGACGGGACGCAGTTCGGCTCGATCACGCTCGGGGGAGCGGTCTACGACCACGATGTCCTGGTCTGCCCCGACGCGACGGTCAAGAGGCGGAAGAAGAAGCTCTCGAAGGCGGTCTACGGCACCTCGCACACGATCTCCCTCGCCGAGGCCAAGTACGTCTATCGCCAAGGTGCGGGCGCGGAGACACTGATCATCGGCGGAGGGCAGTACGGCAGGGTCGAACTCTCACCGGAGGCGGCCGAGTACCTTGAACGCAAGCGCTGCGATGTCGTGCTCCTTCCCACGCCGGACGTTATCGCGACCTGGAACGAGGCGAAGGGCAAGGTGATCGGACTGTTCCACGTCACCTGCTGAGCAGGCACCCGCCATTCCGATCACGCGCCGCGCAGCGCGCAGGCCGCCCGGGGAGATCGGCGGCACCGCTTTGGATGAATCTCGACGGCGTCTGAACTCGTCTCGGTGAGATGACCGATTCGCCAGGCGAAGCGACAGTCGCAGACGGTGGCTTCTTCTGCGCGGTTTTCTGGAGCGTGCCTATGCACCGCCATGTCGTTGGTTGCTCGACGCCGACGACCGAGCAAACTCCAAGCGGCTTGTGGTTTCGCGTGGGCTGGCTATCCACTTCGCTCCCCCGCGTCGGCTCAGGCGCGCGAGGCGGCGCTGGCGGCCACACCCCGTAATGACTGTGGAGGGAGCCGACGGCGTCGCCCACGCCGCACACAGTCCCGCACAGGCGGGTCTCTGGGTCGGCCCAGGAACCCGGAGTTACTTTCCCTGGCTGAGCAGGGGGAGCGAAGGGGATACCCCACTCGCGTGGAAGGAGCGGCCGCCGGCCGAGGTGCAGGACGGGTGCTTCGCCATGATTGCGATCGCATGCTTGCCGTCGCCCTCGTTGCCGATCGCGGTGCAAAGCGGCCACTGGGTTGGCATGGCCCCTTGCAGGCGTCGACCAGCAACGTCTGCTTGGCCTCGCGGAGCGACGCTGTCGCTCGACGGCGTCGTGCGTCGTCGGCTTTCTACCTGCATTACTTATCCACTGCCGCGCGGGTCCAGCAGCCTGGCGCCGGCGGTGATAATGCTGGTGGTAGCCCTGTGCACCGACCTGCACGAAGACTGGGGGCTGCCCGTATTCGCGCGAAGGGGTAGCTTGGCGGGGCGGTCGCGCCGAGTTCGTCGCTTAGCTGACCCTGAACCTTGGCTGCAGTCAGTCTCGAGCGCTTTAGGGGCCGAGCTCGGTTACCTGCTCAAATGTTCCGCGGTCGAAGAAGGGCATCGGCGGAGGCTGCTCGGCACCCAACGCGCTCTGCTTGAACATTGCTCGCGGCTCGCGCCAGGTGGCTGGGTTGGCGGAATGGAATTGCTTCGCAAGCGAGGTGAAAGTTGCGGCGGCGGCCCGACGCCAACCGGCGGCCCGTTCGGTACGCAGCGCGTATGCCTGTCCGATGTTGACGTCGAAGACGTGCTCGTCGTTGGGCTCTCCACTGCCGATCAGCCGACCAGCGGCACCCAGTGGCGCAAGCGCGAGCGCCTGGAGCTTGTCCTTGAACGTCTGCCAGGCGGCTACTCCCGGATCGACGGTGCCGCTGGTGTTGGTCTCGGCGTACGACCCGTCCCAATGCAGGATCGCGCGCAGCACCGTTGCCGCGCCGCCGCGCGCTCCCCGCAGGGCCCGTTTGAGCTCGGCGGTCGCCAGCGGTCGTTGCTCAGCGACCGTTCCCGCCTCGAAGATGAGATTGTTCATCCCGGTGAACGAGGGGCGCTTCGCGAGCGTGGCGGCCAGACGGTCCAGGTACGCGCCGCGGAACCACGGCCCTGCCACGCGCTCCGATGCCGGGTCGTTGCCCGTTGTCCAGCCTTGCGAGGGGAGCGTGTTCCAGTTGGCGAGCCAGCGCTGGCTCGGGTTGATCACGTGTGGGCGCTCTGAGGCGGGAAGGAATTCCTGCCACTCGGCCTGACCGTTGCCGGGATACGGAAGTCGTTCATCCCAATTCTTGGGGCGAATCGGGAGCAGCCCTGGATGCCAATAGCCGATGTTGCCGTGGTCGTCGGCGGCCATCAGGTTCTCATTCCATGTGAGCTTTGCCGCCGCACGGTTCACCTGCGTGATGTTGCGGGCCGTATCTACGTCGGCGAGCCCGGTGATCGTCCCGAGTTCGTTCATCCACGTCGCATACCGGCGGGCGTAGGCGATGTTGCCGGCCCGTGCCTGGACCGGACCGTGGATCGTTCGGCAGAGCCGCAGCGTGACCGCGTGCGGCTGCGAGGGCGAGGAGGGCTTGTAGTCGAAGGTCTCATCGCGGCAGGTCATGCGGCGAACCTTGCCGCGGTAGTAGTACTCATCGGGATGTCCCGGGACGAGGTGCTCGACGTAGAGCGCATTCGTCTGGGACAGGCCGCTCGTGACCCCGAACGCGACGTGTCCGTTGTGGCCGCTGACGATCACCGGTGCGCCAGGCGCGGTGATCCCTCGCACATCGAGACCCGGACCGTGCAGCTCGATCTCGTAGAGCTCCTCGGGCGCTTGGAAACCGAGCTCCGGTCCGTTGAAGAAGAACGACCGATGGCTGCGCGGATTGCCGATCGCGACCATGTACGAGCCACCGCGGTGGATCGCCGACAGCGGGTTGGCAAGCCTGGCGCCGTCGTCGGCAGCCCGCGCCAACGACACGGATGAGACCTGCGGCATCGTCCCGCTCACATACTCGGTCCCGAGGTTCGTGGATGAGGGAACCGGGAGGTTGCGCACATACGCGTAGGAACGCAGCAGGGCAGCCCGCTCCTGCGCGAGGGGGCGACCGGGAACCGAGGGAAACAGACCATCGGCAGCCGGGATCGTCGCGATCTGCCCCCTGATCCTCAGCGGCAGGATCCGGTTGAACCTCGATGGTCCGCTCTTCTGAATCGCCTCCATGTTGACGAGATCAGAGCCGTCGGTGTTGGGCGTGGTGCGCGCGAGATAGATCCCAACCGCAGCTAGATCCACGACCGAGAAATGCGTGGGCTTGATGCCGAGAGCAACGAACTCCCCTGGGACCTCGCCCGGGTTCTGATTGACATGATCGACCCAGGCATTGATCCCCGCGGCATATGCGCCGTAGCGGTCCCGGATCGCGGCGGGCAAGCCGCCGACCAGCCGAGCCACCTCGGCAGCCGTGTAGAAGTCCCGCCGAACCTCGATGTCTGTGGGAAGGTTGCTCGGGCCGAGGAGTGCGGCCAATGTGCCGGTCGTTTCACGCCGGAAAAGCTCCAGCTCGGACAGCCGGTCCTGGGCGGTTGCCCAACCGGCTCCCCACCACAGGTCGTAGCTGCTGGCGCCGGTGACCGCCGGGACCCCGTAGCGGTCGCGGACGATCCGCACACCCGGACGCGGAATCTCGACCGTGCCCGGCTGATTGAACATCGCGTCCTTGCGCTGGAAGCCGATGAACGGCTGCTGCTGATCGTACAGATGCGGAGATCCCGTGCCAGTCAGGAGGCCGGCAACCGAGACGAAACCGCTCTCCCCGGGCGGCAGGATCGACGTCGCTCGGATGATCCCAGCACTCGCGGTCGGGGCCGCGGCGAGCGCCGCGCAAACAACAGCCATGGCAACCAGCCATCCGTACGATCTGAAGCGCATCACCAAACCGGCCGAACCCTATCGCGGGCAACCGGCGACTGCCGCGTGCACACGCACGCACCGCGGGCCCGCATCGCCCGGCAAGGCCTCGGCCATCGGCTTCAGCTCGACACCGACGTCGTTTCGCCGTGGCGGTAATCATGGCTAGGTGGGACGGCATGACTCACGGTTTCGTCCCGATCGGAGCACCTGAACAGAGACGTTCCGCGCGCCGGGGCAGGCTGCGATTTCGAGAAGGCGTGCGCCGCGTCGCGAGATGATCGCGCCGCCCTGGACGTGCACGGCGTACAGCTGTTCGTAGACGAGCCGGGGGTCGCGATCTGGGTGATCGTGCCAGCTGGGAACCGTCCGTCGCCGTTTGCCTTCGCCGTCGAGTAGCGCAACTGGAACGTCTTTGTCTGTCGGTCATATGCCCACGACAGGGGGTGCCGGGGATCAGCTGCGGGAACGGCTCGACCAGGATGTGCAGCGCCAATTGTCAGAGGTTGGCCCCAATGGGCGGCTTGGCTGGATCGAGCACCAACGGATCAGGTGTCTATCCCGTGGGGTCGTTGCAGGGGCAATAGGCCCACTCGGTCCACGGCACCATGTGGTGGTCGGCGAGGCTGACCATCCGGGTGAGGTCGCCGCGGTAGGGATTTGATCCCCACTCGGTCATGAGCAGCGCGTCGTGAGTCTGCGCGACATGGCTGAGCGCGCTGCTGAAGCCCCGCGGGTCACTGGCGCAGCCGTTGGGCGAGGCGGCAAGGCAGTAATCGTGGAACGCAAAGCCGGCAGGGCCGTGCCTGAGCGCGCCCACATGGGCGGCGACGCCGAAGTCGAAGCCGACGTCGGGCTCGTAGAAGATCAGCGTGTGGTGGTCGACGCTGCGGATCGCGCTGGCCACGCGCGGTTAAACGCGGTCAGCTGAGTATCAAACGCCGGGCAGCCGGTCGGCATAAGACACGTCGGGAGCGGTAGGCGCGCCTTTGCGGGCGACCGCTTTCGCGATTTGCGTGATCTCAGCCCGGACGACTCCTATGGCGACGGAGCGCTCGTCCGGATCGGGACCTGCTTGGTGCCGTCGCTGACGATCGCGTTCGTCCCGGAGGCGTCGCGTTCGGCACGTCCGGCCGAACGGCGCGCAAGGAGCCAGTTCAACTCGCAGCGTGCCAGTCGCCGGCTGTCGTCGAGATCACTGTCGACGGGCCCACGGACGGATGCAGGACGATTGGTTGCGCAATCAATGTTGCCACTTTCGTTGCCACCGGGACCTCGAAAGTGCCGATTAGCAGGGGAAAGTCAGAACCCGAGCGCGAACTTTGCGTCTTCGCTCATCCGCTCTGGAGTCCAGGGCGGCGAGAAGGTCATCGTCGGCTGTACGTCCTCGACCCCCTCGAGCTCGGAGACGAACTCCTCGATCTGCTCGGACACCTGTGGACCGATCGGACAGCCCGGGCTGGTCAGCGTGTACGTGACGCGGACCATCCCCCCCTCGATCTCGACGTCGTAGATCAAGCCAAGCTCGACAAAGTCGAGCCCCAGCTCCGGGTCGATCACGTCGCGAAGCGCGTCGGTTACGTCTTCTACGGTCGCCATCCCCTAATCAGTCTAGGACAGACGGCCAACCTCGCGCGAGACACCGGAAAACGGTCCGGTTCCGGCTTGCCACCCGCCGCGCCGTTATGTAGGTTGCCCGGATCGTCGACTTCGATGACACTTCCGCGGTTTTGCGCTGCCAGGGAGACGAGGATCGCGCGACGCAGGGATGCCGGCGGCGGGCGTTCGCGCGAGCAATCAAGGCTCAGTGCGACGTGATCGTCGATCTGCGAGAGCTGGCCTTCGCGGACTCATCGCTGATGCTCGATCTTGCCGCCCTTGCCCGGCGGCTGCGCGTGCAGGGCTGCGCGCTGCGCCTCCTGGCACCCCAACCGCAGGTGATGACGGTTATCGAGCTCGCCGGGCTGCACCGGCTTCCGGGCGTCGAGCTCGAGGGTCCGGCACCCGCGCTCACCTAGCGCGGCTGCACGATCGGGGGGCGAAGTAGCCTAGGAGAGGATGTTCCTAGCGCTGTTGCTCCTAATCTGCTGGCCGGTCGCGGAGGTGTACGTGGCGATCAAGGTCGCCGAGGCGATCGGCCTGCTGGCCATGTTCCTGCTGCTGGTAGCGAGCTGGCCGATCGGAAGCTGGGCGCTTCGGTCCCAGGGACGGGCTGCCTGGAGGCGGCTCGGGGACACCGTCGCGATCGGACGCGCGCCCGGACGGGAGGTGCTCGACGGCGCGCTCGTCGTCTTGGGCGGGATGCTCATGATCGTGCCGGGCTTCATGACCGACGTTCTCGGTGCGCTGCTGCTGCTGCCGCCAACGCGAGCGCTCATGCGCGGAGTGCTGGTGCGAAACCTCCGCAGCCGGGTGGTCCTTCGAGCCACGGGGTTCAGCCGCGGTCACGTCAGCTACGACGTCGACTCGACGGCTACCGACATCGAACCGCCCCGGCTCCGCCCGTGAGCGCGGCCCTCATCGAGCGCCGATGAGGGCCGGGCTCCGCGCGCTCGCCTTCGGAGACATCGAGGCGGGCTCCTGGGGTGCCGCGTGGATGCCCGACCCAGGCGGCAGCGGTTCGCTCGCCGTACACGCGGCGGCAGGTGCCGCCGTCACCTCGGCGGCGCTCCGCGGAAGCGACCCGGGCGAGGAATGGAGACTCCGCGGCGACAGCGCTTCGCTCGTACTGACGCCGGCGGGGGCTCCTGGGAGCAGCGGTGCAGAAGGCTCCGGGATGGAAGGCTTCGATCAGCTCTGCAGGGTGACGGGGCGGCTCTTGATCGACGGAGTCGAGCAGGGGGTCGACTGCCTGGGGTGGCGCGAGGTCCGTACCGGGGCGCTCGATCTCGATCGGATCGGATCCTTTCGTCAGGTGTCCGCGTGGTTCGAGCCGGGCGAGGGGCTGGCGCTGCTTGCGCTCCGTCCTCGCAAGTCAAAGGGTCAGGAGTCGGACCTGCTCGCCGCAACCGTGCTCGACCCTGAGATGACTGGCGCGGTCGCCGACCCACGCCTTTCGACGACCTACACGGCTGACGGACTCCCCGCCCGCGCGGGACTCGAGCTGTGGCTCGGGAAGGAAGACGCCGAGCCCGCCGACGACGAGTCTGCGCGGTACCCACGTCGTGCAGCCGGCGAGGCCGTCGGAGCCGGCATCGACTGGACGGTGGCCGGCTTCGAGCTCCACGCCCGGCTGCTGCGGTGGCACGCCCACAGCCAGGACGGCGCCGGCGTCTACATGCTGGGGAAGCGTCGATGAGCCGGATCGAGGGGATCATCAGCGACTTCGGCGGAGTTCTGACCTCTCCCCTGCTCGACTCCTTCGTCGCCTTTCAGGACTCCTCGGGGATCCCGCTCGAGGCGCTCGGCGAGGCGATGGCCGCGGTCGGCGATCGCGACGGCTCCCATCCGCTGTTCGAGCTGGAGACCGGGCGGATGACCGAGGCCGCGTTCCTGAGATCGGTCGCCGACCAGCTCACCGCCGACCTCGACCGGCACGTCGAGTTGCACGGCTTCAAGGAGCGCTACTTCGAGCACCTGCACCCGAACGAGCGACTGATCGCCTACATGCGCGACCTAGGCGAGCGCGGCTACAAGCTCGCGATCTGTACCAACAACGTCCGCGAGTGGGAGGAGCTTTGGCGGGCGAAGCTCCCGGTCGACGAGATCTTCGACGTGGTCGTCGACTCGGCGTTCGTCGGAACGCGAAAGCCTGAGCGGCGAATCTATGAGATCACCTTGGAGCGGCTCGGCGTCGATGCCGGATCAGCCCTGCTGGTCGATGACGTCGAGGTCAACTGCACAGCGGCGCGCGAGCTCGGGATCACCGCGGTGTGGTTCCACGAGACCGAGCAGGCGATCGCCGAGATCGAGGCGGCACTGGACGCGGAAGGGTAACCGCCTCCGGCTCCGGGCCTCGCTCGCTCCCCTCCCCGCTACCGATAACCGCTCCGCTCGCTCGGCAGTTACCACCGCCGGGCATCCTGCCGGCGTTCAGTTCTCGACGCCGAGGCGGTCCCAGCAGTACAGCTCGAGACACTCGTGCGCGAGCTCGATGCACCGCTCCTCGGAGAGCCACGGCAGGACGGTGTCAAACGCCTCGTCCTCTCCGACACCCGCTTCGAACGCATCCTCGCCGCGGAAGCCGGCGGCGATCTTCAGCGCCTCGCGCCGATTCTCGCCAAGCGATGGGAACACGTTGACCAGGAACTCCTTGTTGGGAAGCGGATGTCCGACCTCGAGCGATGCGTGCCACGCCGCGAGCAGCGACAGGTCGTGCTCATCCAGGTCGGCGACGGCCTTGGCGTAGTGCGATTCGAGCTCCGACTCAGGGATCTCGTCAACCCAAGCGCGGACCACGCCATCAAGGATCTGGCGGCGCGCTTCGCGTCCGACGGAGTCGGCGATGACCCTGATGGCGTTTTGCGGTTCGATGAAGCAGAGTGACATTGCGGCTGCGGGCTCCGGCTCCTTTGACGGGTACCGCCCGCAGAAGGTAGGACGTCCCCCGGACGTAACCCTTGCCACATCCGGCCCGGCCGCTGTCTACGGCGGGTTCGACGCCGGCCCCGGAGCTGGGTGGACCGGGAGGATCACCGGCGGGCGCGGCGTCTGTGTGAAGTTGAAGTCGCGCAGCAGGTCGCCAAGCAACGGGCTCGCCTCGCGGACGTCGGGCCGGGGGTCCGGCCGTCCGTCGGTCGCCGGGTCCAGCCGCTGGCCCCCGAGGAAGTCGTCCTCGATGAACTTGTTGTAGAG
>Ga0187814_10000838_pt1 | contig 11200 bp, 7 predicted proteins | sample NC_S_4_FD_132450 | JGI IMG/M metagenome (GOLD analysis project Ga0187814, IMG submission 132450) | Wetland sediment microbial communities from Neuse River Estuary, North Carolina, USA - ASW-S_4 | ecosystem: Environmental > Aquatic > Freshwater > Wetlands > Sediment | place: USA: North Carolina...
CCGCCTCCCGCCGGTTGACCACCATCGGGACGCTCACAACGTACCTGGGCCTCTCATCCCTACCGGCTGTACTCACCTGCCGAAAGTAGTGCCAGCACCGGACCGACCACCGCACTTTCCAGGGCAGCTAAACCAGATACCCAGTTCGGTCACGGCCCGGTCGCGCCGATTCTCTACCGAACACCTGGGTCGGTCAACTCAGGGACTCCTGGGAAGTTCCCGCGCCGCAAATGGTCAGAAATGGGCCAGCTTTCGTGGTCGCGCAGGGAGGGTGGCCGAAAAAGCGACGACATGCGTCGCTTTTTCGGCCACCCTCCCACCGAACGCACCTGGAGGCGCGATCGGCACCGGCGCCTCAGCGGACGCGTTGCCGCGGGCCCGTGCTCACGGGAGCGTCGGCCTAGCGTCGGCCTAGCGTGGGGTGACGCGGTAGAGGACGACGCCGTGCGCCGGTACGAGCGCGGTAATCGTGCCCTTCGTTGTCGTGGTGGTGTTCGCCCACAGGTTCTGGAGCCCGTAGCCGCTGGCCCGCGGCAGCCCTGCGGCGCCGGCGGTCGTGGTGATCTGCAAGGCGCTGGTGCCGCGGTTGAAGAGCGCGACCGCGCCGGCGCCGGTGGCCAGCGGTTTGACCCATACCTGTCCTGACCCGGTTTGCTGGATCAGCCTCCCCTGCGCACCGAGCGCGTCCTGATCGACCGCGATCACCTGCGCGTTCGTAAGCATGCTGATGGTTGCGGACGACAGTGCCCGTGGGTCGCTGCCGAGGATCAACGGTGCCGCGAGGATCGCCCACATCGACAGCTGCGACTGCGCCTCGGTGCTGGTCATGCCCAGCTCCGGCCCGAGGTAGTCAGGGTCGTTCCAGTGCCCCGGCCCGGCAGCCTCGGGATGCGCCGCGTCGTTGTCGAGGTTCCTCAGCACGTTCGTGAACAGAATGCTTCCCGTAAAGCCGATATCGGTGTCGGTGCGCCAGCTCTGCGCGATCTGCGGCGCCCACTTGAGTTGTTGCTCAGTGCGGCTGCAAACTGCGGGTATTGCACGCGAGGGTCAAGTCCCTCCTGGCCGGCGCCGCAGAAGTCGACCTTGACGGCGTCAAACCCCCACGCCGCGAAGGTGTTGGCGTCCTGCTGGTAGTGACCGCAGGAGCCCACGCCCTGACCGTTACATCCGCTGGAGCCGGCGTCGGTGTAGATCCCCGCCTGGAGTCCGTGCTGGTGCAGCCAGGAGGTCAGCCAAGGGAGACCGTCCGGCCACTGCTGGGAGCTGAGCACCAGATTCGCGTTGCTGTCCCTCGCTCCGCCGGCCCAGCCGAAGTCAAGCCACACGATCCGGTAGCCCGTCTGGGCCAGACCCGAGCTGATCAGCGAATTGGCGACCGAGATGATCGTCTGCTCATCGAACGTGCCACCCACGCCGTAGTACGTGTTCCAACCCATGTAGGGCGTCGGTGCGAGGACCGCCGCCCCTGAACTCGGCCCCACCCCCAGACTTGCGAGGTGCCGCGCATTTGACAGCGGCGTGGCCTACGGCACGGCTACGGCCAGCGACTGCTCGGCGACCCGGTCGGTCGCGTCGTGTGTCCCGCCCAGCAGTCGGCGCGAGAGCTGGGCACGGCGGAAGAACAACGGCGCGTCGTGCTCCCAGGTCGCGCCGATCCCGCCGTGGACGTTGATCATCGAGCGGGCGGCGAAGTCGAGCGCCCGCCCCGCCGCCGAGCGCGCCGCGCTCGCGGCCAGCGGGAACTCCTCGGGCTTGGAGCCGCGCGCCCAGCCGGCGTAGTACTCGAGCCCGCGAGCGTTCTCCAGGCGGCGGAGCACCTCGGTCAGCTCGTGCTTGATCGACTGGTATGAGCCGATCGCGCGGCCGAACGTGAACCGCTCCTTGGCGTACTCGACGCTTGTGTCAAGGCACGTCTGGACGGCCCCGATCGATTCCGCGGCGATCAGCGACTGGGCGACGTACCAGGCGTCGGCGAGCACCGCGGCGTTGACATCGAGCAGCCGCCCGCGCGCGCTCGCGAACGTCACGTTCCCGAGCGGCTGGGTGGCGTCGTAGCGCGTCGCCGGCTCGACGCTCACGCCGCTGCCGTCTGCCGGCACGGCCGCCGCGACGGGCAAGCCGTCGTCGGTCTCGCCGATCGCCACCAGGAGTTCCGCGCCGGGCGCGTCGGGGACGAACGCGACCGTCCCGTCGAGCACGACCTGATCCCCGTCGACCGTTGCCCGCGGGGCCTCCGCACGAGCCATGCCCGAGCGCGACTCGACCGTCCACCCCGCCTCGAGGTCGCTCGGGGGACGAGCCGGGAGGTAGGCCGGGCGCAGTTCGCCCGCGGCCGCCGCCTCCAGCGACTCGTCGCCGGCGGCGTTCAGGATCGCGGTCGCGGGCACTAGCCCCAGCACCGGCACCGACGCCAGGACACGCCCGCACTCCTCGGCGACGAGCATCGCGTCGAATACGCCGAGACCCGCGCCGCCATGCTCCTCGTCGATCAAGAGGCCGGTCCAGCCCGCTTCGACCGCGGTCGGGAAGAGGTCCGGAAGCGCGCCTGGATCCTCCAGCGCGTTGCGCGCGCCCTCGATCGTCTTGTGGCGAGAGAGCGCGCCGCGCGCGGCCTCGCGCAGGAACTCCTGCTCGTCCGTCAGCGCGAAGTTCATGACGCCAGCGCCTCCTTCTCCTTGGCGCGCAGCTCGCTGAAAGGCACGCCCTTGTCGAGGCGCGGCTCGGGCGGCAGCCCGAGCACCCGCTCGCCGACCGTGTTGCGCAGGATCTGCTCGGTGCCACCAGCCGACTTCAGCCCGGGCAGGAACGAGATCAGGTAGCTCCACTCGCTTTCGGGATCGAGCGCGTCGGGGCCGACGATGTCGGCGCCGAGGTCGGTCGCTGCGATCGCCGCGTTGACCATCGTGACCTTCGCCAGCCCGGCCTCGGGGCCGGGGATCTGGCCCCGCTGGAGCATCGTCAGCGCGCGGTATCCGTTGAAGCGGACCGCGAGCAGCTCGCCCAGCACCTCGCCGAGGCGCTGGCGGATCTCGGGATCCCGTCGCGCCGCCGGATCCGCGGCGACCGCCGCGGTCAGACGAGCGGGAGAGCCGAAGTTCTCAGAACCAAAGCCGATCGTCAGGCGCTCGAACATCAGAACGGTCAGCGCGGTGCCCCAGCCATTGCCGACACCGCCCACGACGGCGTCCTCGTCGAGCCGGGCGTCGTCGAAGAACACCTCGTTGAACTCCGCCTCGCCTGAGATCTGCCGCAGCCCGCGGACCGTGACCCCGTCGGCGTCGATCGGCACGATGAACATCGTCAGCCCCTTGTGCTTTGGCACGTCGGCGTCTGTGCGCGCCAGCAGCAGGCCGTAGGAGGCGAACTGCGCGTTGGTCGTCCACACCTTCTGTCCGTTGAGCGTCCAACTGCCGTCGTCGTTCCGGCGCGCGCGGCTCTGGATCGCCGCCAGGTCGGAGCCCGCCGCGGGCTCTGAGAACAGCTGGCACCAGACCTCGTCGCCGTGGAGCATTGGACCGAGGTAGCGACCCTTCTGCTCCTCGGAGCCGTGGGCGATGATGCATGGGCCGAGCATCCCGATCCCGATCACGTCGAGGATCCCCGGAACCTGGGCCTTGGAGATCTCCTGGTTGACGGTCACCTGCTCGATCGGCCCGAGCCCCTGACCACCGTACTCGCGCGGCCATGTGACGCCGGCCAGCCCGGCTTCGGCCAGCTCGCGCTGCCACGCGCGGCGGGCGTCGATGTAGGACTTGTCCTCGGAGGAGCCCGAGCGCGGCGGGGCCTCACCCTTGTGTGACTCGAGCCAGCTCCTCACCTTCTCCCGGTACTCCGCCTGTTCCGGAGTGTCATTCAGGTCCACGTTCGCTCCTCGTCGCCGGTGAATCGAGATTCACGATCTTATCGACGCTTGCCAGCACCCGAAGCACTCGACTTCTGATTGTCGAAAGCGCTTGGTTTGGGACATTGTGCCGCGCGGACGGGCAGGGTCGCGCGCGATGTCTTGCGTGTGCGCCTTGTCACGGAGCCGCCTCCGAGGCGGTCTCAAAGCTGGGACGCAAGAGCTGGGACGCAAGCTCTACACGGGCGACTCGGCCGGTGGCGTGCTGGCATTCCAGGCCCCCCGATCCGACCGCCTGCACGACCTCGGCAGGCGTCCCCACCGGCGGGATCGGCCTCGCTGGGTCTTCCTGACTCTGTCTGGACTCTCGGGAGGCGGGGAGAGCAGGGCGGGACGCCGAGCGTCCCGTCCCGCCCTCGCGGTCGCACCAAGCTCGGAGGGCCCACTTGTCGGCGCTACGTCCGGAGCGCGCTCATCGACGGCTCGAACTCAGCTGAGCCGTCTCGGCCGACCGCGCATCCGACCCAGACGGGGCCGCTGCCGGCGTCCCCGCGGCCCCTTGTCCCGCGCGCGCTGCCGCGCTCGCTCGCGGGCCCGTTCGCGGTCCTCGCTCAGACCGACCTCGAGAAACACCAAGCTGGTCGCGAGCACGAACCCGACGCCGATCAGGGCCATCGCGAGCAGCTGCCCGAGGGTGCCGCTGAAGATGACCGCGCCGGCGCCACCCGCCAGCACGAGTAGAGCCGCGGCGCCGAAGGACAGGATTCGCGAGCGTTTGGTCATCGTGATTAGAACATTGTCCACTCTTACCGCCGAACAAGCTGGTTTGTTTATAACCCGCCGGTAGTGAGAATTGGATCATGGCCGGCTACGTCGACATCCACGCGCACGTACTCCCGGGAATCGACGACGGTCCCGGGGATCTGGGGCAGTCGCTCGAGATGGCTCGAGCAGCCGTGGCGTCAGGGGTCGCGACGATCGCCTCGACGCCGCACCTGCGCTCAGATTTCCCCGACGTGCACGTCGACGAACTGGCCGATCGCTGCCGGGCGGTGCGCGAGGCGATTGACGCGGAGGGGATTCCACTCACGCTCGTATCCGGTGCCGAGGTATCGCTGGCATGGGCAATCGAGGCAAGCGACGAGGAGCTCACGCTTGCCAGCTACGGCCAGCGCGGCACCGATCTGCTGGTGGAGACGCCAACGGTGATCGCTGTCGGAGTCGAGCGGTTCCTGTACGAGCTGCGCGCGAAGGGCTACCGGATCACGCTCGCCCACCCCGAGCGAAGCGCCCAGTTCCAGCGCGACGAGTCCCCAGTGCGCGACCTGGTCGACCAGGGAGTGCTGCTTCAGGTCAACGCCGAATCGCTGCTCGGACCCGGACCCTACCGAGGCATCAAGCGCCTCGCCCGGGACCTTCTCGTCAACGGTCTCGTCCACGCGATCGCGTCAGACGCGCACCGCGGAACGAAGTGGCGCCCGGTGACGCGGCTTCCCGAAGGGATTCAGGCCGCGAGCGAACTTGTCGGGATCGAGCGGGCCGAGTGGATGGCACACGCCGCGCCCAGGGCCATCGTCGACGGTGCCTATCTGCCTGATGCGCCACCAGTCACCGCACCCAGGCGTCACCGCCGTCTGTTTGGATTCGGACGCTGACAGGCGCGACCAGCTGCTGCCTGGAGATCTGCTGCCCGCCGGGTCGCCCCGCCCATGCGCGAGGCGACCCGGACGCTAAATTCCGTCTACTCCTCCGAGCCCTCCCCGGAGTCCGGGACGTCGAGGTCGGCGAGCTCCTCGGCGAAGCCGATCCCGGAGTCGCCGTCGCCGATGTGCTCCAGATCAGCAAGATCCTGGTCCATGCCTCCGACGGAGAATCCACTCAGCGACTCGCTGTCGGTGAGCCCAAGCTCCGCCGCGAGCTCGTCGTGGTCGAGCAGCCCCGCCTCGTCGATCCCGCGCGGGAGCGGCTCGGTCGGCTCGATCTCGATCCGCCGGTAGCGCTTCAGGCCGGTGGCGGCGGGGATCAGCTTGCCGATGATCACGTTCTCCTTGAGTCCGTTGAGGCGGTCGATCTTCCCCTCGAGCGCGGCGTCGGTCAGCACCTTGGTGGTCTCCTGGAAGGAGGCCGCCGACAGGAACGAGTCGGTGTTGAGCGAGGCCTTGGTGATCCCGAGGATGATCTCCTCGGCCTGGGCCCCTTCGCCGCCGGCGTCGAGCACCGCCTGGTTGACCCGCCCGAACTCCTGGCGGTCGACGAACTGACCGGGAAGCAGGTCGGTGTCGCCCTTCTGGTCGACCCGCACCTTCTTCATCATCTGGCGCACGATCAGCTCGATGTGCTTGTCGTTGATGTCGACGCCCTGCGACTTGTAGACCTCCTGGACCTCTCGGACGAGGTACAGCTCGGTCTCGGTCCGGCCCCGGATTGCCAGCAGCTCATGCGGGTACAGCGACCCCTCGTTGAGCTGGGTTCCGGGCTCGATCCTCTGACCCGGATCAACGAACAGCCGCGTCCGCCGCGGGAACGTATTGCGATGCTCCTCGCCTCCGCTGTCCGTGATCACGACCGTGACCGCCTTGTCTGACTCCTCGATCGAGACGTTGCCGCCGACCTCGGCGATCTTCGCCAGTCCCTTCGGCTTGCGCGCCTCGAACAGCTCGACAACGCGCGGCAGGCCGTGCGTTATGTCGGCCCCGGCGACCCCCCCGGTGTGGAAGGTGCGCATCGTCAGCTGGGTGCCCGGCTCGCCGATCGACTGTGCGGCGATGATCCCGACCGCGTCGCCGATGTCGGCGATCTGCCCGGAGGCCATCGCGCGCCCGTAGCATGCCTGGCAGACCCCGGTCGGCGCCTCGCACTTGAGCACCGAGCGGACGGGCACCGTGATCACGTTGCCCTTCTCGGTGTCGTCGTTCCAGGACTCGACCAGGTCCGCGAGCTCCGCGCGGTCGATCTCCCGGCCCTTCTCGACGATCACCCGGCCGCGCTTGGTCCTGATGTCCTCCGCGGCGATCCGCCCGATCAGGTTCTCATTGGGATCTCCCGCAGGCCGCAACTTGCGGCTGTCGGGGTCGACCTCGAGCGTGGTCACCGGCATCTCGATGAACTCCTGTGTACCGCAGTCCTCCTGGCGGATGATCACGTCCTGGGCGACGTCGACCAGCCTCCGCGTGAGGTAGCCGGAGTCGGCCGTGCGGAGCGCCGTGTCGGCGAGGCCCTTGCGCGCGCCGTGGGTCGAGATGAAGTACTCGAGCACGCTCAGGCCCTCCATGAAGTTGGCCCTGATCGGTCGCTCGATGATCTCGCCCTTCGGGTTGGCCATCAGGCCGCGCATCCCCGCCAGCTGGCGGATCTGCGAGAACGACCCGCGGGCACCGGAGTTGGCCATCATGTAAATCGGGTTGAGCTCGTCGAGGTAGTGGTTGAGCGCCTCCCCGACCTCGTTGGTGGCGCGGTCCCACAGCTTGGTGACCGCCTCGTGGCGCTCCTCCTGGGTGATCTCGCCGTTCTCGTACTGACCCTCGATCACGGCCAGCTGATCCTCATAGCGGGCGAGGATCTCCGCCTTGTCGGGCGGGGTCTGGACGTCGTTCTTGGAGATCGTGACTCCGGCCTGGGTGGCGTAGTGGAAGCCGATGTCCTTGAAGGCGTCGAGCACCAGCGAGATCGTCGACGCGCCATAGGCCTGGACGAGATCATCGACCAGCTTGGTGGTGTCCTTCTTCTTCATCGAGCGGTTGATGAACTCGTACGAGCTGGCGTTGAAGTCCTCGCCCAGCGCCTCGGCCAGCGCCCGCTCGATCTTGTCGTTGTAGATGATTCGCCCGACGGTGGTCAGCACGTGGCCGCCCTCCAGTCCCAGCGGGCGATACTCGGCCAGGTCGTGGAGCTTGACCACGCCGTGCTCGTAGGACCACTCCGCCTCCTGGGCGGTGCGGTAGACGTGCGGGCGCGGGTCGGCGGTAGCCGGGTCGATCTTCTCGAGCTCGGCGGCGTCCGGGCCGTAGGTGAGGTAGTACGCGCCCAGGACCATGTCCTGGGTGGGGGTCGCCAGTGGCGCACCGTGCGCCGGCGAGAGGATGTTGTTCGCCGACAGCATCAGGATCCGCGCCTCGGCCTGCGCCTCGGCCGATAGCGGCAGGTGGACCGCCATCTGGTCGCCGTCGAAGTCGGCGTTGAACGCGTGGCAGACGAGCGGGTGGACCTGGATCGCCTTGCCCTCGACCAGCACCGGCTCGAACGCCTGGATTCCGAGGCGGTGAAGCGTCGGCGCCCGGTTGAGCAGCACCGGATGCTCGTGGATCACCTCCTCGAGCACGTCCCAGACCTCGGGGATCATCGAGTCGACCATCTTCTTGGCCGCCTTGATGTTCTGCGCCGACTTGCGCTCGACCAGCCGGGCCATGATGAACGGCTTGAACAGCTCGAGCGCCATCAGCTTCGGCAGGCCGCACTGATGCAGGCGCAACGACGGGCCGGAGACAATCACCGACCGACCCGAGTAGTCCACGCGCTTGCCGAGCAGGTTCTGGCGGAAGCGGCCCTGCTTGCCCTTGAGCATGTCCGAGAGCGACTTCAGCGGACGGTTGCCCGGCCCCGTCACGGGGCGGCCGCGGCGGCCGTTGTCAAACAGCGCGTCGACGGCCTCCTGGAGCATCCGCTTCTCGTTGTTGACGATGATCTCGGGAGCGCCCAGGTCGAGCAGCCGCTTCAGGCGGTTGTTGCGGTTGATCACCCGGCGGTAGAGGTCGTTCAGGTCCGAGGTCGCGAACCGGCCGCCGTCGAGCTGGACCATCGGGCGCAGCTCAGGCGGGATCACCGGGACCGCCTCGAGGATCATCATCTCCGGCTTGTTGCCGGAGTTGATGAACGCGGAGACCACCTTCAGCCGCTTGACCGCACGGGCCTGCTTCTGGCCCTTGGCGGTCTTGACCTGCTCCTGGAGGTCGGCCGACTCGGCCTCGAGGTCGACCTGCTGGAGCAGGTCGCGGACCGACTCGGCGCCCATCCCGCCGCGGAAGTACTCGCCGAAGCCGTACGGCGACCCGAACCGGTCCTTGAGCTCGCGGAAGGTGCTCTCGTCGTTGACGATGTCCTTGGGGCCCATCGTCTTGAACAGCTCCCACACCTGGCGCAGCCGCTCGGCGGCGTCCTCGATGTAGGCCTCGGTGTCGTCGATGTCGGCCTGGAAGCTCTTGCGCAGCTCCTTGCGGATCTTGTCGCGCTCATCGTTGGAGGCCTTGGCGATGTTGATCCCAAGGGACTCCACCCACAGGTGGTCCTCGTCGGAGAAGTCACGGCCGGTCTTGCCGGACTCGAGGTACTCCTCGCGACGGGCCTGGGACTCCTTGAGCTCGAGGATCCGCTCCTCCTTTTCGGCGGCGTAAGAGTCGAGCACCTTGCTGACCTCGCCCTCGAGCGTCTCCAGGTCGCGCGCGCGGGCCTCGTCGTCGACCCAGGTCACGACCGAGGCCGCGAAGTAGAGGACCTTCTCGAGCTCCTTGGGCGCCATGTCGAGCAGGTAGCCGATCCGGCTGGGAACGCCCTTGAAGAACCAGATGTGGCTGACGGGCGCTGCCAGGTCGATGTGACCCATGCGCTCTCGGCGGACCTTCGAGCGTGTGACCTCCACGCCGCAGCGCTCGCAGACGATCCCCTTGTAGCGGACGCGCTTGTACTTGCCGCAGTAGCACTCCCAGTCCTTGGTCGGGCCGAAGATCCGCTCGCAGAAGAGCCCGTCCTTCTCGGGCTTGAGCGTGCGGTAGTTGATCGTTTCCGGCTTGGTGACCTCGCCCGAGCTCCACGAGCGGATCTGCTTGGAGGAGGCCAGGCCGATCTCGATTGCGTCGAAGTTATTGATGTCGATCAATGCGATTCCTTATCTGCTTGAAATCTGTGCTGAAAGCTTGGAATTTGGGGAGGGCTGCTGGAGCCATGGAGTAGCCGAGCGGTGGGGCTGCCATCCGCGGACTCCTCATGCGAAGCGCGCCCGGAGTCCGAGGGTGGCGGCCCGCACCGCGACTCACACCTCGTCTTCTTCAAGGACTCCTTCGGCGTCACCGGCTGGCACGTCCTCGTCGATCATGGGGTCTTCGTCCGTCGCGAAGTCCTCTTCCTCGAGCTCCTCGCCCGGCTCGAGGTCGGGATCCTCGACCTCGGCCTCCTCCTCGGAGGCCTCGACGGTCTCGCCCTCGTGCTCGACCGCCTCGTCGGCGGCCGCGCCGTCGGTCGCGCGCACCCCGGAGAGGTCGATGCCGAGCTCCTCGGCGGCCCGCAGCAGGTCGTCGTCCTCCTCGCGCATCTCGGCGCGCTCGCCCTCCTCGGAGACGACGTTGACGTCGAGCGCCAGCGACTGCATCTCCTTCAGCAGGACCTTGAACGACTCCGGGATCGAGGGCTCGGCGATGTTCTCGCCCTTGACGATCGCCTCGTAGGCCTTGACGCGCCCGACCGTGTCGTCTGACTTGATCGTGAGCATCTCCTGGAGGGTGTACGCAGCGCCGTAGGCCTCGAGCGCCCACACCTCCATCTCGCCGAAGCGCTGGCCGCCGAACTGCGCCTTGCCGCCCAGCGGCTGCTGGGTGACGAGCGAGTAGGGGCCCGTCGAGCGAGCGTGGATCTTGTCGTCGACCAGGTGCAGCAGCTTCAGGATGTACATGTACCCGACCGTCACCTGCTCCTCGAACGGCTCGCCGCTGCGGCCGTTGAAGAGGGTGACCTTGCCCGACGCCTGCTCGCCTTCCCGGCGCTTCTTGTCGACGTCCATCTTGATCGAGCCGGTGTGCTCCTCCTGCCAGCGGACCAGCGCGGAGTCCACGTCGGAGACGGTGGCTCCGTCGAACACCGGCGTGGCGACGTACACCTTGCCGCTGTCCTGGTGAGAGGTCTTGTAGGCGTCTGAGCCGTCGTCGTACCAGCCGTTGGCGGCCACCCAACCGAGATGGGTCTCGAGGATCTGCCCGAGGTTCATCCGGCTCGGCACGCCGAGCGGGTTGAGGATCACGTCGACCGGGGTCCCGTCCTCCAGGAACGGCATGTCCTCGACGTCGACGATCTTCGAGATCACGCCCTTGTTGCCGTGGCGACCGGCGAGCTTGTCGCCCTCGGCGATCTTGCGCTTCTTGGCGACGAACACGCGCACGAGCTCGTTGACCCCCGGCGGAAGGTCATCGCCCTCGTCACGGCTGAAGGTCTTGACGTCGATCACGACGCCGCCCTCGCCGTGGGGCACCTTCAGTGAGGTGTCGCGGACCTCCCGGGCCTTCTCCTTGAAGATCGCCCGGATCAGCTTCTCCTCGGCGGTCAGCTCGGTCTCGCCCTTGGGCGTGACCTTGCCGACGAGCAGGTCGCCCGAGGCGA
>Ga0187814_10000839_pt1 | contig 11199 bp, 10 predicted proteins | sample NC_S_4_FD_132450 | JGI IMG/M metagenome (GOLD analysis project Ga0187814, IMG submission 132450) | Wetland sediment microbial communities from Neuse River Estuary, North Carolina, USA - ASW-S_4 | ecosystem: Environmental > Aquatic > Freshwater > Wetlands > Sediment | place: USA: North Carolina...
AGCCGTGGTGGAGACGGCGCTGGAGGAGGCCGTGGTGGAGACGGCGCTGGAGGAGGCCGTGGTGGAGACGGCGCTGGAGGAGGCCGTGGCAGAGACGGCGCTGGAGGAGGCCGCGGTGGAGACGGCGCTGGAGGAGGCCGTGGCAGAGACGGCGGTGGAGGAGGCCGGCGCCGCGGTAGAGACGGCGCTCGCGGAGGTCGGCGCCGCCCCGGCGCCGACCCCTAACGCGGGACGCGTCCGCCCTCGGCTCCGGGCTCGGTGGCCGGACCGCGAGGACGGGCGATCCCCAGAACCCGCATCGCCTTGAGCCCGAGCGAGAGCTTCTCGCGCCCGTCGGTGGAGGAGACGTCGAGGCCGGTCAGCTCACGAACGCGCTCGAAGCGGTAGCGGATCGTGTGACGATGCGTGAACAAGCGGGCGGCGGTCGCGTTGACGTTCGCGTCGCACTCCAAGAACGTCCACAGCGTCCCCAGTAGATCGGTCTCGTACTGCTCGTCGTAGGCCACGAGCGGCCGCACGGTGTCGTTGTAGAAGCGGCCGAGCTCCCCCGGATCGCGCATGTGGGGGAGCAGCAGCTGGTAGGTCCCGGTCTCCTCGTAGGCCAGCGCGATCCGCTCGGGATCGCCTTCGACGACGTTCACTGCAAGCAGCGCCTCGTCGCCGGCCCGGCGGAGATCGAGCGGGTCCGCTGCGTGCCGGCTGCGACCGATGGCGAAGGCGAACCCGGGAAGCCCGGACTCCAGCTCACGGAGGATCGCCGCGGATACGCGGCGGCCGGTCTCGCCATCGGAGTCCGGAACGAGCAGCACGATCTCCGCGGCGTCGTCGGAGCTGGGCGCGCCGATCGCGCCCGAGGCAACCGAGCGCGCGCCGCGCAGACCGAGCGCCAGCAGCCTGCGGCGCCAGTCGTCCTCCGTGGGGCTGCGCGGATGGGCGCGGACGACGATCACCGTGCCTCCCGCCGCGAGATCGGTGCCCAGCTCCCGGCCGCGAGCGATGAGATCGCCACGATCGGGAATCAGCCCGCGCAGGACGGCGCGCTGGAAGCTGGTGGCCGCCTCCTCGGAGGCACGCTCGGGCGCCCGCGTGCGCTCCATCTCGGAGGCGATCAGCGCGGCGAGCAGCCGGAGCAGGGAATCGTCCGGGGTCCCCTCTCGCGCGCGCAACCGCAGGGTGCCCACCGGCGCGTCCGCGACCTTCAGCTCGATCGTCGTCACTCCGTCGCCGTCGCGCATCAGCGACCGCTCGTCAGCGGGCGAGCGCGCGGCCACGGCAAGCACGGTGGCGGAGCGATCGATCAGGATCAAGCTCGAGTCGAGCGCGCGCGCCGCGGCGCGGAGGATCTCCGGCAGACCCGCCCCCGCTTCGACGGCGTCCGTTACCGCGCCGAGCGCGACGAGACCGCGGGCGCCCGCGGTTGAACGCTCTGGAACGCTGTCAGCCACCTCGGCCAACCTGCCCCTAGTGCCTCTTCAAGAATCGTTTGCCCTGGATGGCGAGCGAAAACCGAGTCCAGCAAGGACGCAGGCGCGAAGCTGTAGCAGCGCTACAGCGAGCGGCGAGGACGCCGCTGGGCGAAGGTTTGCAGCCGCCAGACAGGGCAAAGGTTCGCAGGAGGGGCACTAGAACACTCGGGGCCACTCGAGCACGACGACCGCGCCGATGAGGAGCCCCACGCCGACAAGCGCGGCGAGCACGTACACCGACAGGATCACTACCGCCACGCGCTCGAGCGGCCGGCGATAGGCCGTGATCGCCGGGACGACCACCAACGCGCAGAACGCGGCCAGCCCGAATACGCCCAAGCAGGCGCCGACCAGGTAAGTGATCGCCTGGTTGCTCATCGCCACCTAATTGTGCCGGAAGCGGGAGACGGCGAGCCCGGCTCTGCTCCGCGTCACGCGAACAGCGGAAAGCCGAACCCCGGCTCGACGGGGTGAGCCACGCATGCGCCCTCGAAGCGCCCGCCCAGCTCGGTGGCCGCGGCTGCCGCGCGTCCCGGGCCATCTGGACCCCAGTAGAGCCCCAGGACGGTCGGACCCGAGCCGCACACCATCGCGTGATCGGCGCCTGCCCCCCGTGCCGCGCCGAGGGCCGACCCGATCGAGGGACACAGGGAGATCGCCGCGGGCTCGAGGTCGTTGACCACCAGGTCGGCGGGAAGCGTGCCTCCCTCGCTGAGCACGCGCTCGAGCAGGGCGTGATGGCGCACCAGATCCGCGTCGTCCCGGGGCAGGCCCATGCGGTCGGCCTCCGCGTAGACGTCCGCGGTCGAGAGCTGCTGCGCCGAGGGCAGCACCAGAATGGCGTGCGGGGCGAGGGGCGCCAGCGGCCACGATGGCACCGTGATCTGCCCGCCGGCGCCCGTGCCAAGCGCGAGACCGGGGTCCAGCTGCGCGGGAACATCCGCGCCGAGCTCCGCCGCCAGGACGCGGATCATCGCGTTGGAGATCCCTCCCATCCGCTCGGCGATACGCAGGGTCGCCGCCGCGTCGGCCGAGCCGCCGCCCATCCCGGCGGCGACCGGGATGCGCTTATGGATGCTCACACGCACCGCAGGTGCATCCCAGCCTGCGGCGCGGAGCTCCTCCAGGGCACGCGAGACGAGGTTCGGTCCTGCAACACCTGGACAGACCACTTCGTCGCCAAGCGCCACCCTCGTGCGCAGCTCCACCTCATCCGCCAGCGACACCGATTCGAACAGCGTCACGAGCCGATGGCGGCCGTCCCCACGAATCCGGCCGAGGAACAGGCACAGGTTGACCTTTGCAGGCGCGAGCGCCCGGAGCCTCACAGAGCCAGCCTTCGAGCGAGCTCCCGAAACTCCTCGGGCGCCAGGCGCTCGGCGCGCTCATCGGCGGGATGGCCAATCTCGCGCAGCGCTGTCTGGGCCTGCTCGCGGATGCCCGGGGCGCGATCGGAGGCGAGCGCGAGCGACCCGGCGAGCGTCTTTCGGCGATGCGCGAACGCGTCGTGGACGAGGGAGCGCACCGCGGGCTCGGCGCCGGCGCGGACCCGATGCATCGCGACCAGCACCGAGTCAACACGTGGCACGGGCCGGAACACCGTCCGTGCGACCGGCCTCACCACCTTGACCTCGCACGCCAGCTGCGCGAGCACGGACGGCGCCCCATACGGGCCCGTGCCGGGCCGGGCGGCGAGCCGCTCTCCCACCTCCCGCTGGACCATCACGACCCACTCCGAGACGCCCGGTAGCTCCTCGATCGTGCGCAGGATGGCCGTCGCAGCGATCGAGTAGGGGAGGTTCGCGACCACCTTCGAAGGCCCGGGTTCGAGAGCGCCGAGGTCGAGCTCGAGTGCGTCCGCGAAATGGATCGTGACGTTGCCGTATGGCGAGAGGGCCTCGCGCAGCGCCGGCTCGAGCCGCCGGTCGATCTCGACGACATGGACGTGCCCCACGCGCTCGGCGAGCCGCTGAGAGAGCACTCCGGGGCCGCCGCCGATCTCGAGCACCACGTCTCCCGGCCCGAGCGCGGCGGCCCGCTCGATTACGTCCAGGATGTTGCGGTCGACGAGGAAGTTCTGGCCGAGCTGCCTGGTGCTCACCATCGGAACACCGCCTCGGCGGAGCGCTCCACCGCCGCCTCGAGCTCGCCGTACGGCACCCGGCGCGTCAGCGCAAGCGACGAGGCAGTGTGGACGACGTTCGCCGGCTGGTTGGGCTTGCCGCGCACCGCCTGGGGCGAGAGAAACGGGGCATCGGTCTCGACCAGCAGCCGCTCCGCCGGGACCCGCAGAGCGGCGTCCCGCAGAGCCTCGGCACTGGGGTAGGTGACGTTGCCCGCAAAGGAGATCCACCAGTCGTCGTGCTGGAGGCACTCCTCGAGCCGGTCGGTCATCGAGAAGCAGTGCAGGATCACCCGCAAACCACGGGCTCGCTCGTTCAACGTGCTCAGCGTGTCGTCATCGGCGTCCCGGGTGTGAATCACGAGCGGCTTGTCGGTCTGGCGCGCGAGCTCGATCTGGGCGTGAAACGCGCGCTCCTGGTCGGCACGCGGGGCACGGTCGCGGTAGTAGTCCAGACCGGTCTCACCGATCGCAATGCATTTGGGGTGCGCCGCGAGCGCCTCCAGCTCGGCCAGGTCGGCGTCGTCGAACCCGGTCGCCTCGCCCGGGTGGCGGCCGATCGCCGCGTACACCTGCGGGAAGTCCTCGGCGGCCTGGAGCGCGGCACGGCAGGTGGCGCCGTTCGTGCCCACGGTGAGCATCTTCGTAACCCCGGCCTCGAGCGCTGCTGCGACCAGCTCTGTGTCCGGGGGCTCGCAGAGCTCCAGGTGGGTGTGGCTGTCGACCACGACTAGTGCCTCTTCAAGAATCGTTGCCCCGACGGCGCGCGCTGGAAGCTTCCACACGAGCTTGCGAGTGTTGAGGACGCAGGCGCGAAGCTGTAGCAGCGCTACAGCGAGCGCCGAGGACGCCGCTGGGCGAAGGTTTGCAGCCGCCAGACAGGGCAAGGGTTCGCAGAAGGGGCACTAGTCCCGCTTCGGGAACAGCGGTTCCAGCGAGCTCACGGTTCCCCCCTCCGCGCGCTCGGCGAATAGGGCTCGCTCGAACTCGACGTTGGGCGCGCCCAGCGCCTGGAGCAGCCGCTCGGTGGTAGCCGGCAGGTATGGATAGAGGAGGACGCTGACGGCCCGCAGCCCCTCTGCCAGCGAAGCCAGCGTCTGATCGAGCCGGTCGGCTGCCTCGAGGTCTTTCGCGAGCTCCCAGGGAGCACTTTCCTCCACGTAGCGGTTCAGCCGCCGTACCCGCTGCCAGATCAGGTCGAGCGCCCGGGTGGGGTCGGCCCGATCGAGCACCACGCGGACCTCGGCCGGCAGGACGTCAAAGTCACTCGCCAGCGCTTCGTCCGTCGCCACGGCCGGGACCGCGCCGTCGCGGTAGCGCTGCAGCATCGCGATCGTGCGGCTCGCCAGGTTCCCGTACTCGTTGGCCAGCTCGGCGTCGTAACGGGTCCTCACCGCATCCATCCCGACCGCGCCGTCGGCGCCGAACGGGACGTCACGCATCAGGTAGAACCGCAGCGCGTCGGTGCCGAACTGGTCGATCACCTCGAAGGGGTCGAGCACGTTGCCCAGCGACTTGCTCATCTTGCGCCCGTCGGCCCCGAGCAGGAAGCCGTGCACGAACACGTGCTGGGGCAGCTCGATCTCGGCCGCCATCAGCAACGCCGGCCAGAACACGGTGTGGAACTTGAGGATGTCCTTGCCGATCACGTGGTAGGTGGCGGGCCAGAAGCGATCGGTCAGGTCCTCGTCGGAACGCGCGTATCCGAGCGCGGTGTAGTAGTTGAGCAGCGCGTCGAACCAGACGTAGAAGACCTGCTGCGTGTCCCATGGCACGGTCACGCCCCACTTCAGGTGTGCGCGGGAGAGGGAGACGTCCTGGAGGCCGGAGGTGATGAACGAGCGGGCCTCGTTGTAGTGGTGGGCCGGCATCACGAAGTCCGGCTGCTCGCGGTACAGGCGCTCGAGCCGTGACTGGAAGGTGGACAGGCGGAAGAACCAGTTCTCCTCCCGCTCGCGGACAAGCGGGATCTCGTGGATCGGGCAGAGGTTGCCCTCGAGGATCTCGTTCTCGACCTTGAAGTCCGCGCACCGGGGGCAGTACCACCCCTCGTAGATCCCCTTGTAGACGTGTCCGTTGTCGTGGACGCGCGTGAGAACCTCCTGCACTCGCAGCTCGTGCTGCGGGTCGGAGGTGCGGATGAAGAAGTCGTTGGACGCCTCGAGACGGGGCATCAGAGCCTTGAACCGCTCCGCATTGCGGTCGGCCAGCACCTTGGGCTCGAGGCCCTGCGCACGGGCCGCGTCCGCGACCGGCTCGCCGTGCTCGTCGGTTCCGGTGAGGAAGAACACGTCCTCACCCCGCTGGCGCATGTGACGCGCGAGCACGTCGACCGCGATTGTCGTGTACGCGTGACCCAGGTGCGGCTGGGCGTTGACGTAGAAGATGGGGGTGGTGATGTAGAAGGACACTGATGCTCAAGGCTATCTTTCCGTCCGTGGACCAGCCCGAGGCGTACCGCACGGTCGCGGAGCAGCTCTGCGCCGACCCGTCCGTCAGCGAGGGCCAGATGATGGGAATGCCCGTGCTCAAGGTCGGCCGCAAGCTGTTCGGCGGGCTCGACGAGGGCGCCCTGGTGGTCAAGCTCGGCGCGGAGCGCGTGGCCCAGCTGACCGAGTCAGGCCGGGCGACTGCGTTTGACCCCTCGCGCCGGGGGCGGGCGATGGGCGGCTGGGCGAAGCTCGCCGAGCCCGCGGACGACTGGCTCGCGCTGGCCGAGGAGGCCAAGGAGTTCTGCGCGGAGTAGCCGGGAGGCGTGCGCGAGGCTTCAGCGTTCGCGCGTCAATGCCCGGTACAGCGCGTTGGCCGACAGGCCCGTGAGCTCGGCGACGACGGCGGCCGCGGGCCGGGGCTTGGCGCCCGCCTGCACCAATCGCCGTAGCGCCTCGACGGCTGGACCGGTGTCCGATCCATGGGACTCCGGCGCGCCACCGACCACCAGCGCAACCTCGCCCCGCGGCGGCTCGGACGCGTAGCGTGCCGCGAGCTCCCGGGCACTGCCGCGGACCACCTCCTCGTGGGCCTTGGTCAGCTCTCTGCAGATCGCGACCGGGCGATCGGGATCCAGCTCCGCAAGCGCGGCCAGCGACGACGCCACCCGCCTCGGAGACTCGAACGCGACCAAGGTCTCGGGCGAGGACAGGACCTGCTCGAGCGCCGAGCGCTTTCGCGGGAGGAAGCCCACGAACCGCCACCGGTCCGCAGGAAGGGCGCTCGCCACGAGCGCGGAGATCGCCGCCGACGGGCCTGGCAGGACCTCCACCGCGAGCCCCGCCGCCACGCACGCCTGGACCAGCACGAACCCTGGATCGGAGACGAGCGGCGTTCCGGCGTCCGAGACGAGCGCAACCACCGCACCCTCCCGCATCCGGGCGACCAGCTCACCCGCGCGCTCGCGCTCGTTGTGCTCGTGGTAGCTCACGAGGTGTGCCTTGACGCCGTAGCGGTCGAGCAGCACGCGGGTCCGCCGGGTGTCCTCGCACGCGACCACATCCGCCTCGCGCAGCGCCGCCAGGACCCGCAGCGTGACGTCCTCCAGGTTTCCGATCGGCGTCGGACAGACGATCAGACGACCGCTCATGGCTGTGATGCGCCGATGTGATCGAACGCGAGCGCCGCGGCCCCGATCATCCCCGCCTCGACGCCGAATTCGGCGGTGACGATCCTGACGGTGTCCTTGGAGGGAGGTAGCGCCCGCTCCATGACGGTCGCTCGGGCCGGCTCGAGCAGCAGATCACCGGCGGCCATCACTCCCCCACCGATCACCACCACCTCCGGGTTGAAGATGTTCACGAAGCTGGAGATCGCGACGCCAAGCCGCGTCCCGATCAACGCGATCACCTCGATCGCCGCCTCGTCTCCGTCGTAGGCAAGCTCGGTCACGAGCGGCCCGGCGAGCGCATGGCCCTCCGCGAGCGCCCTGGCCAACCCCGAGGCCGGGCGCTCTCGGGCAAGCCGCGCCGCCTCTCGCGCGAGGGCGGTGCCCGACGCCATTGCCTCCACGCACCCGCGGTTCGGGCAGTTGCCCTGGCAGGGCGGCCCGTCCATGTCGATCACCGTGTGTCCGAGCTCCGCGCCGGAGCCGATCGCCCCCCGGTACAGCTCGCCCCTGAGGATCAGACCCCCGCCGATCCCGGTGCCGATCGTGAGGATCACCGCCTCGCTGCAGCCGATGGCGGCGCCGGCGCGGTGCTCGGCGAGCGCCGCCATGTTGGCGTCGTTATCGACGAACACGGGGAGCCCGAGGCGCTCGGTCATCACGTCGGCGAAGTCGACGTCGCGCAGAGGCAGGTTGACCGCGATCACGGCCCGCCCGGTGCGCTGGTCGATCAGGCTGGGGATTCCGAATCCGACCCCCGCGACCTCCTCGCCGGCCAGCTCGCGAATCTCCTGGACCGCGTCGACGGCGATGTCGAGCAGCTCGGACTGGTCCAAGCCCGCCAGCGTTCGCTGCGTGCGGTGATGGACGGAAAGCCCAATGTCCACGGCGCCGGCGAGCAGCTTCGATCCGCCCATGTCGACGCCGATGGTGCGCCGGCCTGGCATCCCGGGCACTATATGGGGAGATGCCAAGCGACCTCGAGCAACGTCCATACAAGGTTTACCGCGCGGGACCGCGCGGGCTTAAGGCGATCCTCCGCGGCGAGGAGGACGTGGGACCGTCCGGACCGCGCGGTCCTCGTGGCCCCAGTCGGGATGGCGGTCGAGAGGGGATCCCCCAGCGGGGGTGGCGCGAGCGGATCACGCTCCGAAGGGTCATCAAGTACCTGCTGATCGCGATCGTCGGCTGGGTGCTGTTGTCGTTTGTGCTGTTCATGATCAGCGCCCAGACGCGATCTGGATCGCTGCCCTCCGGGGCACAGTCGCAGCTGACCTCCGGCGGTCCGATACTGACCTCCGCGAACACGATCCTGATCCTCGGACTCGACAACCGGCCGACGTCCGGCGTTGGATCAAAGGAGCCTGGCGCCAACACCAACGAGGCCGACGCCAATACCGACACGATCATGCTGTGGCGACTCGGCGGCGGAGTCTCGCGGCGCCTCTCGATCCCCCGCGACACGCTGGTGAACATCCCCGGCCACGGCGAGGAGAAGATCAACTCGGCCTGGGCGCAGGGCGGACCGGCGCTGGCGCTGCAGGTGATCAAGCAGTTCACCGGTCTGCAGATCAATCATCTGGTGGTGATCGATCTCGCCAACTTCCCGAAGTTCATCGACGACATCGGCGGAGTCACGGTGCGCACCGGCAAGATCTGCTCGAACATCGCCGGCGGCACCGCCGACGGCGGCTTCACGCTCAACCTCAACCCGGGCGTGCATCACCTCAACGGCGAGCAGGCGATGATCCTGGCCCGCACCCGTGAGAACTCCTGCAACCCCGCCAGCAACGACCTGACCCGCGAGGCCGCCCAGCAGCAGATCCTCAACTCGATCAAATCCCAGCTGCTGACCTTCCACACCTTCCTGCACCTGCCCTGGGCCGCCTGGGACGCGCCCGGCGTCATCCAGACCGACATGGGCGGCCTAACGCTGATGCAGATGTTCGTGGCCTCGGAGATCGGCGGCTCGGCTCCGGTCAACCTGCTATCGGAGACGCCGGAGAACTACAACGGTGCGGATGTCCTGATCCCGAACCAGGCGAACGTGCACGCCCAGGTGCAGAAGCTGCTGAACGGCTGACTTTTATGACTCGCTAATCGGGGCCAGATCGGCTGCCGATACCGCTACCGTGGGCGGTAGCTTTGTAATGCGCGTGATTAGGGGCATGAGATTCGGGGGCATGAGATTCGCGCTGCCGGTGCTGACTGCGCTTGCCGCACTGGCAAGCTCGCAGGCCGTGGCAGCGACACCGCGACCGGTCCGAGTCGGTGTGGCCCCCCCTCGTCCCCCGGGCTCGAAGGTGGTCGGATCGCTGCCGGGCGACACCCAGATCTCGACGCTCGTGACGCTGAAGCCGCGCGACCCGGCGGCGCTGGAGAGCTATGCGGCGGAGGTCTCAACGCCGGGCTCGAGCGCCTACCACCAATACCTGACCGTCGCGGAATTCCGCCAGCGCTTTGCCCCGACCGACGCCCAAATCGCCCAGGTCGACGCCTCGCTGCGGACGCACGGACTCCGTCCAGGGAACGTGTCCGCAAACGGCCTGGTGATCCCGGTCTCCACCAACGCCGGTGCGCTGGCGCACGCCTTCTCGACCTCGTTCCAGCGAGTCACGCTTCCCACGGGCCGGCACGCGTTCGCGAATACGCAGGCGCCGCAGTTCGATCCATCCGTGGCCGGACTGATCCAGGCCGTGGTGGGGCTGAACACGCTGACCGTCTTTCATCCCCAGGGGCTTCAGACTGCAGCTCCGGGGGTCGCAGCTCGCCACACTTCACCACGGGTGGTCACGGGAGGACCACAGCCGTGCTCGGATGCGTCGAGCGCGGCTCCGTCGAACTTCGCGTACACCGCGGATCAGCTCGCCTCGGCGTACCGGTTCTCAAATCTGTATGCGGCCGGAGACGAGGGCTCGGGACAGACGATTGCGCTGTTCGAGCTCGAGCCCAACCTCACCTCCGACATCGCTTCCTATCAGTCGTGCTATGGCACGAGCGCGACCGTCAACTACATCCAGGTCGACGGCGGGGCAGGAACCGGAGCGGGCGAGGGCGAGGCCGCGCTCGACATCGAGGACGTGATCGGGCTCGCGCCGAAGGCGACGGTGGACGTCTACCAGGCGCCGAACGACGGTACGGGGCCGCTCGCCGAGTACAACAAGATCGTCACCGACAACGTGGCGAAGGTGATCTCCACCTCCTGGGGCGAGTGCGAGACGGACGAGTCGGGATCGGGCATGGCCGCGTCGGAGAACACGATCTTCGAGGAGGCGGCCACGCAGGGCCAGTCGATCTTCGCCGCAGCGGGCGACAGCGGCTCCGAGGACTGCAGCGCCTCCGACGGAGATACCACGCCGGCGGTTGACGATCCCGCCAGCCAGCCTTTCGTGACGGGGGTGGGCGGCACCTCGCTGACGACGCTCGGCCCGCCCCCCACCGAGTCGGTGTGGAACGACGAGTGCGAGTCCGGACCGTGCGGCGGTGGCGGCGGGGTCTCAAGCACGTGGACGATGCCGTCGTACCAGTCCGGTGCTCCTGCGGCGCTGAACGTGATCAACTCGAATTCTTCGGGCAGTCCGTGCGATGCGGCGCCCGGAAGCTACTGCCGTGAGGTGCCCGACGTCTCGGCCGACGCGGACCCCGCCACCGGCTATCTGATCTATTACAGCGGCGGCTGGACCGGCATCGGCGGAACGAGCGCTGCCGCTCCGCTGTGGGCCGCGTTCACCGCGCTCGTGGATGCCTCGAGCGGGTGCGGCGGCCACTCGATCGGGTTCGCAAACCCCCTCCTGTACGAGGCAGCCGGGAGCGCGCACACGGCGAGCGGCTACCTGAGCGACTTCAGCGACGTCACGCAAGGGAACAACGACATCACCGGCACCAACGGAGGCCGCTACCCCGCAGGGCCGGGGTACGACATGGCGTCTGGGCTGGGTACACCGATCGGGTCGACGCTCCCTGCTGCCCTGTGCAGCGCCGTCGGTGCGACGGGAAGCGGCGGCAACAAGATC
>Ga0187814_10000840_pt1 | contig 11198 bp, 10 predicted proteins | sample NC_S_4_FD_132450 | JGI IMG/M metagenome (GOLD analysis project Ga0187814, IMG submission 132450) | Wetland sediment microbial communities from Neuse River Estuary, North Carolina, USA - ASW-S_4 | ecosystem: Environmental > Aquatic > Freshwater > Wetlands > Sediment | place: USA: North Carolina...
ACGACGATCAGCACCATGTGCGTAAACATCAGCGAATGGACACTTGAGAACTACCCGCTCAGCACCGCCGAGCTGCAGGACCGCTACGCGTAGATGGCCCTGCGGCTGGCCGGCGCTGCGGCCTGATACCGCGGCGCCGACCCGTTATCCGCCCACAAGTGCCGCGAAGTCTGCGGGGTCAATGTTGCCGCCAGACAGGACGACCCCGGTCCGGCCCCTGGCCTTGATCGCGCCAGACAGCAGCGCCGCCAGGGCGACCGCTCCGCTGGGCTCCACAACGATCTTGAGCCTGGTAAAGCAGAACCGCATCGCTTCGATGATCGCCTCCTCGCCGACCGTGACGACGTCGTCGAGCAGCCGTGAGTTCACGGCAAACGTCAGCTCACCCGGCTCGCGGGCCCGCAGCCCGTCGGCAATCGTGTCAGGCTCGGTGATGCTGACCCGGTGACCTGCCCGCATCGACTGGCTTGTGTCGCTGGCATTGGCCGGCTCGACGCCGACCACCGATGCGCCAGGCTCGAGCCCGCGCACAGCGGTGGCGACGCCGGCCGCGAGGCCTCCGCCGCCGACCGGGACGAGGACCAGGGAGAGGCCAGGAACCTGCTCGGCCAGCTCCAGCCCTGCCGTGCCTTGCCCGGCCATCACGTCGTAGTCATCGAACGGGCGGATCAGGGTCAGCGAGCGCTCGGCCGCGATCTTGGCAGCGACCTCTTCGCGGCTCTCCCGGTCAGGGTTGTAGCGGCGCAGCTCGGCTCCGTAGCCCTCGATCGCCGCCAGCTTGACCGCAGACCCGTTCGCGGGCACGACCACAACGGCGCTGATGCCAAGCGTCCGCGCCGCCAGCGCTACGGCGGCGCCGTGATTACCGGACGAGAACGCGACCACGCCCGCGGCTCTGGCTGCCGGATCCAGCAGGCTTAGCCGGTTGTAGGCGCCACGGAACTTGAACGACCCACTGCGCTGGAAGGGCTCGGCCTTCAACCCGACCGTTGCCCCGCAATGCCGATCGAGCGTCGCCGAGGTCAGCACCGGCGTCCGGTGCGCGACGCCAGCCAGCCGCCCGGCAGCCGCGCGGACGCGATCCAAGGTCAGTTCTTGCTCCGACATGCTGCCCATTCTGCTCAGTTAGGTTGACGGCGGCCAGCACCGATCATCGGAGCTAGCGCGACGTGCCCGACGCCGGGGTGGCAGTCTGGCAACCAGCGCAAGGACACGGAGGATTGACCGCCATGCAGATACCTAAGCCGACAGAGGAAGACAAAGAGCTGTTCAAGTCCCTGATCCCCGAGGACCCAGCGGTCGAAGTCAAGCCCATGTTCGGCAATCTCGGCGCGTTCGTAAACGGCAACATGTTCGCGGGCCTGTTCGGGTCCGCCATCGGCGTTCGGCTCAGCGCCGCCGACCAGCAGGAACTGGCAGCTATCGCTGGGTCGGGCCCGTTCGGTCCGGAAGAACGGCCAATGGGCGGCTATCTCAGCCTGCCGCTAGCCTGGCGCGACAGCGAGGGCAAGGCCGCCGAATGGGTCGGCCGGGCTCTGTCCTACGTCAGCGCGCTGCCGCCGAAGCAGGCTAAGCCCAAGACCGCCAAGCCGAAGGCGGCCAGGCCGTAGCCGGCAGGCGACCGCCGGCCAGCACCCGGCTAAGCTGACCGATCGGCCAACAGTCACGGAGCTGAACATGCCAGATCGCAGCACCGAGCCGGCCCCGGGCCAGATCAGCCGGACCCGGCTCGCCGGGCTGATCGGCCGCGAGCGCGCCGAGTACCGCCGCCGTCATCCTCGGTCTGCGGAGGCGTTCGCGGCGGCGGGCGGCCACCTGCTCGGCGGCGTGCCGATGACCTGGATGCGGATGTGGTCGGGCGGGTTCCCGCTGTATCTGGCCAGCGCCAGCGGAGCAAGGCTGACCGATATCGACGGGAACGAGTTCATCGACTTCTGCCTCGGTGATACCGGGGCCATGGCCGGGCACTCGCCCGCCGCCGTCCGGGATGCAGTCGCCCGCAGATTCGGTGAACTGGGCGGATCGACCACAATGCTGCCCACCGAGGATGCCGCATGGGTCGCGGGCGAGCTGACCCGCCGGTTCGGCCCGACGCACTGGAGCTTCACCCTCACCGCGACCGACGCCAACCGCTGGGCGATCAGGCTGGCCAGGCAGCTTACCGGCCGACCGAAGATCCTCGTGTACAGCCATTGCTACCACGGCAGCGTTGACGAAGCGTTCATCCTCGCCACGCCCCACGGCCCTGCCTCCAGGGAAGGGAACGTGGGAGCTCCGGTCGACCCGGTGACCACGACCAGGGTGGTCGAATTCAATGACGCAAAGGCGCTGGATACCGAACTCGGATACGGCGACGTCGCGGCCGTCCTGATGGAGCCAGCCCTCACCAACATCGGCATAGTGCTGCCCGAGCCCGGCTACCTGGAGAAGGTACGCGAGCTGACCAGCCGGCACGGCAGCCTGCTGATCAACGACGAGACGCATACCTTCAGCGCCGGGCCGGGCGGATGCACGCGGGCCTGGCGGCTCGAACCCGACATCGTGACCATCGGCAAGTCGATCGCGGGCGGGATCCCGGCCGGAGCCTACGGCCTTACCGCAAAGCTGGCCGAGCGGATCCTGGCCGATGAGTCCGCCGACATCGTGGATGCCGGCGGCGTGGGCGGGACCCTGGCAGGGAACGCGTTGTCTGTCGCCGCCATGCGCGCCACTCTCGAGCATGTGCTGACCGACGCGGCGTTCGAGGGCATGAATGAAGTGGCCGACCGGTACACCGCGGGCGTCAGCGACGTGCTGGTCAGCCGCAGCCTGCCCTGGACCATCACCCAGCTGGGCGCGCGGGCCGAGTACAGATTCTGTTCGCAGCGCCCGCGCACCGGCGGCGAGTCCGCCGCTGCAGCCGACACCGATCTCGATGAGTACCTGCATCTGTATCTGGTCAACCGAGGCATCTTGCTAACCCCGTTCCACAACATGGCTCTTATGTGCCCGTCAACCACGCTTGCCGACGCCGACGCGCACACAAAGATCTTCGCCGGGGCCGCCGACGAGCTGCTCGACTGAGCTGCGCCGGGCGCTCCGGTTATCGTGGCACCATGCCCGACCGCAAAGAGATCATCGAGGTCACCGGCCGCACCGTGACGATCTCCAACCCGGACAAGGTCTACTTCCCGCGAACCGGGCACACGAAGCTGGACCTGGTCCGCTACTACCTCAGCGTCGCCGAGGGCGCACTGCGCGGGGTCAGTGGCCGCCCGATGGTGCTCAAGCGCTTCGTGCACGGCGCCGAGGGCGAGGCTTTCTTCCAGAAGCGCGCTCCGACGTCACGGCCGGACTGGCTGGACACGGTCGTGCTAAGTTTCCCGTCCGGGCGAACCGCCGAGGAGATCGTGGTCACCGACGCCGCAGGCCTGGCCTGGGTGGCCAACCTCGGCTGCATCGACCTCAACCCGCATCCGATCCGCGCCGACGACCTCGAGCATCCTGACGAACTGCGGGTCGATCTTGACCCCGTTCCCGGCATTGAATGGGCGCAGATCGTGAACGTCGCGCTCGTCGCACGCGAGGTGCTTACTGACGCCGGCCTGACCGGCTGGCCTAAGACGTCGGGTTCCCGCGGCATGCACATCTACGCCCGGATCGAGCCGTGCTGGAGCTTTACTCAGGTCCGCCAGGCCGCGGTCGCGCTGGCCAGGGAAATCGAGCGACGCGCGCCGCAGGAGGCCACGTCCCGGTGGTGGAAGGAGGAACGGCACGGCGTGTTCGTCGATTACAACCAGAACGCCAAGGACCGGACCGTCGCCTCCGCCTACTCGGTCCGCCCGACTCCGGACGCACGGGTTTCCGCGCCGCTGCTGTGGGACGAGGTGCCCGGCTGTGATCCCGCCGAGTTCACCATCGACACGATGCCGCAGCGTTACGCGAGTATCGGCGACCCAGGCGCCGGAATCGACGCGGCCGTTGGCTCGCTTGACCAGCTGCTCGAGCTTGCCGCGGCAGACAAGTCAGCCGGGCTGCCCGATGCCCCGTGGCCGCCACACTTCGAGAAGCAGGAGGGCGAAGCGCCGCGAGTGCAGCCTTCCAAGCGGAGATCCGGGGTGGCAACCCCCGCAGACCCCACGAGACCCAACACGTCCAGTGTGCCGGTCCCGGCACCAGGCAAAGCCGTCGGCCCGACCGGCCGCAGGCGCACCACCATGCCGCTGATCGAGGTCGCGCGCGCGGCCAGCAAGGCCGAGGCAATGGCCGGCCTGGATCGGTGGAAGCAGCGTCATCCCGAGGTCGCAGCGCTGCTCGAGCCCGCCGATATCCTTGTCGACTCGATGCGGGGCCGGTCATCGACCTGGACCAGGATCCGCCTCAACCTCCGGCACGTGCCCTCAGCCGACCGGCCGGAACAAGAGCCGCTTGAGGTCGACTATGACCCGTGGCAGGCGGCTGGCCGCTGAAACCGGGAAACAGCGGCGGCGCCGGTCACGGCCACAGCGCCCGAGCCGATCCCGACCGGGCCTCGTCCCAGTCTGCCGGGACGGCCGCAGCGTTGATCAGGCTCGGCGGGCTGGCCGGCCTTGTCGGCCCGGCCGGATTCACGCTGGCCTGGGTGGTGGCATCCTTCCGCCAGCCCGGCACGGCGGTTACCGCGGCCCAGATCAGCGGCCTGGCCGCCGACAACGCCCGCGATCCCTGGATCATGATCTTCGGCTTCCTGGTCCTTGGTAGCTGCGCGTTCGGATTCGGCGCGGCGCTCGCTGCCGCCCTCGGCGGCCATAAGGAGGCCGGCCTGGGCCCGTCGGCAATTCAGGCCGCCGGCGTCCTGACGATCGCGGCCGGGCTGCTGCGCCGTGATCACGTCCTGCTGACCGCCGGTGCGCAGTCTTGGCACAACCACGCGCACGACGTGGTCAGCGCGATCAGCTATGTGCTCCTGGTCGCTGCGCCGCTGCTGCTGGCACGCAGGTTCCGGCGCGACCAGCGATGGCACGCCATGACAGTCCCGCTGGCAACGGCCGCAGTCGCCGCCACCGCGCTGCTTGTGGCGTTCTACTCGGCTGCGAACCAAACCTGGGACGGGGTGCTGCAGCGGATCGCCGTCAGCCTCCCGCTGGCCGCCATCGCGGCCGTTGCCGCGCGCCTGGCCCTTGGGACCGGCACGGCCGGCGGCTGACCGCACGGCCGGCGGCTGACCGCACGGCTGGCGGCTGACCGCACGGCTGGCGCTGACGGCACGGCAGCGCCACCGCGTCAGCGGCTGAACTTGATCAGGAACTCCAGCACGCCGTGGTTCTGGGTCGTCACGAACGGGGGGAAGCTCGGGTTCGAGATGCCCCAGTCCGCAAACAGCACCGGGATTGACCCGGATACTTCGATGCCCGCGGTCATTCGCTCAGCTTGCAGAGTGAACGTGACCGGCCTGGTGTGACCGTGCAGCATCAGGCTGGCCGTCGCGTGATAGGTCTTGATCACGCCGTCCGCGGGCAGCGAGCCCAGCGCGATCGGCGATGTCAGCGTCAGCGTTCCAGTGGGGTAGCTGGCCGTCTGCATGATCCGCCCGTTGAATTGAGCGTCCCGCTGGCTCTGGTCACTTTTGATGGTCGCCATCTGCACGGTGAACGACGCGGCTGTGACTGCGCCACCGCGGATCGTCATGCTGCCGCTGATATCGCCAGTCCGCCCGACCGCGACATTGTTCTGGCCGGCAAGTACCTCGTCGACCCGATAGCCGACGATCGAGCCGGGCGCTACCCGCCAGCTACCTGCCACCGTCCCGGTCGATGCGGTTGACCCGCTTGAGCCGCCCGGCCCGCTCCCCGTGGCGGTGCTGGTGCTGGCCGAACGGCTCGGGTCGGAGCTCGCCCCTGATTTCAGGCTGAGCGGCGCCGGCGCCGGGCCCTCGATCAGGTGGATATAGACCCACGTCCCCCCGAACACCAGGACGGCGAGTGCAGCCACGCCGCCGAGCAGCCAGATGCCCAGCCGACGCGAACGGGGTGAGGCCATTTGATCTCCTTACCTAAGCCGCGGCTGACCACCAGCCCGGCGGCACAAGTCGACAAGCCAGCGGTGCGCTCAGCGCAACAGTCGCAGCGCAGGTTCAGCCGACGCTCAGCCTTTCCTCTGAGATCCGTCTGACCTCGGCGGGGCGACAGAGGCGCCGTCGACGCCGTGCCGTGCCAGTGCTTCAGCCACGAAGCCGCTGGACTTCATCCGCTCGATGAACTCGCCAAGCGCCTCCGCCGCGGCACCGCCACGCCCGGCCGGCATGCCCATTGCCTGCTCGATAACCATGAAGCGGCCCGGCAGCAAGCGCAGCGAAGGATCCTCGCTGGCCCATCTTTCGAGCAGCTGGCGGATCCCGGCGGCTACCTCCACCTGGCCGGCCTGCACCGCCTGCAGGACTGCGGGCGCGTTTGGCACGCGCTCGAGGTGGGCGGTCCGAAGCTCGCGCGACAGGAAGAGGTCATAGGCGCTGCCCTGGCCAACTGCCACACGATTGCCAGGCCGATCTACCCCGGCGTTGTCTTGCAGGGCGGAGTCGCCCGGGACGAGATAGCTGCCCTCGATCAGCACGTACGGCGCAGTGAAGCGCAGGCCTTCGGCGCGCGCCGGGTCGACGGCGAAGAAGCCGACGTCAGCCTGCTCGCTGCGTACGGCATCCACCGACAGGGCGGCCCTTTCGAACAGGATGAGCGCGACCTCAACGTTCAGTTCGCCTCCCAGCGCACGGGCCAGATCAACCGACACGCCGCTAGCCTCGCCGGTGGCCGCATCCCGCTGCGCAAGGATCGGGTTTCCCACGTTGATGGCAGCGCGAAGCCGGCCATCGGGCGCAAGCGCGCGGGCAAGAGCCCCGGATCCAATCGGCATGCCGACGAGCCTAGCCGCGCCACCGGCGGTGCGTTGCAGGGCGAACGTCGGTAGGTAGTTCATGGGCCGTTCGCCTCTAGCCTCATTCGTGCTTCGGCCGGACGATAAAGAGCCGGAGGCTGGTCATGCCTGAGCAATCAGATGAGGAGTCGCAAGCCGTCGGCGGACCTGCGGCCGTTCCTGATGACAGGTCTGCAGGGCTCAAGATTCCAGGTGCTCGCGGCGGTAGCTGGTTGGGCGGGCTTCTCAGGCCGGTCTATTACGCGCGAAGCCGGGATAAGTACCGTCCGCCACCAGATTTGTACCGTCGGCTGAATCACTGGCTCGGGCCGGCTGCGACGTCCTTGGGCTTGACCCCGCGCGATGTGATCACACTTGAGGTCCCTGGCCGCCGGTCTGGCGTGCTCCGCCGTACCGTCGTGGTCAGGGTGGTCTGCAATGGTCAGCATTACGTTGTGGCCCTCGCTGGCGAGTCGGAGTGGGTCCGCAACGTGCGCGCCGCAGGCGGGCTGGTGGTGGTTGGCGGCAGGCAGCGGCGTGCGGCCAGGCTCTTGGAGGTGCCGGCGCAGCAGCGGCCTCCCATTATCCGCGCCTACCTGCTGCGGTGGGGCAGGAGCGAAGGCTCCAGGGCGGTGGCCAGCGAGGCCCGCTTCTACTTCGGTGTCAGCGCGGAGGCGTCGCTCGCCGAGATTCAGGATGTCGTGGAGCACTATCCGGTGTTCAGGATCGAGTATTCCGGCGACGCGGGCATCCGCGCGGAAGAGGTCGCCCAAGGCGTCTATTGCCTCGAGACTGGGCGAGGGCTCACCGAGGCCAACGTGTACTTCGTGCGGTCCGGGTCGGCCTGGGCGCTGATTGACGCCGCGTGGCCGCATCGCGGGCAGCTGATCAAGGCGGCGGCGGAGTCGTTGTTCGGGCCGCGAACACCTCCGGCTGCGATCTTGCTGACGCACATCCACCCCGATCACGCCGGCTCAGCGCTAGAGCTAGCCCGGATGTGGGACCTGCCGGTGCTGGTACACCCCCGCGAGCTACCGCTGGCTTCTGGCCGGTACCTGCCGGAATACGGTAACCCGCTGGACCGCTGGCTCATCGCACCGGTGCTGCGATTGCTGCCGCGCCGCAAGGTCGAGGCGAGCTTGTCACGCAATAGCCTGGAGGGCACGGCGCAGGCTTTCGACCCGGCAGCGAGCGTGCCGGGGCTGCCGGACTGGCAGGCCGTGCCCACACCGGGCCACACGCCGGGCCACGTCGCGTACTTCCGCAGCAAGGACCGCGTGCTGATCACCGGAGACGCAGTCTTGACCATAAACCTCAACTCGGCGCGCGACCTGCTGGCCGGCAAGCACCGAGTCTCCGGGCCACCATACATCTCCACCTGGAACTGGCCAGTGGCGAAGGATTCAGTAGCCGCGCTCGCCAGGCTCAAGCCTGAAGTCCTGGCGTGCGGCCACGGTCGTCCTATCGCGGGCGCTCAGGCCGCGGCAAGCCTCGCCTCGTTCGCCGCTAGCTTCTGCGCGCAGCCATCCACGCCCCGCACCCGGAAGCGCGCCGCAGCGCAGCCGGGAAGGGTCCGCGGGCCTTCGGGCTCGGCGCGCCGGCCGGCCCGGGTTGCCTGGAAAGCCACCAGGAAAGAACGGACGGTGCCGCTCCCGGGAGACGATCTTGTGCCATCTCCGATGGTAGAGACCACGCACGCGGTGACCATCAATGCGTCTCCGCAGCGGGTGTGGCCGTGGCTGGTGCAGGTCGGCCAGGGCAGGGCGGGCTTCTATTCTGACTCCGCGTTCTGGGATCGGTGCGTTGACTGGTATTACCGCCTCCTTTCCCGTGAGCGCAAAGGCGAGGCCACAGTCGGCTATCAGGTCGCTACCTCCGATCAGATCGTCCCCGCCTGGCAGAATCTCCGCGTGGGGGACGTCATCGAGGATGGCCCGCCAGGGACCGCTTATTACGTCGTGCGGTACGTCGACCCATACAAGGCACTCGTCCTGTTCACCGATACGCATCTGCGGTATCTGCTGCCGGCGCGTCTTCGCGACAATCCCCGGCTCGACGTATCCGGCCAGATCAGCGCCAGCTTCCTGCTCACCCAACCGGACCCGGGGACCACGCGGGTGATTCGCCGCATGCGCCTGAGGTGCGCGCCCTGGCCCTTCCGGGCGTTCGCAGTCCCGATCGTCGTAATCTGGGGAGAGGCCATCACCGCCCGGAACTTCCTGCGCGGAATCAAGCGCCGGGCCGAGGCCAGCTGAGATGCGGCCGCGGGCTGATTTCCACTTATCCTGAGTCCGTGCCAACCGCCGGCCAGCCCATCACCATCCCTCTCGCTTCGGCCGCTGCACGGACGGTCGCGGCCGGTACTGCCCGGCTGTTCGCCGCATGGTGCACGGGCTCACCTGTTCCCGAAACTGCGGACAAGCGCTGCGATGGGGTAGCCGACCTGGCGGCGCGCCGCGCTCGCGTGTCGCAGTCACTGTTCTTCACCGACCGCTTCACGGCTAAGGTCATCGAGCACAGTGACGACGACCCGGAACTCCTCGAGCGCATCAGCCACAATGAGATCATCTACGACGGCGCGAACGCGTTTATCCGGGTGGGTGACAACTGGACGGGCTTCTTCCTTGTCGATCCCGGCGGCCCGCGCGGGCCGAATGATCCGCTGTGGCCCTTGGACGCCTTGTTCGGCGCCAGCGACGACGCCGTTGAGGTCGGATCGGCGGCCGTCCGCGGCGTGGCGGCGACGCACTGCCGCCTCACCGTCAACCTAGCGCGAGCGGACGCCGCGCTGCCGGCCGGGGTGAGCGTGCCATCGGGGCCGTATCGCTCGCTAGGCCGGTTGCCCGCCGAGGTTTGGCTGGACGAGGCTGGCCTCGCCCGGCGCATCGCGGTGAACTCCGAGCCGACCGCCGCCGCGGACGCGCAGGTCTGGTCGATCGTTGAGCTGTGGGACTTCGGCGCCGCCGTGACCATCACGCCGCCCGGTCCTGACGAGGTCCTGGCGCCGGCCGAGGCCTACCACGTGGCGGCAGAGGAACCGCCGGCCCGGAATGCCTGACCAGTTTGCATCCTGCCGCCAGGGTGATCGAGCGGCAGACTGGGCGGAGCCCGACACGACCCCTACTGAACTGGGAAGGCCGCGACGTGAGCACACCCGTCGACCTGGTTGCGCTGCTAGCGGTCGGAGTCCTCGCGGGCATCGTCGGCACCGTCGCCAGCCTGGCCTCGGTCGTGTCCTACCCGGCGCTGCTAGCGCTCGGCCTGCCACCGGTCAGCGCGAACGTGACCAACACAGTGGCGCTGATGTTCACCGCCGTCGGGGCGGCTGCCGGCTCGCGGCCTGAACTGGCCGGCCAGGGCCGCCGGGTGCTCAGGCTCGGCCTGGTAACCGCCGCAGGCGGCGGAACTGGCGCGGCTGTGCTGCTTCTGACCCCGGCGCAGGGTTTCGAATACGCGGCGCCGGCGCTGATTGCTGCCGGGTCGCTGGTGATTCTGTGGCGGCCGGTCCCGGCTGGATCGCCAGCCAGCTTCCGAGCCGGGCCTGACAGCCCTGCCGGCCTGCCCGGCATGGCTGAGGAGAATGGCGGCTGGCTCTCGCGGGCCGCGGTCTTCGCTGTGGCGGTCTACGTCGGATACTTCGGTGCGGCGGGTGGCATCTTGATGCTCGCGGTGCTGATCCGCATGATCCCCCAGTCGCTGGCCAGGACCAACGCGCTGAAGAACGTGATATCCGGCGTTGCGAACGCAGTCGCCGGCGTCGGCTTCGCGATCTTCGGGCCAGTGCGGTGGGCCGCGGCGGTGCCGCTAGCTGCGGGCTTCCTGGTTGGCGGCTGGATCGGCCCGTCGCTCGTGCGGCGCCTGCCCGCGCGGGGGCTGCGCATCTTCGTCGGCATCTGCGGCCTCGCGGTGGCGATCCGGCTCGGCGTGAGCGCTTATTAGGCCCGTGATGGCTCCCGACGCCGCGCGCCGTCGGCGAGCCGGCCTAGCTCCCGGAGGCGGGCCACGCCGGCCGCCCACTCCTGCTCGCTCCAGGCTCGGCTGGTTCGCAGCGCCTCGGCCGGAATGCTGCCGCTCGCCGCGTGCGTAATGAGGGCGCCCAGGCCGTCGAGGCCGTCGGTCAGCAACACCGCGACGTGACCATCGCCGCGATACTCCCGCAGCAGTGTCTGCGCGTGCCACAGCACCAGGTGGGGCGGGTCGGGCCACGGCAGCGCCGCATGGCCGGCGAACAACGATCTGCCCTGCGGCCGGTCGCAGGCCCGCTCGGCAGCCCGCCGGGCGAGCTCGGCCGCCTCGCGCACCTGCGAGCCGCCGACGTCGTCACCCCAGGCCTG
>Ga0187814_10000842_pt1 | contig 11177 bp, 13 predicted proteins | sample NC_S_4_FD_132450 | JGI IMG/M metagenome (GOLD analysis project Ga0187814, IMG submission 132450) | Wetland sediment microbial communities from Neuse River Estuary, North Carolina, USA - ASW-S_4 | ecosystem: Environmental > Aquatic > Freshwater > Wetlands > Sediment | place: USA: North Carolina...
AGCGATGCGACGTGCTGCTTTTTCATGATGCTCTTGATCATGGCCGCGCCCATCCCGCCCATCTGCATTTTGGAGAGGGCCAGTTTGTCCATGCCGCGGGGCAGCATGAAACCGAACATCTTTTCGATCAGTTTCTTGCCTTTTCCCTTGGCATCCGGGGCTCGGAGGGCCGAAATGGCCCAGAAGGTGAAGAAGAGGTTGACCTTCATGTCGAAGGCTGCCGCACCGGTGGCGATGATCATTGCGGCGAGAATCTTGTCGAGGTCGCCGGAAAAGACCACCATGGAAATTTGGTCGTTTCCGTCGTTGGGGGATAGTGTGGGCTGCATATAGTGCATTTTATCCCTATTCATAAAAATGTCAAATGCCAATAATAAGAATTTCTGTAAAAGTTTATTTATATATTTTCTAAACTATCGTGCCTGTCGAGCGTCGCCGAGGGGGGCGGGGCTTCGGGCGATCTTCGATCCACCCGATCGCCCCGATCGTCTTCTCTCAATGGTCGCAGCGATTGTCTCCCGTTGCGAGATTGCCATTCAGGAAAAGGCTCGCAACCGCGCCGGGCTCTTCCTCCGGCGCTCCCACAACAACGGATATTCCATTCTGGGCAAAGAGATCACGAGCCCTTTGGCCCATGCCTCCCGCTATGATATGGGTGGCTCCGCGCTTGGCCAGCCATGCAGGATAAAGCCCGGGCTCATGGGGTGGAGGTGCCACCACCTCCATCGCCCCCGTCGTCTTGGCCACCTCATCCGCGTCGAGAAGCGCAAAACGCTCACAATGTCCAAAATGTGTAGCCAGTTTCCCTCCGGCGAGAGGAATCGCAATTTTCATACGTCCATCCTTCGAGTGATGTTGTCTTCGGGAAGAGAAGCCATCCCGTTCCGTCGTTTCAAAATCTGCAGGGCGTCGGGGAAATAGGCCAAGGCAGCGACATCGAGATAGACGAGCAGGACGGTTCGGAATGCCTCCGTGGCAGCCTAGGCGAGATGGGCGGCGACGGTTGTCTTCCCCCTGCCACCCTTTCCTCTCGCGATGCTGAACACGGGTCCCGAACTCCGGGTCATGTCGTCTTGTCCGGCCCCATCGCGCCGCTCGAATTTTCGTGGACGTCCGGCGCCGCTACGGCGGGGGCTATTCCGTGGGCGCCAAGCGGGCGGGCACCAAGCCCATGGGCGGCCATTCCGCGGCCTCCCATCCCCCATCCGCATCCTCGGCCCCGTCGTCCCGCGCCGTGGCCGACGCAGCGCTGGGGACCGCGTTCCTGTCTTCCGTCAAAATTCCTACCGCCCCCAGCACCGCAGCGTCCATAGCCACCGCCCGTCCTCGGGCCTTCGCTGTCCGGACCTCTCCCATTCATTCCAGGCATACGCACCTCCATACATAAAAGTTTGCTGCGATCAGCATGATTATAGCATATGCTATTTACATGTTGTAATCAATATAGGCATTTGCCCATTTCCGTCAAGCAAAAGTGACTGAATCGGCGGAGACTTGACAGGGACTGGGGCCGGCTTGATAGTAAAAATATGCATCGAGGAGAGTGAGGATGGGGATTGTCATCCAGAGCGACGCCATTCCGGAAACGAAGCGGAATCCGGTGGATGCCGAAACGGCCGAACTTGCGTTAGCAACCCTGAAAAGCTAGAGCCATGCCGCGACCCATCAGCGAGCGCCGCTTGGGCGCTCCGATTCCCCCGCGGATCATGAAGCCGGCGGGCATTTTCACCTACGATCTCGAAGAGGTGATTCTCGGCTTCGACGAGGCGGAAGCGATTCGGCTCGCCGATTTCGACGGTCTCTATCAGGACGCCGCCGCCCGCTCCATGGGCGTCTCGCGACAGACTTTCGGAAATATCATCGAATCGGCGCGACACAAGGTCGCCGACGCCCTTCTCCACGGCAAGGTTCTGCGAATCGAAGGGGGCGAGATAAGCATTCGCACGCAGGATGAATCCATCATGCGGATAGCTGTCCCCTCCAAGGATGGTGTCTTGGATCAACATTTTGGGCAGGCAAAAGAGTTTCTCCTCTTCAAAGTGAACGGACAGGATCTCATCGACGAAGGTATCCTCGTCGCGCCGGAAGGCCGAGGTTGCAAATCGGGAATAGGATCAGAACTCGCCAAGCGCGGCGTCAGCCATGTCGTCGCGGGAAATATGGGTGAAGGAGCGGCTCGGGTTCTGGGCGCCAATGCCATCAGGGTAGTCAGGGGTGCCTCCGGCGACGCTCGGGAGGCGGCCCTGGCCTTTGTCCGTGGCACGATCGTGGATTCAGGCATATCATGCACGATCAGAAACGAAGAAGGTGGCTGCAACTACCCTTTGAAGGCCGCAAAGGTAAATGAAGAGGCCGTACCGCACTGAAGGACCCTTCGGCTATCAGCGCTTCGAAAACGCCCAATTCAGCGCCGCCGCTCAGGGGAGTGTCATCCGCTCAGGGCTGACTTGCCTTCCGCGCTCTTCGCCCTGGCGTCGGCCCCCGCTTCGAGGAGGATCTCCACACTGGCCAGCGGCTCTTCGGATGAGATATCCGCGCACATAAGATGGGTGATGCCTCTTATCGAGAGAGATGTCCCAAGAAGCCGCGAGGCGCGCTGCCTTCTGGAAGTTTTCCGCATGAACCGACTCGGACTTTCACCGGCAAGTTGAGGCTTTTCCAAAAGTCAGACGACTTTTGGCTACGTTGTCAGTGGACTTTCCTCGCGCCCGGACGGGGAGCCACCGCCGGCGAGTCGGCGCAGCAGTTCGTCGAACCAGACGGGGTCGGGGCGCCGCGGCGGGAGATTGCGGAACATGGCGAAAATCCGTCGTTTGTGACTTCCGGCTTCGGAGGGGGGCAGGCGATCGTCGCCGAAGTCGGCTTCGAGGCCCCTGCGGCGCGCCTCCTCGCGCAAGAGAATCCGGTCGTTCACCAGGCCCTTCCAGATCAGGCAATCGCAGGGGTTCCCGCGCGACATGAGGTCGCAGGTCGTTTCGAAATACGCGACGACATGACGCCGGGCCCTGCCGAGAAGGGCTTTGGCCGCCAGCAGGGACAAATCCGTCAGCTCCGCGACCTCGCCGATGGACAGTCCGAAGGTTTCCACGAGGGCGAAGACGACCCGCTGGTTGAGGGTCAGGCGATGAACCATCGCGGCGAAGCAGATATCTCGTATCTCGCGTATGCCTTCGGCGACCTCGGCGAGTTGGGGCGGGAGTGGGCCATCGTCCGGAATCTCGAGGGTCCGCCCCTCTTCCTCCAAGCCGATGAGTTCATCGAGCGAGAGCGGCGCGGCTCCCCCGAAGTGTCTTTCTTCCATTAAGAAGAGATTGACGCATATTTTCCTGGCCCATGGGAGGAGCAACGACGGGGACCTGAGCTGACCGCGCTTTTCCCAAGCCGCAAGAAGGCTTGCCTGTGCCAGATCGCGGGCCCTCTCGCCATCGTTGGTGAGCCGGTAGGCGATGGCGAAGAGATGACCGCCTATCTCGGCGAGGCGTTCGCCAAAGCCGGCGGCATCTGCGGGTCGGGCATCGGGATCGGGTGTGCAACCCGCCGCCCGATCTGACAGATCGGAGGGTTCTGTCGCGAGCGTCGTTTCTGCGTTCGGTGAGAAAGGCATGGGGCCTCCCGGATCGAATATAGCGAGAGCCGCCGTCCGCGGCCATCTCGTCGGCCGGGTAGCCTGTGACAAGGCCCGCAAGCGACCCCGCATCGCCACAGCTTTCGGGCAGCGCGGATCATCGCCTCGAATTCATCCCCTCGAAAGCCTTTTCTCCGGATGTACGCAGGTCCGTCGCGCTTCCTACCGGGATTTCGTGGAGTCCGGAGGCGAATCCCTCGAGCACGGCATCGACGAACTCGTCGACCGAAAGTCCTCCATGGCTCACCTCCGAGCTTCCAGTGCGCCGGTCACGGCCGAGTTCGGTGTCGACGGCCGGCGGGATGATCTCGACGACATCGATGCCTTTGGTCTTCAGCTGGTGGCGGAGCGACATCGTGAAGGAATGGACCGCGGCCTTGGTCGCGCAGTAGACGGGCAGGAAGGCGAGCGGGGCGAAGGCGAGACCCGAGGACACGTTGACTATCGTCGCCCCGCTCTTGCCGGCGACGAGCCTTGAGGCGAGGTCGCTCAGGTGGAAAAGCGCCACGATATTGGTTTCGATCTCCATCCGCATTTTGGCGGGGTCGATGCCGGAGAGAAAGTTGCCCGACATTTGAACTCCCGCATTGTTGACGAAGACATTGGTTTCCGGATGGGCCTTCGCCAGCCAGGAGACAAGGTCGCCGCGCTGGTTCTCGTCGGAGACGTCGCAGACCCGCGTCTCGATGCCGGGGGCACGGGACGCGACCTCGGCCAGGCGGTCGGCGCGGCGTCCTGCGATGACGATTCTGTTCCCCGCCGTCGCGAGTCGAACGGCGAGGCCGGCGCCTATGCCGGAACCGCCTCCGGTGATGACGATAGTGTTGCCCTCGAGTTTCATGGTCGGACTCCTTGTGCAGGCATCGGCCCGTTTTGGAGACCCTAGCATGGCTGAGGCGGGAGAGTCACATCCGGAACCCTCCATGGAGGATGGTCTATTCAGCCGACCGTAACGTCTCGTCCCTGACGACGATGTTGCGTCCGCGCGATTTCGCGACATGCAGCCGGGCGTCTGCCTTCTCGATGAACTCGGTCGACGGTCTCTCCTGGCGGCATTCCCCCGAGAAGACGCCGACGCTCACCGAAACGTCTATCGCCGGAAGGGCCGGGGCATGGGCTATGGCAAGGACAAGCACTCCTCGCCGAATGCTCTCGGCCACCTCGAAGGCTCCGTCCATCCCCGTTTCCGGCAGTATGCAGACGAATTCTTCTCCGCCATAGCGCTCCGCGACATCAGTTGGCCGCTTCGCTGCACGGGCGATGACGGAGGCGACCTTTTTCAGACATTCGTCGCCCTGCGGATGGCCATAGACATCGTTGCAAGCCTTGAACCAATCGATGTCTATCTTGAGGACGGCCAGATGGAGACCCGAATGCGAGTGGCGCGAATATTCGCGGGAGAGGGTCTCCTCCAAATAGCGCCGATTTCGGAGACCAGGTGAGCGCATCGGTGCTGACTTCGGCCCCGAGCAACTTGTTTCGGAGTTCCTGGTCGGCCGCCTCGTGCTTCCATTCGAGAGCCTGAGCCGGTCTGCCCGAATCGAGGAGGCATGCCACATAATAGTTGAGCGAGCACATTTGACCGACGGCATCGCCGAGCGACAGGAAAAATCCCGAGGCTTCCTCGTGGAACTGGAACGATCGATCTGTGTTGCCATTGAGAGCGAGAAAGGAGGCCACCTCGTCGAGGGACCAGGCTAAGAGCGAATCATTCTTGAAATCGCGAGCGATCGCGAGGCTCTGGAGAGCGCACTCCAAAGCCTCCGGGTAATTCCCAAGGAAGTAATGGCACCAGCCCAGGACATGCTCGACGTTTGCCGCCACGGAAGAGTGCCTGTCCGTAAGAGCCAATTTCGCCTCGAGGCATCGGGAAATCGCCGAGTCGATCTTTCCCTCGTAGAGCTCCACATGGGCGATGGCGGACGAGGCCAGGATGCGGCTTCGATGTGGGGAGGTTCGAGTGGTCGGCTCATCCAGCGCGGCGAGTCGGATGGCGCGTTCCCCGAATTGCCTGACCTTGGCGCGATCGCGAAACCGCAACTCCCAGGCGAGATCGGCTGACAGTTCGCACTCGTCAGCTCGTGATTCGGCGGCCGCAAGCCTCGCTTCGAGTTCCGCGATCCTCGTCTCGACCCGGTCCTCCAGGATGAGGTCGGGCTTGAAAGCATCCATCTCAGGAACAGGATCTGCCATGTGAGATAATCGAAATTCGCAACGTGTCAGCCTCCCTTCCAGGGATCGAACACGTTTGGATCATGATTCTGCATGCGCCCGTCGGAATCTGCGGCCATGTTGTCAAATCCGCACTATGGGCGATGGCCCCCGCCCGGGTCGAGCCGGCCCCCGGGACGAACATCTTCGATGCGCATCTTCGTCGCTTCAGAGAATGCGATCTACATCATGAGCCGCTCCAGATGGTGCCGCTTCTGGATCTTGCGTATCCCGTAGTCCAACCTTCAAAAAATCCGAACGTCGCGCTGTTTCCCGTCCTGCGCCTGCGAACTGGATGGCAACAAGAATGTCGGAGCGGCCGGACGAATTTTGCACGTCGCCGGAAGCCGACGAATACAACCTGGAGATGAGAACTCGTCCCATCGGCACATCTGTCCACACGGGCGCTTGCAGGAAGCCGATTATTGTTAATTGGCAAGAAATGTCCCGGGAAAGGACAGGCATTCATGCAGCCCCCCCGATAGCGCCACTAGAAGCTCAAAACGGCGCAACTTGATCCGGCGTTGTCACAAGTTTGGGGCTGGTGCTCCCGAGGCCGCATTGGGCAAAGGCGTTGTTTCCCAAGGTCCAGAGACTGCCATCTGCTTCCACCGCCAAATTGTGGTAATCGCGGGAAGCGGACAAAGTCACATGGGAAAGGCTTGCCACGGCGACGGGCGAGGAATGGACGCCATTGTCGCTCGTACCGTTGCCAAGGTCGCCGTATCCGTTCTGTCCCCATTTGTAGACGTTACCCTTGGCGTCCAAGGCCGAGGAATGACGGTCGCCTCCTGAAACGCTGACGATGTTCGTCAATCCCAAGGTCTGAACAGGTACGGCGCTGTTCGCCGAGGTGCCGTCTCCCAATTCTCCGTTGCTGTTGTTTCCCCAGCACCAAACCGTTCCGTCGGACTTTATCGCCATGGCGTGGTCCCAGCCGCAACTGATATAGACCACGTCGGTCAGCCCTGAGACCTCTGTCGGCATCCTAATGCCATCATTGCCCGAAACATAGGTTCCGTTGCCGCATTCGCCCTTATCGTCCTGTCCCCAGGCCAGGACCGTGCCGTCCTGCAATAGGGCCATGCAGAAAAACCCACCGACAGATACCATTTTGGGGTTGGAAATTGTCGATACCTGCACTGGTACCAAGGTCGACAAAAGAGAATTGTTGCCTAATTGGCCGTATTCGTTGTCGCCCCAGGCCCAGACAGTTCCATTGCCTTCCACGGCGAGTGTCTGATACCCTCGGCCACCCAATTGCGTAACGTCTGACAATCCAGACACTTGCGTGGGAGTGAACCGGTCAGTCGTCGTGTCATCGCCAATCTCGCCAGAGTCGTTGCCGTAAATCCAATTGGCCCCCCAGGCCCAGACCGTTCCGTCGGATTTCAGCGCAACATTGTCGTATTCGTCGGCAACGACGGCTGTAATGGAGCTCAAATGGCCGACGCCATTCGGCCCCAACACCTGAAATGGCGTCAAATGGTCGTAGGTGCGAACGTAGCTCGCGATGCTGTCGTCTCGATTGAAGGATACACCATCACTCATTCCGTCGCCCAACTTTCCATAAAGATTGAACCCCCAGTCCCAGACGGTGCCGTCCGCTTTGAGAACGAGCGAATGTCCGCCGCCTCCCCAGATCGAGACGATTTGCCCTACGGTTCGGATGGTGACTGAATCGCCAGCTCCTGCCACGGCCTGATCCCCACTCCCCTTCCAGCGAAGAACGCCCCCGGGATCTCGGGCCGCCGCTTGGAAGGTGTACGTTCCCGCACTGGGCACCTCGATCGTTCCATTCCAGTCCGTTCCCCCTTTTGTCAGATTGGCCGTAGCGGCGACCGATTCTTTTTTATCGTAGGCCGTTACCGTCACAGACGAAACGGCTGAATCGTTCAATAGATTCATTGGATTGGTCGTATCACTTTGGACAGACAAAGTGACCGGCAGGCTGCCATCGTTGGGTGTTTGCGGTGCCGTCGAATTTGAGTCACTATTCATCGGGCTGGGACAGGATGACAAGAGCAATGTCAGGATAAGCAACCCTGCTTTTCGAAGCCCTGACATGACGGCAAGAACAAAAGGGTCGACCGGACGTTTCATTCAACGCCCCCTTCTGGTTACCAATATAGCGCAGGAACACAAAATGAAGGGAAGTTAGGCGGTTTCATCACTATGTATCGAGCATAGTCAGTTGTCTCGATCGTTATAACGGTATAATTGGAATTATATAATACGCTTCCTTGACCATTACACCCCGATGTTGCCAAAGTCAGCGTCAAAACGCAGGCTCCTCGCAAGCCGATGGCATAGGGATACCGAAAGATTCCGCGTAGACTCTGATTCAAGGAGCTTGTCAGGGTGGTTTGAACACGGAGAGGTTCGGACGGAATTGCTCGATCCTGGAGTATGGGAAACTCGAGTGTGAACCGGGGCGGGTCCATGCCACCTTTCCCGCTCCGTAAACAGCGCGGAACGACCCATATGTCTCGGCCTCCACGGATTGGCCAATGAAGGACCAATTGTACCGAGGTACCGCGAGCGTCCCGAATCCCGTCCCCTTTCCTTGCTCCCATGCAAGCTTCGGGTCGGAGGGCGAAAACCGAGTTGTGCCGGTTCGCGTCGACAGGGAAGGCGACGCTACCGAGTCCGCAATTTTTTGAGGAATGATTTCATAATGAGTCGTACGCGGTGTCAGTAGCTGAGCTTGAGCCCGCTCAGGTCGATGGAATATTTGACACTGCCCAGGCTTTCGTGAAGGAAGCTCAAGCCGAAGATTCCCGCCCCGGCACCGGTGACGATGATTCCCGGCACGTAATTTCCGCCTCCCTCATTCGTCGGGAATTGGGAGGAAATATCGACGAATGCCAAGCCGAGCGCGGCGATGAACCCTCCAAACCCTCGCTCGAAGCCGATCCACTGCACCGCCGAATCGTCGATGCCGGTCACCCCGAACCTCAATTCGGAGATGGCGTTGTAATTGCCGCCCTGGATTTGTTTTTTCAAGTCTTCGGTGACGTCGAACTTCGCGAGCTTTGTCTTCAATGGAACGCGGATTTCCTTCTGGATGGTGAAAGCCTCTTTGCTTTGCGCGGCGTCGTCGCTCACGATCTTTCCGGCCATCACGATCGACTTGCTCGCCGAAACCGGGATGGCCATGTCGACCTTGTCCAGTTCGACCCGCTGATTGATCGAGGCACAGGATGCCAAGGCCAAAACTGACGCGGAGACAGTGAGCAAAAAAGGGATAGGTTTCCTCATTTCGTCGCCTCCGCAACCGGAGCGTCGAGTTGCAGGCTGGTCGTGTAATCCGCGCGATCAATCCCGACAAAGGCAAAATTGAAGACAGTGTGATCGTCGCTGATGCTGAGGTTCTTGACGTAGATCCATTCCGGATCCTGGATGAAAAAATTGTCGAGCTGCACCGCGAGCGGCTTGCTGGTATCCTGGCTGAGGCTCACGGTCGTCGTGCCTTGGCTATACTTATTTTGGGATGTGACGGTCTCGGACTCATAGCCGGCATCGAAAGTGAACTCCTTCGTTTTCGAGCCGCCGGCGACATCGGTGAGCATCACCGGCACCTTGTCCTGCGACACATCGAAACTCAACTGCTTGGTGGGGAATGTCGAGCAACTCGCCAGCAGAACCAGTACCGATAGAACGACTGCCGTTCGATGAAAATGTTTCACTGCATCTCCTTGCGTTCGCAAAAACTCCAACGTCAACCACAGTATCGGGACAATGCCTCCCAAGCGCGACTCGCGGCATTATACGACGATGTTATGCCGGGTCAAGCGCGTTCACTTCGGAGGCGCGACAAAACGTCGGCGCCGCGGCGCCTTTCAGAACGGCGCGACATCTTCTCCGAGGTAGTAGAGGGGGCCGGCACCCATGTCGAACAATGTATTCAGCCTCTTGGCGAAGGGTTCGAGGAGTGTCTCGACGTCCTTCCCCTCTCCTTGGCCGAGCGCCGTCCTCAAGTCCGCCGAAAGTCGTCCCAGGCTCGCGAAAGGAGAGCTTTCGCCCGGTAAGACATTGAAATAGCTCAGTCTGTCGCCGATCTTGGTCTTGAGCCAGGCCTTGGCCTCGTCCAACCCGCCGAGCTCGTCGACGAGGCCGATGTGCGACGCTTCGCGCCCCGTCCAAATCCTGCCTTCGGCGATATTCCTGACTGCGTCCTCCGGCATTTTCCTGCCCGCGGCCACGACCTCGACGAAACGCGCGTAATAGGAAAGTATCGCCGCGTTGTCCTTGGCGAGTTCGGAAGGATCGACGGGTTTTGCGGGGTCGAGGAAGGATGCCCCAGGGGACAGGTCGAAGCCGTCATAATTGATACCTAGCTTATGCAGGGACTCCGACAGGTTGGGCACGAGGCCGGTGACGCCGATCGAACCCGTGACGGTCAAGGGCTCGGCGACGATGTGGGATGCGGGCGCCGAGATATAGTAGCCGCCCGACGCCGCGTATTGCCCCATGGAAACCGCCACGGGCTTTCCGGATTGGACCGCGAGGCGCACTTCGCGGGCGATGAGGTCGCTCGTCACGACAGTCCCGCCGGGAGAATCGACCTTGAGGAGGATGGCGGCGACGGAAGGGTCGTTCCGCAGCCGCTCCAGGGCGGAGACCGCGTCGGTCCCGATTTCCTCGCCCGCGGTTCCCTTGCCGTCCACGATGTCGCCGGAGAGCCAGACTATCGCGACTCTCCGCGTGAAGACGGGCCCGCCCCAGCTCTCGCTTGGTTCCGTTCCGAGGCCCGACACGAGGGAGGCGCCGGGATAGGTTCTTCGAAGCCGGGCTTCGAATTCTTGGGCGTAGGAGAGATCGTCGACCAAGCCCGCCTTGACGGCGTCCGACGCGATGAGGTAGGGCCCGGCGTCCATGGCGCCGGCGGCGCCGCCGGAGAGCTTGTCTCCGCGACCCGAAGCGAGGGCGATATCGAGTTGCTCTTGGACGTCGCCGTAGAAGCGTCTCATCATCGCTTCCTCGGCCGGCGGCATGGATGCGTCGGTGAGGTTATTGTATGCCGATTTGGTATCCCAGGGAGCGAGATTGACGAAACGGATGCCGAGGTTGTCGAAGAGCGGCTTGAAGTAGGCGCGATGGAAACCCAGGCCGCTGAGCGCCACTATCCCGAGCGGATTGAGACTGATCTGGTCGGTTTGCGACGCGAGCAGCGCCAATTCCCTTCCGTAGTTCTCGGCGTAAAAGTGGATCTTTTGTAAGCGCCAAATAATCCCCGTATTGCTTTTCAGTAGCTTTTGGGATCAAGGCGGTAGGGCAGAAGAGCGAGTTGTTCATCCAAAGTTGTGGCAAGTGGTAGCTGCTCGAAGAGGTAGGTCAG
>Ga0187814_10000844_pt1 | contig 11171 bp, 7 predicted proteins | sample NC_S_4_FD_132450 | JGI IMG/M metagenome (GOLD analysis project Ga0187814, IMG submission 132450) | Wetland sediment microbial communities from Neuse River Estuary, North Carolina, USA - ASW-S_4 | ecosystem: Environmental > Aquatic > Freshwater > Wetlands > Sediment | place: USA: North Carolina...
ATCAACGAGCTCGGGAGCTACACGGCCGTGACCGAGCAGGTGCCGGTCAATCTCTCGCCCACGCTCGTGGTCATCGGACGCGACGGACAGGCCGGCACGATCGTCGGCTTCAGCGACTCGTTCGAGATCTCCCAGCGCGTCGCGGACGCGCTCGCCGCACAGTAGCCGGGCGAACGCGCTCTATCCTCGCGGGCGATGGACGCGCTCGCATTCGAGCATCATCTGAGCTCGCCGCAGGGCCATCGCAGGCTGCCCGCCGGGGGGTATGAAGGAACCGCGGGCGGTGCCGCCTGCTGCGACCGGATCCGCGTGTCGCTGAGCGTCGACGGTGATCGCGTGGAGGACGCCGGCTTCCTCGCGCATGGGTGCGGTGCGGTCATCGCGGCCGGCAGTGCCGCGGTCACGCTATCGCGCGGAGGGACGCTCTTCGACGTCGCACGGGTGGGGCCGAAGGAGATCTCCGCCGAGCTCGGGGAGCTCAGCCCGGGCAAGCGCCACGCGGCCGAGCTCGCGGCCGACGCGCTGGCGCGCGCGCTCGGTGCGGCCGCCCGAAGTAGTGCCACGGTCGCGTTGCCCTCGGCCGGGCGCACGCTGGTCGCGATGAGCGGGGGCGTCGACAGCGCCGTCGCAGCGCTGCGATCGCAGCATGCGGGCGAGACGGTCGCGGTCACCCTCGAGCTCTGGGCCGACGCCGAGAACGACGCCGAGCGCAGCTGCTGCTCGGCCTCGGCGGTCGCCCAGGCACGGTCGCTGGCGCATTCGATGGGTCTTGCGCACTTCACGATCGATCTGCGCGCGGAGTTCAGGGCCGGAGTGGTGGAGCCGTTCATCGCCGGTTACGCGGCGGGGGAGACCCCGAATCCCTGTGTGGGGTGCAACGGACACGTCCGCCTGGATGCGATGCTGGAGCTCGCCGAGCGCTTGGGTTGCGACCACCTGGCGACGGGTCACTACGCGCGCATCGCGTCGGACGCCGGAGACGAGCGGGGCCCGCTACTGCGCGTCGCTGCCGATCCGGCCAAGGACCAGACGTACATGCTGGCGGCGCTATCACCAGGCTCGCTGGCCCGGATGCGGTTCCCGCTCGGTGAGCTGACCAAGCCGGAGGTACGGGCGATCGCAGCTTCTGCGGGTCTGCCCGTCGCAAGCAAGGTCGACTCGCAGGATCTGTGCTTCCTCGCGGGCACGGACAGGCCACGATTCCTCGCCCGCCACGGCGGGCTCGGTGACAGGCCGGGCGCGATCGTGAACCGCCGCGGCGAGGTACTGGGTCACCACAACGGTCAGCACCGCTTCACGGTCGGGCAGCGGCGCGGCCTCGGGCTTGCCAACGGCGATCCACTCTATGTTCTAGACAAGGACGCAGACGCCAACCTCGTCCTCGTGGGGCCTCGGCGGGCTCTGGTCACCGATCGGGTGGCGCTGCGGGGTGTGCGGCTGCACCGCGCGGGCAGCCGCGTTGACCGCGTCAAGCTGCGCTATCGCTCAATGCCCCTCGCCGCCTGTCTCGTCGGCGCTCCCGACGCAGGCCGTCACCCCTCGCTCGAGGTCGAGCTGCTCGACGCCGTCGAAGGGGCGGCCCCCGGCCAGCTCGCCTGCCTGATGGACGGCGAGCTGGTGGTGGGTTGGGGCACGATCGCGCGCCCGGCCCGGGATCAGGTGACTTTGAAGTCGGCGTTGCGCACGAGCATCAGCCCGTACGCGGGCCAGTAGGCGCCAGTGGGCGGGGCGCCCGGGACGCAGGCGCCGCCGGACTCGCCCGGATTGCTCGTCCACGCAAACATGTCGACGTTGGGGTAGCCGGTGGCGGTCGTCGGCCTGGGCCCCAGCCCGCGGCCCGGCGGGTTGCACAGGACCTCGTTGCCCTGCTTGACGAAGTTCCTGGGAACCAGCGGCCCGCGGCCGTTGTCCCCGGTGTTGACCACAAAGTGTTTGCCGCCGGTCATCCGCGAGATCTTCTCGCCGTAGCGGATCTCCTTCGAGGTCCAGTCGTAGTGGGTCGAGTTCAGGAAGAAGCCCTGGATCTTGGCCACGCCGGCCCTCTCCAGCAGGCGCGCGGCGTCGCTGGCGTGAAGCGCGTCGGCGGCGCCCGCGTCGAGGTAGATCACGAGATGGGGGCAGTCCGCCGTGAGGATGTTGATCGCGTCCTGTAGCTCGTTCATGCGGATCGCAAGCCCCCCAGGCGTGAGGCAAGGGGTCGTGATCAACGAGTCCTCCTCCAGGAACAGCACGGCCGGGTAGGAGCCGATCCCCTGCGCGAACCCCTCGATGAAGTCGTGATAGGACTGCTGCTGGGCCGGCGAGTCGCCGTTGCGATGGGTTCGGCAGGCCCCGTCCTCGATCCGGTAGGTCGCCAGGAGCGGGATCGTGCCGCGCTCCTGCGCGGCCGCCCGCGCGAGGTAGCGGGACACGGCGGTCCCGATCGTGGGCACGTACGGCGAACCGAAGCTGAACGCACCGAAGCGCTCGGTGCCGGGCTGACTGGAGATAACCCTCAGCGCGCGGTAGCGCCTGGCGGCATTGGCGACCGCGCTCTCAGGGTCGACAAAGAAGCGTGCGCCAACTAGCGGGTTGGTCCCGGGCGGTGTCACGGACAGTCCCAGGGGATTGTTCGAGGGAGGCGGATCCGCGGGATCGTCGTTGAGGATCGTCAACGTTGCCGAAGAGACGGGCCCAGGCCGATCGGCGCCGGGGAGGGTCCGAACAGCGCGACCTGAAGCGTCGTGGGCACGGTGGTCTGGTGGTGGTCGACAACCGGGATCGAGAAGGTGGCGCTGGTCTGGCCCGCTGCAAAGTCGAGCTCGCCCTTGACCGAGGTGAAGTCGTACTGGGTGGCGGTGCAGGGCATGCCGTCGCATTGGAACGGCGCATTGGTCTGCGGGTCGTAGCCGTCGCCCGAGGTGATGTAGCGCACCTGGGCCGAAAAGCCGGCCTCGACGGGACTGCGTGTGACGGTGATCACCGCCTGGCCGGCGTCCTCGTGGACGAACAACCCGCCCGACGGGACCTGGATCTGGAAGCCCGATGGGTCCACGTAGGCGCGCGCGGTGGCGGTCGTCAGCAACGGGACCAGCAGACCCGCGAGGGCGATGGCCAAGGTACGGAAGGCGAGCAGAAGTCGACGTGCATCCATGCGATCGATTTGGGTCGGGTCTGGTCCCGAAGGTCTGGGTCGGCACCGCTTCCGCGCCGCTTGAGGTTCAAACCGTGTCCCTACACTCCTGGCCGATGAACTCGGACGAGATCCGGCGCACCTACCTTGATTTCTTCGTGCAGCGCGACCATCGGCGGCTGCCCTCGGCCTCGCTGATACCGGCCCAATATGACCCCTCCGCGCTGTTCACGATCGCCGGGATGCACCCGCTGAAGCCGTACTTCGCCGGAACCGAGACACCTCCGCACCCGCGGGTGACGACGTGCCAGAAGACGTTTCGAACATCCGACATCAACATCATCGGCACGACCACTCGCCATCTCACATTCTTCGAGATGCTCGGGAACTTCTCGTTCGGCGACTACTTCAAGCGCCAGGCGGCGCGCTACGCGTGGGAGCTCTCCGTGGACGGCTTCGGATTCCGCCCGCAGGACATCTGGATCACCGTCTTCGCGGGGGACGAGGAGCTTGGACTGGGGCCCGATGAGGAGGCGATCGAGGCCTGGCTGGAGATCGGTGTCCCGCGCGAGCGGATCGTCGAGTGCCCACGCTCAGAGAACTGGTGGGAGCTGCCACCGCCCGGTCCCTGCGGTCCGTGCTCGGAGCTGTACCTGGACCGAGGCCTGGAGTTCGGCAAGCCCGACGACCTTCCGGGCGGCGAGAACGAGCGCTTCATGGAGTACTGGAACCTCGTGTTCATGCAGTTCGACCAGAACCCGATCAACACCCTCACACCGCTCCCCGCGCGGAACATCGACACCGGACTCGGCCTGAACCGGCTCGCGGTGATCCTCCAGGACAAGCCGTCGGTGTTCGAGACCGATCAGTTCGCCCCGCTGATATCGCTGGGCGAGGAGCTGTCGGGCCGGCGATACGGAGAGGAGTATCCGATCGACAAGGCGCTGCGCGTGCTGGCCGATCACAGCCGCTCGATCACATTCCTGCTCGCGGACGGGGTCGTTCCCTCCAACGAGGATCGCGGCTACGTCTTGCGCCGCGTGATACGCAGGGCGATCCTCCAGGGACGCGGGCTGGAGCTCGAGCCGGGGTTCCTGAGCCGCTACGCCGAGCTCGTGACCGAGCTGATGGGGACCGAGTACCCGGAGCTGCACGATCAGCGTGAGAACGTGAGCAAGTGGATCGCGGCCGAGGAGGAGGGATTCGGGCGGACGCTCGAGCAGGGACTGAGGCGGCTACACGAGGTCCTCGCGCGCGCGCGCGAAACCGGTGCGGAGGGAATCTCGGCTCATGACGCGTTCATGCTGCACGACACGTTCGGGTTCCCGATCGACCTGACGATCGCGCTCGCCGCCGAGCAGGGGCTGGGCGTCGACGAGGACGGCTTCGAAGGGTTGATGAACGAGCAGCGGCGCCGCGCCCGAGCATCCGCCGGGCACGGCCGCGATGACGAAGCGGTCCGAGAGCGGGCGCTGGCGCTGTCCGGCCAGGCTGGATTCCGCACCGACTTCGTCGGCTACGAGACGACCGAGCGCGAGACGACCATCGGGGCACTCGCCTCGGAGAACGGGAACATCCTGGCCAAGCTCGTGGAGTCGCCGTTCTACGCCACGGGCGGAGGGCAGGTGGCCGACTCGGGATGGGTGCAGTGCGCATCGGGAGACTGCCGAGCCAAGGTGCAGGACGTCCTTCGAATCGGAGATGACCAGGTCGTCGAGCTTGTGACCGAGCACGGCACGCTTGAGCCCGGGGAGCGCGTCCTGGCACAGGTGGACCGCGCCACCCGGCACGCGACCGAGTGCAACCACACAGCCACTCACCTGCTGCACGCGGCGCTGCGGCGGCGGCTCGGCACGCACGTCCGGCAGGCCGGGTCCTACGTGGGTCCGGACAAGCTGCGCTTCGACTTCACGCACGGCCAGGCGCTCACGGCCGAGGAGCTCCGCGACGTGGAGGACGTAGTCAACACGTGGATCCTCGAGGACCACCCCGTCCACGCGCTAACCACGACCCTCGATGAGGCCCGCCGGCTGGGCGCGATGGCGCTGTTCGGAGAGAAGTACGGCGATGTGGTGCGCATGGTCGAGGTCGGCGACGGAACATTCTCTCGCGAGCTGTGCGGGGGCACCCACGTGCGCTTCACGGGCCAGATCGGCCTGATGAAGATCACCGGCGAGACATCGAGCGCTGCGAACGTACGGCGCATCGAGGCGCTCACCGGGCCCGTTGGAGTGGGGCTGATGCGCCGTCACGACGATGCGCTCCAGGATGCCGCGAGCGCGCTGCGGGTCACTCCGGAGGCCGTCCCCGAGGCCGTCACGGAGCTTCGCCAGCGCGTCCGCAGCCTGGAGCGAGCGGGTCGCGGCCGGCCCGCGGCCGAGACGGTGGACCTCGACGCGCTCGCGTCGAAGGCGGTGGAGCTTGACGGGGCGAGCATGCTGGTCGCGAGCGTGCCCGTCAACGACGGCAAGCAGTTGCTCGAGGTGGCGGACAGGCTCAAGGGAATGCTCGGCGATGCCGTGATCGTGCTGGCCGGAGCGGGTGAGGATCGCGTCGATCTGGTCGCGATGGTCGCTCCTTCGCTCGTGGCAAAGGGCGTGCGAGCCAACGAGATCGTGTCGGCGGCAGCGGCCGCCGTGGGGGGTGGCGGGGGAGGCCGGGAGACGCTCGCCCGCGCCGGCGGTAGGGAGGTGGAGCGCGTCCCGGAGGCGATCGAAGCCGCCCGCGGCGCGATTGAGGCGGCGCTCGGCGGGAACCACTAAGGTCCCCGTGCGAGTGCTTGCGCTGGATTACGGAAGCGCTCGCTGCGGGTGTGCGATCAGCGATCCGACCGGTGTGCTCGCGACGCCGATCGAGCCGGTGCTTCGGCCGATGTCGCGGCGAGGGTTGGGCCGGCTCCGAATGCTCGTGAGCGAGCTGGGCGTCGACCGGGTGGTCGTGGGCTTGCCCCTGTCGCTCTCCGGCGCGGACTCCTCACAGACGCAGGAGTCGAGGGCGTTCGCCGAGCGGCTGCGGCGTGAGCTCCTCGTGCCGGTCGAGCTCTATGACGAACGACTGACAACGCGCCTGGCGGCAAGAACACCGGGCCGCGCGAGCGAGGACTCGCGCGCGGCCGCCCATCTGCTGGAGAGCTGGCTTGCTGCACGTGGTTCGGCGACCGCCGAGAGGCACGAGCTTGGCTGAGTGGAGAGATCGCACTGCGGAGGAGCGGGAGGCGGCGCGGCTGGAGAGAGAGCGCCGCCGAGCTGCAGAGGACGCCTCGCCCGGTGCGCCCGCACCACCGATCGAACCGCTGGCCGCCGAGGACGACGGGGCGCAGCAGTGGCAGGACGAGCACGAGGTCGCATCCGGCACGCGCCGTGTCGACTGGCACGAGCGCACACGCAACGCGGCCTCACCGCCGGTCCGCCCGGCATCCGGACCTGGCCGCGGCACCGCGGGATCGCGGGGCTGGCGGGGCATGGCCGTGCGCCTGGTGGCGGTGCTGGCCCTGCTGCTCGCGGCGGCTCTGGTCTGGTTCTGCATCGAGCTGTTCCAGCCGTTCCACGGTTCGGGGCACGGCAGCGTGGTGGTTAACGTCCCGCCTCACTCCGGCGTCAGCGAGGTGGGCAGCCTGCTCGAGCGCGACGGCGTCATCTCCTCGGGATTCTTCTTCAACCTTCGCGCCGCGCTGGACGGCGACCACGGCAAGCTGCTCGCCGGCACCTATCGCCTAAGGCTCGACATGAGCTATAGCCAGGTGCTGAAGGCGCTCACGACGCCTCCGCCCGCGGCGAAAGTGACGGACGTCACGATCGTTCCCGGACGTACCCGCCGGGAGGTCGATGCCCTGCTGCGCGGGCAGGGCGTCCGCGGCAGCTACCTGGCTGCGACGCGACGCTCGCCGCTGCTGGATCCGAGCACGTACGGCGCGCCCCGGAGCACGCCTTCGCTCGAGGGATTCCTGTTTCCGGACACCTATCAGGTGCGCGAGCCGATCAGCGTCGGCGCACTCGTCGCCGACCAGCTCACCGACTTCCGAAAGCAGTTCGCTGCGGTCAACCTGCGCTACGCCCGCGGCAGGCGCCTCTCCGCCTACGACGTGCTGATCATCGCTTCGATGGTCGAGGCCGAGGCCCAGACGGTGCGCGACCGTCCACTGATCGCCTCGGTGATCTACAACCGGCTCGCCCTCCACATGCCTCTGCAGATCGACGCCACGACCCGCTACGCGACGGGCAACTACACGCGCCCGCTGACCCAGTCCGAACTCGACTCCCCCTCGCCATACAACACCAGAATCCACCCCGGCCTCCCGCCAACTCCGATCGACAGCCCCGGGATGGCGTCGATCGAGGCAGCCGCGCGTCCCGCACGCACCAACTACTTGTACTTCGTCGTGAAGCCGTGCGGAAACGGAGAGCACGCATTCGCCTCCTCCTACTCGCAGTTCCTGGCCGAGGTGGCGCAGTACTACTCCGCCCGCAGCGCGCTTGGCGGCCGCTCGCCCGCCAAGTGCTCGTAGGGCGGCACCTCCGATCGTGGCCGATCGCACCCGACTCGGGGTTCTCGGCTGGCCCGTTCGACACAGCCGCTCGCCGCAGATGCACAACGCGGCGCTGCGGGCGGCCGGCCTGAGCGGCTGGCGCTACCAGCTCCTGCCCGTTCCACCCGAACTGTTCGCCGAGACCGTCAGGGCTCTGCCGGGTTCCGGGTTCAGGGGAGCGAACGTCACCATCCCGCACAAGGAGGCCGCACTCGCGCTGGCGGACGAGCCCAGCGCGAGCGCCGCCGCGATCGGCGCCGCCAACACCCTTCTGTTCGAGCAGGACGGAACGATCCGCGCCGAGAACACCGACGCCCCGGCACTGATCGCCGCGCTCCCGTTCCGGGCAAGCGGAAGGACCGCCATGGTCCTGGGTGCCGGCGGCAGCGCGCGCGCAGCGGTGTGGGCGCTGATCAACGACGGTGCGGCGGAGGTTCGCGTCTGGAATCGCCATCCGGAGCGAGCGCGAAAGCTGTGCGAGGAGATCGGTGGAACGCCCGCCGCGGGCGCTGCACCCGCCGATTTGCTGGTCAACTGCACGCCCGTCGGGCTCAACGGCAACCGCGACGATTTCAAGCAGTTGCCGCTCCGGACCGATGAGGTAGCGATGTTCCAATGCGTGGTTGACCTCGTGTACACCCACGCCGAAACCCGCTTTGTTCAGGCTGCGAAGACTCTCGGCGTCTCGGTCGTGGACGGCCTCGATCTGCTGGTCGGTCAGGGAGCGCTCAGCTTTGAGCTCTTCACCGGGCTTCCAGCACCGGTGGGTCAGATGCGAGCGGCGGTGATCTGAAAATGAGCGACGGCTGGGCTGCCCAGCTGTACGCCGTCGATCCCTCGGACGGTGACGAGGGGTCCGACGCTCACGAGCCCGAGGCTCCCGGGCGTCCCGGCATCACACCGCCCAAGCGCCGCGGAGGCGCGAACCGGTTCCTCACCGATGTGCTGGTCGAGCTCGGCCACTGCGATCGCGAACGCGTCGATGCGGCGATCAGCGAAGCCCGCGCCAGCGGGCTTCCACCCGAGCGGCTGCTACTCGAGCAGCACGCGATCACGGCCGAGCAGCTGGCGCGGGCGACTGCGGAGCGCTATGGCCTCGACCACCTCGACCTCGGCTTGTTCAAGGTCGACATGGCGGCGGTCAACCTTCTGACCTCAGGGGCGGCGAAGCGCTACAGCGCGGTGCCGGTCGCCTACCTGGACGAGCGGACCCTGCTGCTGGCGATGGCCGACCCCTCCAACGTGCTGGCGGTGGACGACATCGCGATGCTCACTCGCCTCGACGTGCGCCCCGCGGTCGCCTCGATCGATGACATCTCCAACCTGATCTCGCGCATGAACCGCTTCGAGGAGGCGGTCCAGGAAGCGGTGAGGGAAGGCGAGGAGGAGGCCGGATCACTCGAGGTAGTGGACCTTCGGGAATCGGCGGACGACGCCCCGGTGATCAAGCTAGTGCACTCGATCATCGCGGAGGCGGCAGAGCGAGGCGCCTCGGACATCCACTTCGAACCCCAGCCCGACGACGGGAGCCGCGCCGGGAGCGAGCTTCGGGTAAGGATGCGGGTCGACGGCGTCCTCACCGACCAGATGACCGTGCCCAAGCGCATGGTCTCCGGCGTCGTCTCCCGGATCAAGATCATGAGCGACCTGGACATCTCCGAGCGTCGGATCCCCCAGGACGGCCGCGTCGGGCTGACCGTAGAGGGCCGTCACGTAGACATCCGCGTCGTGACGCTCCCCAGCGTGAACGGAGAGTCGGTCGTGCTGAGGATCCTGGACAAGGACAACGTCCGCCTGGACCTCGACAAGCTCGGAATGCAGGAGCACGAGCTGGAGCGGTTCCGGCACGGGTTCAACCGCGCACACGGCGCCGTGCTAGTAACGGGTCCCACCGGGTCGGGAAAGTCGACGACGCTCTACGCCGCGCTAAACGAGCTGAACACCACGGAGCGTGGGATCATCACGATCGAGGACCCGGTGGAGTACCAGATCCCGGGAATCACGCAGGTCCAGATCAACCCGAAGGCGGGTCTGACGTTCGCCACCGGCCTGCGTTCGATGATGCGGGCGGACCCCGACGTCCTGATGGTCGGTGAGATCCGGGACCGGGAGACGGCCCAGATCGCGATCGAGGGAGCTCTCACCGGCCACATGGTCCTCTCCACGCTGCACACCAACAACGCTCCGTCCGCCGTGACACGCCTGATCGAGATGGGCATCGAACCCTTCCTCGTCGCCTCCGCCATCGACGTGATCGTCGCCCAGCGGCTCGCTCGCACGCTGTGCATGCACTGCAAGCGACGCACGATCATCCCGGCGGAGGTGGTCCGCGATCACGGCTTCCACGCCCACTACGACATCGAGGCCTATGAGCCCGAGGGGTGCGGAAGGTGTCAGGGGATGGGATACCGGGGGCGGATCGGGCTCTACGAGGTCATGATGATGTCCGACGAGATCCGCGACCTGACGCTCCAGCGGGCAGCGGCGGACCAGATCGGGACGGTCGCGATCCGAGAGGGGATGCGGCGGCTGCGGGAGGACGGCCTCGACAAGGTCAAGGTGGGGCAGACGTCGATGGCGGAGATCGCGCGCGTCACCGGATCGGGCTGAGCAGCCGCGTTCGCGCCTCGCGTCCGCTCGGAGCGCACGCGTGGTGTCCACTCGGCAGCGGGCCGCCGTAAGGAAAGCCGGCGGACCTGCCGATACCCGCCGAGGTATGGAACTCGATTTCGCTCAGGTCCTGCTGGACGTCCTCGACCGTCGGGCCTCGGACCTTCACATCACCGCCGGAGCGCCGCCCATGCTGCGCGCTCGCGGCCGGCTCGTGCCGATGGAGGGCTATCCAGTGCTGACGCCGACCGAGACGCGCGAGATCGTCTACTCGATCCTCTCCAACGCGCAGCGCCAGAAGTTCGAGAACAACTGGCAGATCGACTTCGCCTACCAGATTCCCGGCAAGGCGCGGTTCCGCGTCAACGCGTACTTCCAGCGGTCGGCGATCGGGGCCGCGTTCCGGCTGATCCCGTTCGAGGTGGTCCCCCTCGAGACGCTGGGGCTGCCGCCCATCGTCGCCGAGTTCGCGGACAAGCCTCGCGGCCTGGTCCTCGTGACCGGGCCCACCGGCTCGGGCAAATCGACCACGCTGGCGTCGCTGATCGACGTGATCAACCAGAACCGTGAAGAGCACATCATGACGATCGAGGACCCGATCGAGTTCCTACACTCGCACAAGAAGTGCATCGTCAACCAGCGCGAGCTCGGCTCGGATGCCACAAGCTTCGCCGACGCTCTGCGCTCGGCCCTGCGCCAGGACCCCGATGTGATCCTGGTCGGCGAAATGCGCGATTTGGAGACGATCTCGACCGCGATCACCGCGGCTGAGACCGGCCACCTCGTGTTCGCCACGCTGCACACCCAGGACACGCCCCAGACGATCGACCGGACCATCGACGTGTTCCCCTCGGGCCAGCAGGGCCAGGTGCGCGCACAGCTGTCGGTGGCGCTCCAGGGGATCATGACCCAGACCCTGCTTCC
>Ga0187814_10000845_pt1 | contig 11164 bp, 24 predicted proteins | sample NC_S_4_FD_132450 | JGI IMG/M metagenome (GOLD analysis project Ga0187814, IMG submission 132450) | Wetland sediment microbial communities from Neuse River Estuary, North Carolina, USA - ASW-S_4 | ecosystem: Environmental > Aquatic > Freshwater > Wetlands > Sediment | place: USA: North Carolina...
GGCCAGGGCCGGCCGCCGTTCGGAATGGAGCGTCTGAGCATCTTCGAGCAAGCCGCGGTGCAAGAGGGCCGCATGGTCATCGGCGACGACGGTCAAGCGCACGCTTTGGTAGATGGCGACGACGACGATGACATCCAGTCGTTCTTTGACGAGGACGAGGACTGATGGCGTACTGGTACATCAGCATCCGCCGCGTCGCCGAAGTGAGAGGCCCTCACTCCAAGGAGCCCGTCCGCGTGCCGCTCGGCTTCTACGGAGGCGTGTTCATCGAGGCCGACGGCGAGAAGATCGACGCCGTCGGCGCGGCACAAGAGCGCTTCGACTTCATCCCGAAGGACTGCCAGTGCCAGGTCTGGCGCCTATCGGAGATGCCCCCGCTCGCCTACCGAGACAGGCTCCTGTCGGAGGCCGATCTCATGGCCCTCGACGAGCATGAGCGAATGGAGACCAACTGATGGGCGAGCAGGACTGGGAGAAGGTCGAGGAGCGCTTCGCAAACCTCGTGCGCCTGGGCGGCGACAGCCGTACGCCCGACCACGAGCGTAACGCGGCCTGCCGAGCGGCCGTGGCGATGTTCGTGGACGGCAAGATGACCGTGACCGCCACGGGCCGGTGGGACGCGCTCATCGCCCGCATCCGATCGCTCATGGGCGCCATGCCCCCGCAGGCCCGCGCCCCCGGCCACGGGTGCCTGGCCCCCTTCAACCTCAACGGCACCAACGGCTGGAAGTGTTGCCGGTGTGGATCGTTCAACACGAGCCTCGTCGTGCAGTTCTTCGGCACACGCTGGCTCCGCCACCGCTGCACGGCGTGCGGCCACGAGCGCTGCGACGACGTCCACCTCGATCCCCACTGGGATCCCAAACGCGACCCTGACCAGTCCGGCGAGCAGCCCGCCTGGAACCCCAACCCCCGCTACGGGAGGCCCTGGCGATGATGACCCCCGAGCTCTGGATCGCGCTGGTCGTCATGTTCGTGGAGGCGTTCATCATTGGCGTCCTGCTCGTCAAGTGCGCAAACTTGAAGCGTGCGCACGAGGACCTCGTCCTCATGTACATCGAGCGAAACGATCGCGAGCATGCCTCGCTCATGCGATCCACGTTCCAGTACGTGAACGAGCCGCGACGCCGCTCCCAGACTGGAAAGGACAAGCCCTCATGAGCGCCGCCGAAAAGCTCGTAGACGAGCTCGCCCCGAAGACGCTCGTGCACCTGCCGATCGTGGGGCAAGAGGAGACCCAGCCCTCGCGCTACGCAGAGAGGCGCACGCGCAAACGAGACGTTCGTGCCCGCACCGAGAGCATGCAGCGCCTCAGCAAACGCAAGCTCGCGGCCGGCACGGTCATCGCCGATCTCGAGCTGTCAGACATGGACATCACGCGCCCGAAGACGCGCGCGGACTGCGAAGGCGGCCCGCGTCCATGCCCCTGGGTCTCGTGCAAGCACAACCTCTTCCTCGACGTCGACCAGGAGACGCACGCGGTCAAGCTCAACTTCCCCGACGTCGAGAGCGGCGCGAGCGAGTGGAGCACGCTCGCGGCCACGTGCGCCCTCGACGTGTCCGACGAAGGCGGCGCGACGCTCGAGCGCGTCGGCGAGATCTTGAACCTCACCCGAGAGCGCATCCGTCAGGTGGAGACGAGGGCGCTCACACGCGTCCAGAAGCGAGCGAGCCGCACGGCCCTCGCAGACTTCAAAACGGACTACGATGCAGACCAGCCCGTCACGATCCGGGTGGGGCACGCGGACGGCGGCCAAGCTCCTCCAGCCGCTCAGCCCATCGAGCCAGACGAGACCGAAGACGCCGAGCCCGAGACCGTGCCGCAGAAGGTCTGGGACATGTCGTACGACGACACGCCCGTCAGGCTCGAGGCCGCGCAGAGGCGCGCGTACGCCGCGTACGTGAACAAGCTCATCACACGCGGCCTCATCACGGCCACGCGCCACGAGCGCGCTGACGAGATCCTCGCCGAAGTCGAACAGAACCTTGCCAACCAGAAAGTGGAAGAAGCCATGAAAAGCAAAGCAGAGAAGACCGAAGAGAGACGCGAGAGCATCCTTGCCGACCTCGACAAGCACCAGCCAACCAACGGAGCGAGCATCGCGAGACGGCTCAAGCTCAAGTCCCCCGCCGTGGGCATCGTCCTACGCAAGCTCGCCGAGGAGGACCTCGTCGTCTCGAACGGCAAGCGGGGCAAGGGAGCGCTTTACGCCAAGAGCGGCTTCGACTTCGAAGCACACGCGAGCGCCGAGGCATCGACCCCAGCCCCGCGCGTCAGCAAGTCGGCGATGGTGCTCGACGTCGCCAAGAAGACCAGGGCGCGCAAGGTCCTCGTGCGCGTGGCTACGCCCACGAGCCCCCCGACGAAAACCGAGCGCGTCCTCGATCTCAACGGTGACAGCGCGGCCCCGTGGACGGTGCGCTTCCTCGGCGTGCCGATTGAGTGCGGCAACCCGAACGCGGTCATCTGGCTCTGCCAGGCCATCGCCGGCGCTCAAGGTCTGTCGGACGCATGACCGCTGTCGTGATGGGCCTCGATCTGTCGCTTCTGTCACCCGCGTACGTGGTGCTCCTGCCGGAGTGGCACCCCGGCGAGCCGCTCACGCATTGCGCGTCGTCCGCGCTGCCGAGCGACGCGCTAGCGATGACGAACAAGCGCCTGCGCAGCGATCCCGAGTGGACCATCCGGCGCATCGCAGCCGTCGCAGACTGGGTCATGACCGCAGCGCGGCACTACCACGTGACAAACGTGTTCGTGGAGGACTACGCCTACAGCGCGAGCGCGACAGCCGGGCGGACGCTCGCGGAGCTAGGAGGCGCGGTCAAGATCCGGCTGTATGACGCCGAGCTCCTCGTCATGCAGGCCGTGCCCGCGAGCGCGGCACGCAAGGCGCTCCTAGGCCATGTCCCGAGCAAGAAGAAGACGGGCATGGACGTCAAGGCGTACGTGCGCGCCTACGCCTCCGAGATGGGCGTCACGTTCAAGACGGACGACGAGGTCGACGCGTTCGTGATCGCAAACTACGGCCGCTGCCTCATCGGCCGCACGCACCTCGGCGTGGTGGACGGCTGGGCAGGGCCCGTGCTGAGCCCGCCGAAGAAGAAGCAGGTGATGGCCCATGGCTAAGAAAGATCTGCTCCTGCTCACGGTCTGCAACGCCTGCGTCGAGCAGACCCATGCAGCACCGATCGAAGCACCCACCTCGATCGCGATCGAGCGCATGTGGCGCTGCGCCTGGTGCGGAGGCGAGTTCCACCGCGACGTCAATCCCCCGAACATCGTGCGCGGCGCCCAAGCGGCTAGCCCGCCGCGTGAGGCCAAGATCCTCCCGTTCCGTCTCCGCCCAGGCAGCTACCTCGGCGTGCCCCCGCAGGACCACGTAGACAAGCTCAAGATCCTCGAGGCCGGCCTGAAGGAATGGTGGGAGAAGGACGAGAACAAGGACATCGACGCGGGCATCCGTGTCAACGCGCTCATCTACTTGGCCGTCGGCACGGCCGTGCAGCTTCGCGGCGACAAGGACGTGATGATGAAGATGGTCTCGCAGCTCTGGGACATCTACGAGAGCCGCGGGACGGGAAGGTCATCATGAACCAGCTCTCCCAAGAGATCCTCTACGCCATCGGCCTCATCGCCGAGGCCAAGGCGCACTTCCTCGTCGCCGCGCAAGGCACCAAACCCAACACCGAAGCGCGCACCCGCGAGATGAAGGCGCTCGAGACGTGCACCAAGCGCGCACGTGACTACGTCGACCAGACGTGCGGCGGCATCGGCAAGCTCCCCAAGCCCCTCGCCATCGATCTGCTCGTCTGCGAGAAGGGCCTCGCGAAGCTCGGCGGCCCCGCGCCCAAGCCACACAAGACGGAGATACCATCATGAGTGGCGAATACGAGTTCAACCCTCCGCTCAAGTACGACTTCATCATCACGCACATGCCTCCGAGCATCAAACTGGTCGACGGCTATGGCGACGAGTGTGAGCTCAGCGTGACCGAGTCATCAGAGAAAGGCGTCAAAGGAGGCCGCCTCTACGTGCGCGGCATCAGGCACCGTCTCATGACAGACGGGACGTCAAGCGCATGGCTACGTGAAATGCCGAACGGAGATGCGCGGGTGGAGGTGTTCGGCTTGCAGACGCGAGGCGGTGGCTTTGGGTGGTGGGCCAAGGCGTTCCTTGAGCACCTCGAAACACTCGTGGACAGCGAATACGAGCTCGAGATCTACGACATGTGCAATGGAGGACCAAACAACCATCCGCCCGATCATGGCTACTGCGTCAGCGAGCTGCCCGGAAGCAGCTGGTGAGAAGGAGAAGGAATCAATGAGCCTCATCACACCCGGGATGCTGAAGGGGATGTTCCCACGCACGTACGGCGCCATCGAGGGCCTGCGGGCGTACATCGACGGCCTGCCGCTCACAACCGCGCAGCGAGACGGCGTCAAGCGCCACATCGACACGATCGTCAAGACGGCGGGCGAGGAAGCCATCTCGCTCAAGGACGCCGCGGGCGGCCTCGCGGGCCACCTCCTCGGCAGCCTCCGGAGAAAGAAGTGAGCACGTCCCCCACGCTCCGCACGCGCCCGCGGCATCTCATGCCCACGTGCAAGGTCCCCATCGAAGTCCGTACGGCCATCCTTGGCTACCTCACGCGTAAAGAAGCGTGCAAGCGCCTTCGGATCTCTGAATCAAGCTTCAACGCGCTCGTCGATCCATACGCGCTCGTCCGCCCCGAGCTCCTCGCCAAGGTGAGCGAGGCCTTGCGTGCCGACGGCCACCTCCACATCTCTCTACCGACCGACCCTGAAAAGTGAGGACCCATGAAACAGCTACGCATCATCCGACTCCGCATCCCCATCACGCTCATCGCCATCCTGTCCGGCTGCACCGCGGACACGTTCGAGCCCCCGATCGATCCGATGCTCAAAGACACCGGGCCCGGCCCGGACGTCCTCGACGATGCAGCCGCTCCCCCTGACGCAGCCCAGGCAGAGGGCAGCACGTCCGACGGCGGCCCAGACGCCGACGCCGTAACCCCGCCGACCACGCGGCGCGTGTTCGTGACGAAGAAGACCTACGCCCCAAACTTCGGGGGCCTGTCCGGAGGGGACGGCATCTGCCAAGCCTCTGCCTCGGCAGCGGGCCTTGGCGGCACGTGGATGGCGTGGCTGTCCTCATCGACCGTGGACGCATCGAGCCGCCTCGAGCACGCGGCCGTGCCGTACGTGGACATGACAGGCGCTCGCATCGCCCAAAACTGGACCGAGCTCACGTCCGGCACGCTCGAGCGCGCCATCGACCACGACGCGACAGGCGCCCTCGCCCCCGCCGAGCTCGTCTGGACCTCGACCCTCTCGAACGGCTCCACCTCGAGCGGCGCGCAGGGCGCATGCCTCGACTGGACGAGCGCGGACAGCGCCCGTAACGCCGACGTGGGCACGACCGCCGCGGTCCTCGACGGCGGAGCGGTCGGCCTGAGCTGGACGTTTAGCGCCGCATCTCCGTGCGACGCGTCGTTTCCCCTCTACTGCATTGAGCAGCTATGAAGCTGGAGGAAGAAGTGGAGATCCTTCGTCAGGTACGGAGGGCGCTCTGGGTACGAGCCGACCTCACCGAGGCAGGCGATCCCGTGAAGTACGCCATCGACAATAACCGCGACTGCGCAAAGCTCATCGACGACGTAATCGCCAAACTCCAAGAGAAAGGTCTGGCATGAGCCTCTCGAGAGAGGCGCTCTGCGCGATCGCCCAAGATCACGCCGAGCGCGCGAGTCAAGCCGTCATCGGACTCGGTGGCAAGACCGAGACGCTCCGCGCCGTCGTCATCGTCACCGACGAGTTAGGAGACTTCGTCGGCGTGGGATCGTCGACCACGTTCGGAGACACGCAAGCCATCCTCGCGTGCGCCATCGAGGGGCAGGATCTGCGCTTCCACAACTCGACCAGCAAGGTCCCGAAGCGCCGCTACTCCGCGAGGCAGCCATGACCGAGTGGCAATCCGTACGCAGAGGCAAAGAGCCCTGCACTGAGCATGACGAGTGCAAGGAAAGCCCCGCCATGGCGGAGGCGTGCGTGCGGTTCCGCTTCCGCCGCATGACCGACGACGATCTGCGGCAGTTCGTGGACGGCGTCGTATCCGGACAGATCTTCACGGTGCATCACATGTCCGAGGTTCAACGGAAGAACAACCTGCATCACGTGTTCATGCCGCTCGCCTTCCAGGACCTCGAGAGCATGGGCTTTTACGAAGAGGACATCGCAAACATCGGCACCATCTGGGAACACATCACCGAGTGCGGCCCGTCAATCAACGGCATGCCCATCTTCTTCTCGATGCGCGTCATGCACAAGGACGACTGGGCCCGCGCGTCGGCCGCCATCGAACGCGAGCGCACGCGCCGAGGAAGGATCGAAGTATGAAACCACCCGTCTTGCCGCCCGCACCCGTCGACGGCTACGAGATCCGCTGGTGGAGCATCGAGAGCTACGCGCGCGGCCTCGTCATCGAAGGGCACATGGCGCGCTACCACATCCATTGCCAGTGGAAAGACGAACCCGACACTGGCCGAACCGGGAACGGCGTGGCCTTCGTGCATCAGTGGATGATGTTTCACAACGGCAGGTTCACCGGGCGTACCGACGGCTGGGACTGGCCGACACGCAAAGCGACTGGCTGGGAGAACGTCTACGCCACGCGCCTCGAGGCCGCCAGCGCGCTCGTCGAGCACATCAAGGTGCGTATCAAGGACTGTGAGGTGGAGCTCGGAGGCCTGCGCGTTCGGCTCGCCGAAGCAATCAAGGAAGCGGGGACCGATGGCTCCTGACCAGACGTGCAAGGTATGCGAGCTCGTGAGCCAACTGCTCGTCGAGGGCCAGACGCACGTGCGCGAGCACAAGACGCACCCCGAGGTCGCGCTCTCGAGGGTGATCGGCAAGGCATACGCCGAGGGGATGGGCGAGGGCTTCAACGTCCGGGACAAGTCGACGTTCCGGATGCTCTGCCGCACCCACCATGACCAGCTCGAGCAGGCGCTCAGGCGTCACGGAAGCCACCCCGTTCCCATCACTGAAGGAGGCACCGGATGACGGACGAGACCCTGCCCGAGGTGGACATCCAGTCCCCCGACGCCCCGAGGAGCGTCTCGGATGCGTGCGAGGCGCTCATCCACCGAGCGAACGAAGCCTGCGCCATCGCCAAGCAGCTCAAAGAGATCGCGCGTCACAAGGGCGCGGTGTGCGTCGAGCTCGTCATGTGGAACGAGCTCCAAGAGAGCCTCGCTGACTGGGAGCAGGCTCTCGACGCTTTCAAGCGCGCCGTCCGAGAGGCTACCGTGACGGGGCCCATCCAATGAGACGGCAGCCAAGCCCGCATACCGTCGGGACCGCGCTGACCCTCCTCACCGGAGCCCCGGCGCTCTGGTGGTACATGCAAAAGAAAGAGCAAGTCATGACCGAGAACGTCAAGCTTCCCGAGAGCGTCAAGTTCATCAAGAACTACGCCTGCCTCGAAGCCATGCGAACGGGCTACAGCAAGCTCGACTTGCGCGTGCTCGCCAAGATGGTGTGGCGATGATCGCAGCCGGTTGGAACTGCGCCGAGTGCCTCACGTTCAACGGCGAGGAGCATTCGCCGCGTGACCGATGCCGCGGCTGTAACGAGCCGCGGCGCACGCTCGGCCTCGACATCGAGGCGTACATGCGCCGGATGCGCCTAGTCGAGGAAAACCTCACCGCGGCCCAGGAGGCAGGCTCTCGAGCCGTCCGCGAGCTCCAGACGATCAAGGCACGCTTGCGCGAGATGCACACGACGTTCGAGCGCAACCAGCACGCCCAAGAGTGGGCGTGCTTCATCGAGACGGGCGGATTCGTGGAGCGCGCGACGGACGCGAGATCGTAGATGGCAGCGGCAAAGAAAAGAACGCGCAAGCGAGCGAAGCAGCCAGCGCCGCCTGCGCCTCCGCCGCGCGAACCTCCGCTGACAGCGAGAGACATACAGAACCTCCGAATGACGGGCCGTGATATGCGAAGCCTCCTCTTGGGGCTAGGTGGTGCAGCGCTCGGACACGCGGTCATGTCCGCGATGCAACCGCCCGAGCCGCGAGCGATGGGAGCCGGCCTGCCTCCGCTCCCCGAGCTCCCAGCGCTGCCCGCTCTGCCCGAGCTGCCTGCGCTTCCAGGTCTGCCGCGTGATCCACGCGCCCGGGCACACGTGCCCCCGGTCTATCTGCCCGCCGACCGTGCACGCGACGAGTGGAACTCTCAATATGGCACGCCCCCAGAGCGAGACAGCGCCCGAGCGAGGCTAGAGGCCTTCCGGCAGATGATGACACCGCCGCCGAAAGCCGAAGACGCGCTCATGCCATTCGAGAACGTGATGGTCATGCCCGCGGGGCCTGGCGAAGAAGCTTTCAGGCTGATCCGACTCGCATCGCCACACGCCGTCCAATCTCATCGGGGGCGTGCGCGTCGGACACCGCCACTACGGCGTCGCCAACGTCAGCGCACGGATCCCCGCGTCGATCTTCGGCTGGGCCTGCGGCCACGACGAGTGCATGGGGATCGAACGAGACGCCGACGGCAAGCTCACGGACGCCGATCCCATCCGGGCAGAAAAGATGATGCTGGCCTGCCTCAAGTCGAACACCGATCCCCGCGCGCGCGTGCTCAAGGACATGGCATTCGACACGATCCAGCCGGGCATGGAGGTGACGCTCTACGTCGCCAACATCACCACCCACCCGCGCCTCTTCCGAGCGGTGCTCGTCGGCACGGAGCTCCGCACGTGATCCGCCGTCGCCCTTCCACCGGCAGCCTCGCTCTCGATGGCCTGGGCCTCTTTCTCGTGGGCGCCTTCGGCTACGCGGTCGCGATGCTGATCGCGCACTGGGCCCTTTGGTGAGACAATAGCGCCGTGCCGGTCGCCTTCGCCAACGTGCTCGACGTATCGGGGAACCAGCCGCCCGAGATCGCCTTCCCCCAGGTCAAGGGCAGCGGGATCGACGCCATGTGGCTCAAGGCGACCGAGGGCGTGGGCTCCCCAGACCCCCACTTCCGATCGTACGCGGCCGGATGCCGCCAGGCGGGCATCCCCTTCGGCGCGTACCACTACTTTCACGTCCGAGCGGGCCAGGGCCAAAACCAAGACGGCGCCGAGCAAGCGAGGGAGTTCGTGGCGGCGTACCGCGCATCAGGCGCCACACTCCCCTGGGCCCTCGACGTCGAGTCCCTCGGTAACACGGTGGACGTAAACCAAAAGCCCCTGCCTAACCAACCGACGACAGCCGAGTGGCTCGCGGGCCTGCGTCAGTTCGTGGCGGTCGCGACCGCAGCGCTCGGCAAGGGCATCATCTATACTTCGCCTGGCGAGTGGACCTCGTTCGGCCTCTCGGGCGCGACCGACTTCGCCGCACTGGATCTCTGGGTCGCGCACCTCGGCGTCCCCACGCCTGACATCCCCGGGCCGTGGACCTCATGGCGCCTCTGGCAGTACTCGTGGACGGGCCACATCCCCGGCATCGCGGGCAACACCGATCGTTCCTACTTCCACGGCACGCCGGCCGACTTGCTCGTGTGGGCCTACGGTCCCCAGGCGAGCACGGTCGTCAAGCTAGGCTTTCTAGGTCTTGTCGCGTACGCGCTCTGGAAGGCGTGGCCGCTTTTCAAATGAAAGTGAGGAGGAGAGGTGACAGGAATCGTCTCTGATGACACCGGACAGATCACGCTCGCGGAGCTAGACCGACGCTTCAGGCAGTCGCGCATCAAGCTCACGAGCCTCCAATCGCGTGACGACGGCGGCTACTCGATCCGCATCGTCTACTGCGACAAGCGGTACTACGGCACGGGCCTGACGCTCCACGCTGCCGTGCAAGACGTGCTCGACGAGCTCAGGATCGTCTCAGCCAGAGCATGCACCACCGGCAAGGCCTACACCGGAAAGCAAAAACCCGGCCGCCCCCGCGCGCACCACGACGCCGACTGCGAATGCTGGTACTGCCAGCGAGGCCGCAAAGAGATCCAGAAGGCGACGGAGAGCGCATGACCGAGCTCCCCCCGAGCCTGTTCGAGAGCGAGGAGGACAAGCCCGAGCCCAAGCCCGAGCCCAAGCCCGAGCTCGAGCCCCCGCCGCCCAAGGGCAAGTACGCCGAGGCCGCCCTCGACAAGATCGACACCGACGATCAGTGGAACAGCCGATCGGGCCCCTCGGTGGGCGATGTCGAGGATCTCAAGCAATCGATCGAAGGCCAAGGCCTGCTCAACCCCCCGACGGTACGGATGCGCCAAGTCCCAGGCGAGACGTGGGGACCCGCAGAGCAACGCTACCAAGTCGTCGCAGGCTTCCGCCGCGTACGCGCGGTCCGGGAGCTCCACAAGGAGGGGCGCTGGGGAGCCGACTTCATCCCCGTCATGGTCGTCGACATGGACGACGACAGGGCACGCCTCGCGAACCTCGCCGAGAACCTCGCCCGTAAGAACCTGCGGCTCTACGACGAGGTCCGCACGGTCGGCACGCTCGACGACATGGGCGTTCAGACCAAGCGCATCATGCGCGACACCGGGCTCAAACAAGGTCGAGTCCTGCACGATCTCCACATCTGGCACTCCGCGTCCCCGGAACTCCTTGAGCGTTGGTCGAAGCTTCCCGATCCCAGCTGGGAGCCCCATATGTCCTGGTTTCTCGAGAACGTGCCGCGCTCTCCAGCCGAGCAGATGATCGCCTGGCGCAAATGGAGCAACGACGAGGACAACCCCGGCGACGGAGAGGAGCTCCCCCCGAAGAAGCCGCGAAAGCGTAGCCAGCAGCGCCGCACGGTCCTCGTCATCCGCGAAGCGATGAGCACGCTCGGCAAAACCCCGATCGAAAAAGCCCAGAAGCGAGCGCTCCTCTGGGCTCTCGGCAGAAGGGAGACGTTCTAGGTGAACGGCTACCACCTCGAGCCCAAGCGCAAGAAGAAGCGCCGCAAGCGAAAGCTCCGCGATCCACGCGTGCACGTGATCTACAAGTACAGGGCGAGCCCCAAGAGGGTCGCCGAAGACCTGCGGAGCCGCTGCGCCCAAGGCGCCGAAGAGTACAACCGGGATCCAAGCCGATGCGGCCGTCGCAACGAGGGGTGCTGGGCCGTCAGTGATCACGTGGTCAAGTCAGCGAGCGCGCGAGAGCCCGAAGGCAC
>Ga0187814_10000848_pt1 | contig 11149 bp, 12 predicted proteins | sample NC_S_4_FD_132450 | JGI IMG/M metagenome (GOLD analysis project Ga0187814, IMG submission 132450) | Wetland sediment microbial communities from Neuse River Estuary, North Carolina, USA - ASW-S_4 | ecosystem: Environmental > Aquatic > Freshwater > Wetlands > Sediment | place: USA: North Carolina...
GCTGTGACCGGTCACGCCGGGCGCGTGCAGGACGGCCCGCATCTCAGCCAGCAGCTGGGGCCCCAAGCCCGTCTGACCCGGCGCGTGCGGTGCTTGGAAGCCGCCCAGCTCGACGACCAGGTCCGGCCCGCGGGTCGCTCTCTTGGTCTGCTGATAGGGCCGAGCCGTGACCCCGTGCAGGGCAAGCGCCAGGGTGAGCACCGTCGTGGCGGCGCAGATCGCCAGCAGCAACAGCACGGCCTGGGTCGGCCGGAACCGCAGGTCCCGGCCGACAAGGCGGCACACGAGCAGGAACTTGCCCACGCCTTCAGCCCTCCTGTGCCAGCACATCGGTCACCGGGCGGCGGGCGCCGACCCGCGCGGGAACTGCGGTCAGCGTGAGTACCGCGAGGAGCACCCCGCCAACCAGCGCGAGCAGCCACCAGGCTGCTGGGCTTGCCTGTCGTCCGCCGTTCTGGACCGCGCCATACAGCGCCTCCCCTGCGGGAATACCGAGGAGCGTGCCGGCCAGGGCCGGGATCACCTGCGCCGCCGACAGCCCAGCCACCGTCTGGCGGGCCGTGGCACCCAGCGACCGGGCGATGGCCCAGAACCGCCGACCGTCTAGCACGGTGGCCCACGTCGTGAAGGTCGCGTTGGCCGCGGCGAGCACGATCAGCGTAACGGTGAGCACGACCAGCACGTCAGCAACTCGGACGTGGCCAGGATCGGTGGGTCCTGGCTGGTGCGCGAACCCGGGTCCCGTCGTCTTGGCCACCGTCGCGCGGAAGACCAGGATTGCGACCAGAGCGCTGCCGGTGACGGTGAAGCCGGCCACGCTCAGCAGTGCGCGACGCGGCCTGCGGGCCATCAGCCGCAGACCGAGCAGCAGCGGTACCGGCAGCCACGCCGACAACCGGACCAGCAAGGCCAGCCGGCGCGGCGGCCGGATCGCGCCCGCGAGCGCGGAGACCGTGCTCATCCGTGCGGCGCGGATGGCCGGCCCGAGCGTCGACGCCGTGGCTACCCCGATCGCTGCGCCGGCGACGATCAGCACGGTCTGCCAGGTCACCGGCGCCGTACCCGGGCTCCCGACGAGCGACGCACCTGGATTGGTGAGCAGTGGGGCCGCCAGCCAGCCGACTGCCATTCCCACCGCCGCCGACACCAGCGCGAGCAGCAGATGCTCGGCCAGCAGCACGGCGGCAGCCAGCGAAGGCGTACCGCCAGCCGCCTTCAGAAAGCCCACGCGCCGCTCCTGTTCGGCCATCCGCGTGCCGGCCAGCACCGCGACTGTGGCGGCCGCGAGCAGTGCCAGCAGCCAGCTCGCGGGGACCAGGACCTGCTGCTCCTGCGCCACCAGCGTGGCCGCGGCGTTGCGCAGGCTCTGCCACGTCGTCAGCGGCGGCGGGCCGACTCCGGGGGGCGGCTGGTGTGCGCGCACGAATGCGGGCGCCGCAGCCGGATCGCCAAGCCGCAGGTTCAGGTAGTAGGTCAGCGGGTTGGCAGGAGTCGCCAGACTGCGCGCTGCCGCCCGGGTCACCCAGACCAGGCCAGTGTCGAAGGAGCGAGGGTGCCCGCCGGGGCCGCTGCAGCCGCCGTAGAAGCACACCTGTGAGTACACCGGGACAGCGGCCGTGACGGCGATACCGACGACGGTGTAGGACGACCTGCCGAGCGTGATGCGGTCAGCGACGCGGACACTCAGGGTCTGCGCGAGCGCCCGCTCCAGCACCACTCCGCCCGGGCGCACCCAGCTGCCGTCGACGACGTCGGGCTGGTCGACGACCGCGGGCGCCTGATCACGCCCCTCGGCCATGACGTACGCGATCCTCCCGCGCGCCCGGAGTACTGGCCAGGCGACCGGGTACGGGCCGCTGTGCGCCGTGACACCGGCCGCTCGGGCCAGCGCCCCGAACCTGCTGAGCGCGCCGGGTCCGGTGAAGCCGGTGCTGCTGGCCACTGCGTCAGGACCGACGGTAGCCGCCTTGGTCTGGTCATAGGGCCGGGCGGTCACGCCGTGCAGGATTAGCCCCAGCGTCAGCGTGGCCATGGCAGTCGTTATGACGACCAGCAGCAGTAGCGCCTGTGCGGGCCGGCGCCGCAGGTCACGCGCCGCCAGCCGGGACACGAGCAGGACCTTGCCCATCGCTCAGCCGTCCAGGTTGACGAGGGCACCCAGGCGGCCGCTCGTGCCGCCGGTCAGCCGGGTCTCGTCGATGAACGCGCCGTCCCGCATCGAGATGAGCCGGTCCGCGGTCGCGGCGATCCGCGAGTCGTGGGTGACGATGATCAGTGTCTGCCCTGCGATGTGCAGGCTCTCGAATAGCCGGAGCACGTCGAGCGTCGCCTCGCTGTCGAGGTTCCCGGTCGGCTCGTCGGCGAGCACGACGAGGGGCTCGTTGGTCAGCGCGCGAGCGATGGCGACGCGCTGCCGCTGGCCCCCGGATAGCTGCGAGGGCAGGTGCCGGGCTCGGTCGGCGAGGCCGACCTGGTCGAGTAGCTGATTCGCCCGCCGCCGCGCAATGCGCGGCGAGCGGCCCGCCAGCAGGGCAGGCAGCTCGATGTTCTCCGCGGCGGTCAGCTCGTCCATCAGGTGGAAGGCCTGGAACACGAAGCCGACGCTGTCGCGGCGCAGCGCCGCCATCGCGCGCTCGCTCATCTCGTCGAGGCGCTGGCCCGCCAGCCAGAGCTGACCACCGGACGGCCGGTCCAGCCCGCCGAGCAGGTGGAGCAGCGTGGACTTGCCGCAGCCGCTCGGGCCCATGACGGCCAGCGTCTCCCCCGCTGTCACGTCGAGGTCGACGTAGTCGACCGCGCGCACGAGCGTTGCATCGCGCCCGTACTCCTTGCGCAGTCCGCGAGCGCGCACCATAGATGTGCCGCTCTCGCTCGCGGCATTCCCCGAGTCTGTCACGACTCCGCCTTCCTGCCAGTCCAGTTCCGTTCGCACGCTTCGAGCCAGCGCAAGTCGGCCTGCAGCCGGAGCACCACGCCCTCGAGGAGCAGGCTCGCATCCGATCTGGCTGGCTCGGCCATCGCGGCCCGCTGCGCGTCGCGCAGCCGGCGCAGCAGTTCACGGCGCTGCGCGTCGATGATCGCGATGGGATCCGCTAGCCGCGCCGCCGTGGCGGCCAGCAGCTTGAGGTGAAACTCCGCGAGATCGGGCTTCGGCCAGCTCACCTCGGCCAGCCAGCCCGCGACGCGTTGCTGCCCTTCGGCCGTCAGCGCGTAGATCTTCCGGTCCGGCCGGTCCGCCGCGCCAGCTGTGGTCTCACAGGTAACCTGGCCAGCCTTTTCCAGCCGGGCCAGGGTCACGTAAACCTGGCCGTCGTTCATCGCATCGCCCAGTGGCCCAAGCGCCTGGCGCAACCGGGCACGCAACTGGTAACCGTGCGACGGCTCCTTGGCCAGCAACGCGAGCACAACTTCCTGCTGCACCGGCAGACCCCTTTCCGCGGCTACCCGCTAACGGGTATCCGGATAACCGTTAGCCAGACGATAACGGTTAGCTAGGCGCGGGGCAAGCGGCAATTGGCGGCGGGTCTCGCGGTTCAGGGCAGGTCCACGACCACCTTGCCGACGGCGCCCGCCTCTACCGCGTCCTGCGCGGCAGCCACCTGATCGAGCGGGAATCTGGTCACCGGCAACTCGGTGAGCGCACCGGCCGCCACTGCACGGCTGATGTCGGCCACGGCCTGATCGGCAGCGGCCGCCGGGATCGAGTACAGCAACATGAAGCGCAGTGTGACGTTGGCGGTCATGCACCTGCGCACGGACAGCACCGGGTCAGTGGCCTCGGCGGCGTAGACGACAATGTGCGTCTGCGGCCCGGAAACAGCGAGATCGAGGTCAAGGTTTGCACCGAGCGCTAGCTCGACGATCCGGTCCATCTGCGGCGCGAACTCGCGGAGCTTGTCGGCGGCGCCCGGCTCGCGATAGTTCACCACCAGGTCGGCACCGGCGTTCCGGGCTAGCGCAGCCTTGGCTGGACCGCTGACGGTCGTCGCGACCCGCGCGCCGTAGAACTTCGCAAGCTCGATCGCGAAGTGCCCGACGGCGCCCGCCCCGCCCGCCACGAGCACGCTCTTGCCGTCGACCGGACCGTCGGCGAACAGCGCACGGTGCGCCGTCATGGCCGGCACACCGAGGCACGCGCCCAGCTCAGCTGAGGCGCTGGCAGGCAGCGGGACGGCCTGGCGTGCGGGCAGCACGGACCACTGCGCCGCGGTCCCCCAGCGATTGCCCGCCGCCGCCAGCCAGGTCCAGACGCGCTGGCCGACCCGGCCCGCGTCCACGCCCGTGCCGACTGCGTCGATGACTCCGGTGCCGTCATGGTGCGGGACCTGGAAACCCTCGATCGGCCGCGGAGTGGCGCCGCTGCGTGACTTCCAGTCCGTCGGGTTCACCCCGGACAGCTCGATGCGGACCCGCACCTCACCCGGCCCCGGCTCCGGCCGCGCTACCTCCTCGACCCGCAGCGCGCTGGCCGCGGATCCGACTGCGTCATACAGTGCTGCCTTCATGCCTCTGCCTCCATCGGCTCGCTCGCACCACAACCGGCAGCGCGCTGACGCCTCGCGTCAGGCTGGTGTGGCCGTGATCTTGTCAACCTCGGCCAGCTCGCTGGGCTCGGGCACCCACTCGCCGGCCGCCGCGTTGGACCGCACCTGATCGGCCGACGTCGCGCCCGCGATCACCGACGTGCATCCGGGCAGCGCCGCCAGGCCGCCGATCGCGACCTCCAGCATCGTCCGGCCATGCTGTTGCGACCACTCGGCCAGGGCCTCCACCTTGTCCAGCTTGCCTTCGGTGATGTACTCGGCGCGGCCGGCCAGCCGGGTCCCTTCGGCCGGCGGCACTCCGCGCCGCACCTTGCCGGTGAGCAGGCCGTTGGCGAGCGGGAAGTACGGCAGCACGCCGAGGCCGAACTGCCGCGCGGCGGGCACGACGTCCAGCTCGACTCCGCGCTCCAGCAGCGACCAGTGATTCTGAGCCGAGACGAACGGCTCGGCCGTGAGCTGGCGCGCCGCGGCTGCCGCGGCGGCGATCTGGACCGCGGAGAAGTTCGAGTGGCCGAGATAGCGCACCAGGCCCGCCCGCACCAGCTCGGTCAGCGCGGAGATCGTCTCCTCGATGGGCGCGACCGGGTCGGGCGCGTGTATCTGATACAGGTCGATGTAGTCGGTGCGAAGGCGGCGCAGTGATTGCTCGACGGCGCGCCGGATGTAAGAGCGCCCGCCCTTCGCCCCGGCTGCGGGTCCGTACCCCATGTCGGCGTTCTGGGCGCCGAATTTCGTGGCGAGCACGACCTGGTCTCGCCGCCCGGCCAGCACGGCGCCCAGGATCTCCTCGGACCGCCCCTGGCCGCCGTAGGCATCGGCCGTGTCCAGCAACGTCACGCCGGCGTCCATGGCCGCGTCCACGACCGCCCGGGTCTGCTCGACATCCAGCCGCCGGCCGAAGTTATTACCGCCGAGCCCGACGACCGAGACGATGAGCCCGGAGTTACCGAGTGGCCTGTATCGCATGCGCGCCCTGCCTTCACGCGAGATAAGTGGAAACGTTCCCGGTGGGGATCGTATCGGGGCCGCCTGAGACCGCGGCGCGCTCCCCGCGCTCGCGAAACGCCGTGCGCCAATGCTGCGGCGCGAAATCTGGCCTGCGCTAGCATGTGCCGAGCGCCATCTGACCTCGTCCTTTGGCCCGCTCGGTGCACGCGTGCAGCACGGCGTGCGCTGACAAGGGCGAGCGGGCGCTAAACCTCGCCTTGACGCGCGGCACTGTGACGCGCGAGGCGGTCCATGTGGTGCACAGCGAACGGAGCCCTGCGGATGCCGGACATGACGGGGCCCGGTTCGGCCCGCCCGGAAGGGACGAGCGCGCCGACCGTCCTGCGCATCCTGCTCGGCACGCAGTTGCGCCGGCTCCGCGAGTCGCGGGGCATTTCCGCGGCCGACGCGGCGCGGGCGATCCGGGGCTCAGAATCGAAGATCAGCAGAAACGAGTTGGGCCGCAACACCGTTCGCGAAATCGATGTCGCGGATCTGCTCGACCTGTACGGCATCACCGACCCGGCCGAACGCGAGCAACTGCTGACGCTGGCCGGTCAGGCAAACCAGCAGGGCTGGTGGCATCACTACCAGGATGTGCTGCCGGCCTGGTTCCACTCCTATCTCGGGCTGGAGGAGTCGGCCGAGCTCATCCGCAGCTATGACACGCAATTCGTGCCGGGGCTGCTGCAGACCGAGGAGTACTCGCAGGCCGTGTTCCGGCTGGATTCCTATTCACCGGAAGAGACCGACCGGTTGCTGTACCTCCGCCAGGAGCGGCAGCGTCGGTTCCGCTCCGGCGGGCTGGCGCTGCGAGCGATCATCGATGAAGTGGTGCTGCGGCGCCCGATTGTCCCCCCCGCCGTCATGCGGGGCCAGTGTGAGCATCTGCTGGAGATCGCCGACCGGTGGCCCGGGCTTACGCTTCAGGTGTCACCGTTCCGCACCGGCGCGTCGTATGCCGCCCCCGGCAGCTTCAGCATTCTCAGCTTCGCGGCTGACGACCTGCCCGACGTCGTCTACGTCGAGCAGCTCACGAGCGCCTTGTACCTCGACAAGCGCGGGTGCGTGGACCGGTACGCAGCGGCGTTCGACCGCATCAGCGCAGCCAGCACAGCGCCCGAGCAGACCTCGCAGTTCATTCGTTCCATGCTCGCCGATTCGGGGGATTCGGAGTGATCACAGTGCACCACACCGGAGACGGCCTTGCGGCCGGTGACGTAACCGGGCGATGGATCAAGAGCAGCTACAGCGGACCGACCGGCAATTGCGTCGAGGTCGCGCTGCTGGCCGACGGCGGCGTGGCCGTCCGCAACTCGCGCGACACCGGCGGCCCGGCACTGGTCTTCACCGGCGCCGAGTGGGAGGCGTTCCTGCGCGGTGCGCAGGCTGGGGAGTTTGGCCAGCCGGCCTGATGCGGACAGCTGGCGGCCCCCGGAACGCTGGCGCGCAGCCAGCCCTCCGGGGGCCGTCAGAGACCGTCAGCGCGGCGCTTCAGCGCGGCAGGTCGAACTCGCCAGCCTTGACGCCAGCAACGAACGCGGCCCACTCGCCGCGGTCGAAGACATGCGCCGGCTTGGCGGTGTCCTTGGAATCCCGGAGCGCAACCATGCCGCCGGGCAGGTGCGCGACCTGGACGCATGCCGAGTTGTTGCAAGCGCGGCTAGAGATCCACACTGCCTGGGAAATGTCGTGCTCAGACATGCAGAGTCCTTTCAGCAGGATACTTCGGATCCTTCAGAAACGGATCGGATGAGTTGCACCGAGTCGGCCGGCGGAAGAGCGGTCGCACGGAGCAAGTCGAACGTCTCGGCCCGCACCCGGACTTCGCGATCGCGCTCTTCGATGTAAGCCTGTCCGGTGACACCCTCTGTATAGACCACGTCCGGATCGAGGCGCTCAGGAAACTCAATAATCGCGAACGGCCCGCCCATGCCAGGGTGCAGGCCGCTGCCGAAAGCCAGCACCTGCAGCGTGACGTTTGGCCACTGGCTTGCCTCGCAGAGGTGCTCCAGCTGCTGGCGCATGATCCGCGATGAGCCCGCCATGCGGCGCAGGACGGCTTCGTCAAGAATCAGCCAGAGCTCCAGCGGATCCGGGCGATGCAGCACCTCCTGCCGCTGCATCCGCAGCTTGACCAGCCGTTCGATCTCCTCAGGGGTCTGCCGCCTGCGCACCGTGGACATGACGGCGCGGGCGTAGTCCTCGGTCTGCAGCAGCCCGTGCACGACCTGCGCCTCGTAGACCCGCAGCGAGGCGGCCTCGGCCTCGAGGCCCACATAGATGCCGAACCCGGTGGGCAGCACGCCGTCCCAGAGAGCCCACCAGCCTTTGCGATGCCCCTCGCGGGCCATCTCCAGCAGCACCTGCCGCTGGCCGGGATCGTCCACCCCGTACATCTCAAGCAGGGCATTCAGGTAAGCCGTGCGAGTCGGTGCCTTGCCTGTCTCGATCCGGGACAGGGTGGACGGAGCCAGGCCAAGCCGCTCGGCCACCTCTTCCAGCTTGATTGACTGCGATTCTCGCAGCCGCCGTAACTCGCTGCCGAGTCGGCGACGGCGGACGGTCGGCCCCACTGGCACTGTCATCGCCCCCTCTGCGGGAACCGTGCTGACCATACCCGTAACGAACCAAGGAAATGGCGGCGGATTCGCGCCATGCCCTTGACGATACACCGGGCGCGAGATCGCAGATGAAATTTCAGCACCGTAACTTGTGTCACGCACTTGCGTGGCAGTCATGGTCACCTCATGATTGACACAATGGCGCATGTGCCGTTCTTATGCTGGCGGTTCTCGTAGCCCGCGGCTCCGGCCTGCGGTAGGTCCCGGGAACTGGCGGGAGGGAGCGACCCGGATGGCATCCGCCGCTCAGCGGGGCGACGTGCCCGCCGGCCGCATGGTCACGCATTCGGCAGTTCTCGCCAGCTTGACGATCCCCGGCCGTCCCGAGCACGTCCGGGAGGCCCGCGATCTTGTCGTCAAGGCGCTCGGCGAGTTACACCCGAGCCTCGACGACGCGGTCCTGCTGACTTCCGAGCTCGTCACCAACGCGGTCATGCACAGCCACTCGCGCTGCCCGGGCGGCACCATCCAGGTCGTCGTCCGGGACACGGCCGGCGGCGTGCGGGTAGAGGTCGTCGACGACGGCTCTGACCTCAGCGCGCCGGTGGTTCGCGGCGACATATACGCCTCCGACGGGCACGGCCTCTTCCTGGTGCAGAACCTCGCCGACCAGTGGGGCTACCTGCGCGACGAGCGGGGCACGACGGTCTGGTTCTGGCTGAGCCTCGGCTGAAACCGCGCCACCCGGATCGCCAAGGCTCCCTCGGCTGGCTTGGCCGGCCCCATAGGACGCGAGAGTGCCCACCAGGCCGCAAGAAGGGCGTGGAGGTCACCTCGTGCCCTATGCAGACGCCGTAGCGGCGGGTCACGTTAGCGGCTGCGGCGCGCTGGCGGGCGTCGGGCGGTTTGGCCGCGGCCCCGCGAGTCCCGCAGCCGCATCGACACATGCACCGGCGTCCCCGCGAAGCCAAATTCCTCCCGCAGCTTGCGCTCCATGAAGCGGCGGTATCCAGCCTGGAGAAAGCCGCTGGTGAACAGCACGAAATGCGGCGGCCTGATGCCGGCCTGCGTCGCGAACATGATCTTCGGCTGCTTGCCGCCGCGCACCGGGGGCGGCGTCGCGGCGATCAGGGCGGTGAGCCACGTGTTGAGCCGACCGGTTGGCACCCGTGTCTCCCAGCCCTCGAGCGCCAGCTCGAGCGCGGGCACGAGCCGGTCGACGTGCCAGCCTGTCCTGGCCGAGATATTGACGCGCGGCGCCCACCGGGCGTTGTGCAGCTGGCGGTCGATCTCCCGGTCAAGGCTCTCGCGCCGGTACTCGTCGACCAGGTCCCACTTGTTGTAGGCAATGACCAGGGCCCGGCCAGCATCGATCACCATCGAGATGATGCGCAGGTCCTGCTCGGCCAGCGGCTCGCTGGCATCCACCAGTACCACAGCCACCTCGGCGCGCTCCAGCGCACGCTCGGTGCGCAGCGCGGCGAAGTAGTCGGCGCCCTGAGATTCCCTGACCCGGCGCCGGATTCCGGCGGTGTCGACGAACCGCCACGTCGTGCCGGCCAGCTCGATCAGCTCGTCCACCGGGTCCCGCGTCGTGCCCGCCACCGCGTCCACGAGCACGCGCTCGGCCCCGGCCAGCTTGTTCAGCAGGCTCGACTTGCCGACGTTCGGCCGCCCGATCAGCGCGACGCGGCGCGGCCCGCCTGGTGCCTCGTCTCGCTCGGGTGGTGCTTCCGGGAGCGCGCTCAGCACCGCGTCGAGCAGGTCACCGCTGCCGCGGCCGTGCAGCGCGCTCACCGGGACCGGCTCGCCCAGGCCTAGCGACCAGAGCCCGTGGACCTCGGGCTCCCCCGGCGCGTCATCGACCTTGTTGGCCGCCAGCACCACTGGCTTCCCGGACCGGCGCAGCACCGCCGCCACCGCGGTGTCCGCGTCGGTGGCGCCAACCACCGCGTCCACCACGAACAGCACCGCATCGGCCGCGTCTACCGCGACTCGCGCCTGCGCGGCCACCCGCGCCGCGAGCGACGCCGTGCCTTCCACGGCGGGTTCCCAGCCACCGGTGTCCACCACCGTGAACGCACGACCGCGCCACGTCGCGTCGTAGCTGACCCGGTCTCGGGTCACGCCGGGCGTGTTCTCGACAACCGCCTGTCGGCTGCCCAGGATCCGGTTAACCAGCGTGGACTTGCCCACGTTCGGCCGGCCGACGACAGCAAGCACCGGTGCAGCGGCAGCCGGGCCGCTGTCCTCCCCCGGGCTGGGCTGGCCAGAAACCGGCTCAGCCACGGGATATCGCCCGCCGGGCCCGAGCCATGGCCACGACCTGCTCGACCACCTCGTCCAGGCCGAGGTCGGTGGTGTCGATCTCCACCGCGTCGGCTGCCATGACGCTCTGGGCGGCGTCCCGCTGGTCCCGCCGCGCCTGCTCGTGCCGGGTCGCTTCGACCGTGGCCGCTGGATCGTCCGCCAGGTCCGCGCTACGGCGCCGCGCGCGCGCGTCCTCGCTGGCCGTCAGGTATACCTTGACGGCTGCGTGCGGCGCGACGACAGTGCCGATGTCGCGTCCCTCGGCGACGATCCCGGCGCCGGCGGCGGTCACCGCCGCGATGATGTCGCGCTGCCTGCCAATCAGCAGCGCGCGCACCTGCGGGATCGCCGCGACAGCGCTCACCGAGTTCGACACCGGGCGGGTGCGGATCGTGGCGGCGACGTCCTGCCCGTCCACGCTGATCCGCGGGTCCTGAGGATCGGTCCCCACCTCGATCCGCGGCTCAGCTATCCGCCTGAGCACCGCCGCAGTGTCGGAAAGCTCTACCTGCTGCTGCAGCAGCCACCAGGTCAGCGCCCGGTACATGGCACCGGTGTCGAGATAGCGCAGGCCCAGCGTGGCCGCCACCCGACGGGCGGCGGTGGACTTGCCTGATCCGGCCGGCCCGTCCACGGCGATCACCAGGCCCGGCGGCTGCGCATAACGCCTTTTTTCCCCCACGCCGGTCGATACCGTCTCGGTGGCTGATTCGGTCACGAGGTGATGCTACCGGCGGGCCGGCA
>Ga0187814_10000849_pt1 | contig 11143 bp, 12 predicted proteins | sample NC_S_4_FD_132450 | JGI IMG/M metagenome (GOLD analysis project Ga0187814, IMG submission 132450) | Wetland sediment microbial communities from Neuse River Estuary, North Carolina, USA - ASW-S_4 | ecosystem: Environmental > Aquatic > Freshwater > Wetlands > Sediment | place: USA: North Carolina...
GCCGCTCTCGTTCGGAAGAGCCTTTATTTTGATTCCGAACGGGATCGGGATGACTACAGCCGGCCAGCCCTCCTGCCCCGTGCACGGCAACCAGGTTACCCAGGTGCCCTGGCCTGGGCCGGACGGCCGACTTCATTTCCGGATTTCTACGCTGTAGAACTACAGCAGAAGTCCTGATGAGCCCAATGTCAACATTGTAGATCTACACTGACTCAACTGTGTAGTATGGAGCGGATTCGAGAAAGTAGCCACCACGATGACCCAACCACCGACTGCCAGGGACGCCGCGCGCACCAGGGACGGCAAGGTCACGCGTGAGCTGGTGCTCGCCACCGCACTTGAGATCATTGACCGTGACGGGGTCGACGCCCTGTCGATGCGCCGCCTTGGGGCTGCCCTGGAGCGCGACCCGATGATCCTCTACCGGCACGCGCCCGGCAAGACGGCGTTGCTCGACGGCATCGTCGAGACCGTGCTCGCTCAGCTCAGCGTCGACCCAGCCGCCCTCGACTGGACCGCCCAGCTGCGCGTGGTCGCCCGCGACTACCGCGCGCTGGCCCTGGCGCACCCCAACGTGGTCCCGCTGCTCGTCACCCGGCCGCTGGCCACCCCGCTCGCGCTCCGCCCCCGGGGCACCCTGCGCCCGCTCGAAGACCTCCTCGCCCTGCTCACCCGCGCCGGGTTCAGCGGACCTGACGCGCTGCACATCTATCGGGCCTTCTTCGGCTTCCTGAATGGCCACGTGCTCAACGAGCTGCAAGAACTCGTAGAGAACCCGGACGAGACGGATGACCTGCTGCGGCTAGGCATGCACCGGCTACCGCTCAGCGAATTCCCGCAGCTCCGCAGCCTCGCCCACGCCCTGGCCTGCTACGACGGCGCCGCGGAACTCGAACGCGGCCTCGACATCCTCATCACCGGGCTAGCCGCCACGCTGTCCCCGCCAGGCACAGGCCGCCTGCCCGGCTCCGCCGCGTCCGGCGGCCTGTCGTCCGATGACGTCAGCGAGCGGTGACAGGCAGCGGAGAGGATCACGCAGATGACAAACGGCAAGGTCGCCGCAGCGTCCGGCCAGGGGACCAGCCCGCTCCGATGCTGGGAGATCATCCGGACTGACCGCGGCTGGGAGCGCTGCCACCGCGACGAACATGACCCGAGTGCCCGGCATCACGTGCGCGACCGGTCGTGGCTATCGACGGAGAACACGCCGCAGTTGCGGTTCGGCCAGCCCTGCGGATCGGCTTGCACCTGGCCGGATCTGGTGATTACGTACCGTAGCGGGACAGGCCGGATGGCATGACAACGAGGACATCGCCGGCGGTCTCGACCTCGAGGCCAGGTGGGGATGCACGCCCGGCGGGTTGATCCATGTTCTTCCCCGCGTGCGCCGACACCCCGATCGCGGGCGGTCCCCGCCGCTGAACCGCACCGCCGCGATGACTGCTTCCGCAGTTGCTACCAGGCGTCGCCGGGGGCGCGGGGCGGGCACGGGCCGGGCTGCTCGCGGTCGGTGAACGCGGCACTGCGGATCTGGCGGATGATGTCGTCCAGCTCGCCGAGGACCGCCTCGGTGCGCTGCCTGGCGGCGTCTACGGGCAGCCCTCCGGCGGCCTGGAGACCAAGCCCTGCGTGGAACAGGCCGGTGATGACCGCGTCCAGCAGCCGCAGGTGCTCCCGCCGGGCCGCGGCGGCGTCCCGGGCCAGCACGGCGAGGTCACCGAGCCGGCCGGTCCCGGTGATGTCGCGGATGACGGCGAGGGTGAGCTGCCCGGTCGTGACCGGGGTGAGGCTGACCCGGACCGGGAACGTGGTGCCGTCCTTGCGCAGCCCGGCCAGCTGCGCGCCCGCGCCCATCGGCCGGGCCGACGGCGACCGCGCCCAGCCGGACCGGTGCCCGCGGTGCGCCTCCTGCAGGGCGGCAGGCACCAGGGACTCAACCGGAAGGCCGGCCATCTCGCCGGGGCCGTAGCCGAACATGTCCTCCAGCCGCGCGCTGGCCGCCGTGATCGCGCCGTCACCGTCCGCCAGCGCCACCGCGTCCTGGAGCGCGTCGAGCAGCCCTCCCGCCAAGACCGGGGCCGCCCCGGAGTCCTCCGGCGCCCGGCCGTCGCGCCGGAGCGCAGAAGCCGCGAGGACGGCGGCCGGCGCCGGCAGCCTCGCGGCGGCGGCCGCGTCCAGGGAGGGGTAGACGGAGACCTGCCGGTCCAGGCCCCGCAGGCCGAGCACCCGCGAGACGCTCCCGGCGGTGACCACCAGCCGCAGCTCCGTCCCGCTGCTGACGGTCCGCCGCCAGGCCCGGACGATGGCATCGGCGCCGGCGTGGTCACAGGAGACGGTCGCGGTCATGTCCGCGATCAGCGTCGCCGCGCCAAGGTTGATGACCGACAGCAGCGCATCACGCACCTGCCCGGCGTTGGACGCCCCGATGTGCTCGGGAAGCGTTACGACTGCCTGGCCGCCGGCCCACCGGACCGGGCAGAAATCCTCAAGCACGACGCCAGCCCCCGCGCCGGGAGCGTGCCCCGGGTGACGTGACGAGCGAGCCGAAGCACCGGACAGATGACCTGCGCACCGCTGAACCGCCTCGATCCGATCTGGCCAGGACTGGCCGTGCCGCCAGGATCCACAGCGACGCGGGCCCTGCACATCCGGTGGCCCGTGCAGGACAGAAGAAACACCGATTTGTTACCACCGTACGCCCCGCCGCCACGACCGCAGAAGCCCAGCCCCGGTTAAGCCTCGCCGGCATGACGGCAAACGCCCGGCGCCGGGCGCCGCCAGGCTGGCGCGCCCCCTGGAACCCAGCGCGGAACGAGGCAGCGGATGCCCGCTATCAGCCCGCGCGGGGGATCCCCGTCCGCAACCAGGCCCCCGAAGGGGAGGCCCGCGACGTCTGTTCAGGAGGCCGGCGCGGGCGTAACCTGCCCCCGGACGATTCGTATCCGGAGCCCGAAAGGCCAGTCAGCCGCGAAGTGCCATCGTGCGCGTCATGACCGGCGGCGTCCAGCTGACGCCGGCGAGCGCGTGAACCCGCCAGAAGCCGGACGCCGCGGCATGAGCAAACCTGCCCGTGCTTGGCCGCCAACCGGCAAAGGCCTAGGGTGCATGGCCATGACGGAGATCGTTCTGCGCGTACGCCTCATTGGCGGCGAGCACTTGGATGTCACCTACGACGAGGCTGGAAGCGCTCCTGAGCAGATCGTGGAACAGGTCATCTCGGCCCTCGCCAAAGATAACGGCGTACTGCGCTGCCGGCACGGCGACCGGCTCATAGTGCTCTACGGCCGGGGCGTCGCCACCGTGGAGGTGGCTCCGCGCGGCGCCGTCCTGTGACGAGCCGGCCGGGGGCGGCGAACCACGATACCGGCGTGGCTGCGGCAAGGAACATCCGGCGCGGCTGCTCGCGGGCTTGCCGCGGCGGCGAGGTCATGCCCGAAGGGCTTTTCTCAGGCCGCCGGGCATGGCCAGAGCGATCCTGTTGCATGCGCAGCCGTGGCTTGGCGGGCGAGGCCGGGCTGGTCGTCGTCCGGCGTTCGGTAGTAGTAGCACGTGCGCTTTGCACGCCAACGCCCTGCTTGGACCCGTCTTGCCGCTGCAGCGGCAAGACGGGGTTTAGGGCCAGCCTGTTACCAGGCCGGCTCCTGCCGCCACTGCTGTGCACGGCCGTGACGGCAGGAGGATCTTGTTTCCCGGGTGCGCGGACGCTCTTCGGCTGGCCGGACAGCGAGGGAAAGCATCACTTACATGAACACTATTCATTTCTTGGATACACTGTTCACGTTACAGTGAACAGTGTATATAGTCAAACCCCGGCCGACAGGGAGGCTGGCAATGGCAGGACAGCAGGCGGGAGACACGGGCACGCGCTCGCTGTGGTTCAACCCCCCGGACGACGGGCGCGCCGGCCAGCGCGCCCAGTTCGAGGAAGCTCTGGTACGGCCACTGCGCGGCGAACGGCGCGGCCCGCGCCGCGTCCGCCCTGGTGGCCGGGGGCCGGTGGTGATGGCCGTGAGCTGCCTGGCCTGCGGCAAGACGAGGATGCCCGCCCGTGTGCTGCCTTCCCGTGGTCGTCGTCTTGCACTGCATGATCGTGTCCCTTACTGCCTTCGGCGTGCCTGGTCGGCCCGCTCAGTCATCGCCGGTCCTGCCAGTGCGACCTCGCGGCGAAGGCACGCACCGACGCCCACATCTGTTTCTCCCGCCGGACTTCCGCCTCCAGGGCTTCGGGGGAGTCGGCGCGCAGCGTGCACAGCCCGTCCGTCGAGCGGGCCACCAGTTCCCCGCCGTCGCGGCTGAACCGCCAGTCCGGCCAGCGCTGGTGGGCGCCGTCGAGGTCAACGGGCCTGGCGTCGATCGCGGCGCTGATCCGCTGCACGACCAGGGTCCGTGCGCGCCTCCGGCAGTGCTTCGGCCGTGCCGCTCAGGTCGATCACGTCGCCGACCGTGCGCGGCTGGCCGAAGGGGGCGTCACAGGCGCGGGTCAGCGGGTTGAAGCTTTTTACTGACAAAACGGTGAGCAGGCACTCGACCGGACAGCCGGAGGTGACCGGCCCGTGGTGAGGCACTTTGGCACGTGGCGCTGTCAGCAGCGGCTCAGCCATGGCCCTTGCCTCCGTCCCCGGCCGGGCGCAGGCAGGACATGGCCCGCGTGACCGCCCCGGCCACGGACCCGGCGACAGCGGCAGGGGCTCTCACGTCGGGCCTCGTCGCCCATGCAGCAGGCCACCAAGGCAGGCAACCGCGAGCGTTCCACCGCCATCCTCGCCCGGACCATGAACGACCTGCCGATCGCGGCTGCCAGGGTCAGCGCCTCGTCGGTGGACTGGACCGCGCGACTACAGGGCAAGGCAGGTCATGTCGGCTGCAGGTCTGCCTGCGCTACGCGCGGGCGGGTGATCAGGCGTCCAAGGTGACGAGGTGGCCGGCGGAGCCGCCCTGCCACTCCACCAGGAACAAGGTTGTGTCGTCGGTGGTCACGCCGTCTCGTGCCTGCGCTAGGGCGTGGGACAGACCGCGCACCATCTCCTGGACGCCCTCGCCTACCTGCCCGGCGCGTTCCACAAAGTCGATCAAGCGGTCCATGCCGAATTGCTCACCACCCGGTTTGTGCTCCTCGACGGCGCCGTCGGTGAAGAACAGCACCCGGTCTCCGCACCGGAGCTGGTGCTCGCTGATGACTGGCGTGGCTCCGCCGAAGCCGACCGGGAGGGTTCCAGGACTCTCCAGCGTCAGGGCAACCCTGTGGTCGCGGATCAGCAGCGGCGCCGGGTGGCCCGCGTTGACCCATTGCAGGTGCCCTGTCGCGATGTCCAGGCACATCAGCTGCGCCGTGACGAACTGCTCGGCTCCGAACTGCTTCTCAATGGCCGCGTCCATCAGCCCGTACAGGTCGGCAAGCTCGACGCTGGCCCGCCTGGCATGCCGGTAGGCGCCGATGGCGAGCGTCGCGAGCATGGCGGCGTTCAGGCCATGGCCCATCGCGTCGATGACGGCGAGGTGCAGGATGTTGTCGTTGATCGCGTAGTCGAAGCTGTCACCAGCGACGTCGTAGGCGGGTTCGAGGATCCCGGCCAGCGCGACCTGCGGGGTGATCATGGTCATCGGGGGAAGCAGCGCCCACTGGATCTCGGCGGACAGGCTCATCGGCGCGCTGCGCCGGGCTTGGAGGAACTGGTCGGTGTAGGCGTTCTTGGCGCCCAGCATGCTCGCGACCAGGCTCGCGAGCTGCCGCAGCAGCCGTCGGTCATCCGCATCGACGGTGTCGAGGGTGAGGGCCAGCACCCCCGCCCTGTCGCCACCGTCCATCAGCGGCAGGTACATTCGCACGCCGTCGTCCCGCTGTTCCTCGGCCACGGTCATGCGCAGGAAGGCCTGGCCAGCCGCGGAGCCGTCCACCGGCTCGGGTTCCCCCGCCGCAAGCCCCCTGCCCGGCAGCGGCCGGAGATACCGCTGGCCGTAGTCCTGCAACAGGATGCGCACGTCCCGGCCGCCGATCCTGGCCGCCTCCTCCGCGACCAGAGGCGCGATCAGCTGGGGCAGCATCTGGTGAGCCCGGTCCAGCATGCCCAGCAACCCCTGACCGGGTCCTTCCGGTCGGCCTTTGGCCACCTTGCGGGCGCCCCGCGGCCCCCCTGCCCCCATGCCACCTCTGTTCCCGGCCAGCAAGCCCGCGCACTGAGCCGAATCCACCGCGTGAAGCGGCAGGCAAGAGATCTGGCGGCGTTCCTCCGAGAAATCCTTGCCTGGGGCTAGAACTTAACACGGCTATCGCTTCTAGCAGAAACATGAGCTTCCAGGCAGCGTCAAGAGGGGCACCGCTTCGCCCGCCGCCAGTACGTCGCTTCGTGCTGATGGGCCTCCAGCAATTTCGGGAATATGTTCAGCGCGGCGGAGGCGTCACTGTTCCTGTCGTTCTGCCGATGCTTCCCTCGCAGATCCTGTTCAACAACCTGCTGTATGACTCCAGCCAGCTCCCCACCGACAACGTCGATCCCGAGCAGCTCGCCCGTCCCTCCCGCTGGGACGTGGGATTCATCAGGCGCTTCATGCTGTTCTTCGGGACGGTCAGCCCGGTATCCGACTTCGTCGCCTTCGAGGTCATTCTGTGGGTCTTCCACGCCGACGCACCGCTGTTCCGTTCCGGCTGGTTCGTTGAATCACTCGCCACCCAGGCACTGGTGATCCTCGCGATCCGCACCCGGCGCATCCCGTTCTTCCGCAGCCACCCAAGCGTCCCGCTGCTGATGCCGCCCTCGGCGCCATCACCGTCGGCACGCTGCTGCCGCCTGCTCCGCCGCGCCGGCCGCTTCACCACCGCCGACAGCCTTCCTCCTGACATACCCCGCTAATGACGCAGGCATCGAGTAGCGACATGGACGAGTCAGCCGATGCTCATCAGCCGGGTTACGTCGTCCTCAGGCAGTTGCCCGTCAAGCACCGCCATGACCTCGGTGCCGACCAGCGTCGCGGCACCGCCGTACGTGGACAAGAACGCGGTGTCGGCGGCGTCGCGGCCGGTGGCTATCCGCACCAGGCTGGCGCGCGGCGCGAGCAGGGTCGCGTCCACCACGCGCCAGCAGCCGTCCACCACCGCCTCCGCCACCGCGTGGAAGTCCATCGGCTCTAGTCCGGGCGCGTACACGGCGGCGAGCCGGGCCGGGACATTCAGCGCCCGGAGCAGCGCGACCACGAGGTGAGCGTAGTCGCGGCACACTCCCTGCCGACGCAGCAGCGTGTGCACCGCGCCGTCGGTCGGCCCGCTGCTGCCGGGCACGTACCTGAGCTGCGTGCCAACCCAGGATGACACCGCGGCGAGCAGGCCCGGCGCCCCGCTGATGCCAGCGAACTCGGCCTGGGCCACCGCGACCAGCTGGTCGGACTCGGCGTATCGGCTGGGCCGAACGTAGGTCAGGCGATCGGCCAGGGACACCCCCGGTGCCGCCCCCCGGCCCTCAACGGTGGCCTGGTACTCGACGAGCACCCGTCCGGGCCGCACCGCCAGCACGTGCGCGCGCCCCTCGCCGGGAATGACCACCTCCGTGGCCGTTAGGAACCGCGCGCCGCCGGTGATTGTGAGGCTTTCCCGCGGACCGGCGCCGGGCATGTCCGGCACGGCCAGCTGGAGAACCATCTCAAGTGGCTCGTGCACCTCGATCTCAAGATGCACGCTGACGTAACGGCGGCACAGGTCCTCCATCGAGCCGGTATGACGGCCCGCCCGCAGCCAGCCAAGGTCAACGCTGAACCCGAGGGCACGATAAGCCGCCAACGGCTGGTGGCCCGTGCCAGGCGAGGGCCCGGGCTGGTGCGGCTCGTGCTACCGTATAGGCAACTGCTAATGTTCGCCGTTGCGAATGCCGCTGATATGCGTCGGCATCCCGGTTTCGAGCGTTTCGCCAAGGGGCCAGGTTGCAGCCCAGTCGCAGGCTTGACCGTAGTCCGCGCTGCTCGCCCTCTCAAGCTTACAGCGCGGTCGGCTAGTACGCGGCCGGCCGCGAGGGGCACCGGCCTCGCGCGGGTGCACCCCTTATCCTCCCGGTGCCTCGGCCACAAGAAACGCAGGCAGCAGACGTTGATATCGTTTATCTGGTCCCCGGGAAACCCACTGCCCGCCGGCACCGGCGGCTCGGAGAACTACACCGTCGGCCAGGTCCGGGAACTGACCCGGCGCGGCATAGCAGCGCAGGTAGTCACTGTCGGCCTTGGTGCCAGCGATGGCAGGGACGACTTCACCGACGTCCCGTTCCTCTCACTGCCCACGCTGGCCGAGGTCGGCGGGCTCGACAGCACCGTCGTCTTCGTCAACGAACCGCACACCGTGCCAACCAGGCATCCTGCATTCCTGATCCTGCACAACCCGCCGCCCATCAGGGAACGGCACCGGGCGTTCGCCGTCGAGGGGACCAGGGAACGCGCCCTGATCGCCACCAGCCAGTACGCCGCTGCACTGTGGTCGAGGTACCTGGACGTGGACATTGCGACGATCAGCGTCGTGTACCCGTTCGCCGAACCGGGCTTTGCCGCCCAGCCCCGGCCGGGCCGCGAGGCCGGGAAGACCCGCGTCCTGTTCGCGGGCAGGCTGAGTCCCGAGAAAGGCATCTATACCCTGCTTGAGACGCTGCACATTGACGTCATCGAGCAGGACCCGGCCCTCACGTTCACCGCGACAACCGCAGGCGCGGACAAGCCGCAGGGAAAGATCATCGAGCGACTGCTCGGCGCGCACCCCGGAATCTCTGTAGTGCCCAGCTGCAGGACGCCGGCGAAGATGGCGGCCCTCATGGCCCGCCATGACATCGTCGTTATGCCATCCAACAGCCAGTACTGGCACGAGACCTTCGGCATCGTCTCGATCGAGGCCCAGCACTCGGGCTGCCGGGTCGTCGCCTCCGACGATGGCGGCCTGCCCGAGACCGACTGCGGCGGGGTAGTGCTCGTCAGCCCGGACAACGCCGAAGCGCTCGCCTGGGGCATCCGCGAGGCCGCCGACAGCGGGCCGCTGTCAGCGGCCTCGCGGCACGACGCCGGGACGAGGTTCACCGTCGGGCAGTCCGTGGACACGCTGCTGAACGTATTCGCCCAGCCGCTGCCGATCCCGCCCGCGGCCGTGGTCCGGCAGCTCGAAGAACTGATCGCGGCGCCATCGGCGGAGGGACCCCGCACTCCCGGCCCGGGCAGCGCGCTGGCCGGACCGCACCTGTGAACCCTTCCCAGGCTTTAGCGGCCGCCCGGACGACCGACTGCCCCGCGGGCCGGGAACCTGGATCGGGTGCCGGCCATCAGGCCCGAGTCTTAACGACACCCCCGCCACGACAACAGCCTCCGCAGAGTAACCGGCAAAGGCAGCCACCACGAGTATCTCCAGGAAGACCGCGCACACGGTCGAAACGTTCAAGGGCGCTTAAAAGGATGGTCGGCCGCCTCGTCGGCAGCCGGCGCCTGCGAAACCAAGGCCGGGCTGGCGAGGCCAAGGTCAACATCAGGCAAGCCGGGGCGAAGGCCAAGGATGCTTTCGGACGCTGACCGCCCAGGGCGGGACACGGCGGAGATCTGGTACGTGACGGGACAGCCGGCGACGGACGCGGGTCCCAGAGGGGCGGGCCTGAGGCGTTCGCATACCGCGCGCAGGCGCGGCGCTCGCGTCGATGGATCCGCCGGACCTCACGGGCAAGTACCCGGGCATGCTCGCCGACCACCTGTCGGACTACCTCTTCGCCCGCTCCACCGGCCACATCGGCTCGCTCATGACACTGGTCGCCCGCGGCTGCCAGCGCGCCATCCGCACCGGCGCCGAGCACCTGGACGCCGAGGTACTGGACCAGGTCAAGAACGACGCTGCAGCCGAGTCAGCCCGGGCCCGGCTGGAGGCTTCGCTCGCGGCCGGGCGGCTGACCAGCCGTCCCCGGCCCGCCGCCCGGCGGGCCGCGCGAAGCGCAGGCGCGTGAAGCCGGGCAGGACGCTCCCGCTGCGGCTGGCACCGCTGCCGGGGGAAGCGCTGGACTCGTGGCTGGACGCGCTCGCGCACCGCCTCAAGGTGCCACTGATCGACCTTCACTGGCGCTCGGCCTGCCCGGCGGCCCGCACAACGTCCTGCGGAAAGACGACATCCCCGCCAACCGGGTCGTGCTGCTGCGTGACCACGAGGCGCAGGCGATCAGCGCCGCCGCAGGCGTCCCCGTTCCCGTCCTCCACGCCATGACCATGGCCCGCTATGACGGGCGCGCCATCATGATCGACCACGCCAGCCGCCGGGTCAGCCTCCGCGCCATGTGGGGCCGGGGCCGCGGATCACGCTACTGCCCCGGCTGCCTGGCGGACACCGGCGGGCGCTGGCAGCTCCGCTGGCGCCTGACCTGGAGCTTTGCCTGCACCACCCACCAGAGGCTGCTAGCCGATACCTGCCCCGCGTGCGACAGCATCCCCGGCTTCCGGGCCAGCGACAGCCACCTGCCGCCGTCCCCGGGCTACTGCGAGGCCCCCATCCCCTACCAGGGGAAAGCCGGCGGCCAGGCTGGCGCCGCCGCCAGCGCTGCGGGACCGACCTCGCCCGGACCTCTGCCCTGCAGATACCGCCAGGGCACCCGGTCCTGGCCGCCCAGCAGGTCCTCGACCAGCTTATTGACGCTGACACCGCCGACTTCGGACTCTACGCAGCCGCCCCGCAGGCGACTATCACCGCGCTGGCCGACTTGCGCGCGATCGCGGGCCGCGTCATCACCCACGCCCTGCACCGCGAGATTCCCGGCGACATGACCGCCGACCACATCACCGCCGAACTGCACCGCCTCGCCCGTCTGCAGCACGCCAGCCAGCACGCGGCGCAGCACCGTGTCGGCGCCGCGCCGCCGTCGGCCGCAGCAGCAGCTCTCCGCCTATCCCATGCCGTCCAGGTCATGACCAGCAAGGACACCGGAACCGCCGCACAGCGGCTGCGCTGGCTCACCACGGCGGCAGGACCCGGCCGGCTCCCGACCTACGCCTCCGGCCTTGACGACTGGGGCCGCAGCACCAGCGACATCCTGCGCCGCGCCCAGCTCGGCTCGCCCGGACCACCGGTGCCTTTCCCGCGGGGATCGCCCGCCGCCTCGGAACCACCAGCGACGCCATCCAGGCGCTCCTCCTCGATCACCCGGCACCCGCAGAC
>Ga0187814_10000850_pt1 | contig 11135 bp, 11 predicted proteins | sample NC_S_4_FD_132450 | JGI IMG/M metagenome (GOLD analysis project Ga0187814, IMG submission 132450) | Wetland sediment microbial communities from Neuse River Estuary, North Carolina, USA - ASW-S_4 | ecosystem: Environmental > Aquatic > Freshwater > Wetlands > Sediment | place: USA: North Carolina...
CATAAGCGGGGTACACCATCCGATCGCCGGGCTCAAATCCGCCGTGCACCGGATGAAGCTTGCACGCTACCGCGCCAAGGCTGACCTGCCGGGCGAGCTCGGCAGCGACCGGGTAGTGCAGGTGCGGGTTGATGTTCGCAACCGGCCGGAACCTGACCGGGTTCTGCTCGACGAGTGGCAGCACGTCCTCGATCGGCTGGATGCCGGTCGATTTCGGGCTGTGCTCGGTGAACAGCAGCACATGATCGACGCCCTCGGCCGCGAAGTGTTCGTCGATCGCCGCGGGCAGCGGGACGCCTTCCGGGCCGTAAAGCCGGTCGATAGGCACTCCGCTGCCGAACGCGGCTACCCAGGCCTGCCAGTCCGCAGACAGCGTCGGCAGCCTAGCGACATGCACGTGGGCGTCGACAAGCAAGTTGCCATCCAGCATCGGCTCGGCACCTCCGGGCCAAGGTTAACCCGCAGTGTCCGAGCGGCCGGGCAGATGTCGATCACCGGCAGACCGGTAGTGCTGCACGTCTCATCCGCTCGTCAACTACCGAAGGCACAATCTTGGTCCAGAGTCGCAGGAGCAGATGACATGTGCTCGCGGCCTCTTTTGCGGCTACCGCGCCACCGCGGCTAAGAACCGGCGGCGCTTTGGCGGCCGGCGCTGCTCGGCTGGCTGGGAATCCGGCAGCCGCTCCGGCCGCAGGCCGAAGAACATGCCGAACATGATGCCTAGGTCCATAATCGCGATCAGCCCGCCGATGTACGGGCCCGGACCGCCGAGCCAGGCCAGGTAGCCGCAGAACGCCAGCACGATGACCAGGGCGCCGAGGGCCCGCGGCCGGCCGGACTGCGCCAGCCGCTCGGGCACCTCGTACGGGGCCCGCTCCACGTAGTTGGCTGTCGCCGCCTTTTCCTGCGCGATCTTCAGCCACAGGTCGTACATCTCCGGGGCTTGTTCGCGCAGTGCCACGGCCTGCTCGACCGAGGGGATCTCGGCCTGCTGCGGGCGGTTGTCAGCCGCCTTGCCGCCGATGCGGTCTACCACGGCATCGGCGATTTCGCTGGCGTCGGCCGGTTCTGGTTGCCTGGGGGACGGTGCCTGCCCGCCAGACTGGCCTTGGCTGTTCTGCGAACCGGCCTGGCTGGGGTGTGGCACGCGGTCGGTGTCAGTCATGCGGCTAACGTCTCACCGCTCTCATAGTGCGCACGGGCGACCGCTTCAGGGTGCGCGGCCATGATCGTGCTCAGCGCCGACAGGAACGGATCCTGATCGTCCTGGCGCGGCGGACTGGGCGGAAGGACTGGACGCATCGTCCGATAGACGGTCATGCCGGTCAGGTCGAATATCGCCGCAATGCTCATGGCGATGGCGAGAATCCGGCGAGCTGAGGAGTCCGTCGGCATGCCATGTTCACTGCCCGGTCAGTCACGGCTCAAACTCAAGACCGGTTGAAAGCTCGCAGATCATCCTATTAGGTGCAAGCGACATTACTTTTGCAGGAGGTCCATGCCAGAAGGCTGGCAGCTGCCCCGAATGCTCGCCTGTCCGCGCCTGCTCGCGCCGCCCGTGCGTGGCCGCGCCTGCCCGTGCGTGGGCGGAAACGAGATCGCCGGTGCGGAGCCCTGGCTCTAGACTTACACCTCTCCCCATCCAAGGTTCTTGGGCACGCGACGAATAGGCTTTCTTTATGCGCTGGTCACAGCTGCACATCCCTACGCTCCGAGACGATCCGGCGGACGCCGATGCGGCGAGCCATCGGCTGCTGCTGCGTGCCGGGTTCATCCGGCAGCTGACGGCAGGGCACTACTCGCTGCTGCCGCTTGGCATGCGGGTCCGCGCCAAGATCATGGCCGTGATCCGGGATGAGATGAACGCCATCGGCGCCCAGGAGTTCTTGCTGCCGTCGATGCACCCGGCCCAGATCTGGGAGAAGAGCGGCCGCCTGGCGATCATGGGCGAGGAGATGTTCCGGCTCAAGGACCGCAAGGGCGCTGAGATGGTCCTCGGCATGACGCACGAGGAGATCTTCACGGGTCTCGCCTTCGAGCTTGCCTCCTACCGGAAGCTGCCGCAGTTCTGGTACCAGTTCCAGGTCAAGTTCCGGGATGAGCCCAGGCCGAAGAGCGGGCTGATTCGGGTCCGTGAGTTCACCATGAAGGACTCCTACAGCTTCGATATCGATGAGGCGGGGCTCGACAAGTCCTTCGACGCGCATCGCGGTGCCTACGAGCGGATCTTCGCCCGGCTCGGCATTCCCGCCATCGCGGTCGAGGCGTCCAACGGAACGATGGGCGGCAGCGACTCGATCGAGTTCATGTGCCCGTCGCCAGCGGGCGAGGATCTCGTTGCTACCTGCCCTAACTGTGGCTACGCGGCGAACCTGGAGAAGGCCACGTCCGCGCTCGCGGTGATCGAGGACGGGCCCGCCCCGGACGCACCGGCCCGGCTGGATACGCCTGGCGTGCGCACGATCGAGGATCTGGCAGTCAGGCACGGGATCCCGGCCGACCGGCAGATCAAGACGCTGGTGCAGGTCATCAACGGCGAGCTGACGCTGGTCCTGCTGCGCGGCGACCATCCGCTGGCCGATCAGAAGCTGATCGACGCGACCGGCGTGGCCGACATCCGTCCCGCGCAGGCCGAGGAGATCAGAGCTGTGCTCGGCGCATCGCCCGGCAGCCTCGGCGCGGTGGGCGTGACCGGCATGCCGGTGATCGCCGACTTGGCGCTGCGCGATCGGCGCGACATGACAACCGGTGCTAACACCGACGACGTTCACCTCACCGGCGTCGACGTTGCGCGCGACATCTCGGTCACCACCTGGGCTGACCTGCGTGAGGTATCGGCCGGTGAGCCCTGCCCGCGGTGCGGTACCCCGCTCGAGCTGGTGCGGGCGATCGAGGTCGGCCATATCTTCAAGCTGGGCCGCAAGTTCACCGCGGCTCTCGGCGTCTCGGTGCTCGGCCCGGACGGCTCGGCGATCACCCCGGTCATGGGTTGCTACGGCATCGGCGTGGAGCGGGCCATGGCCGCGATCGCCGAGGTGCACCACGACGATGCGGGCCTGAAGTGGCCGGTCAACGTCGCGCCGGCCGAGGTGACAGTGATCATGGTTTCGGCCCGGGACGAGGCGGTGCGGGCGGCAGCCGAGTCGATCTACGCAGAACTGCTGGCGGCCGGTGCCGACGCAATGATTGACGACAGGGACGAGCGGCCAGGGGTGAAGTTCAAGGACGCTGAGCTAACCGGGATCCCGTTCCGGATTACCGTGGGCAGCCGCGACCTCGCCGAGGGACTGGTGGAAGTGGTCGTCCGGGAGACTGGGGAGACCGAGCGCGTGCCGGTCGACCAGGCCGTGAAGTACGTGCAGATCCGGCTGGCCGGCCAGGAACTCTAGCGCCAGTCGGCTTGCCCGCGACGCTATGCGGCGCCGGTCGCTGGCCGCATCACCGGCCCGCCCTGGTTCGAGCTGGCCAGCCCGAACTGCGGATCCGAAAGGTCCGCAAGCCGCTCGCTCTGGCTGGCTAGCTCCGCCCACCGAGGCCGGGATTCCACGGGACTGACATCGGTCGAGCTGAGTCCGCGCGCCGGCTGAACCAGCCGCTCGTTCTGGCTGGACAGTGCCGCCCACTGGGCGTTCTCCGCCCGTACGGCATCCTCAAGCCGCATTGCGCCTGTCGCCGGCCTCGCGTCACTGCTCGACATCAGTGCCTCCCGTTGACCCGCGCCCGGCGATCGCCCCTGCAGCATCGCCCGGCCCTCACCCCTTAGACACGTCTGAGGCCGCATTTGGTTAGCTACAAGGCGGTCACAAGTGCATAACTTCGACGAGAGACGCTGCGCACCAACAGCGTCGGTGGACATCTGCTGCTGAAACAGCGTCAGCAGATGTCTACCGACGCTGTTCCGGTGAGGCTTACCGATCTTGACGGGACCCCGCAGCCCCTGACTAGATCCTGGTCCAGGCCTGCGTGAGTACGCTGCGGAGGATCTGCTCGATCTCGTCGAAATGCTCCTGCGTGCAGGTCAGCGGCGGGGAGAGCTGGATCACGGGGTCGCCGCGGTCGTCAGCCCGGCACACCAGGCCAGCTTCGAACAGGGCCTGCGACAAGAACCCGCGCAGCAGCCGTTCGGACTCGTCGTCGTCGAAGGTCTGCCTGGTGGCCTTGTCCTTCACCATCTCGATGCCGTAGAAGTAACCGTCGCCGCGGACGTCGCCGACGATCGGCAGGTCGTTCAGTTTCTCGAGGGTGGCACGGAACGCGCCCTCATTAGACCGGACGTTGCCGAGCAGGTCTTCCTTCTCGAACACGTCGAGATTCGCGAGCGCCACCGCGCACGAGACGGGGTGCCCGGCAAACGTGATGCCGTGCAGGAAGGTTGTCTCGTCCCGGTTGAAGGGCTCCATCAGGTGGTCTGCCACCATCATTCCGCCCATCGGGGCGTAGCCCGAGGTAACGCCCTTGGCGAAGGTGATGATGTCGGGCTCGTAGCCGTAGCGTTCGGAGCCGAAGTAGTAGCCCAGGCGGCCGAAAGCACAGATCACCTCGTCGGAGACAAGCAGAACGCCGTACTTGTCGCAGATCTCCCGCACGCGCTGGAAGTAGCCAGGCGGGGGTGGGAAGCAGCCGCCGGAGTTCTGCACCGGCTCCAGGAACACCGCGGCGACGGATTCCGGGCCCTCGCGGACTATGGCGCGCTCGATCTCGTCGGCCGCCCAACGGCTGAACGCGTTCACGTCGTCAGCCACGAACTCAGGCGCGCGATAGAAGTTGGTGTTCGGCACCCGGACGCCGCCTGGCGGCAGCGGCTCGAATGGCATCTTGATGCCGGGCAGGGCGGTGATCGCAAGTGCGCCCATGGACGTGCCGTGGTAGGCGATCTCACGGCTGAGCACCTTGTACCTGGACGGCTGGCCGATCGACTTGAAGTACTGCTTGGCCAGCTTCCAGGCCGATTCAACTGCCTCGGAGCCACTCGTGGTGAAGAAGACGCGGTTCAGATCGCCCGGTGCCAGGGCGGCAAGCCGCTCGGCCAGCTCGATCGCACGGGGATGGGCGTAGGACCAGAGCGGGAAGTAGGCGAGCTCGCCGCCCTGCCGTGCGGCTGCCTCGGCTACCTCGGTCCGGCCGTGCCCGATCTGGCTGACAAACAACCCCGCCAGGCCATCCAGGTAGCGCTTGCCGTGCTGGTCGTATACGTACTGGCCGGACCCGCGCACGATCAACGGCACGTCGGCACCCGCGTATGACGCCATCCGGGTGAAATGAAGCCACAGATTGCGCTTGGCCGCCTCTTGCAGAGCCGCGATCTCGTCCTTGCCGTATGCCGTGCTCATCTGGTCCCCCAGCTGTAGGTCTGCTTGCATAGTTTCAGGTAGACGAAGGTTTCTGTGGTCGTGACGCTCGGGATAGCGCGGACCCGCCCCAGAATGTCCAGGAGCTGGTCATCGTTCTCGCAGACGACCTCGATCAGCAGGTCAAAGGAGCCGGCGGTGATCACGACGTAGTCGATTTCCTGCATACCCGCCAGATGGCCGGCAACCCTCTCCAGGTCGCCGTTGCACCGGATCCCGACCATGGTCTGGCGCGGGAAGCCGAGCGTCATCGGGTCGGTCACCGCCACGATCTGCATGGCGCCGACCTCGATCAGCCGCTGCACCCGCTGCCGGACAGCCGCCTCGGACAGGCCCACGGCCTTGCCGATGGCCGCATATGACCGGCGTCCGTCCTGCTGGAGCTGCTCGATGATCTGCTTGGACAGCTCGTCGAGCACCACCCGGATGTTGTCGGGATCCCGGCCGCCCGCCACGCCGCGGGACCGGCCGGCCGAGGCGAGCGGGGTACCCGCCGTATGTGCCATGCGTAGGCCTCCTTCGCAAGCTCCAATGGTGCCACGCAATCGGCAACTGTCAACTGATTCCGTAGACCGTAGCCTCGCATGTTACTGATTCACTTGTGCTGCCCGGGTTTCTCTGTCAGGGTCGTAGCCGATCTAAGATCGGCGCAACGGGAGGGCTTGGTGGGATCAGAGCAGCGCTCCGGTCAGCAGGTGCTTGCGAACTTCGTCGGCGGCAAGTACAAGCCAGGCCAGGACGGTCGGACCAGCGACGTCATTGACCCGAGCACCGGCGAGACCTACCTGCAGGCGCCGGTCTCCGGTCCCGCTGAGGTCGATGCCGCGCTCCGGGCGGCAGCAGCGGCCTTCGAGTCGTGGCGCGATAGCACGCCAGCCGAGCGGAGCCTGGCTCTGCTCAAGTTCGCCGACGCGATCGAAGCCAGGTCCGAGGACCTGGTCGAGGCCGAGTCCCGCAACACCGGCAAGCCGGTTGCGATGACCAGGACCGACGAGGTGCCCCCGCTGGCGGACGAGCTTCGGTTCTTCGCCGGTGCCGCCCGCATCCTGGAAGGCAGGTCAGCGGGGGAGTACCTGCGCGGTTATACGTCAATGATCCGGCGCGAGCCGGTAGGCGTCTGCGCCCAGGTCGCACCCTGGAATTACCCGATGATGATGGCCGTGTGGAAGTTCGCGCCTGCGCTGGCGGCCGGAAACACCGTCGTGCTCAAGCCGTCGGACACCACCCCGGTCTCCACCTTGCTGCTTGCCGAGATCGCCGCGGAGTTCTTCCCGCCCGGGGTCTTGAACGTCATCTGCGGTGATCGAGACACCGGGCGGGCCCTTGTCGCGCATGACATCCCGCAGATGGTGTCGATCACGGGATCTGTCCGGGCCGGTATCGAGGTCGCCCAGGCGGCCGCTGCCGGGCTGAAGCGGGTGCATCTCGAACTTGGCGGGAAGGCACCGGTGGTGGTGTTCGACGACGCCAACATAGAGCTGGCGGTTCAGCAGATCACCGAAGCCGGCTATTACAACGCGGGGCAGGATTGCACTGCGGCCACCCGGGTGCTGGCTGGCCACGCCATCGCCGCGGACCTGACCGACGCCCTCGTGCAGCGTGCCGGATCGGTGAAGACAGCGGGCCGCGAGGTGCCGGATGCTTATTTCGGCCCGCTCAACAACCCGGCGCAGCTAGCCAGGGTCGAGGGTTTCCTGCAGCGCGCGCCCGAGCACGCGACGGTTGCGACTGGCGGCCACCGGGTGGGCGAGCGGGGGTTCTGCTTCGCGCCGACGGTCGTGACCGGCCTGCGCCAGGATGATGAGATGATCCAGGACGAGATCTTCGGCCCGGTCATCACCGTGCAGCGGTTCAGCTCCGAGGACGAGGCGCTGCGCTGGGCCAACGGAGTCAAATACGGGCTCGCGGCGAGCGTCTGGACCCGCGATCACGGCCGCGCGATGCGGACCGCGCGGCAGCTGGACTTCGGCGCGGTGTGGATCAACACTCATATCCCGTTCGTCTCCGAGATGCCGCACGGCGGCTTCAAGCACTCCGGGTATGGCAAGGACCTGTCCGGTTACGGCTTCGACGACTACACCCGGGTCAAGCACGTGATGAGCAACATCGAGGCCTGACCCGAACGCGCCAGCAGACGTCGCAGCCTGCCACGCTCGGAAGATCAGCCACGCTCGGAAGATCAGCGGGGCTGGAGGGCGAGTGGGTTTCCGGGCGTGAATGGAAGCCGGCGAGCATGACTGGACAGCCAGCAACTAAGAGCGGGGACGGGGATGAGGCAGCAACATGTCGCCAGCGCGCTGGCCGGGGCCAAGCCGGTTTCGTTCTGGCTCGACCAGCCTGTGGCGCCGGCACCGCTGCCATCGCTGACTGGGCACGTCAGCACCGATCTCGCCGTCATAGGCGGCGGGTTCACCGGATTGTGGACCGCCCTGCTGGCCAAGGAGGCAGACCCGGCCCGCCCGGTGGTGCTGCTGGAGGGCCGGCGGGTGGCCTGGGCCGGTACCGGGCGTAACGGCGGCTTCTGTGCGGCCAGCCTGACCCATGGATTGGCCAATGGCCTGGACCGGTTCCCCGCCGAGCTGGCGACGCTCGACAAACTGGGCAGGCGAAACCTGGACGAGATCGAGAAGGCCGTCGCCAAGTACGGGATCGACTGTGACTTCACCCGCAGCGGCGAGCTCGCAGTGGCTACCAGCCAGTGGCAGTTCGATGGCTTGCGGGAGACCGCGCAAGTGGCGGCAGGCCTGCGCGCCAGTCCGGTGCTGCTCGACGAGCAGGCGGTCAGGGCCGAGCTGAACTCGCCGACCTACACCGGCGGACTGTGGGACCGGGACGGCTGCGCGACCGTGGATCCGGCCAGGCTGGCCTGGGGCCTGCGGCAGGCGTGCCTGGCGGCCGGCGTCCGGATCTACGAGGGCACGCCGGTGAAGTCGATCATTGATGAGCAGCGGGCCAGCGCGACGGGCGGGTGGGCGAAGGTGCCCTGGCCGGGGCCGTCAAAGGTGCCAGGCGGGACGGGCGCCGGAGCGCTCACGCTGGTGACGCCGGATGGCAGGGTAAGCGCCCGCCGGGTGGCGCTCGGGACCGGTGCCTTCGCGCCGTTGCTGCGGCGCCTGCGCTACTACCTGATCCCGGTTTACGACTACGTGCTGGTGACCGAGCCGTTGTCGGCGGAGCAGCTGGCCAGGATCGGCTGGAGCCGTAGGCAGGGTGTCGGCGACAGCGGCAACCAGTTCCACTACTACCGGCTGACCCGAGATAACCGGATCTTGTGGGGCGGTTACGACGCCGTCTACTACTACGGCAGCAAGATCACGAGTCGGCACGATCAGCGCCCGGCCACGTTCACGAAGCTGGCTGAACACTTCTTCGAGACGTTCCCGCAGCTTGAGGATGTGTCCTTCAGCCACAAGTGGGGCGGCGTTATCGACACCTGCGCCAGGTTTTGCGCTTTTTTCGGCACGGCCTGGGCCGGCAGGATCGGCTACGCGGTCGGCTACACCGGCCTCGGCGTAGGGGCAAGCAGATTCGGCGCCGCCGTACTGCTCGACCTGCTCGGCGGGGAGCAAACCGAGCTGACCGAGCTGGAGATGGTGCGGACCAAGCCTGTTCCGTTCCCGCCCGAGCCGGCGCGCTCAGCCGGAGTCCAGCTCACCCGCTGGTCGCTGGCACAGGCTGACCGGAACTCCGGATGCCGCAACCTCTGGCTGCGGGCACTTGACCGAGTCGGCCTGGGCTTCGACTCCTGAGCCGTGATGGGCCCGCGTCCACACACGGCAGCCAAGGTGGGGGTCGGCTTGGGGACTTAACGCTGCTGTTCTGCGCCTGTGGGCTTAGGTATTCCCGTTTCCGGCGATAGTGACATCTCCCATATTCGGCCGATGACGGATGCTCCGCGCTCGCTTTGCGGGTTGTATGTGGCAGTACCGAACGCGAGCCACCGCTGACTCGCGAGACACCCCCCGACCATGTCCATGACCCCCTGACGGCATGGCGCCCCGAGTCACGCCCAACACCTGCTAGTCGCGGCTGCCCGCGAAGCGCTGAGGGCGGACGGAGGAGGGCTACCTCCAGTGAAGATCAAGCAGATGGCGGCTGCCACGCTCATACCGGCGGCGGTGGCCGGCCTGGCGCTCTCGGCCGGGGCCACCGCGCAGGCTGCGTCGACCCACCCGGCTGCGATCGGCAAGGCCTCCGAGACGGTTGCCGTGCGCGCGGACTTCTCGGTCGTCCAGCATGGAGCGTCGGCAGCGGCAAAAGATGCCACGGCCGTGGCCGCGAAGGCAGTGGCTGAGGTTGCCGCCAAGGCAGCAGCCGCACAGGCCGCAGCCGCACAGGCCGCGGCAAGGCAGACTGCGGCTCAGGCGCAGCAGACCACCGCGAGCCAGCAGTCTCTGACCTCGGGCATGTCGGCGTTTGAGCAGTGCGTGGCATGGCGCGAGAGCAGCAACAACCCGACCGATCCGGATGGGCTGTTCGGGATCCTGCCGTCAACGTGGGCATCCCTCGGCTATTCGGGGACGGCTGGCCAGGCTTCGGTCGCACTGCAGAAGGTGGCGTTCAACCGGCTCTATGCCGAGTACGGCACGCAGCCGTGGGCCCCCTCGGACGGCTGCTGAGCCGAGCCACCATGCCGCCGCGCTTGGCGGACGACTTCCGGCCCTGGCGACGCGCTAATGCGTCGCCAGGGCCGGATGCATGAGCCCTAGCTAAACTCCGCGATCGCCTCGGCGGCCGTCACCGGCTTGGCGAACTCGAGGTAGGACCGGCCGGTGTCTCGGCGCAGCCGCTATTCCGCGAGCGCGCTGGGGAAGCGAGTCTCGAAGTCAAGCACTCCAACCCAGCTGGGTGTGATGGCGATCCGAGCCATCGGCTTGCCGCCCAGTGTGGCTACCCAGGCCGGTCCTTGCTCAGGGCCGAAATAGCGAGTCGCCGAAAGCGCGTACTCAGGGACGACGTCATCAAGCATGTCGACCGCCGCGGTGCCACGGATCATCAGCACCTTGTACGGCCACGTGGAGTGCTCATCGATGGTGAGCGCAACCCTTGGATCGGCCGCTAGCGCCTTGAGCTTGGGTGCCTTCGCCGGGCTCCCGAGGACTATCTGGTCACCGGTCCAGTGAAACCAGATGGGCACGACCCGAGGCGTGCCATCCATCCAGATATACGCTAGCCGCGCCGGAATGGTTGAGCTGAGCAGTACTTCTGCGACCGGGTCTTTCAGCAGTTCTAAGCTGCCCTGGTCCGCCATGTCGGCCCCTCAGACGAGACGTCGCGACCGGTACTGCCCTTGGCCGCGTGCCGGCATCGTACACCTGCGCGCTCTGGGCACAAAGACCTGCGTAACCGCCGCGCTACGGTCGCCCGGCCGACAGCGGAAGAAGAGAGACGGCTCAGCCGCTGTCGGCTTAGCTGCTGCTAACTTGCATGGCGAGCAGCGCAACGTGCAGCGACAGCCGAGACTCGGCTGGCTCGAGGTCAATGCCGAGCAGGTCTTCTATCTGCCGCAGTCGCCCGTACATCGTCGGCCTGGCCAGATGCGCGCGCTTGGCCGCTTCGGCCTTGTTACCGCCGGCCTCCAGGTAGGCAGTCAGTGCTGCAAGTAGCTGCGTCCCGGCAGCGTCATCATGCACAAGCAGCGGGCTCAGCTCTCGCTCGGCGAAAGCCTGCAGCCGTGGGTCATCGCGCAGCAGGTGCAGAAGACCGCGAATCCGTAGCTTGGGCAGGCGGTAAAAAGGCAACCGGGCGCCGTCCCGGGCGGCTGCCTCGGCGACATGGTCGGCCTCG
>Ga0187814_10000851_pt1 | contig 11126 bp, 11 predicted proteins | sample NC_S_4_FD_132450 | JGI IMG/M metagenome (GOLD analysis project Ga0187814, IMG submission 132450) | Wetland sediment microbial communities from Neuse River Estuary, North Carolina, USA - ASW-S_4 | ecosystem: Environmental > Aquatic > Freshwater > Wetlands > Sediment | place: USA: North Carolina...
CCGGGCCATCACCCACGTCGCGATGTACATCGGCGGTGGACGCATCATCGAGTCGCCCAACTCCGCAAGCTCCGTGCGCATCATCCCGCTGGCCGCCCGAGGAGATGAGTACGTCACAGCACGCCGCTACCTGCCGGCGCAGTCCTAACAAACCGTGGTAGCTGCCCTCATAAACACCACCGGTGCAGTGCGGGCACCTGCCCTCGGTGGCGCGGGCCTCGTGATCCACGCCCCCGCCCCGCTTACGAGCATCGGCCAGCTGCTGCTAACCGACGACGGCGGGCGCACATGGCATCCGACGACCTTCTGAGGTCAGCGGCAGGGTGAGCTCAGGCGCGCAGCCTGACCCGATCTCCGGGCTGCAGCGTCGCGGGCTTGAGCCGCGGGTTCAGTTGCTCGAGTTCTTGGAGGTTGATCCCAGTCTGGGCGGCGATCGAGCCAAACGACTGGCCAGACCGCACCGTCCAGAAGAGCGGCCCGAGTGGCTTGGGGGCCGGAGGGGGCGGGTGAGACCAGAGGTTCAGGCGCTGCCCCGGGACGATGCTCTCCGGGTTGGTGTCGGGGTTATACGCCTCGAGCTGATCGATGCTCAGGCCGGTCTTCAGTGAGATCTCGTCGAAGGTGTCTCCTGGATGCACGGTCCAGTACGGCGGAAGCTTCCTGACACTGGCGTGGACGGATCTCGCCGACCGCGGGTGGCTTCCGACGCTCCCAGGAGAGGCCACGACCACGACGATGATGGCGGCCAGCAGGGTGATGAGCGCAGCGGGCGCGAGGAAGCGCGATATCCGGCTTCGTGGGTGGGCTGTTGCGACAAAGTGCGCCGTCAGTGCGATCCTCTCAGGGCTCTCGCCTTAGAAACCAAGGTATCTGAAACTTTAGATGCATCCGGCCGGGTTTCCGGGGCCGGCGAGGTCGTGGCGTTGCGGCGATGCGCTGGGATCGTTGGCGTTCAGGTCTGCTTCACGACGGCGTACACGACGCGTTCGGCCACGTCGATCACCATCTCGCCGATCCGGGCGCAGCGGCGGTAGAGCTCTCGGCGGGCGATCCGTTCGCTTCTGTTCTCGACCTCGAGGAGAGCACCCATCCCGTTATAGTAGGCACGCTGGAGCCTTCGCTCGGCCTTGATCGCAGCGTCGGCGGCGTCGGTCGCTGCGTCCTCGTCGGTGCGGAGGTGGGCCAGGGCCTGGTCGATGTCGCGCACTGCCTCCCCGAGGAGTTGCGCCATCTCCGCGATCACCGCGTCGGGCGCACAGTCCATCACCTCCGATTCGGAGACCAGATCCCGCGAGTAATCGAGGATCCAGTCAATTCCCCGGGAGAGCGCGAACACGTCCTCGGGCTCGAGCGGGGTCACGAACGCCGCGCGCAGTTCACGCAGGAGCGCTCGCTTGGCCGCGTCGCCGCGGTGCTCGGCGTCGCGCAACACCTCCGCGGCGGCGGTGTCGCCTCCGGCCCACGCCGCGAACGCGTCTACGCCCTCGATCGTCACCGCGACCTGCGCGCGCAGGAGCCCGAGCATGTCGGGGGTCTGCGGCAAGAACCAGCGTCTGCGGCTCACGTCAGCCACCCCCAGAGCTCGAAGACGACGGCGGCCAGCGCCCCGGTAGCTGGCAGCGTTATCAGCCACGCGAAGCCCATCCGACGGACGACCTCCCAGTGAACGTGACGCCAGCGCCACCTGCCACCTCCGACGCCAACGACGGACGATGCTACGACCTGAGAGGTCGACGTCGGCGCCCCCACCACCGAGGCCCCGAAGATGACCGCGGCCGACGCGGCCGTGGACGCCAAGCCCTCGATCGGCTGGATGCGATAGATGCCGCGGCCCACGGTGCGGATGATCGGCCATCCGCCCAGCGTCGTGCCCGCGGTCAGCGCCGCCGCACATGCGATGGTGACCCAGGTCGGTGCCGCAAGCGTGCTGATCCGTCCGCTTGCCAGCAGCAGCGCCGCGATCACGCCAACCGACTTCTGGGCGTCGTTGGCGCCGTGGCTGAACGCCAGTGCCGCAGCCGTCGCCCACTGTCCGCCGCGTGCCGGCGCGCGCCACCGCCGTGTCGCCCTGCGCGCGAGCCGCCTCAACACGCGTATCGCCAGCAGCGCAGCGAGCGCGCCGAGCGGCGGCGAGATCGCCAGCGAGATCAGCGTGCCGAAGACGCCCACCGGATGCCCGCCGTGCACGCCACCCCAGTTGACGGCCCCGGTGCCCCCCTCCGCCAGCGCCGCTCCGACGAGCCCGCCGACGAGGGCCTGCCCGGAGCTCGAAGGAAGCCCGCGCCACCGCGCCACGAGGTTCCATGTCACCGCCGCGGCAAGCCCCGCTCCGATCACCTGGTCGGTCGCGGACGGCGCCACGCTGACGATCCCGCCGATCGTGTTCGCGACCGCAGCGCCGAGCAGCAGCGGGCCCAGCAGATTGAAGACCGACGCTAGAACGATCGCCTGGAGGGGCGTCGCTGCACGGGTCGCCACGAGCGCCGCAATCGAGTTGGCGGCGTCGAGAAACCCGTTCGTGATCGCGAAAGCAAGCGCGAGCAAGATGGCGACCACGAGCCCGGCGTCCATGCGCTGACTCTATGGGCCGGGACCGAGCTGCGGATAATCCCAAAGCTGGCTACGGCAGCCTGCGGATGCCGCACCGGCCGCTCTCACATACGGTCAGCACGGCGGATGGTCAGGCTGATCGAGATCAACTTGCTGCGACGCTGGGGAAGGACTGCCCTTACGGGCCTTGGCGTTGCCCTCGGCGTGACGACGGTCGTTGCTCTGCTTTCGGTCACGGGCGGGCTATCCAAGAGCGCCAGCGACCTGGCCAAGCTGGGCCGCGCCGACTTTGGCGTTTTTCAGTCCGGGCTGGCGGACCTGACCGCCTCTTCGCTTCCAGACTCGATCGCCCCGCGGATCGCGAGTCTGCCGGGGGTGGCTGCCGTCTCGCCGGTTCAGATCGTCGCCAACGCCATCCCCGCGGACCCCTCGATTCTGCTGTTCGGTGCAGCGCGCCAGAGCTTCCTCACCAGGCGCCTCGTGCTCGTATCGGGACACGTTCCCCAGGACTCGCAGGTGTTCGTCGGAGTCGGCGCCGCCGCTCGCCTCCACATCAGCACGGGCCAGCACCTGGTGATCGACGGGCACGCGTTCCCGGTCGCTGGCACGTATCGCTCCGGCATCTCGCTCGAGGACGGCGGCGTGGTGCTGCCGCTGGCGAGGACGCAGCAGCTTTCGCGCAGGCCCGGTGAAGTGAGCATGATCGCCGTCTCGATCGCGCCCGGCTATCGCGAAGCCGATGTCGAGGCCGACGTCGATCGCGCGGTACCGGGCACGGTGGCACTCGGTGACCCAAGCGAGGTGGCGCGGGTGGACACCAATAGCCGCATCATCAACGAGGCCGGGATCATCATCGCGCTGCTCGCGTTGCTGCTCGGAGCCGTCGTGGTGATCAACACGATGGCGATGGCGGTGATGGAGCGACGCAAGGAATTTGGCGTGCTGGCAGCCGTGGGATGGAGCAGGCTGCAGATCGTCCGGATGATCGTTGGCGAGACAATGGTGGTGAGCCTGGCGGGCGCCGCCGCGGGGCTCGGCCTCGGCGTGCTGGGTAGCGAGCTCGTCGATCACGCGCTGGCAGCTGGGCCGTTCGTCTCACCGAGCGTCACGGTGTGGGTGCTCGTGCGGGGGATGTTGGTCGGGGTCGGACTCGGTGTGCTCGGTGCGCTGTTCTGCGTCTGGCAGATCATGCGGGTGCCCCTGCTCCGCGCGATCAATCGGGCATGAGGCAGGCTTCGCTCACACGTGCCGAAGATGACGCTCGAACCAATCGCCGGCAAGCCGTGATACCTCGTCCAGGGCCCCAGGCTCCTCGAACAGGTGGGTCGCTCCCGGCACCACCGCGAGCTCGGAGGGTCCACCAAGAAGTCGCCTCGCCTCGCGGTTGAGCTCCAGCACGATCTCATCGTGGCCGCCGACGATCAGCAGCACAGGTGCCCGCACTTCTGGCAGCCGTGCTGCCGCCAGGTCCGGCCGGCCACCCCGCGAGACGATCGCGCTGACATCCTCGGCGAGCTCAGCCGCCGCCGCCAGCGCCGCGCCGGCACCCGTGCTGGCCCCGAAGTAGCCGATCGGGAGCTTCGCGGTTCGGGGCTCCCGCCGCACCCAGCGCGTCGCTACAACCAAGCGCTGCGATAGCAGCTCGATGTCGAACACGTTAGCCCGATCGAGCTCCTCTTCGACCGTCAACAGGTCGAGCAGCAGGGTCGCGAGACCGCGTTCGTTCAGAGCCCGGGCGACCTGCCGGTTGCGCGGGCTGTGGCGACTCGATCCGCTGCCGTGCGCGAACACAACCAAACCCCCGGCCGGTTCGGGCCAGGCCAGATCACCGACCATCTCGAGCCGGTCGCCCACGGCGATCCGCACCTCGGTGGAGCTCGTCGCCGGACGCGCCGGCGGGTCGACGGCCCCGCCCGCCAGCAGCCTGGCGATCTCGGCATCCGAGGTGGGCTCAAAATGCCTGTACCACAGCCCAACCGCCCACATCGGCTCGGGCTCCAACAGGCAAACCACCTCGTCAGCGTCCTCGCGCAGCGACTCGACCGTCTCCCGCGCCCCCACCGGGACAGCGAGTACGAGCCTGCGCGGACCGCGCGCACGCACCGCGCGGAGCGCCGCGCGCGCAGTCCCGCCGGTCGCAAGGCCGTCGTCAACGACGACAACGGTCCGCCCCCTCACCTCGAGCGCGGGCTGGCCACTCCGGTAGCGCTTCACGCGCGCCTGGAGCTCAGCGCGAGCACGCGCCACCGCGCCCTCGAGCTCCTCGACGCTGAGTCGCAGATCGCGGACGGCCTCCTGGTTGAGAACGCGCACGTCGCCCTCCGCGATCGCGCCGACCCCGTACTCGGGATTGCCGGGGGCCCCGATCTTTCGCACCACGAGCACGTCCAGCGGCGCCTCGAGCGCCTGCGCGACCTCGTAGGCCACCGGCACTCCGCCGCGCACTAGGCCCAGCACGATCGGATCCTCGCCGCGGAGCGAGCTCAGTCGCTCGCCAAGCGCCCCGCCCGCGGCCCGCCGGTCGGCGAACCTCCGGTGAAGAGGGGTCTCGAGCGTCAGAACGTCCTCCAGTCCGGGTAGGGGGCGCTACTTGGCGCCAGCCGGATTGACCGCGCGCAGCCGTCGCTCTCGCAGCTCCCGGATCGTCCACCACTTGACGTCCAGCGAGCGGCAGTCCTCGAGCCCCACCATCTCACCCAAGCCGCTCGCAACCGTATCGAGCAACCGGAAAAGCGTCACACCGTCGGTCAGGTAGCGGCCGGGCCGGACAGTGTCGTCGGTGACGGTCTGCGCACCCGTGATCGTCTCGTTAGGGGCTGTGGTCTTCATGGAGGTGCTTCTTCGGCCTTTGAAGAGCGATGCCATCGTCGGCTCCTTTCAGACTCGTCGCACCAGCCTACGCTCGGCGAGCGCGCGGTTCATCGGGAGTAGCCCACAGAACGATGGGGAAGCTCGCGGCCCCGCCCGATCCGTAGTTATCCGTAAGTGCAGCACGGCTCAAGTGGATCCGGCGGCTCAGTCGGGGTCGGCGGTGAGCGGTTGCTGGAGCTTTGAGCCCTCGCGATACACGGCCACCGACTTGAGGCCCAGGCGCCAGGCGTCCGAGAAGATCGCCTCGACATCCTCGACGGTCGCGTCGGCCGGGAGCGGCACGGTCTTCGACACGCCTCCGCTCACGAACGGCTGGACCGCCGCGACCATCTGCAGATGCGCCGAGGGCGACAGCGGATTGGCGCCGGTGGCGGTCCGGAAGACCTCCGCCTCATCATCCCGCAGGCCGGGCGCGCCGCTCAGATCGCCGTGGTCGAGCGCATACTCGCTGAGCGTCTCGATCATGTGCGTGGCGTGGCCGAGAGACGCAAGGCCGTCCACGAGCGCGCTGCTCCGGATGTGCGCTTCGCCGCCGTCGGAGAAGCGCTTGACCGTGCTGAGCGAGTAGTAGGGCTCGATCCCGGTCGTCTCGCAGTCGAGCATCAGGCTGACCGTGCCGGTGGGCGGAATGAGCGTCGCCTGGGCGTTGCGGAACCCGTGCTCGGAACCGAGCGTGAGCGCTCGCCCCCACTCGTGTCGTGCTGCCTCGAGCACCTCCGCGGGTTCATCGCCCCGAAGCTGATCGAGCGCGTCTGCGTGCCAACCGACCACGTGCAGCATCGCCTCGCGGTTGGCCTCGAACTCGGCAAACGGACCGAGCCCCTCGGCAAGCTGTGCGGAGCGGCGATAGGCGACGCCGGTCATCAGGGCTGTGATCGCAGCGGCCCAGCCGCGACCAGGCTCGGAGTCGTAGGGGATCCCGAGCGACATCAGAAGCGCGGCGAGGTTTGAGTAGCCGATCCCGATCTGGCGCAACCGGTGAGCGTTGCGCTCGATCGCATCGCTGGGGTAGCCCGAGCCCTCGACGATCGCGTCCTGAGCGATCACGAGCAGCTCCACCGCGGCGGTGAACCCGTCGATGTCGAAGTCCCTTCCCTGGCGGAACGCCAGCAGGTTGAGCGTCGCGAGGTTGCAGGCCGAGTCCGCCACGTGCAGGAACTCGCCGCACGGGTTCGATGCCGTGACCGGGCCGGTTGCCGGGCAGGTGTGCCAACGCGCGATCTGGTCGGCGAACTGTAGGCCGGGATCTCCGCAGCTCCATGCCGCCTGAGCGCACGCGCGCAGCAGCCGGCGTGCGGGCACGGTCTCGAGCACCTCGCCTGTCCTCACCGCGCGCAGCGCCCAATCGCCGTCATCGGCGGCCAGCCGCATGAACTCGTCGCTCACCCGCACCGCGTGGTTGGCGTTCTGGAAGGCCAGCGAAGCCGCCACCTCCTCCGGCGGGTAGCCGGCGGCGACCAGCGCTCGCCCGCGCTCCTCCTCACGCGCCTTGACCTCGACGAACTCGAGGATGTCGGGGTGCGAAGCGTCGAGCACAACCATCTTGGCTCCGCGGCGCGCGCGGCCGCCGGCGCGGATCGTCGCAGCCCAGGCATCGGTCGCGCGCATGAACGACACCGGCCCGCTCGCCAGGCCGCCTCGCGACACCGGCTCACGCGAGGAGCGTACTGCGGACAGGTTGACGCCGGCGCCGCCTCCCTGCTGGAAGATCAGTCCCTCGCTCGTGTTCCACTGCAGGAGGGCGGGGATCGAGTCCTCGGTATCGAGGATGAAGCAGGCTGACGTCAACGGTCGCTCCTCGAGGCCGGCGTTGAGCCACACCGGTGTGGCGAACGTCGCGCGCTGGGTGAGGACGAGCGCGGCGAGCTCGTCGTGGAGCGCGTCGCGCTGCTCGGTGGCTGCCGCCTGGCCACCGGCTTGCGCCCATCCCGCGATGGCCGCCGCGACGCGGGCGATCAGCATCCGGACGGAGCGCTCCCACGTCCCGTGGGGATCGCGGGCGAAATAGCGCCGCGCCACAACCGCGACCGCGAGGTTCGACCAGGCGGTCGGCGCCTCGACGTCATCGTCCGCAAACGCGACGCGTCCGTCAGCGCCTGCTATCCGGACGGCACGCGCCGACCAGTCGACGAGCTCGAACGGGTTGGACCCACGCCGCGTAAGCGTCCGTCGGATGAGCACTGACGCCACGCTACCCCGCTACCTTTCCAAGGCCATCCGCCCCTACCACGGTCCTGTCGGTGGAGAATTGCCGATGGCGGCGCGGTGCACGGTGCCTAACGTCGCAGTCCATGGAGAGGCAATGACGGGCCTGGAGGGGCTCATGCGAAGTGGAGCCTGCGCGCTGGTCCTCCTGCTTGCGGCGCTGGTTGCAGGATGCGGTGCAGGTCACAAGTCCTCCAGCCAGGCGGCCGCCAAGCAGCAGGTCACTCAAGCGGTGCGCTCATACCTCCAAGCTCAGACAGCCGGCGACGGGCAGGCGGCCTGCGCGCTGCTCACCGCTGGTGGCCAGCAGCAGCTGACCACGCTCGTGATGCAGGCATCGAAGGGATTGCTGACGACGCGTCCATCGTGCCAGGATGCGGTCGTGCTGATCCGAGCAATCGCCGGGACGAAGGTGCTCGACGCGCTCAAGCATGCCAGCGTGGAGCAGGTGGAGGTCAGCGGCAACACAGCCACCGCCGAGGTGGTCGACGGCACGCAGCTGCCAAACGAGCAGGTCTCGCTCCAGAAGGTCGGAACGGCCTGGAAGATCGCGGCCGTTCCGGGGCTTGGTGGCTAGGGCGTCGCAGCCGGCTGCCGAGGGGTGCGCCGCACCGCCCGTCAGAATCACGGCATGAGCGCGCTGAGCCCGCTGCTGGAGCGGCTGCGGCGGATACAGCCTCCACCCGGCGCCGCAGCGGGCGTGGTTGCGGTGCCATCGGCCGGAGACGAGCTCTCCGGCGAGGTGGCGTTCCTGTTCGGTCCGCTGGACGAGATCGAGACGCAGAGCGAGCTGACCCTCTCCTCGGCCCGATCCGCAGCCGCCAAGCAAGAGGCAGCCGCTGTCGAGCAGCGACACCGGCTGCTCGAGGATGCCGACGCAGACGCGCAACGGATCGCGGCCGAGCTCCTGTCGCAGCGTCGTGTTCGCGCCGAGCAGCAGGCACGGGCGCTGCTGGCCGGTGCCGAGCGCGAGGCCCAGCGGGTGACGGCGCTCGGGCGGGAGCGCACGCCGGCACTGGTGAGCGACGTGATCCAGAGGCTACTGGAGGGGGGGCCGTGAAACCCGGGTGGGTCGCCGGAGTCACGCGTGCGCGGCTTCTCCTCAGCCGCACGATCGGCACCGAGCACGCGCGGGCCGTCGCCGGATCCAGCTCGCTGGCAGAAGGCGTCGGCACCTTGGCCGGCAGCGCCTACGGCGAGCGCGTCCAGGCCGGGGCCGATCTCATCGCCGCGCAGCGCGGGGTAGCCGAGACGCTGCTCTGGCATCTGCGAATCCTCGCGGGATGGCTGCCGGCGGCGGGCGCCGGCCTGATGCGCGCGCTTGCCGGATGGTTCGAGCTTCAGAACATCGACGAGCGGCTGGCGGCTCTGGCCGCCGACGGTCGGGAGCGCCCTCCGTTCGCGCTCGGCGGATTGGCCACGGCGTGGCCTCGGGTGGAGCCGGTGCGCACCGTCGAGGGTGTCGCGGAGGCGCTCGCGAGCTCGCCGTGGGGAAGGACCGACGGGCGTTCCCCCGCGGAGCTCGCACTGGGACTCAGAGCCTCATGGGCGCGACGCGTGCTGGAGGCCGCTCCTGCCGCGGCCGACTGGGTTTTCGGCGCAGTTGCTCTGCTGCTGGCCCGCGAGCTGCTCGTGGCCGGCAGCCGCGGCCACGAGGCGCAGCTACAGCGACTTCCGGCGGTCGGTGAAGGGACCCTGCACGCAACCTCGATCTCCGAGCTCCAGGGCGCGCTCCCCGAGCACGCGGTGTGGGCGCTCGCGGGGGTGAGGGAGCCGGAGGAGCTCTGGCGCGCCGAGCTTGAGTGGTGGTCCCGGGTCGAGGACGACGCGGGCGCGCTGCTGCGCAGGCAGCGGGACGAGGATGTGGTGCTCGCTGCGGTTGCACTGCTCGCGGTCGACGCGGAGCGCACCGGTCGTGCGCTCGAGGCCGCCGCGTACGGCGGCGATCCGGAACTGGTGGGTCTGATCGGTGGAGCTGGCTGAGCGGGCGTTCCCGGTGCGGATGCAGCGCGTCGCCGTGGTCGCGGCGGGCAGCCGCGTGCGCGAGGTCTTGGTGACGCTCGCAGAGAGCGGGACGGTCGATCTTGCCGGCCCGCTCGGTAGCGGGGAGGGACCGGCCCTGGAGGCGCTCCGGCGGCTGGAGAGCGGAGTCCACGGAGCCCGGCCGTTGACGCCCTCGCTCGTTCGCGAGGCGCCGGACGTGGCGGCGCTCGAGCGCAGCGGCGCACTCGAGCTGCTGGCGGGCGAGGTCGAGCTGGAGCGCAGGAAGGCCGGCGCGGTGGAGCACCACGGCTTTGCGCTGTTTGTCGGATGGGCGCCGCGGCCGGCGCTGCTTGCGCTGACGCGCCGGCTTCAAGCTCTCGGCGCCTCCCTGGTCGAGCTTCCCAACCCGCGCGGCCAACAGCCCCCCACCCTGCTCGCACCCGCGCCGGCCGCGGATCCCTTCCGTCCGCTGCTCAACACCTACGGAGCCGTTCCGTATGCGGACGTGGATCCCACACCGTTTGTGGCGGTCACGTACAGCCTGATGTTCGGGATGATGTTCGGGGACGTCGGTGACGGGCTGCTGATCGTGCTCGCCGCGCTCGTGCTGCGCCGCGCTCGGCATCCCAGGCTCCAGTCGCTGCGCAGGGTGTGGCCGATGATCGCGCTGCCCGGCGCGGCGTCGATCGTCTTCGGAGTGCTCTACGGCGAGCTGTTTGGCCCAACCAAGCTGCTGCCAACGCTGTGGCTGTCCCCGCTGGACTCGCCCACCCGGTTGCTTGTCGCGGCGATCGTTGCGGGCGGGGGACTGCTGGCAGCCGGCTACGTGATCGGGATCGTCAACCGGTGGCGGGAGGGAGGGCGGCTGCTGGCGCTCACCGCGGCGTCGGGCGTGCCGGGCCTGGCCTTGCTCGCCGGGGGAGGCCTCGCTGCGCTCGGCGTCGCAAATCATGTGGGACTGCTCGAGGCGGTCGGGCTCGTGCTCGCAGGAGCAGCGCTGATCCCCCTGACGTTCGGGTTGCGCGCGGAGGCGGGCAGGGGCGCGACGGCGGTCCTCGTCGTCCTGATCGGCGTGCTCGACACGCTGGTGCGGCTGGTCTCGAACATCTTCTCGTTCGCGCGCCTGGCGGCGTTTGGCCTGATGCACGCGGCGATCGGGCATGTCGTGCTCCATGCCGCGGGCAGCCTGACCGGGACAGCGATCGGCGATCTGGCCGCGGCTGCCGTGTTTGGCGTCGGATGGGCGGTGGCGTTTGCGCTCGAAGGGTTGGTGGTTGCCGTGCAGGCGCTCCGGCTGGAGTACTACGAGCTGTTCTCGCGGCTGTTCGTGCGGGATGGCCGCCCGTTCAGGCCGTGGAGCCTGCAGCTGCTGTTAAGCACGGACGCAGTGCCGTTGAATCCGGATGATGCCGTTAAGCACGGACGCAGTGCCGTTGAATCCGGATGATGCCGTCAAGCACGGACGCAGTGCCGTTGAATCTGGATGATGCCGTCAAGCACGGACGCAGTGCCGTTGA
>Ga0187814_10000852_pt1 | contig 11116 bp, 5 predicted proteins | sample NC_S_4_FD_132450 | JGI IMG/M metagenome (GOLD analysis project Ga0187814, IMG submission 132450) | Wetland sediment microbial communities from Neuse River Estuary, North Carolina, USA - ASW-S_4 | ecosystem: Environmental > Aquatic > Freshwater > Wetlands > Sediment | place: USA: North Carolina...
CCGACGTCACAGCGCAGCGCGAGGCCGAGGAGATGCGCGGCCGGCTGACCGAGCAGCTTTCGGCCGCGGCGCTCCGCACGGCACGGCTACCGCAGGCCACCGCGATGCTGGCCGAGGCGCTCACGGTAGAGCAGGTAGTCCAGGTGATCACCGAGGTTGGCAGGTCGGCCATCGGGGCCGAGCGATCTGCCGTCGCGATCCTGGACAACCAGCGGCTCAGGCTGCGGACCATAAACGCCGGCGGACTGCCTGACGGCCCTGGAGCGCATGGTGACGATATCCCGCTGTCTGCGCCAAGCGTGATGACGGCGGCGATTCAGGCGAGGCGGCCGCTGCTGATTGAGAGCCCTGAGGCGCTGCGCAGGCACTTCGAGGGCGAGGTGGACGTCAGCCTGTTCCTGGCGCACAGCGAGGAGAAGGCCTGGGTCGGGTTGCCGCTGCTGTCATCCGGCGCATCACTCGGCGCGTTGCGGTTCTCCTTCACCAGGCCGCGACAGATTACCGAGGAGGAGCGCGTCTTCCTCGAAGCGCTGGCCGGGCAGTGCGCGCTCGCACTTGAGCGCGCCACGCTCTACGAGCGCGAGCACACCACAGCCGAGACCTTGCAGCGCAGCTTGCTGCCTGACAGCCTGCCGACCGTTCCCGGTGTCATCCTGGCGGCCAGATGCCTGCCGGTCACCAGGAACATGGAGATCGGGGGCGACTGGTACGACGCATTCCGGCTGCCGGACGGACGACTCGCCGTCGCGGCCGGCGACGTCATGGGCAAGGGGCTGACAGCGGCCGCGGGCATGGGCCGGGTGCGCAACGCACTTCGGGCGCTGGCCCTGACCGACCCCCGGCCGGCCGCGGTGCTGGCCGGGCTCGACCGGCTCTTCCTGGCCACCGAGCTAGACGAGCAGGTGACCACCGTGGCGTACCTGGTCGTCGATCCCGTCACCGGCGACGGCATGGCAGGCAACGCGGGGCACCTGCCGCCCCTGCTGCTCTCGCCTGATGGCCCGCCCAGGCTCGATTCGGCCGTGGCCGGAACCCCGCTGGGCTGGGCCAGCCCGCGCCAGCAGTATGCGTTCCGGCTGCCGCCTGGCAACACTGCGGTGCTCTATTCCGATGGTCTTGTAGAGAACCGGAAACGCGGCCTGGATGCGGGCCTGGATGAGCTGGTGGCGGTGGCGGCCCAGGCTCCGCCGGCAGTAGCCGAGGATCCGGCCCAGCTACTGGGTTATCTCGTGGACCGGATGCTGACCGGATACGAGCAGGATGACGACGTGACAGTGCTGGTTATGCACGTTCCTGCGATGGAAGGGAACGTGTCCGGCCGCCTCTGGCGGGCCGGGTCGGCGAGAAAGGGGAGGGCATGAGGAATGCGGGTACCATTCCCGAGGTTGTGCTCTCAGCTCCGCCGGGGCAGCAAGGGCGCTTGCCCGCAGCGGTACGACCTACCCGAACACTGCGCCTAAGGTGGTGGACGGGAGAGGACCTTGTGCAGAGCGTACGCTCCGGCGGCAGTTTCCTGATTTCTGGCTTGGTCCAGGGAGCGGGATTCGCGCGGTAGATCCGATGCTCACCATGAGGTTGGCCGGAGGGGTGGCAGTGTCGTCTGCTAGTTCGAACAGCCGGGTGCTGGGCGTGGCTAGGCGGGCCGCCATCCAGCGAGGGAAGGGGTGACGCGGTGGCTAGCGCTGCAGGCTCGGCGGCTCGGCGGCAGTCTCGGCCGTCTGCGCAGGGCGCACGCGTACCGCAGCAGTCCCGTGGCGGTACTGCCGACGCCAACGCCCAAACGGACCAGCCAGTAGCCCTGGTGCCTGGTGATGGGCCCGCTGGCGGCAAGGGCGTGCCCGCTGCCAGACGACCGGCAGGCACCCGGAATCGCCGGGCACCGGCCAGGTCAGCGGCAGCTGGCGGGGTCAACGGCGGCAGCAACGCCGGCGAGGCCGGAGCGCAGGCGAAGGCCGGCCGCGCTCGCGGCCGGTCGGCAACGGGCGAGGCCGGTTCGGCGCGCGCCAAGGCGAGGCAGGGAAAGCAGGCATCGAATGAGCTGCCGGGCAGGGGAGACCATCGTGACGACGGGAACATCGACGTGACTGCCGACGCCGACCTGGCTGCGGAGGCCGGGCTGGACCAGGACCCGGAACTGGCCGATGTAGCACTGGAGGCCGATCCAGACCTGGCGGACGTGGCGGACCTGGAGGCCGATCCCGACCTGGCCGACGTCGGTTTCCTCGACGTCGATGCCGAACTGGAAGAACTCGAGATCGACGGGGAAGAGGCGGACGCGGAAGACGCGGACGCCGACGATGAACTCGGCCTGGTCGGCGAGGTCGACACCGCCCCGATCGCCGAGGATGCGGCCGAGGACTCAGAATTGCTTGCCAGCGCCAGCGCCAACGGGTCCGCCGTCGTGACCGGAGTGGCAGCGGCGTCGGCAGCCGCCGAAGACACCGAGGATGAGGCCTTCGTCTACGGGGACGACGACGAGGACCTGCCGGCCGCGCAGGTGGCAGTTGCGGGCGCGACGTCGGATCCGGTCAAGGACTATCTCAAGCAGATCGGCAAAGTGCCCCTGCTCAACGCCGAGCAGGAAGTTGAGCTAGCAAAGCGGATCGAGGCGGGCCTGTTCGCCGAGGAGAAGCTCGCCGATAGCCGCGACGCGCTGCGGACTGACATCAGGCTGGATCTGGAGTGGATCGCCGACGACGGCAGGCGGGCCAAGAATCACCTGCTTGAGGCCAACCTTCGGCTCGTGGTCTCGCTAGCCAAGCGGTACACCGGGCGGGGCATGCTGTTTCTTGACCTGATCCAGGAGGGGAATCTCGGCCTGATCCGCGCGGTGGAGAAGTTCGACTACACCAAGGGCTACAAGTTCTCCACCTACGCGACCTGGTGGATCCGCCAGGCCATCACCCGGGCCATGGCCGACCAGGCCAGGACCATCAGGATCCCGGTGCACATGGTTGAGGTGATCAACAAGCTTGCCAGGGTGCAGCGTCAGATGCTGCAGGACCTAGGCCGCGAGCCGACGCCTGAGGAACTCGCCGCAGAGCTGGACATGACCCCTGAGAAGGTCATCGAGGTGCAGAAGTACGGCCGCGAGCCAATCTCCTTGCACACGCCGCTTGGCGAGGACGGAGACAGCGAGTTCGGCGACTTGATCGAGGACTCCGAGGCCATCCAGCCAGGCGAGGCGGTCAGCTTCACGCTGCTGCAGGAGCAACTGCACTCTGTACTGGACACGCTGTCCGAGCGTGAGGCGGGTGTTGTCTCCATGCGGTTCGGGCTGACCGACGGCCAGCCCAAGACTCTGGATGAGATCGGCAAGGTCTACGGCGTAACCAGGGAGCGGATCCGGCAGATCGAATCCAAGACCATGTCCAAGCTCAGGCACCCGTCCCGGTCGCAGGTACTGCGGGATTATCTCGACTGAACCCGCGGGCCCCGCCCGCAAGTCGTAAGAAGCCCCTGGCCAGCAGTGCTGGCCAGGGGCTGATCAGTCTTAGGCTACTCAGGAATCGGCGTCGGGCTTGCTCGCGAGCCTGCCGGTCTCGTCCTGGATCTCGACGGCGATCTTGGCAAGCGCGTCAGCGTGCTTGCGGTTGTGGTGCGCGCAGAACAGCAACTCGCCCGAGCCGGGCAGCAGTACGCGTACGTAAGCAGGTGCGCCGCACCGGTCACACAAGTCAAGGGCGTTAAGCGGCCTAGTAGGGGCTATAGCTCCGGTCATGTCGCCTCCTCGCCTCGAGGACTGTACCGTCTCGCGATCCTGCACGGTCTCACCGTCGCCGTCTCCCGCTGGCTACGGGACTCGGTGGCGTCGCCTGGTGCTACCCGGTAACAGTCCTTCTAACCTGTGATCTCCTACGCATCACAACATCCGGGCTGGCCCTTTGTCATCCCCTGCTGGCTATGAGTATGCCGAGGGCGAACAATCAGCTTTGCCCGGCCCTCACTAGCCGTGGCGATATATAGCTGTATAAGAAATCTATGGCTGTTAGAGCTATATATCCCTCGGCGTGGTGGCGCGAGGCTCTGTCAGCGGGCGGCTAGTCTGCCCTCAGGCCCTTATCTGGCGTCGCCAGGCAGGGCCGGAGTGAGCCGTTCTGCCCAGGAGAGCCGCTGTGACCGCCGTCAGCACCGAGCCCGCCGCCACCGGACCCGCCAGCGCGGGCTCAGCCAGCGCTGGACGCGCGCGAGCGGCTGGGGCTGTTGACGGGTATACCGCTCGCCATCTGACCGTGCTGGAAGGCCTGGACGCCGTTCGAAAGCGCCCTGGCATGTACATCGGGTCAACCGACGGGCGTGGCCTGGCCCAGTGCCTGGGCGAGATATTCGACAATTCAGTCGATGAGGCGCTAGCCGGGGCATGTACCCGCATCGAGGTGATGCTGCACGCCGACGGATCGGCCGAGGTGCAGGACAACGGGCGGGGGATTCCCGTCGACGTCGAGCCGCGGACCGGCCTGCCGGGGGTTGAGCTGGTGATGACCAGGCTGCACGCCGGTGGCAAATTCGGCGGTGGGTCCTACACCGCGTCCGGCGGCCTGCACGGCGTTGGCGCATCGGTGGTCAACGCGCTGTCGGCCCGCCTGGACGTCTGGGTGGAAAAGGCGGGCCACGAGTGGGCAGTCAGCTTCCGGCGAGGAGTGCCAGGAGAGTTCTCCGGTGCGGGGCCGGATGCCGCCTTCACGCCCGGCTCGGGGCTGCGCAAGGGCCGGAGGGTCGCCAAGACGGCGACCGGCACCAGGATCAGGTTCTGGCCGGACCGGCAGATCTTCATCCCCGGTGCCGACTGGAGCTTTGACTGGCTGGCGCAGCAAGCCAGGCAGACCGCGTATCTGGTACCTGGCCTTAGCATCAGGGTTACCGACGAGCGGCCTGATCGGGGTGTCATTGACGAGGCTGCGGCGGAGTCCGCGGTGCCCCCGCAGGCCGGGCACACTGCCGAGTTCAGGTTCGTCGGCGGGATCAGCGAGTTCTGCGCGCACTTGTCGGCCGGAGAGCCGGTTACTGACGTCCTGAGGATCACCGGCTCGGGGCTGTTCACCGAGACTGTCCCGGTGCTGGACGACAATGGCCACCTGACGCTGACCGAGGTTGAGCGCCAGCTGGACGTGGACGTGGCGCTGCGCTGGGACAGCGGCTACGACACGACCGTGCGCTCCTTCGTGAACGTGATCGCGACGGCCAAGGGCGGCACGCACGTCACCGGCTTCGAGCGGGCCATCGTCAGGACTCTCAACGACCAGCTGAAGGCGGCACGCCTGCTGAAGGCGGGCGAGGAGCCGGTGATCAGGGAGGACGTGCTCGAGGGCCTGACTGCCGTCGTCTCGGTCCGGTTGCCTGAGCCGCAGTTTGAGGGCCAGACCAAGGAAGTACTGGGCACGCCCCCGGCCACGAAGATCGTCAGCCAGGTGGTGTCCGCCGAGCTCAGGAATTTCCTCGAGGGCCGCGTTCGGGGGAGCAAGCAGCAAGCCAAGGCCGTACTCGACAAGGTCATCTCGGCTGCCAAGATGAGGATCGCCGCTCGTGAGCACCGGGAGAATCAGCGGCGCAAGTCGGCCATCGCCAACTCGGCGCTGCCGGCCAAGCTCGTCGACTGCCGGTCGGCGGACGACCGCAGCGAACTGTTCATCGTCGAGGGTGACTCGGCACTAGGGACGGCGAAGAACGCGCGCGACTCTGAGTTCCAGGCGCTGCTGCCGATCCGCGGCAAGATCCTGAATGTGCAGAAGGCCTCGCTTGCCGACATGCTCAAGAACGCCGAGTGCGCAGCGATCATCCAGGTACTCGGCGCCGGCTCGGGCAATGCCTTTGACCTCGATTCGGCGCGCTATCAGCGGGTGATCTTCATGGCGGACGCGGATGTCGACGGCGCGCACATCCGCACTCTGCTGCTGACCCTGTTCCACCGCTACATGCGGCCGATGGTGGAGGCAGGCCGCGTCTTCGCCGCGGTGCCGCCGCTGCACCGGATCGAGCTGACCAACCCGCGCAAGGGCCAGCAGCGCTACATCTACACCTACAGCGACGCTGAGCTGCATCGCACGCTGCTTGAGCTTGACCGCAAGGGGCAGCGATTCAAAGAACCACCGCAGCGCTACAAGGGCCTTGGCGAGATGGACGCCCACCAGCTTGCCGAGACCACCATGGACCCGCGCCGCCGCGTCCTGCGCCGAATCAGGATCGAGGACACCGAGGCCGCTAAGAACATGTTTGACCTGCTGATGGGAAGCGAGGTCGGGCCGCGCCGTGACTTTATCGTCGGCGGTGCCGCCGAACTCGATCCATCCCGTATCGACGCCTGACACCACTGGCGGCTAGCCCGACGCAGTGATGCCGCGCGGCGGGGCAGCCGCGCGGCATCACCTGGTCGACGCCGACCTACGAACCGCTTGCGCTGCTCGAGCTGCTGGAGTTACTCGAGCCACTGCCCACATGCGTGCAGTGGTGCGTGCCCGGCGATCCTGGCATCTGGGCCGAGGCTGAGCTGGACCCAGCCGACGGCGACTTCGACGATGACGGCGAGGACTGGGCCGAAGTCGTCGACGCGCGTGTCGACGTCGTACCCGCCGTCCCCGAGCCGCCAGTAGAGGCAAGCGCCACACCGGTGACGCCCGCTCCTAGCCCTCCGGCGATGACGCCGGTAATGACAAGCCGCCGGATCCGCCCGCCAGTTCTGGAAACCATTCAGGCTCCTCCCTTCTCGACGGCCGCCGCGGATGCGGTCGGCTCGTCGTCTCGGGAACAGCCTGCGCGGCCGGGCTGCCGCGAACCCGAAACCAGGCTCTCACTCTGCTCTGAGCCTCGAACGGCAACGCTGCCAGCGTCAGGACGGCGCGGTGCCGCCGATGGCTGCCAGCGGGTGCGTGACGCGCTCGCCCGAGCCGTCCCGTCGCCCGACAGGTGGCGGTAGCTCGATCGGCGTGCCGGCCTCGGTTGCCCCCCGGGCCGGTCCCGGGCCGGCCCAGGCAAGCACGAGCGCATCCTCGCCCTTGAGGAACCGATGACACCGCACTCCGCCGGTTGCCCGGCCCTTGGGCGGGAACTCGGCGAACGGAGTGACCTTGACCGTGGCCGCGGTCGTGCCGGGTAGCGCCCCGGCAGCCCCGGCGACGGTAACCACCACCGGTCCGCTGGCCGGGCCGCCAGCTGCCGCGTCCTGCACCCCGGCCGCAGGATCCACCGCGCCGAACCAGATCACGCTGGCGCGAGGCGCCAGCCGGACGCCGGCCATTCCCGCCGCCGCCCTGCCCTGCGGCCGGACCGAGGAGGCGGGGAAACGGAGCAGCTGCGCGTCGCTGGTGATGAACGTCAGCTCGGTGTCCTCGTCCGCGAGCTGGACCGCGCCGATGACGCTGTCGCCGTCCCTGAGCGCGATCACCTCGAAGTCCTGCGCATTCTGCGGGTAATCCGGCGTGACCCGCTTGACTACGCCGTGCGCGGTGCCGAGCGCCAGCCCGGCGCCGGCGGCCTCGGCCGCGACGATGGCCACAACGCTCTCGCCCGGCGCGGTCGTGAGGAACTCGCTGACCGGCGCGCCTCCCGACAGCGCGGGTGATTGCGCGCTCGGCGGCAGCGCCGGCAGCTCCAGCACGCCGAGCCGGATCAGCCTGCCGCGCGAAGTCAGTACGCCGACAACGCCGCGGGCGGTCGATGAGACGGCCGAGACAATCACGTCGTGCGCGGCGCGCGGCCCGGACCCGCCCGAGCGGCCGGACGACCGCCGCGGCGGGGCACCACGTTCCTCCTCCTGATCATCGAGTGGCAGGACAGACTGCCCGGTTGCGGACGGCCGGGCTGCGGTGCGGGCCAATAGGCCTGCCGAGGACAGCAGCACCGTGCAGGGCTCGTCGGCCACCTCGAGCGGCGCGGCCGCGGTCCTGGCTGCGCCCGTGCCTTCCAGCAGCACCGTCCGGCGCGGCGTGGCGAACTTCTCGCTCACCGCGCCCAGCTCAGATGAGACGAGCTCGCGCAGCCGCTGCTCAGACTCGAGGATCTGGGTCAGCTCGGCGATCTCGGCCTGCAGCGTCTCCCGTTCGCGCTCAAGCTCGAGCCGGTCGTACCGGGTCAGCCGCCGCAGCGGGGTGTCCAGGATGTACTGCGCCTGGATTTCGGTCAGGTCAAAGACCGCCATCAGCCGTTCCTTGGCAGCGGCTGCGTCGTCGCTCGACCTGATCACCTGGATGACCTCGTCGATGTTGAGCAACGCGATGATCAGGCCGTCGACCAGGTGCAGTCGGCTCGCGCGCTTGGCCCGCCGGTACTCGCAGCGGCGGCGGACGACCTCAATCCGGTGGTCAACGTAGATCTGCAGCAGCTCACGAAGGCCGAGCACCTTAGGCTGGCCGTCCACCAGTGCCACGTTGTTGATGCCGAACGTCTCCTCCAGCGGGGTCAGCCGGTACAGCTCGTCCAGCACCGCCTCCGGCACGAAGCCGGACCGGACCTCGATCACCAGCCGCAGGCCGTTGCGCATGTCGGTGAGGTCCTTGAGGTCGGAGACCCCGTTCAGCTTCTTGCCCTGGACCAGGTCTTTGATCCGGGAGATGACCCGCTCCGGGCCGACGCCGTAGGGCAACTCGGTGACCACGATCCCGCTGCGGCGCGGCGTGATCTTTTCGATTCTGGCGGCGGCCCTGGTGCGGAAGACGCCGCGCCCGGTCTCGTAGGCCTCCCTGATCCCGTCCAGCCCGACGATCTTGCCGCCGGTGGGCAGGTCCGGGCCCGGCACGAACCGCATCAGCGTCTCCAGGTCGGCGTCCGGGTGCGCGATCAGGTGCCGGGCCGCGGCGACTACCTCGCCCAGGTTGTGCGGCGCCATGTTCGTGGCCATCCCGACCGCGATCCCGGCCGCCCCGTTAACGAGGAGGTTCGGGAACGCGGCCGGCAGCACCTCGGGCTGGGTCTCGGTGCCGTCGTAATTCGGCACGAAGTCGACGGTGTCCTCGTCGAGCGAGTTCGTCATCTCCAGGGCGGCCGCGGCTATCCTCGCCTCGGTGTAGCGCATCGCGGCCGGCGGATCCTCGCCGCCGAGCGAGCCGAAGTTGCCATGCCCGTCGATCAGCGGCAGTCGCATCGACCACGGCTGGGCCATCCGCGCGAGCGCGTCGTAGATGGCGCTGTCACCGTGCGGGTGCAGCCGGCCCATGACCTCGCCGACCACCCGGGCGCACTTGACGTGCGGCCGGTCTGGCCGTAGCCCCATCTCGCTCATCTGGTACAGGATCCGGCGCTGCACCGGCTTGAGGCCGTCCCGCGCGTCCGGCAGGGCGCGCTGGTAGATCACCGAGTAGGCGTACTCAAGGTAGCTGGCGCGCATCTCCTCGGTGACGTCGATGTCGACGATGTTCTCCTCGAACTCCGCGTCGTCGATGTCGGTGCCGTTGCCGTTGCCTGGGCCTCGCCCGCCTGGGCCTTGGCCGCCTGGGCCTTGGCCGGCCGAGCCGCGCCCGGCCGAGCCGCGGCTGGCTGAACCGCTGCCGCCTGAGCCGCTGCCGCCTGAGCCGCGCCCGGCAGAGCCGCGCCCGGCCGAGCCGCGCCCGCCGGAGGGAGTTGTCGTGGTGCGTCTTGCCATGACCGCCATTGTGCCGCCCCAACGGCCAGCACGCGCGCGCCGAGCAGGCCGGCGCGCCGCACGGTCACCGTCCGTCGGCCGCCGGCTTGATCATCGCGGAGTTGGTGTCGCCAGGACGACACCAACTCCGCGATGATCAAGCTAGTCACGGCGGGAGGAGATCATCCGGCGGTCCTGGCGCAGCCGAGACGGCCGGCGCTCAGGTTGCCGAGAAGCCGCCGTCTACCCGGATCACCTGGCCGGTCACGTAGTCGCTGGCCGGGCTAGCGAGAAAGACGGCAACCCCGGCGAAGTCCGCTGGCAGCCCATTCCGGCCGATCATCGTGCGAGCGGCCAGCGCCGCGGTGCGAGCCGGGTCGGCGGAGACCTCGGCGGTCAGCGGCGTGATCACGAAACCTGGGCAGATGGCGTTGCAGCAGACGCCGCCGCCAGCCCAGGCCTCCGCCTGCGACCTGGTGAGCGCGGCGAGGCCACCCTTGCTCGCGCCATAACCGCCACTGTTGCCGAAGGCGCGATCGGCCTGCTGCGATGTGACGTTGATGATGCGGCCCCAGCCGCGGGCTGCCATTTCCGGGCCGAAGCGCTGACCGAGCAGGAACGGCGCAGTCAGGTTGACCGCCATCAGGTCGTCCCATTGCCCAAGCGTTAGCCCGGCCATTGGCGGCCGCAGGTTCAGCCCCGCGCTATTCACCAGGATGTCGGGCGGGCCGAAGGACCGGCTGGCTTCGGTGGCCGCGCGGGCGACCTGCGCGCGGTCCGCGAGGTCCGCGCTGACCCATGCGGCCCGGCAGCCCGCCGCCTTGAGTTCGCCCGTGGCGTCGCGCAGCCTGGCCTCGTCCCGGCCGGTGATCACCACCGCCGCCCCGGCCTGGCCAAGCGCGAGGGAAATGGCGCGGCCAATCCCGGAACTCCCGCCGGTCACGACTGCGACGCGTTCGCGGAGCGAGAAGAGCTGATCTAGGTAGGACTTCATGTTTGGAGAATTCACATCCAAGGCGGGAACGATGTCGTTCCGGCAGGCACCATGTCCGCAGGGCTGGTCGGCATTAACGGCACCAGGCTATTGGCGGATGATCGCGGCGACCGAGTGCCCCGCCGCTGCTGTTGATCCACCTCGGCTGCCGCCTGGGCACAAGCCGGCATGCAAGCCGAGTGACAGATAAGTGCCATCGGAAAGTTTGAGGCGGTAGGGCGGGGAATAGAGCTATGTGACGTCATGCTACGAGGGGAAGCGATGACGATGCCGGATATCGACTACGAAGCGGTATTTAGGGCACTTCCGGGGCCAACTTTGCTGCTGACTCCCGATCTCGTGATCCTCGACGCAAACCAGGATTTCCTGACGACGCTGGGCCGGGAACCGCATGAGGTGATTGGGCTCAACGTCTTTGACGCATTCCCGACGAGCCCGGCCGATCCGGACAGGCTCGGAGAACGCAGGCTGCGCGCGTCACTGGAGTCGGTGGTGGCCACGGGCGAGCGCGACACGATGGAACTGATGCGATACGACATCGAGGCACCGGGCAGGCCAGGCTTGTTCGAGGA
>Ga0187814_10000854_pt1 | contig 11097 bp, 8 predicted proteins | sample NC_S_4_FD_132450 | JGI IMG/M metagenome (GOLD analysis project Ga0187814, IMG submission 132450) | Wetland sediment microbial communities from Neuse River Estuary, North Carolina, USA - ASW-S_4 | ecosystem: Environmental > Aquatic > Freshwater > Wetlands > Sediment | place: USA: North Carolina...
AGAGGGTCCATCGCGTGCTCGGCATCGACGAACGCGCACACCCCGCCAAGCTTCTGAGCCTCGGCGATGATGTGGTAGACGAGCGTCGTCTTACCGGAGGATTCCGGACCGAAGATCTCGACCACCCGGCCGCGCGGGACGCCGCCGATCCCGAGCGCGAGGTCGAGCGGCAGCGCGCCGGTGGGAACCGCGTCGACCGCCACGCGCGCCCCCGGGTCGCCCATGCGCATCACGGCGCCCTTGCCGAACTGCTTCTCGATCTGGGAAAGGGCGCCCTGGAGGGCGGCCTGGCGCTTGGCTTCGAGCTTCGCGTCGGCGACCGCGCCCGCTTTCTCTTGCTCGCTCATGTTCGGTTCGGCTCCTTAATCCATACGTTCATGAACCCGCCACGGTAGGTGGGGTATCGGACGGAACCCGAGGGGTGGGGTGCCGGACGGACCAGGACGCTAGACGGGAGTCCTGCAACGAAACAAGACACAGCCGTCACAAGAGTGCGGCGAGGATGTGCCAAGAGTGCACGAGCGCGCGGACGGACGCGTACTGCTGTCGTTTATCGCCGAGGGGTGGGGGTAAACGAAGCAGTTCGCAGCCGGAGATGTTTCGCCTCGGTGAACCCCAGCGATAACCCGGCACCCCAGAGCCCGGAGGCGGATAGGGAGACAATTCGCAAGGGCGAGGAGACGCTCGAGCGGGTCAAGCCCTACTACGCGGCGAGCTCTACCGTGCCGAGCGGCTCATAGCGGGCACCGGCACGAAAGAGCCGGGAGCGGTACAGGGTGATCCGTGGCGCGCTGAATGTGAGCAGTGGAACCGCGGGGATCTCGCAGGATACCTTCGCGCCGCGGCCGACACGGGCGACCGTGATGTGCGCCAGGTACGGGCGCTTCTCGGGCTGGTACCAGCCCCCGGCCTCGAGCACACCTGCCAGTGTTGCCTGGACGCGGGCGAGCGCCCCGGCACCGTCCTGGATCTCCACCGCGAGCACCCGCGGACGCCGCGGCGGAAGCCAGGTAGCGTGGCCGAGCGCCAGCTCGGGGACGGGCTGGGCCACGAGCACTCCGCAGGCGTCGCGAATCGCGTCGATCTGGTCGGCCGAACGCCACCCGAGGAAGCACAGGGTGGCGTGCATCGCCTCGGCTGGAATCGGACGGACTCCATCGGCACCTTGTAGCGCATGATCTCTCCAGTCGCGCAATTTCTCACGCACCGTGTCGGGCAGCTCGAGCGCCACGAATAGCCGGATTCGCTCCTCGCTCACGACCGCTCAGCACCCGTGGCACCGGGGAGCATGTCCTCGGCCTGCTCTCCGACCAGCAAGCGGCGCAGCAGGTGCATGGCGACGGTCGTGGAGCGGTCCCTCACATCGGCCCGGCCGCCTGGCAGGCGCGTGCTGCGCGTGATCCGTGCGCCTCCTGACGCAGCCACGACCGAGAAGCACACCAGGCCCACCGGCTTCTCCGCGGTGCCACCCTCCGGCCCGGCGATCCCGGTGATGCCGATCCCGAAATCGGCATCAAACCGCGCCGCGGCTCCCTCGGCCAAGGCTTCGGCCACCTCCTCGGAAACCGCGCCGACGCGATCGATCAGCGCTGGGTCGACCCCCACGAGACCCGACTTCGCCTCATTGGAGTAGGCAACCACCCCACCCGCGAAGTACGCCGAGGAACCGGGACGCTCGGTGAGTCGCGCCGACATCAGACCGCCCGTGCACGACTCGGCGACCGCCACGAAGCGTCCGACCAGCAAGCCGGCAACCTGCTCGTCGACCGTCGAGCCGTCCTCGGAGAAGAGCGCATCGGGATGGCGGTCGCGAATGAAGCCAACCAGCGCCTCGTAGGCCGCCTGCGCCTCGGGCTCATACCGGGTCGAGATCTCGATCTCCCCTCTCCGAAGACAGGTCGTGATCTCGAGCGGTTCAAGCGCCAGTCCGGCCGCATCGGCTGCTCGCAGCGTATTTGCGATCTCCGACTCGGGTAACCCAAACAACCGGAGCATCCCGCGCCGGTAGTTGGGGGCGCCGGCGATCGCCGCGCGGAAAGCGTCTGTGCGCTTTGCCATCTCCCACATCGGGCGCAGCTCGCGGGGCGGTCCAGGAAGCACGACGACCGTCGGATGCGTCCCGGATCGAGGCGGAACCACCAGCCCGGGCGCCGTCCCGACCGGGTCCAGCACGGTCGCGCCGCGCGGGATCATGGCCTGCTTGCGGTTGGAGGTGCGGATTGCCTCCTGGTCCAGGTTCGGCCAGCGGCGCATCAGTCCGCTCAGAATCCGCTCGATCCGCGACTCGAGGTTGGGATCGAGGACCATCTCGCGGCCGGTGAAGCGGCCCACGACTTCGACCGTGAGATCGTCCGCCGTCGGACCCAGACCCCCACTCGTGACGATCAACGCCAGCCCCTCATCGGCCATGAAACGAAGCGCGGTCATCAGGTCGTCCGGACGGTCCCCGACGATCTGGATCAGCTCGGCGTCGACCCCGATCTCGAGCAGTCGCTCCGACAGCCACGGTCCGTTGCGGTCGGAGATGATCCCGGTCAACACCTCGGTTCCCGTGATCAGGATGCCGGCGCGGGGACGCCCGGCACCGGAATCGCGTTCCCCGGCCGCGGTCATGGGCAGGTCGGCGTCTGCGACAGCGGTATGTGGGACACCTGGGTCGGGGTGAGCAGCAGTCGAATCGCTGTCGGTGACGGCGTCACCGACACAACCTTGCCGTTGACCTTCATCTGCACCGAGGCATTGCCGAGCGTCAGCAGCAGCTCCGGCGCGGTTTCGGATGGGATCGTCTCCCCGCTCGTGAACGTCTGCTCGTTGATCAGCTTGGCGCCGGCACCATTGACCAGGCAAACGTAAACGGTGCCCGTCGGCACCAGCTGGAGGCTCACGGTCGTCGGCGCCGGCGCAGTCGTCGTCGTCTGCGGCAGGCGACCACGATGGCGGTGGCGGCGGGCGGATGGCTTCTGCGCACTGGTGCTCGTTGGACTCGACTGCGTCGAGCGGCCGACCACGTACAGGATGACCAGGATCAGGATCACGACGACCGCGATCGGAACCCACGAGGGCATCCGCGGACCGCGAGGCCGGCGGTCACGATCACGGGCCGCGGTCGTGCCGCGCGGGCGCACGTCGTGGTCTGAGGGATGTTCGTAGCGACGCTTGAACTCGTCGATCAGCACCCGGGAGTCGAGGCCGAGGTAGTCCCCGTAGGTTCGCAGGAAGCTCTTTGCGTATACGGGGCCGGGCAGCAGGTCCCATTCCTCGTTCTCGATCGCCCGGAGGTACTTGGCCCGAATCTTCGTCTGGGCTTCGACCTCGCTGATGTCGATGCGCTCGCGCATCCGCGCCTCGCGCAGGGTGGAGCCGATGTCCGCCATGGCCGCGAAGGCTAGCGACGCCCTGTCCAAAGAAATGCCGCTGCGGCCCCGTTCGCCGCGGCCCGCCGCGGCTACTCGTCGGTGCTGTGGTCGCCGTCCGGGACGCGCACGGCCGGTGGCGGGGCCGGTGCGTCGGACTCCGCGAGGTGCGAAAGGATCCGCGGCACGTCCGCCTCGGTGATCAGAACCTGTCGGGGCTTTGAGCCCTCGTATCCGGAGATGATCCCGCGCCGCTCGAGCATGTCGATCAGGCGGCCCGCGCGCGTGTAGCCGAGCCGCAACCGGCGCTGAAGCATCGACGTGGAGGCGGTGCCCATCTGCGCCACCAGCAGGATCGCGTCCTCGAGCAGCGGGTCCTCGTCGGGATGGAATTCCTCCTCTGGCTCGCCGCCCTGCTCGCTTTCGACCTCCTCGAGCAGCTCTTCGTGGAACTCGGGCTCGCCCTGCTTGCGCCACGAGTCGGTCAGCTCCGCGATCTGCCGCTCGTCGATGTAGGCACCCTGGATCCGCTGTAGCTTGCTCGAGCCGACCGGCGAGAACAGCATGTCCCCCTGTCCGAGCAGCGACTCGGCCCCGTTCTGGTCGAGGATCACGCGCGAGTCCGTCTGGCTCGAGACGGCAAACGCGATCCGCGAGGGGACATTCGCCTTGATCATGCCCGTGATCACGTCGACCCGCGGCGACTGCGTGGCAAGCACGAGGTGGATGCCGACGGCCCTGGCCTTCTGGGCCAGGCGAATGATCGAGTCCTCGACGTCGGCCGGGGCGACCATCATCAGATCCGCAAGCTCGTCGATCACACACAGGATGTACGGCAGCGGCGGCTCCCCCCGTCGTTCACGGACCCGGTTCAGCTCGGGCAACGAGCGCGTCCGCGCCAGCGACATGATCCCGTAGCGCTGCTCCATCTCCTTGACGAGGTTCTGCAGCGCGTTGGCGGCCATCCGCGGGCTGGTGATGACGGGGGTCAGCAGGTGCGGGATCGACTCGTAGTGATTGAGCTCGACCTGCTTGGGGTCGACGAGCACGAATCGAACCTCGTGCGGCGTCGCGCGCAGGAGGATGCTCGACAGCATCGCGTTGACGCAGGCCGATTTGCCCGCCCCGGTCGTGCCGGCCACGAGCAGGTGGGGCATCTTCGCCAGATCGGCGCCGATCGCGCGCCCGGCGATGTCCTTGCCCAACCAGACTGTCAGCGGAGACCAATCGGGCGGGGGGCCCTGGAACACGTCGCCGAGATGCACGATCCGCCGGCGCGCGTTGGGAACCTCGACGCCGACGGCCTGCTTGCCCGGGATCGGGGCGAGGATCCTGATGTCCGTCGCGGCCAGGGCGTACGCGAGGTCGTCCTTGAGCTGAGCGACCTTGGCGACCTTGGTCCCCGGGGCGAGCCTCAGCTCATAGCGGGTGATGTGGGGTCCGGTCACGCGGCCGATGACCTTCGCGTCGATCCCGAAGTGGCCAAGCGTCTCCAGCAGCGTCCTGGCCACCTGCTCCTGTCCATCGGTGTCTGGCCTTGCGGCCTCGCCGGTCGATCGCACCAGGAAGCGCGGCGAGGGCACTCTCCATTCGAAATCGGGGTCGTCGGTGATGCTCGCGCGGTAGCGACCCTGGGGAGTCAGCGCCCCCTCTTCGACGGCAAGGTCCCGACCGGCGGGTTCTGGCCCCGGTTGCCTCGATGGGTCCTCAGACTCGTCCTGGGCTTCGGGTTCGTTCGCGATCGGCGGCGCCTCCACGTGCGTGGAGCGGACAACCAGCTCGGAGGTGTCCGGCTCGGGCGGGAGCAGCGGCCCGGCCTCCCGCACGCTGTCGGCGGCCGCCACGCGTCCCGCCTCGGTCGCGGGCCGGCGAGCGACGGTCGCGGCGAGCTCCTCGGTGGAGCGTCGGATCGCGCGGCCGGTGCCCGCGACGCCGGCTCCGGTGGCGCGAATCGCCCCGGCCACGCCGGCGCCGGTCACGAGGATCACCCCAGCGACGAACATGAACACTGCCAGGATGTCCGCCCCGACCGTCGAGAGCAGGTGCGAGGCCGCCCAGAATTCACCCTGCCCGACGACGCCTCCCCGCGCCTCGAAGACTGCGGCGTGCCAGTAGTCGCGGCCGTGAGCGGCTCCGGGACCCAGCCCCAGCGTGCCCGCGGCCAGGCCAAGCGTGAGCGAAGCGGTGAGGCATAGGACTCCGGTCCGCATCGGTCGTGCCGGCGGGCGGAGCTCCCGCAACAGCAGCACCGCTCCGGACGCCACCAGCACGGCCGGCACGGCGTAGCCGATCGCCCCGAAGATGAACCGGAACAGCTTGACCGCCCCGTTTCCGAGCGCTCCACCGGACCACCCCAGATAGGCGACGCCGGCGAGGAAGACCCCGATCGCGATCAGTCCCAACGCGATCACGTCGACGTGATGGGGCTCGAGTTGCACGCGCGGTAGCCGCAACGAAGGCCACGATCCGAGCAGGGAGCGCTTGGCTCGCCGAGGTGGCGGGTTCTTTCGCTTGCGAGCGGGCATATCCGGGTTGATGCCTTCGACGGGCGCAGACGGGCTCCTCCCGGCCCCTACCGGACGGGCTCCTCCCGGCCCCTACCGGACGGGCTCCTCCCGGCCCCTACCGGACGGGTTTCTCCCGGCCCCTACTATCTGGCTCATGGCTGAGTACGAGCGCTCTCCACGCGTGCTGGTGGTCGAGGACGACGAGGCGATCGCCCAGGTGCTCCAGCGCTCGCTGCGGCTCGAGGGGTACGACGTCAAGATCGCCGCCGACGGGATCAGCGCGCTGGAGGAGGCCCACGCGTTCCTGCCCGACCTGGTGGTTCTCGACCTCGGGCTTCCGAGGCTGGACGGGCTCGAGGTCGCCCGGCGCCTGCGCGAGACCGACGACGTTCCGATCCTGGTCCTGACCGCGCGCGATGCGGTCGAGGCGCGGGTCGAGGGACTTGACTCCGGAGCCGACGACTACCTCGTCAAGCCATTCGAGCGCCAGGAGCTGCTGGCGCGGTTGCGGGCACTGCTCCGGCGGCGGCCGCCCCGAGGTCAGGCGGCCCTGGCCGTCGGAGATCTCCGGCTGAATCCGGACACGCATGAGGTGACGCGCGCGGGACGAAGGATCGATTTAACTCAACGAGAGTTCGAGTTGCTGGAATACCTCATGCGCAACGAGCGGATCGTGATCTCCCGCCAGCGGCTGCTGGACGAGGTGTGGGGCTACGATCCGTTCTCGATGACGAACACGATCGAGGTGTTCGTGTCCAACCTGCGAAGAAAGCTTGAAGCCGGTGGCGAGCCTCGGCTCCTACATACGATCCGCGGCGCAGGCTACGTTCTCCGCGTATAGGTCGGTGCCGCTCCGCTGGCGGCTCGCCGGCGGCTCGGCAGCGCTGACGTTCGTGATCCTGGCGGCCTTCGCCGCGGTGGTTGGGGTGTTCACGACCAACCAGGTCCGCGGGCAGTTTCGCAACAACGCGCGCTTCGCGGCCGCTCAGCTCGAGGGCCAGCTGCACCTGACGCGGACCGTTCCGGACGAGGTGCTCCCGTGCAGCACGATCAGCCTGAGCGAGTATGTGACCGCGGAGCGCGCGCAGATCCGGATCTTCAACCAGTCCGGAGACCTGCTCTGCACGCAAGACCAAGTGCGGATCAAGGGCGCCAAGCCACCGTCGGCCACGCCGACGTTCCCGCCGCCCACGCGCGCGGGGATATTCCAGGAGCACGGATACATGGCGATCGTGCACGAGCACGAGGTCAAGCCGACCGGCGAGGTGTGGGTGCTCTACGCGCAGCCACTGTCCGATCTCGATCACACGCTCGCCCGCGTTCAGGTCTTCCTCCTGCTGGGAGTGCTCGGCGGGACCGTGCTGGCGCTGCTCGCCGGACTGGCCACGGCGCAGCGCGCGATCCGCCCGATCGTGGAGCTCACGGAGGCGGCGCGGGAGATCGAGCGCACACGCGATCCAAGCCGGCATGTGCCGCTGCCCCAGGCCGAGGATGAGGTGGCGGAGCTCGCCCGCACGCTGGAGGGGATGCTCCAGAGTCTCGACGCCGCCCGCAGCGGAACCGAGTCCGTGCTCGACCGTCAGCGAGAGTTCGTGGCGGACGCTTCGCATGAGCTTCGAACCCCGCTCACCAGCGTCCTGACGAGCCTTGAGCTGCTGGCAGAGGAACTCGACGGCGAGCAGGCCGACATCGCGCAGGCGGCGCTCCGCTCGGCCAGGCGGATGCGGCGGCTGGTCGGCGACCTGCTGCTGCTCGCGCGGGCTGACGCCAAGCGCGTCCAACCCCATCAGGCGACGGAGCTCGACGAGGTGCTGATGGAAGCCGCCTCGGAGATTGGACCGGTCGCCGATGACCATGAGCTGCTGGTCGACGCCCGGCCGGTGGTCGTGTCCGGCGCGCGCGACGACCTGCACCGGCTGGTGCTCAACCTGATCGAGAACGCGGTCAAGCACACCCCCCCGGGGACCCGCATCCGTGCCTCCACCAGCATCTCCGCGGGATCCGCGATCCTGATCGTCGAGGATGACGGCCCCGGCGTCCCGCCCGAGCTCGAACCGCGCGTGTTCGAGCGCTTCGTCCGCGGCGGGCGCGATGGCGCTCGTGGTTCGGGCCTCGGGCTATCGATCGTGCAAGCGGTCGCAGAGTCACACGGAGGGTCGGTGACGCTCGAGCGGCACGACGGGGTCGGCGGGGCCCGGTTCCTGGTGCGCTTGCCTGCGGTCCCCTCAGCCGAAAACGGCGACGGCGATAACGGTCACACCTCGACCACGACCGGCAGCACCATCGGGCGCCGCCGGAGCCGGTCGTAGACGAACGCGGCGAGGTCGTCGTGAAGCTCCTGCTGGAGCAGGTCGACCTCGCGGATCCCGTCTGAGACCGCGCGGCTCAGCGAGCCCTCGACCGCGTCCCGGATGTCCTGCAGGAGCCCGTCGGCCTGCTCGATGAAGGGAACTCCACGGAAGATCACCTCGGGAGCGACGACCGACTCGCCGGTCTGCTCAGAGACAGTCGCCACGACGATGAAGATCCCGTCGTCTGAGAGCATCCGCCGGTCTCGCAGCGCGACGTCCGCGGGATCGCCGATGTCGACCCCGTCGACGAAGATCATCCCGGACTGCTCCGGCTCGCCAAATCGGGCCCCGCGGGCGTCGACCTCGAGCGGTAGCCCGTTCTCGCCCTGGAACACGCGGTCGGGCTCGATGCCCACCGCCTCGGCCAGTCCGGCGTGGAGGTGAAGCCGCTTGTGGTCGCCGTGGACCGGCATCACGTACCGGGGCTTGACGAGGTTGAGCATCAGCTTCAGCTCCTCGGCGTATCCGTGCCCAGAGGCGTGAATCGGCGCCTCCCTGGGCGTGATCACGTCACAGCCGATGTGGTACAGACGGTCGATCGTCTCCCCCACGGCCCGCTCGTTACCGGGGATCGGGGTCGCCGAGAAGACGACCGTGTCGCCCCGATGTAGCTTGATCATGCGATGGTCGTTGTGAGCCATGCGACGGAGTGCCGAGAGTGGCTCCCCCTGGGACCCGGTCGAGACCACAACGACCTTCTCGTCGGGCCAATCCTCGACTTCCTGTGGCTGGATCAGCGTGCCGTCGGGGAAGTCGATGTGGCCGAGAGAGCGTCCGATGTTGATGTTCTTACGCATCGAGCGGCCCACGAGGGCCACCTTGCGCCCCAGCGCGCTGGCGGCGTCGATCACTTGCTGCACCCGGTGGATGTTGGATGCGAAGCTGGTCACGACGATCCGCCCTTCGACCCGCGCGAAGACCTCCTCCAGGTGCCGGCCGACGCCGCTCTCTGACGGCGAGAACCCCGGGCGGTCGGCGTTGGTCGAATCACCGCACAGCACGAGGACCCCCTCCCGGCCCAGCTCGGCCAGGCGCGCCACATCCGCGGGCGGCCCGTCGACCGGCGTCTGGTCGAACTTGTAGTCCCCCGTCACCAGGACGGTGCCCAGATCGGTCCCGAGGACGACCGCGCACGAATCGGGAATCGAATGGGTGAGGTGCACGAACTCCAGCGTGAACGGTCCCAGGCGCAGCTCTTCGCCGGGAGACAGATCATCGAGTTCGGCGTCACGCAGCCGATGCTCGTCGAGCTTGGAGCGGGCCATCGCGATCGTGAGACGGCCTCCGTAGACGGGCGGCTCCTGACCCAGTTCGCGCAGCACCCACGGCAACGCCCCGACGTGATCCTCGTGGCCGTGGGTGATTACGATCGCCTCGATGTCCTCCGCCCGGTCGCGCAGGTAGGAGAAATCCGGCAGCACGAGATCGATCCCGAGCATGTCGGTGGTCGGGAACCTCAGGCCGGTGTCGACCACCACGATCCGGCCCTCGTACTCGACAACCGTCATGTTCTTGCCGATCTCGCCCAAGCCGCCGAGCGGCAGGACGCGCAACGTGCTGCTCACGCCCGGGCGGTCTGGAGCAGTCCGTGGCGCTCGAGCATTGCGCGCACGACGGCGGTCTCGCCCTCATCCAGCTCCACGTAGGGAAGCCGAGGCGAGCCGACGTCGAAGCCGAGCAGGTTGAGCGCGGCCTTGACCGAACATGCCAAGGGGGCGATCGCCAGGTCCCGGTAGGCGTCCCGGAGGGTTCGATCGATCTCGGGGCGACAATCGGGTTCGTCGACCATCCTGCGCATCTCCTCGCTGAACAGGTGGCTGGCGACGAGGATGCCACCTGGCTCGCCGAGGTCGAGCACGTCAGCGAGCATGTCGTCGTTCCCGGCGTAGATCTGGAGCCCCTCGATCTTCTGAAGGTTCACGGGGTTGGCCTGCTTGACCCCGACGATGTGCTCGAGCTGTGCGAGTTCCGCCAGCAGGTCGTTGGGCATATCGAAGCCCGTGCGCTGAGGGATGTTGTAGAGGAGGATGGGGCGATCCGTGGCCCGGTCGATCTCCTCGTAGTGGCGCACGATCCCGCGGCGGCTCGGCTTGTTGTAATAGGGGTTGACCGACAGCAGCGCGTCCGCCCCAAGCTCGGTGGCCCTTTCGGTCAGGTGCACGGCATGGCGCGTGTCGTTCGAGCCGACGCCGGCGACGATCGTGCATCGGCTTCCCATCTCCTGCACCGCGAGGGCGATCATGCCAAGGTGCTCCTCGTCGCTCAGCGTCGATGCTTCCCCGGTAGTTCCGCAGATCACCAAGCCGTCACAGCCGTGATCTATGAGGTGATGCATCAGCCGCACAGCCGCCTGCTCGTCTACTGCGCCGCGGGCGCCGAACGGGGTGACCATCGCGGTCAGGATTGCGCCGAGCTCCGCAGGCATGCGGGCTGATTATCGCAGGCGGCTCAGTATCCGCTACCGCCGCTGCTGTAACCGCCGCCCCCGGTGGTCGTGGAACTGCCGCCGCCGGCGACCGCACTCGAGCCGCTCTTGACCACCTTTCCCGACGCGCCGATCACGTACCACAGTCCGCCGCTCGAGTTGACCCCCTGGCCGTGGTCGGTACCCGCGGTCGGGTCGGCCACGTACAGGTACAGCGGCCAACCGCCGTAGGTGACGACGTTCCCGCCGGAGGGGTCGGGATCACTGGAGACCAGAGACGCCTGTACGCCACCGGAGACGGCCGGCTTCTGCCCGCTCGAGATCGCGAGCGGTGGCCAGACCGATGCGCAGCCGCCCACGCAGGTGACCTTCTTCGCGTGGTCGGGAACGAACACGTACAGCGTGCGCCCCTGGCCGTTGACCAATACGGCGCCGACGCCTGGAAGTGTCCGAGTTGTGAG
>Ga0187814_10000855_pt1 | contig 11086 bp, 8 predicted proteins | sample NC_S_4_FD_132450 | JGI IMG/M metagenome (GOLD analysis project Ga0187814, IMG submission 132450) | Wetland sediment microbial communities from Neuse River Estuary, North Carolina, USA - ASW-S_4 | ecosystem: Environmental > Aquatic > Freshwater > Wetlands > Sediment | place: USA: North Carolina...
CCCTCTCGCCGGCGACCTTCGTGCTGCGCTTCGATCGCGGCGGGATCAGTTTTAGGCCCGGTCAGTACCTGCGTCTCGGGCTTCCGGAGCGCATCGATCGGCGTGAGTATTCAATCTACTCCGCAGTCGGCGACGCCTATCTCGAAGTGCTCGTGCGCGAAGTCGAGGGAGGGCTCGTCTCTGGGCAACTGCGACGGCTGCGGCCCGGGGACGAGCTGGCGGTCGAGGGGCCATTTGGGACCTTTACCAGGCCCAACGATGCCAGCGTTCAGGGGCGCTATCTCCTGGTGGCTACCGGGACGGGGATCAGCCCCTTCCACAGCTTCGCGTTGAGCGACTCCACGCTCGACTACCTGCTCCTCCACGGCGTGCGGGCTTCGAGCGAGTTCTACGAGCACTCTTCATTCGATTCTCGGCGGCTTGTTCGCTGCGTCACCCGCGAGCGCGGCGGCGACTTCGCCGGCAGGGTGACCGATTACCTGCGGTCGCATCCGCAGGGCAGCGACGCGCTCTGCTATCTCTGCGGCAACTGCGACATGATCTACGAGGCCTTCGCCATCCTCCGCGACCAGGGCTTCGCCCCCGAACGGATATACACCGAGGTGTATTTTTGACACTCGGCTGCGGCGCGCAACGTCTCGCGGCCGCCCCGTCCCCGCGCTCTAGCGGCTCTCGAGGAGGAGGGAGGCGGGGTCCTCGAGGTAGCCGCCGAGCTCGACGAGGAAGCGGGTGGCCTCGCCCCCGTCGCAGACGCGGTGATCGAAGCTGAGCGAAAGGGGGAGTATCTTCCTGACCGCCAGGGCCCCGCTTACGACCCAGGGTCTATCGGCTATCGCTCCGCAGCCCAGGATGGCGACGTCGGGATAGTTCGGGACGGGCGTGGCGAAGAGGCCGCCAAAGGGGCCGTAATTGCTGATCGTGAAGCTGCTGCCCTTGAGCTCCGTGGGCGCGAGCTCCCGCCTGCGCGCCCGCTCGGCGAGGTCGCCCAACTCCGCCGCCACCTCAATGATCGTCTTGTCGTGCACTCCCCGCAGCACTGGCACGAGCAAGCCCTCGGGCCCGTCCACCGCGACGCCGATGTTCACGTACTTCTTGAGCACGAGGCTCGATCCCTCCTCGTCGACCTCGGCGTTCAGGGATGGGTGTCGCTTCAGGGCCAGGGAGAGAGCCTTGAGGATGAAGGGAATGAACGTTAGGCGGATTCCGCGCTCGGAGAGCTCCCTCCCCTTGCGGGCCCGAAGTGCCCAAAGCTCCGTCGCGTCCACCTCGGACATCGCGCTCACGTACACCGCGGCGTCCTGCGCCGCTCGGAGCCTCCTCGCGATGGCTCTCCTCGTGGCGCTCAGGGGAAGCCGCTCGACCTCGCCAAAGCCGTCTTGTCCCCCGCCGTTCCGAGCGGAGGCTGCGAGCACATCCTCGCGCGTGACGCTGCCGCGGTAGCCCGTGCCGTGGAGCTCCTCGATGCGGAGACCGCGCTCGCGCGCGAGCGCGCGCACACCCGGCGTCGCGAGCGGTTCCTCGTCGTCGGCCTCGGGAAGCTGCCCCACGACGGAGGCGGAGCCCTTTGCCGCCGGGCCGCCGACCAGTGCAGGTGACCTGGGCGCGGCAGGTGGCGGCTGGACGGCCGCGGCCGGGGAAGGCGCCGCGGATGTAGCGGCTGCCTCTGGGCCGGCGGCGGCCGCCGACGCGGCTGTCTTTGGGGCTGCTGCTGTCGGCGCCGCGGCGACCTCCGCCGCCGCCGCGGGCGTCGCGCTTACGGAACCTGCAGCACCTGCGGCTCTGTCTGCCGATCCGGAACGCTTCGTCGCGGGCGGAGGCCCGGCCTCTTCCGCGATGCTCATGAGGGCCTCGCCGACTCTGAGCGTCTCGCCTTCCTGGCGCAGGAGCGCGAGGACCGTCCCGCCGCGCGGCGTCGGCACCTCGATGACCGCCTTGTCGGTCTCGAGCTCGACGACGTTCTGATGCTCCTCGATGCGGTCGCCCTCTTTCACGAGCCAGCGCCGAACCTCCGCCTCGGCGATGCCCTCGCCGAGATCGGGAAGCCTGAAGTCGAAGGCCATGCTCAGTACCTCATGCTTTCATCGACCGCCCGTCTGATTCGGTCGGCGTCGGGAAGGAAGTCGTCCACGAGCTTGGCGAAGGGGACGGGGACGTCGTAGCCCGAGACGCGCAGGATGGGCGCGCGCAGGTGGAGCATGGCCTCCTCCGCCACGGTGGCCGCGAGCTCCGCCCCGAAGCCGCCCGTCTTCGGCGCCTCCTCCACGATGACCACCCTTCCGGTTTTTCGAGCGGAGGCGAGGAGCGTCTCCTCGTCGAAGGGTGACAAGGTTTGCAGATCTATGATGTCCGCGTCGTAGTCCGAGAGCGCGGCCAGCGCGCGCTCGAGCATGCTGCCCCAGGCGACCACGGTCACGCTTTCTCCCTGCCTCGCGAGCCGCGCTTGCCCGAGCGGAATGCTGTACTCGCCCTCGGGCACTTCTTCTTTGATGAGCCGGTAAAGCCTCGTCGGCTCCAGGAAAATGACTGGGTCAGGATCGCGCATCGCGCTCACGAGAAGCCCCTTCGCATTCCTGGGGCCGGACGGGACGACGACCTTGAGCCCGGGCGTGTGGCAGAAGTAGGCCTCTGCGCTCTCCTCGTGCAACTCTGGGGCCTTGATACCGGCGCCGTAGGGCGTCCTGATCACGAGGGGGCAGGAGAATCTGCCGCGGGAGCGATTCCGCAGGCGGGCCGCGTGCGAGACAATCTGATCGAAGGCCGAGTACATGAAGCCCATGAACTGGATCTCGGCTACCGGCCGCAGGCCGTAGAGCGCCATGCCGATGGCCGTGCCGACGATGCCCGATTCTGCGAGAGGCATGTCGACCACTCGCTCGGGGCCGTAGGCCTCGAGGAGACCGTCCGTTACGCGGAACACGCCTCCGTCGAGGCCGATGTCCTCTCCAAGGAGGACCACGCTTTCGTCGCGCGCCATCTCTTCTTTGAGGGCGAGGTTGATCGCCTGAACGATGTTACAGACCGGCATTGGTGTGTGACCTCAATTGTCGCTCCTGCCGCGGCGTCGGCTGCGCGTAGGTGCTCGCGAACAGCTCCTGCGGCCCCGGCGAGTCGGCGGCCTCGGCCCTGCGAACCGCCTCGTCTATGCGCGCGTCGCAGCGGAGGGCGATCTCTTCGCGGAGCTCCTTTGTCAGGAGTTTCCTTTCCGTCAAGAAGAGTCCGAGGCGGTCGATGGGATCGCGCGCCTTCCAGGCCTCCAGTTGGGCCGCGTCGCGATAACGGCCCGCATCGTCCGAGGTCGTGTGGTGGCCCATGCGGTAGGAATGACACTCGATGAGAGTCGGCCCGCCGCCAGAGCGCGCTCGCTCGAGGGCCTCGAGGGTCGCTGCGTAGACCGCAAATATGTCATTGCCGTCGACTTGTATCCCCGGAAAGCCGTAGGCCAGAGCCTTCTGTGCGATCGTCGCCGCGGCGCTCTGCCGGTCCCGCGACATCGAGATGGCCCACTGATTGTTCTGACAGATGAATACCACGGGGAGCTTGAATGCTCCCGCGATGTTGAGACCCTCGTGGAAGTCGCCCTTGGACGTCGCGCCATCGCCGAAATAGGTCACTGCGGCCGCGCTCTCCTTTCGATACCTCATGGCCATGGCCGCGCCCACGGCCTGAGGAATCTGCGTTGCCACAGCGACGCAGGCGGGCGCCATGTTGATGTCACCCGGACTTACAAGACCCCGTTCGTCGCCGGCCCAGTAGCGGTAGAGGAGGTCGAGGGGGTAGTCGAGGGTCGCGTAAACGCCGCTCTCCCTGAACGAGGGAAACACCCAGTCTCCCTTTGCAAGGGCGAAGGCGCTGCCCACTTGGGAGGCTTCTTGGCCAAGAATGGGGGCGTAGGTCCCCAGCCGACCCTCACGTTGGAGGGCGACGGCCCGCAGATCGAAGCTCCGCGATAGCGCCATGAGTTCGTAGAGCCGAACCAACGCCTCGTCGTCGAGCTTTGGCATGGCCCCTTCGTCGATCTGCCCGCGCGTGTTCAGTATTTCCAGCCGTTTCACATCAAAGGTTGAGATTGTTCGTTCTGACATGAGCAAAATGATAATATTAAAAAAACAGTAAAGAAAGAGGACTTCGACGCTGTCAAGAAAATTGTAGAAACGGGAAGCCTCTGGTGGTGTTACGAAGATTGTTGTCGCCAGGAGCCGAGCCGCCAGCTCGCCTTAGCGGTTGCGGACCGATGGGCGATATCATATAGCTTGTTTTTGCACAATTATTTAGGAATGAAAGACCCAGAGTCTGTAGGCCGCGTCGCACGGACTAGAATGAGCCGTAGGTAGGCGCTCCGGCGCGTTCGAAGGTCAGAATCGTGACTCCGGTGCTTGTAGTTCTGGAATCCAGAAGCTTCATCGCCGCAGGGATCGTTCCGGCGCCGAAAAGGCGCTTCCCTCTCCCGAGAACGACCGGGTAGATCAGCAATCGATACTCGTCGATCAGATCCTTTGCGATCAATGTTTGGGCGAGACCCGCGCTTCCGTGAACCTGGAGTTCTTTGTTGTACTGCGATTTGAGGCGGCTCACGTCGTTCACTACATCCCGGACCAGCGTCGAGTTGTTCCATTCGACGGTCTTGAGTGTATTTGTTGCGACATGCTTCGGAAGTCGGTTCAGCGCGGTGGCGACGGGATCGTTGTGGTCGGTCACCTTGGGCCAATAGCTTGCGAAGGTTTGGTAGGTGAAGCGGCCGAGAAGGAAGGCCTCCGCCTTCTCGAACACGCGCGCCATGAACGCGCCCATGTCTGCGTCGGCATAGGGCACCAGCCAGCCCCCGTGCGTAAAATGGCCTGAGGGGTTTTCCTGCGGCCCCCCGGGAGCCTGCATGACTCCGTCTAGAGTCAAAAACGTGGTGATGGTGAGCCTTCCCATACTCCATCCCTTCCGCCCCGGGGGCGCGCGGCCGGTCCCGCGACCACGCTGCCTCGCGGGGTATCTGGTCATTACTCGCCCTTTATCAGAGAATATGTTTCCGTTCCGGTCCATGTTCACGAGTCAGAAAGTCGAACATGTCTTTGCAGGAATCCGTCTGCAGTGAGCGAATCTCGAACCCGACGAGCGTGGAGTTGGACGCTCGCGAGTTCCATTTCAATTCGGCCTCCACTTGGCAAGGGTCCGTCTTTCTATTTTTCGTAAACAGCTTCAGAACCTCGATGTTCGGGATCGTCTTTTGCATCGTCGAGGGGATTCGAAGGCCGATTCCTCTCTCGCTGATATCGTAGGCCTTGCCGGAGAGGTCCGCGTGCTCTAGCGAGACCTGCGCCTTTACCTTGTCCCGAACAAATCTTCTCCTCTCTTCCATCATAAGTATCCTCCTCCGGCTGGCGCTTCGCCCGCCGGCTCCTGCCGTAATTACCCCTGGGCCGCCGCGTTCAAAGGTCTCCACTTTACAAAATAATGGAAACTCTGCGGAGGAAAAAGAATGATCGAATCGATCAAATAATATCGCCACGGGTGCATTGACCGGGGTGGCGGCCATCGTGATCCCAAACAGAATGAGAGCGAGCGAGCTGATCGTTCCGAGCAAGTATCTGATTCGCACACGGGTCCATGCAGCGGAGCTCCGCTCCGGGCTTTGTTCATTACCTCGAATATCGTGCTAGACGATCTTCCCCGGGTTCATGAGGCCGTCCGGATCGAGCGCCCGCTTGATGGCGCGGAAGGCTTCGAGCTCGGCCGCGGAGAAAACCAGCGGCATATACCCGCGGCGCTTGTGCCCGATTCCGTGTTCGCCGCTGATCGTTCCCCCCAAACCGGCGGCGACGCGATAGAGCTCGGGCAGGAGCTCCTCGAGCCGGTCGTGCCACTCGTCCACGGGCATGTCCCCCGGCTTGATCGGAGTGCAATGGATGTTTCCGTCTCCGAGGTGGCCGAAGTTCGCGATCTCGATACCGCTTGCCTCCGTCATCTTCCGCGTGGCGCGGATGAGCGGCCAGACTTGAGACACCGGAACGGTGATGTCCTCCATCGTCTGATGCGGGCTCATCTTCATCAATGCCCAGGGGATCTGTTTACGGATGCGCCAGAGTTCGTCGAATTCTTTTCGATCCGCGGAGCCGCGGATCTCCACGACTCCGTTCTTCTCCATCAATTCAGCCGCGGCGTCCCGAGCGGCGGCGACCTCGCCGGCGTCGCTGCCGTCGAACTCGACCAGAAGCATCGAAGCGTCTTCAGGAACCCAGCCCCACTGGCTCGACGCCTTTCTGAGCAGACGCAGACAGGTCGCGTCCGCCATTTCGATCGCGGAGGGGCGCGTGGGCAGCTTGCCGAGGAGTAGCGGCACGAGCTCTCCGAGCGACGACTCGGTCCGCGCGAAGCCGAGGAGCGCCGCGCGCGCCGTGGGCCGAGGCAGCACTCGCAGCGTGATCTGCGTGATCAGGCCCAGCGTGCCTTCGGAGCCAACGAAGAGGCTTATGAGGTCGTAGCCGGTCACGTCCTTGATGCGGCGGCCGCCAAAACGAAGCACGTCGCCGCCCGCGGTTACGACATGGAGGCCGAGGACGTAGTCGCCTGTGACGCCGTACTTGACCGCTCTTCCTCCGCCCGCGTTCTCCGCGACGTTCCCGCCGATCTGACAGATCTCCTCGCTCATGGGATAGCCCGCGAAAAACAGTCCGTGCGGCTCGAGAGCGGCGTCGAGTTCCCTCGTCACTACGCCCGGCTCGACTACTGCCACGAGGTTGGCTTCGTCGATTTCGAGGATGCGATTCATGCGTTCGAAGGCGACGACTATGCCTCCATACACGGGAACCGCGCCGCCGGAAAGGCCCGAGCCGCCGCCCCTTGGCGTCATAGGAAGGCGGCGCCGCCGGGCGATGTCGGCGATCTTGACAACCTCCTCCGTGCTCGAGGGAAACACGACGACGTCGGCGAGGCCCGCGTACCTTTCTTCGGTTATCTTGTCTCGACCATAGACCTTTCGATCCTTCTCCGAGCTGCTCACTGCTCCGGGGCCGCAGGCTTCGACGAGCTCCCGAAGTGCTTCATCATCGACCTGCCCGTATGCAGGCGGAACGTCGTTGCGCGACATGATCCTGTGCCTCCCCGCGAGTCTCTTTCTAAGCTATTGCCGTGGGCTCGCGCGGTCAATCGATGCCGCCCAAGAGTTGCGATTGATCGTTTGGGCAAAGTGGTGCTATAATTTATTAGCTTTTCGCGGATTGGAAAAAGAAGACCAGGTAAACAAGGGGGCGAGCATGAGTAGACAAATGTCGGTGGTTGCCAGTTCCGGCGGGCTTACGTGCAAGGCGTATCGCGGCGACGGCTGCGTCCTCCTCGCGTTCAATCTGGAGGCGGGGCAGGTCAAGGGCCTCGCCGGGTTCGCCATCACCAGGACGATGCCTGGCAAGAGCCCGGAGCCCTTGCTGAATCGTCTGAGTTTCGAAAGCAAATATACGAGGGCTACGACCGCAAAGGAGCGGAAGTGGTTTCCCTCCAACACGGCGCCGTTTCAGAAATTCTGGTGGGTCGACTTCCCTCCCGACCTCGTCGAAGGAGCCTACGCCTACAAAATAACTGCCATGCGGTTCGGAGACCGCGGGCTTGTGGAGGCTCAGAGCGTCGAACTGCGCATCGAGTTGGGACCATTCAAGTCGGGTCGCGTCGAGATGGGTTTCACCAGAGGCTATTTCTCTTCGCAGGCCTACCATGATCAATTCCACAACGCGGCCCTGAGCCCCGACCCTCAAACTATAGACTTCGACACTTCGGGCTACCAAAAGCAATACGAATGGCTTGGCTTCCACGCCCGCAGGATGATCTTCGACTTCCTGGATGAGTGTGTAGCGGATGGCTCAGCGACGGTGGATGTCTTTGCCTACGATCTCAATGAGCCCGATATCATCGCGAAGCTTGTTGCCCTGGGACCGAGGCTCAGGCTGCTCCTCGATGACTCAAGCCTCCATTCCGGCGCCTCCGCATTGGAGCCCGAAGCATTCAAACGCATCGTCGGCAAGGGCGCCTCCGCGATACAAGGCAAGTTCGGACGATACGCGCACGACAAGGTCATCATCAAGAAGAAGGCGGGGAAGGCGGTCAAGGTTCTGACAGGCTCGACGAATTTTTCGGTGACGGGGATGTATGTCAACGCGAACAACGCCCTCATATTCGACGACGAAGAGGTCGCCGGATTCTACGAGAGAGCCTTCGATGTCGCCTTTTCGTCCGGAGCCAAGGCGGCCCCGTTCGAGAACGACGGTATCTCGCAGAAAGAATACGAAACAAGCTCCGGCGGCCTTCCGGAGGCGTTCCTCAGCTTCGCCCCCCACCGGCGACCTACCTTCTCCCTGGATCGGCTTCTCCAAGAGCTCAATAAGGGCGACATCAACTCCGTGATATTCGCGGTCATGGGGCTCAAAGGCTCCGGCGGGGTCTACGAGCGGCTCAAGCAGATTCACGCCGATCCGAAGGTCTTCTCCTACGGTGTCACGGACGACGCCGATAACGGCAAGGGCAACGCCATCGTCTATTCGCCGACGCAGCCCGATGGGATTTTGGTCGAGGCCGAGGCCTTGAGCAAAAACATACCCGAGCCCTTCGCCAGGGAGGTGTCCAAGGGGCATCGGATACACCACAAGTTCGTCGTCGTCGATTTCAACGATTCCGATCCCGTGCTCTTCACCGGGTCGTCAAATCTTTCAGAAGGAGGCGAGGAAGCGAACGGTGACAATTTGATCGCGATCTACGACCGCGAGATTGCGACCGCCTACGCGATCGAGGGCATACGTCTCGTCGACCACTACCACTTCAGGGCGGCCATGGCGACCGCGACCGATGCAAAACCTCTCGCGTTGCGCGGCGACGACTCCTGGACAAAGGAGTACTACGATCCGAGCTCGCTGAAGTACAGGGAACGCCTGCTGTTCTCCCGGTAAGCGCTAAGGAACAGAGTCGAGTAGCGATTCGCCCATGTAAAACAGAGGAGGTAATTCGATGCGCAGGATCAGTGTCTCGCTGGCGGTCTTCGTTTTCTCTTTCGTTGCCGTCATCGCGGGTTTGCCACAGGAGACCTCTGCAGACTACGTGAAAAAATTGGAAGGGCTTACCATCATTCCCGTCGCTCCCAGCGTCAAGGGAGGCGCCGTACCGCAGGTTCGAACGAGCGGGAACGTCCCATTCACCGCTGGAATAGCGAGCGACGTCGCGAGCGTCCTCGCGGGCATCGTCATCAACCGCGTCGAGTCCGCCGCCTACGCCGAGATCGGGCGCGCGGCGAGCGCCGGTCTTGCGTCGGTCGAGGGCATCGCGCTCCCCGGCGGCACGAGCCTTGAGCTTCCTGAGACCAAAGCCTACATCGACTCGCCTGGCATAAAGAGCATCATCGCCGATCCTAAGCCCTTTCTTCGCGTGTTTCTAAAGGAGCTGGCCGGAGGCATCGCCGAGAGCTGCATGGCGCCAGACAAGGCGGATAGCCCTGAAAGGAAGGCGTGGAAGCTGCAGCTCGTTGCCTGGGTAAAGGCGACTATCGGCCTCGAGGGCGAAGTCTCCCTCGACGTGAAGAGCGAAGCCGCGTTCGTCGAGGGCATCATTCGCGCGGCCCTCGGCGATCTCATTACGCAGGAGGCGACAACGGGGACTCCGTCGCAGCAGGGCTTTGCAATCGCGGCAAAAGCGTTCCTCGACTGGGACAGCACGAATCTGTCGGACGATCAGCTGGTCGCGTTCACGGCCTATCTCTACGGCCTTTTGTCGAATGCGAGCCCTTCTCTCGCGCCCGCAATCCGCGACGCGTCGTTGTCCTTCGGGCAAAGCATCTTCGGAGCCTTTGCGTATTTTCGCAGCGATCATACGAACGCGGATTTTCCGAAGTTCTTGGCCATTGTCACGCGGTTCGGCTTTGATCTGTCGACCTGTTTTGTGGACGCGAAATACGGTCCGCTGCTGGGCCTGGGGGAGGACACGAGCCTCGCGCTTATTCAAGGCGATTTCGAGCTCGCCGCTGCCACCGTGGCGAAGGTCCCGGCCGTAATGGGCGCTTTTGTGCCCAGCCCCGCGGCAAAGAGGGGAATATCCGTCGTCGCCTCTGCGGTCCAGTACGGCTTCTACTACAAGGCGCAGGCGGCGTCCGATTCGGACGCCCAGAGACTTCTTTTGCTGCGCACACAGGTTCTCGAGGACTTCATAACCAACAACACCGACCGGAGCAACAGGGCCGGATCGACGGTCATCTCTCTCGAGGGCGATCTCGGCCTTCGCTGGAACGTGCTCGATGATGGCGGCTTGAATCCGGGTTTTTCCAATCTTTACTCCCTTTGCTTCGGGCTCGCGGGCGATTGGTATTGGGGAAAGACGTACGGACTCAAGGCGCAGATCAACGCCCTCGACCTGGGTTCCTACCTCGCCTTCGAAAACGGAAGCTTCGCCCTCGACAATAGCTTCAACATTGCCGACGCGCTCTTCCCCTCTGCAACCGTGGGATTTTTCTGGGACTTTGGGGTACTTCTGAATGTCGGCGTCAGCTTCGGGAGCCTGCCTCGCTTCGGAAGCGACAAGCAGCACTGGACAACCTCGCTGCGAATCGGCGCCAGCGTTCCGATCTTCGACTTTAACTGACCGAGCGCCACTACCGCGCGGGAGGGGCTGGCCGCTGGTCAGAGCCTCCCGCCAGGCTCTCAGAATAATCGTCGAAGCCGCGGCGTCGAGCGCGCCGGTTGCCCTAGGCCCAAAAGCCTCGCCCGCGGCTTACGCTGAACCGCCCGGGGCCCTGCAGGAAGAGCACGATGCCGAGCAGCAGATAGAAGGCCTCCGCCTCGAGCGCGTAGCCGCCGCTCTGCGAAAGGGCAAAGAGCCTGTGCCAGGCGACAAGGACGATAGCCATGACGAGATCTACGACGACAATGAGGGCTGCCGGCCTCGTCAAAAGACCGAAGACGATCAGGATCGGAGCGGCGACTTCGCCGACATATACGCCGTAGCCGACAAAGAAGGGGAGGTGGAGCGCGGCGAGCGGTCCGTGCATCCATGCGATACCCGTCAGTATCTTTCGAATACCGTGAAACGTGAGTAGCGCTCCGACGGTTATGCGCAAAATCAATTTTCCGAG
>Ga0187814_10000856_pt1 | contig 11085 bp, 9 predicted proteins | sample NC_S_4_FD_132450 | JGI IMG/M metagenome (GOLD analysis project Ga0187814, IMG submission 132450) | Wetland sediment microbial communities from Neuse River Estuary, North Carolina, USA - ASW-S_4 | ecosystem: Environmental > Aquatic > Freshwater > Wetlands > Sediment | place: USA: North Carolina...
CGTCCCGCGTGGTCCCGGCAAGCTCGTAGACGATGACCCGGTCTGTGGTCGCCCCGCGGCCGACGCCGAGGAACCGGTTCACGAGCGAGGACTTGCCGACGTTGGGCCGGCCGATGACCGCGAGCCTCACGGCCTCCTCGCTCGCGTCGTCGGCCAGTTCCTCCTCGGGGGGCGCGAGCGCCACGATCCTGTCGAGCAGGTCCCCTGTGCCGAGGCCCTGCGCGGCGGACACCGCGACCGGCTCCCCGAGCCCCAGGGCATGGAATTCGGCGGCGAGCGGCATGTCCGAGACGGTGTCGATCTTGTTTGCCGCCACCACCACGTTCTCGCGCCCTCTCAACATGTCCGCGATCTCATGGTCTCCAGGACGGCGGCCCGCCTTCGCGTCGACGACGAGGACGACCGCGTCGGCGTCAGCGAGCGCGGTACGCACCTGCTCGTGGACGAGTCCCGCGAGCTGGGCGGTGTCCTCGAGGTCGACACCTCCGGTGTCGATCAGGGTGAGCTGCGTGCCGTTCCAGTCGGTGCGGAGCTCCTTGCGGTCGCGGGTGACGCCTGGCAGCTCGTGGACGACCGCCTCGCGCGAGCCGGTGAGGCGGTTGACGAGCGAGGACTTGCCGACGTTGGGGTAGCCGACGATCGCGACCTTCATGGCTCGATCGAGGCTAGCCGAACGCGGCCCCCCGCCCGGGCGGGCGAGGGGAGACGGCGCCCATCGCGAGAACCACGCCGAGCGCCAGAGTGAGCGTCTCCCATCCCCCGAAAGGCAGCGTCTACTCATGCGAATGAGCCTCCATGCCCCTGCCAGGGGCCTATTCGGTTATGGGGACGGCCCTCCCGAGGCCGTCCCGCGGCGATCGGCGTCCTCCACCGAACCGTCGGAGCACCCTACCACCGTGTCAGCGGCCCTGCGCCAGTACCAGCTCGACGACCGCCTGGACCACCTCCGGGACGCTGAGCTCCGTGGTGTCCAGGACCGTCGCGTCGCCGGCGGGAACCAGCGGGGAGTGCGCGCGCTCGCGGTCCCGGGCATCACGGATCGCCTGCTCGGCGAGCACCGAGGCCGGATCGGCGCCCAGCTCCGCAGCCCGGCGACGGGCCCGCTCGGCCGGATCGGCGGTCAGGAACACCTTCACGTCCGCGTCCGGCGCCACCACGGTCCCGATGTCGCGTCCCTCCGCCACCCAGTCCCCGCTCGAGAGCAGGCGCCGCTGGTTGGCCACCATCGCGCGGCGGACCGCCGGGTCCGCCGCCGCGCGCGAGGCCGCCTCCGAGACCGTGGGCTCGCGAATCTCATCGGTCACATCCCTCCCGTCGACGGTCACGCGGTCGCCCACATCGATCGTCAGCGACGGCGCAATCGCGGCTGGCTCCGCGCCCGATCGCATCGCTTGCAGAGCGACCGCCCGGTACATGGCGCCCGAGTCCAAATACTTGTAACCGAGCTCGTTCGCGAGCGAGCGGGCGACCGTCGACTTGCCCGCCCCGGCTGGGCCGTCGATCGCGACGACAGTCACGACACCAGTTGGGCGAGGTCGTCGGCGAAGCGGGGGTATGAGACCTGCGCGGCCTCCACGCCGACGACCTCCACGCCCTCGATCGAGGCCAGGCCCGCCACCGCCCCGAGCAGCGCGAGCCGGTGATCCCCGTGCGCATACAGCGTGCCTCCACGCAGCTCGCCGGTCCCGTGCACCGTGAATCCATCCGGGCTGGCCTCGATCTGCGCGCCGAGATCGCGCAGGCCTTCCACCACCGTGGCGATCCTGTCGGACTCCTTCACGCGCAGTTCCTGCGCTCCCCGGACCACCGTCTCGCCCTCGGCGAAGCATCCCAGCAGCGCCACGAGCGGCAGCTCGTCGATCGCCAGCGGCACCTCGTCGGGCTCGACCACGGTCCCTTCGATCGGCCCGGACGAGATGTCGAGGTCGGATGTGGGCTCATCGGGTCCGAATACGCCGACCGTCTCCAGGTCACCGATCACGATCGCTCCCATTCGCTCGAGGATTCGCATAAATCCGGTGCGCGTCCAGTTCACCCCCACCCCGTCGAGCGTCAGGCGCGAGCCCTTCACCAGGACACCGGCGGCGATCAGGAACGCCGCCGAGGAGAAGTCTCCCGGGACGTCCACCTCGTCGAGCTCGAGCTCGTCGGTGTTGCGGATCGTCGTGCGCAGGCCGCTGCTGTGGTCGCCCTCGCGCTCGAGCGCGGCGGCGGCCCGCAGCAGCATCCGCTCGGTGTGATCTCGCGTGGGGACCGGCTCGGTCACGGTCGTGCGGGCGGTTGCCAGCCCGGCGAGGAGCACGCACGACTTCACCTGCGCGCTCGCCACCGGGAGGCGGTAGTCGATTCCGGAGAGCTGGGCACCGTGCACCACGAACGGCGGGAAGCGATCCTCCCGTGCCTCGATCGTCGCGCCCATCAGCTCGAGCGGCTCGGCGATGCGGTCGATGGGCCGCCGGCGGATCGAGTCGTCGCCGTCGAGCTCGAAAACGCCGCCCTGCTGGAAGGCGAGCCACCCCGGCAGCAGCCGCATCAACGTCCCCGCGTTTCCAACGTCGATTCGGCCTGGAGGGAGCTGGGCGTGACGGAGTCCCACGCCGCGGACCACGAGCTCGTCGCTCCGCTCCTCCACGATCGCCCCGAGCTGGCGCACGGCCGAGAGCGTGGAGTGCGTGTCGGCGGCCTCTAGGTAGCCGCGGATCCTCACCGGCTCCGACGCCATCGCGCTGATGATCGCGGCGCGGTGGGAGATCGACTTGTCCGGTGGCACGCTGAGGCGCCCCCGCAGCGGACCCGAGGGCTCGAAGCGCGCGTTCACGCCCTCACCACGGGAAACCCGAGCCCGGAGACCAGCTGCTCGGCCCGATCAGCCGCGGCCTCGCCGGAGATCCACAGGGCCACGACGCCCTCGCTCATGTCCGGCGCCGGATGCAGGGCCATGTCGGCGATGTTCACGCCTGCCCGTCCCAGCTCGAGCGCGAGCTGGGCGATTACTCCCGGCCGGTTCGGCACCGACGCCCGCAGCTCGAACAGGGGGCCGCCGGCCAGCTCGGCCTCGAGCAGCCGCCGGCGGTCCGCGGCGGCGCGATCGTTCCAGTCCGTGAGCCAGTCGGCGTCGCCTCGGGCGAGTGCGTTGCGGACCGCTTGCAGCGACGCAATCGACTCGTCGATTCCCCCCGCCAGCGAGTCGCGGTTGGACAGGTAGATGTCGGTCCAGATCGCGCTCGGGGCGCCCGCCACGCGCGTGGCATCGCGGAAGCTCGGGCCTGTCGCGGGGAGCCGCTCGCCGCCGGCCGCGAGCGTGGTGGCGGCCTGCGAGACCAGGACGTTGGCAAGCACGTGCGGCAGGTGCGAGACGGTCGCCAGGATCGCGTCGTGGGTCTCGGGGTCGATCGCGGCGGGCCTCGCGCCGATGGCGCGCAGAAGCCGGTGGAGCCGCTCGTACAGGATCCCGGACGTGGTTGCGGTGGGAGTCAAATACCAGGTCGCGCCCTCGAACAGGTCGGCGCGCGCATACCGCACCCCCGAGCTCTCCGCGCCCGCCAGCGGATGGCCACCCACGAACCGTTCGTCGTCGTGCACCGCGATCACTGCTCGCTTGGTGGAACCGACATCCGTGACGACGCAGTCGGCCGGAGCGGCCGCGAGGACCGCACCCACGGCTTCCGGCAGCGAGCCGACCGGCACCGCGACGAACACGGCCTGGGCGTCACCGACCGCGTCACCGATCGTGTCGCAGGCCCTATCGAGCGCGCCCCTTTCCTGCGCAGCCTGCGCAGCCTCGGGGCTGGAGTCGTACCCGGCGACGTTGGCGTCCAGCCGCTCGCGCATCGCCAGCGCAACGGAGCCTCCGATCAGCCCCACGCCGACCACCGCGATCCGCATGTTGCCCGGCCGCGCCACCGCGCAGAACGACTAGCCGCGGCGGTCCCTGACCGCTGCCGCGAGGCCGTCCAGCACCTCGACGGTCGACTCCCAGTCGAGGCAGCCGTCGGTGATCGACTGGCCGTAGACGAGGCTCCCGGGTGTGAGCTCCTGCCGGCCGCCCACCAGAAAGGACTCGAGCATCACGCCGATGATCCCGCGCGCGCCGGAGGCGATCTGGCGGGCGACCTCCTGCGCCACCTTGGGCTGACGCGAGGGGTCCTTTCCGCTGTTGTCGTGACTGAAATCGATCATGCCTCGCTCGGGCAGGCCGGCTGAACGCAACAGGCCCATCGCATCGGCGAACGCCTCGGGGCCGTAGTTGGGGCCGTCCGTTCCGCCGCGCAGGATGATGTGGCAGTCGCGGTTTCCGCGTGTGTACAGGATCGCCGGGCTGCCGCCCACGTCGATTCCCGCAAACGCATGGCGGACAGCAGCGGCACGGACGGCGTCCACCGCGACCTGCACGTTCCCGTCGGTGCGGTTCTTGAAGCCGACCGGCATCGACAGGCCCGATCCCAGCTGGCGGTGGATCTGGCTCTCCACGGTCCGCGCGCCGATCGCTCCCCATGAGACCGCGTCGGAGATGTACTGCGGCATGATCGGATCGAGAAACTCGCAGCCGACCGGCAGCCCGGCCGCGAGGACGCCGAGGAGCACCTTCCGGGCGACGTGGAGTCCGAAGTTCACGTCGCCCGAGCCATCGAGGTGGGGGTCGTTGATCAGTCCCTTCCAGCCTGTGGTCGTCCGGGGCTTCTCGAAATAGACCCGCATCGCAACGAGCATCTCGTCCTTCCAGCCGGCTGCCTTCGCGCTGAGGCGCGCGGCGTACTCGAGCGTCGCCTCGACGTCGTGGACGCTGCACGGGCCGACCACCACCAGTAGCCGGTCGTCGTCGCCGTCGAGGATCGCGTGCACCTGGGAGCGGCCCGCCAGGACCACCTCGACCTGCTCGTCCGAGAGGGGAAGCTCGGCGAGCAGCCGGTGGGGAGCAACCAGGGACTCGACGCGCTCGATCCGCTGATCGCGGACGGAGTCGGCGGTGCTAAACGGTGTCAGGGGCACTTTCAGGTCGCGGGCACCGGGATGGGCGAGATCGTCTTGGAGGCGAGCGCTGCGGCCGCCGCCACGCGTTGCACGTAGCCGGCGAGCTCGGCGGCATCGAGCGACTGGGGCCCATCGCAGATCGCCGCGTCGGGCCGGGGATGGACCTCCACGATCAGGCCGTCGGCCCCCGCGGCGGCGGCCGCCAGCGACATGGGAGTCACCAGCTCGCGCCGCCCGGCCGCGTGGCTCGGGTCGACGATCACCGGGAGGTGGGTGCGCTCCTTGAGGACGGGCACCGCCATCAGATCCAGGGTGAAGCGATAGGCGTGCTCGAATGTCCTGATCCCCCGCTCGCAGAGGATCACCGCGTCGTTGCCCTCGGTGAGGATGTACTCGGCGGCGAGGAGCAGCTCGTCGAGGGTGCTCGAGAGGCCGCGCTTGAGCAGCACCGGCGCACCGGACCGCCCCGCTTCGACGAGCAGCGAGTAGTTGTGCATGTTGCGCGAGCCGATCTGGAGCACGTCGGCCGCGTCCAGCACCTGCTCCACGTCGCGCGGATCGAGGACCTCGGTCACGACTGGAAGGCCCGTCTGCGCCTTCGCCTCCCGCAGGAGCGCCAGGCCCTCCTCACCGAGGCCCTGGAAGGCGTAGGGCGAGGTGCGCGGCTTGTAGGCCCCGCCTCGGAGCATCGTGGCACCGGCTTGCGCGACGACGTGGGCCGTCTCGAGCAGCTGCTCGCGCGACTCGATCGCGCACGGCCCCGCGATCAGTGCGAAGTTCTCCCCCCCGATCCTCCGGCCGGCGATCTCCAGCACGGCGCCCTCGTTGTTAGGTGTTGTCGCGTTCATCTAGCTGCTGGTCCTTTCGAAGCCTCGGGAACTGTAGGGAACGGGCGTGGTGGCCGCGGGAGGGTGCTTGTTGGCGCTCGGGCTCCGAGGGGCGCGGGCGCTGCGAGGTGCTGCGCACGCGATCTGGGGCAGGCCGGAGCGCCTAGCTAAATCGCCAGGACCAGTAGCAACCCGGGAAAACGGTGAAGGTGGGGCTGCCGGTGGTCATTGCCGCCTGTTTCTACCAGAGCGGCCTCAGAAATCAAGCGTGATGGTTTTTGCCGACTATGTCGGCCAAATCGATCAGGCTCAGCCGAGGAGCTCTGCCAGGGCAGCGAGGAACTTCTCGTTCTCCTTCGCCGTCCCGACGGTGACCCGCAAAGACCCCTCGCGCCCCAGCTTCGACCCCGCGCGGACGAGCACACCGCGATCTGCGAGCCCGCTTACCACGTCGCCCTCGACAACCCCCTCAGGCAGCCGCAACCACACGAAGTTCGCGTCGGACTTCGCAACCCACAGCCCGAGGCGCCGTAGCTCCTCTTGGAGCGATATTCGTTCGGCGATCGTCTTCCCCACCCGGCGCTCCACCTCGTCCTGGTAGCGGAGCGCCTCGACCGCCGCGGCCTGCGCTGCCACGTTCAGATAGAACGGCTGGCGCACCTGGTCGACCGCCACTCGGAAGTCATCCGAGCCGCATAGCGCGTACCCGGCCCGGAGGCCGGCCAGGCCATAGACCTTCGAGAAGGTCCGAAGCAACACCAGGTTGGGATGGCGGCGCAGGAGCTCGAGCGATGCGAACGGATCGCCGAGGGCCAGGGAGAACTCGCAATACGCCTCGTCGAGGATCACGCAGACGTGCGCCGGCACCTCGTCCAGGAAGCTCGCCACCCGCTCGAGCTCGACGGAAGTCGAGGTGGGGTTATTGGGATTGCAGATCAGCACCAGACGCGTGGCGACCGTGACCTCCGTCAGCATCGCTTCGAGGTCGTGCCGGTCGTCGGAGTCGAGCGGCACCTCGATCGCGCGCGCTCCGGATGCCGCGGCCAGGTGTGGATAGACGCTGAACGCCGGCCATGCGTAGACGACCTCCGCCTCGGGCTCCAGCAACGCCTCGCCGGCGGCAAGGAGGATGTCGCAGGACCCGTTGCCGAGCGCGATCCGGGCGGCTGGCAGGCCGTAGCGCTCAGCCAGCGCGCGCCGCAGCGCGGAATAGGAAGGGTCCGGATAGCGGTGGGTTGCCGCCAGAACGCGAGTGGCCGCATCCGCCACCTCCGGCAGCGGCGCGAAACACGACTCGTTGGAGGCCAGCATCGCGACGTCGGCACCCAGGTCGTAGCCGGAGGCGAGCGGGTACGCGGGGATGCGCCGGATGCGCTGGGCAAACTCGAGTGGCACGGGCGCCTATTGTGCCGACTCCAGATCGGCCCTCAGCGCGCGTGCCTCGCGCAGGTAGACGTGCCGCGGAGCATGGTCCTCGGGCGCGTAGTAGTGGACCAGAACCCTGATCACGCGCGCAAGCGAGCCAGGAACGGGCACCTCACGCGCACAGAGCAGCGGCACGCGGTCGAGCCCGAGGCGCCGTGCCGCGACGGCCGGGAACTCCGCGTCGAGGTCATCAGTGACAGTGAAGATGCAGCTGACCATGGCATCGGCCGCGAGCTCGTTGCGCGCCATCAGCTCGCGCATCAGCTCGTCGGTGGCGTCGAGGATCGCCTCAGCTCGATTGGACTCGACGCTGTTGGCGCCCCGAAGCGCGAACAGCCGCATCGGACGGTGATTCTGCCAAAGGGCCTCTCGGCGAGGCGGGCGAGGCGAGCACGTAGACGGCCGCGCATCCGAAGCGGTGGACGGACTCGAGCATCGGCGCCAGGATGCTCCGCACGTCGGCCGTGGTGTCGCAGTCCGCGAGCACGAAGCGGGCACCGGTGTTGGTCACGAACATGCGCGCTCGGGCCGGCGTGATCGCCGCGTCGAAGAGATCCTGGGCGAGCTGGGCCCGGGGCCCGCAGCCCGGCTGAGACCACAGGCAGTCGCCGACGAACGTGCGCCGGCCGGTCTCGGCGGGGATCAGGGACCCCAGGTAGAAGCGGGTCAGCACCCCTCCCGGCTGGCGGTCATGGGCGAGGTAGCTGAGGGCCCTGCCCTCGTCGGCGGTGATGAAGTTCGCGTTTCCGGGGGCCGGGGCAACGATCGTTCTCGCGCTCTGGAGCGAGTACCAGATCGCGGGAATCGTCAGGAGCGCGACCGCGGCCGCCGCGAACGCTCGGCGGTGTGGCACGCGGGCCAGCCGGGTCCGCTGAACGCCCTGGGTCGCGAGCACGGCGAGCGGTATCGAGATCCCCTCGAACGCGTGAAGCGGGGTGGCGCTCACGTCGGAGGCGGACAGCACGTAGATTACGAGCGCCGCCAGCGGCCAGGCCCGGGTCGCCGTCGCCATGAACGTACGGGGAGCCCCGCGTACCGCGAACAGCGCGGGGAGCAGGAGGGGCACCAGGCCCAGCACGATCGTCGCAAGCGAGAACGAGTGCTTGCTCGCGTCTCGCGCCAGCTGCCAGGAGAGATCCAAGTGGCCGAGGGCCACGTAGTACAGCAGCGGTATCCCGGTGGCGATCACCGTGACCGCGGGCAGCACCAGCCCCCGGGGACCCCGGCGCTCGCGGCGCCACAGTGCGAGCTCGGTGCCGATCACGATCAGGATCAGCAGTTCGCCCTGCCACGGGTGAAGCGAGCTGGCCAGCGCGCTGAGTGCCGGCGGCGCCCACGCGATCCGCCCGGCTCGGCTGCGAGCACGGTCGTAGGCGACAAGCGCGAACAGCATCGCCGCGAGCGCGAGCAGGCCGAACGTATAGCCCCAGGACAGGAAGGCCGGGAACAGATCGCCGACGATGCCGACGCTCCCGTAGATGATCGTGAAGGAGCCGAAGAAGAGGCCCAGCACCAGCGCGACCCGCCGCGGCCACAGCCCCTGAAGGTTGCGTCCCACGTACGCCCGGACCCCGTAGACCGCCGCGATCACGGCGACGGGCTTCCACAGGAGCAGCGCCAGCCACGGCACGACGCCGAGCGCACTCAGTCCGCCCGAGACGAGGACCGCAGGCTGGAAGTAGTCCTGGGGCGTGGAGCGCAGTACGAACAGGTTCGATGCCAGCACGTGGTGGGACGCGTCCCGGATCCAGGCCAGGTACTGCATCTGATCGACGAGGTAGAAGCCATCGGTCCCGGTCCACACCAGGCCGTGCGCGACTACCTGGAACAGGTCGAGCGCGAGGACCCAAACCGACAGCGCGCCGAACGCCAGAAGGACGAAGAAGTCAAAGCGATCGAGTCGCCACCAGGCCTTCCGCGCGGCGGCCGGACGGCGCGGCGGGTGCCTTGCCTCAGGAGCCCGACCGGCCCCGACACCATCGATTTCGACCCGCATTCAGGAGCGACGCTAACACGATCCTAATAATCTCGGCGTCAAGTCGTTCAGAGGGGGTTCCTCGGCGTCAAGCCCTTGCGCGCTAAGAAAGCTTGTGCTGCAGCGCCGAGGAGGCCAGGCCCGCGGGGGTGTTCAGCGGGTTTATGCCGTGGTCGTTGAGAAACAGCCCGGTTGCGGGGATGAACGTCAGGACCAGGAAGACAGTCAGCGCGAGCGTTGCGCGGCGGAGCCTGATGCTCGTCCCGAGGGCCGCGAGCGGCGCCAGCCAGATCACGTACCACGGCATCAGCCAGGCGAGGCTCGCGATCAGGGCCAGGGTGGCCCAACCGGCGCCCGTGATCCAGTCACCGCGGCGGCGCAGCAGGTAGAGGACCGTGCCCACGAGCGCGACCTTGGCCACGCTCAGCAACGCCGGGGTGCCCCCGCCGATCCCCAGGGCCAGACCGACGACGTTCGGGATGCTGAAGTCGGTCAGGAGCGTGCTCTGGTCCTGGAGGTTCGGAATCGAGAACCCGAACAGGGCGATGCTCAACGCCGCCAGAGGGATCGTCGCGAGCACCGCCCCCTCGAGCACCAGCTTGAGGCGCCGCCGGTCCGGCCACACCGCGAGGAGCAGGAATGGCAGGAGCAGCACGGCGCTGAATTTGACTGCCACGGCGAGCATCAGGACTCCGCCGGCGAGCCGATCGCGCCGGGGGCTGCCGGTCGCACTCGTCAGCAGAGCGACGGCGGCCATCATCGGCACGAGCATGAAGAAGTCGTTGTGGAATCCGCCGACCGCGTAGACGAGGTAGATCGGGTTGCACGCCACGAACACCAGCGCCACGCGCGGGTCGCGCCCAAGCTGCGCAGCGCAGCGCCACACGAGCGCTAGGAACGCGAGGCTCGCCAGCACGGTAATCGACTTCAACAGCCAGTAGGAGACGGCGATTGACCCCAGCGGCAGGAGATAGGTGGCGGCGGTGAACAACGGGCCGTACGGGCTGTGCAGGTTGTGCCACGTCGCGAGCCGGTACACGGGGTCGTGCATCTCCCCCGCGATCACGTGCGTGTACGGGTTCAGGTCGTGAAAGGCCCCCAGCCGCGCGTAGCCGATGTAGTTGAAGACATCGGTGAGCTGCAGCGGCGGGCTCATCAGGAGAATCGCGTGCAGTGCCACCACGGAGATCACGACCACGCGGACCGACAGCGTGCGAGCGGCCGCGAGCACGACTCCGTACGCGATCAGCATCGCCACCACGAGGACGCTCAGGCCGTAGCTGAGCGTGAGCTGGTTCGCGGGCAGACCCTGGAACAGAGCGTGCAGCGGCCCGGCCTCCCACGTGGGGAAGACCGCGTCCGAGCGCGGGACCAACACGGACGGGCCTGCGCTGGAGAATGCGACCAGAGCAAGCGCGCAGAGCACCAGCGAGACTAGGGCAAGCCCCCCGGCGCGGGGCCCTGCCGCGATGCTCACCCGAGGCAGCGCGAGGCGAGGGCGCAACGCGGTCGGCCGTGGCAGCGCGACGGCGCCTTCGGCTCCGGCGCCGCCACCCGTGACTTGAACCGAGCTGAGCGCGACGACGCTGTCGGCGTGGCTGGGGTCCGTACGCATTTCCGGTCAAATAGTGCCCGGTGGCACTTGCGGATGCTCTCCGACCGGGTTGAAATCTCGTTAAGCGCCCCGCGGCCGGCGGTGCCGCGGCCCCCTGCGGGCGATCGCCGCGGCCCTCTGCGGGCGATCGCCGCGGCCCTCTGCGGGCGATCGCCGCGGCCCCCTGCGGGCGATCGCCGCGGCCCCTAACATCCCGCCGCGTGAGCGTCGGCACAGCCGTCTCCGGCCTGGCACGCCGTCCGGCGACGAGCGCCGCCGTGGAGCGGACCCGC
>Ga0187814_10000857_pt1 | contig 11082 bp, 8 predicted proteins | sample NC_S_4_FD_132450 | JGI IMG/M metagenome (GOLD analysis project Ga0187814, IMG submission 132450) | Wetland sediment microbial communities from Neuse River Estuary, North Carolina, USA - ASW-S_4 | ecosystem: Environmental > Aquatic > Freshwater > Wetlands > Sediment | place: USA: North Carolina...
CGGCCGAGGTGGCCCCGGGAAGTGCCGTGAACCTCGAGCAGAAGGCGGTCTCGCTGATCGGGCGACCGCTCTACGAGGCGTTCATCCGCGGCTACACCTACAAGCAATGGCAGACCGACCCCGCCGAACTGCCGCCGGAGATCATCACGCGGCTCCCGGTGCGCTACACCTTCGATAACCGGTATTTCAGCGACACCTTCGAGGGGCTGCCGGTAGACGGCTACACGGCGTGGCTGGAGCGCATGGCTGACAATCCACGCATCGAGGTGCGGTTGGACACCGAGTTCGCGGACATGCGCTCGGACCTCGTCGGGCAGCTGCCCGTGGTCTACACCGGACCGCTGGATGCGTACTTCGACTACGCCGCTGGCGATCTGGGCTGGCGAACCCTGGACTTCGAGCTAGAGGTGCTGGCGACGGGTGACTTCCAGGGGACAGCGGTAATGAACTACGCCGACGAGGACGTCCCGTACACGCGCATCCATGAATTCCGGCACTTCCACCCCGAGCGCGACTGGTATCCGGAGGACTCTACAGTGATCATGCGTGAGTACTCTCGCTTCGCCGTGCGCGGCGACGAGCCGTACTACCCGATCAATACCGCCGCCGACCGGGCACGGCTGCAGAGCTACCGCGAGCTGGCCGACCGGGAGCCGGGCGTTCTGTTCGGCGGCCGCCTCGGCACCTACAAGTACCTGGACATGCACATGGCAATAGCGGCCGCGCTGAGCATGTACGACAACCGGCTGCGGCCGCATTTCACCAGCGGAGCAGCGCTGACTTCGCCGGAAGGAGCACGATGAGCCAGCACGGCGGTGCCGACGGAGCGCAGCTGCGGGTCCTCCAGCGAGTCGTGTTCCCGGGGGACGACCTAGACGTCGTGCCGCTATACGTCGAGACCAACCCCGAGCGAGGCGCCGGGGAACTCGCCGCTGAACTGGCGGCGGAGGCTCAGCCTGGCCAGGACGCCGCGCCAGTCGGCGTGCCGGTCGCCAGCGCCGCGGTCGGCGAGGCGCAGGAGAGCATTCGGTTCGGTCCCGATGTTGACGTGCACATCGGCGCGGACGCCGGTCCCAGGCGCAGCGCGCTGATCAGCGCGGGCAAGCGGATCTCGTTCGCTACCTACTTCAATGCGTTCCCGGCTAGCTACTGGCGCCGCTGGACGACGGTCACCTCGGTCACGCTGCGCGTCCGGCTGGCCGGCGAGTCGCGGATCATCCTCTACCGGTCGACAGCCAGGGGCTTCAGCTACCCGGTGGAGACGATCAGCGTCGAGTCTGACGAGCCGACGACGATCCAGCGCACGCTGCCACTCGAGCCGTTCATCGACGGCGGCTGGTACTGGTTCGACATCGTGGCCGGGCCGCACGGCACCACGCTGATCGAGGCCGACTGGCTCGCGGTGATCCAGCCCACCCGGCCGGGCCGGGTCAGCATCGGGATCACGACCTTCAACCGGGCCGATGAGGTACTTGACCAGTTGCGGACGCTGGGCGCCGCCACCGACATCCTCGGCTTGCTGGACAAGGTCTATGTGATCGACCAGGGTACCGACAAGGTCCGAGACCAGCCCGGGTTCGCCGACGCGGCGAAATACCTGGGCGACCGGCTGCAGGTCATCGAGCAAGGCAACCTCGGCGGCTCGGGCGGCTTCGCCCGCTCTATGGACGAGACGGTGCGCGCCGGCCTCAGCGACTACGTGCTGATCATGGACGACGACGTCCAGTTCGACGCTGAGGGAATCCTCCGGGCCGCGACGTTCGCCGACCTGGCGCGGCGACCGACAATCGTCGGCGGCCACATGTTCAGCCTGTATGACCGCTCGCTGCTGCACGCCTACGCCGAAGACGTCCAGCCGTGGACGTGGTGGTGGGGCCCCGCGCCCAACACCAAGGGCCGCCACGACTTCGGACGGCGCAACCTGCGGAATACGCCCTGGCTGCACCGCCGGGCAGACTCCGACTACAACGGCTGGTGGATGTGCCTGATCCCGGTCCGCGTCATCGAGGACCTCGGGCTCGCGCTGCCGGCGTTCATCAAATGGGACGACGCCGAGTACGGCGTCCGGGCCCGCGACCGTGGCTACCCGACGGTGTCCATGCCGGGCGTGGGCTGCTGGCAGATCCCGTGGGACGACAAGGACGACGCGCGGGACTGGCAGGCGTACTTCCACCTGCGCAACCGCCTGCTCACGGCGTTGCTGCACTCGCCGCACAAGGCCGGCGGCGGGCTCATCAGCGAGCTCACCGAGCGGGAACTGCAGGCCCTGCTGTCCATGCAGTACTCGACGGTGGCGCTGCACTTGCTGGCCGTCGAGGACGTGCTGGCCGGACCTGAGCACCTGCACCGGACGCTGCCTACCAAGATCGGCCAGCTCCGGGAGCTCCGGGCCCAGTACCCGGATGCCAAGTACGAGGCTGACCTGGAGAGCTTCCCGCCACCGAGGCGAAAGGCCCCGGATGCGCTGAAGCGCTCGACGACGCCGACCAGCAAGGTCAACCTGATGACGAAGGCGGCGCGCGGCACGCTCCGCCAGTTCCGCGCGCCCCGGCCGGGTGCCACCGAGCGACCGCAGCTGGCACTGCCCTATCAGGACGCGTCGTGGTGGGTCCTGGCCAAGCTGGACAGCGTGCTGGTCTCGTCGGCCGAGAACACTAATGCCGCCTGGCTCAGGCGAGAACCACGGCAGTTCCGCGCCTTCGGGTGGCGCAGCCTGGTGCTTTACCGCCGGCTGCGGCGGCGCTGGCCGGAACTGGCGGCGGCGTACCGTGCCGCAGCCGCTGACTTCACCGCACCGGAGCGCTGGCGCCAGACCTTCGCCGAGTCAACCAGCGGGCATCCCGACCGCCAGCCGGCCGACTCGTGATCCAACCAGGCCGGGCTACTCCCAGGCCGCGGCGGCTAGCCCGGTCGTGAGCTCCTTGGGCGTCGCGCCGGCCCTTGACACATACAGCGTGTTACCGGCCAGATAGAGCAGCCAGTTGCCGTCCGAGCTCACGTCCAGGCTGGTGTGGTCCAGGTTGACGAAACCGATCGCCACCTGGTGCACGAGAGTCCCGCTGGTGTCGACTTCCCACATCAGCCGCGAGGTGTTCTGCACCCGATCGTCGCCGCAGCACGCGCGGCTGACGAACAGCCGGACGCGACGACCGCAGGTGTCCCGTTCGGAACGACAACTCCAATGCGAAAGTCTGGACATCATTGAGGCGCGAGGGCCGACGGCCCGGCAAGGGGAACCGTCCCCAGGCCCGCGACCGCGTTGCCGCTGCTCTGGCGGTGCGACTAGCCAAAGGCCGCCGCGATCATGCCGGTCGTGAGCTGCTTCGGCGTCGCGCCGCCCTGCGACAGATACAGGGTGGTTCCGGCCAGATAGAGCAGCCAGTTGCCGTCCGAGCTGACATCCAGGCTGGTGTGGTCCAGGTTGGCGAACCCGACCGCCACCTGGTGGACGAGCGCCCCGCTGGTGTCGACCTCCCACATGAGCTTGGAGGTGTTCTGCACGGGGATCCCGGCACAGCAGGCCCGGCTCACGAACAGGTTCCCGTTCGGCATGTAGACGCCCTGACGCAGGTAGCTCTGCTGCGCACTCGGGCCAGTCACCGGAACGGTCGTGACGCCGGCGCCGGAGAAGTAGTCCTGGGCCTGGCCGGTGTCCACGAGATTGAGCGCCCAGCCCTCGTTGTCCTCTGGCGAGGCGATCGACACCGCCAAATGGACATTGTCAGCGGACCAGGAGAGGAACGAGATCGGCGCCCCCAGCCCGCTCCCCTGGCCGGCCGGCACCATCGGCAGAGTGGCGGTTGATCCGCCGCTCAGCGTGCGGATCTGCAGGTTGTACAGCGAGTCAAAGTCGCTGACGTTCGGCACACAGCCCGGGGTCAGGCTGGGCTGGGTGGCGTAAGCCAGCTTGGCTCCGTCCGGGCTGACCGCTGGCAGGCTGCCGGTCGCGATCATGGCCGCGGCGCCGCCGCTCACCGGGACTTCTTCGATCTTGCTGGTGCAGCCGTTCTGCACCGCGAAGTACACCAGCCCGTTCGCGGACACCGACACCTCGCCGCCGGCCACGCCGGACGGTACTAGCGTCTGCTGCACCGCGCCGGTCGCCGGGTCCAGCGTTACCAGGGCACCACCGGAGGTGACGGCGACTATCGCGGGCGGCGTGGCAGCCGCCTGGCCAGTCGCAGCCGACGACGCGGCGGCAGCGGACGAGGGCGGGCTGGACGTGGCCGGGCTCGCGTGCCCCCCGCACGCCGACACCATGGCTGCGGCCGTGGCCGCCGCGAACGCGGCACAGCCGCGCCGCACCAGGCGGGCGTGCCGCGCCCGCCAGCCGTACCCCGCGCGGTCGCGAGCAGGTCTCAAGGACGGCATATGACATCTCCACAAGATTCAGCGTGCTGCACGGTTAGATGAGCCAGAAGCACCGGCGTTACCAACACAAAATTCGATGCTGATCGTGGCAGCGACGGCTGCTCAGCGGCAATAGCCACGCGCCGATCGGTGCAAACCCGTAAGCATGAGTGGCTAACGCGCCACTGCGGCCATTCGCCAGACGGCCTCGGCGATCAGCTCGGGCGACGTGCCGAGGTTCAGCCGGGCGAAACCGCGGCCCTGGCTGCCGAAGTCGGGACCGTGACTGAGCGCGACCTTGCCCCTCGCGAGGAACTCGGCGGCCGGGTCGTCCCCGAGTTCCATCTCGCGGAAGTCGATCCAGGCCAGGAAGCTGGCCTGCGGCTCACGGTAGCGGGCGCCCGGCAGGTGCTCCGCCAGCAGCGCGGTCAGCACCCTGGTGTTCGCGACGACCTGCGCAACCGCCGCGTCCAGCCACCGCCGGGCGCTGCGCAGCGCGGCGATCGATGCATGCACGCCCAGGTGACTAGCCAGCAGCGCGTCCCAGCGCTGAGCCAGGATTCCGGCCGAGCCTGGCTGGCCTGCGACAGCGATGCCGCATTTCAGGCCGGGGATGTTCCAGCCCTTGGAGGCGGAGGTGAACACCACGGCCCGCTTGGCAGCCGGGTGCTCGAGCGCGTGAAACGGCACGTGCTCCGCGCCCGGCAGCACCAGCGGAGCGTGAATCTCATCCACCAGCACGGGCACGCCGCGCCGGTCGCACAGATCTGCCACCTCGGTGAGCTGCTCCCGCGACCACACCCGGCCGACCGGGTTGTGCGGATTGCACAGCAGGTAAGCCCCCACACCGGGCTGGCCGAGCGCGCGCCGCAGCGCGTCCAGGTCCAGGTCGTAGCTGCCGCCGGCGGGGGCAAGCGGGGCTTCGGCCACCCGGTGGCCGGCCAGCTCGAGCCGGAGGAAGAACGGCGCGTATACCGGCGGGTTGATGACGACAGCGGCGCCGGGCTCGGTGATCGCCTGGATGACCTCGGTGATGCCGGTCATCACGTCCGGGATCGCGAAGACGAGGTCCGGGTCAGGCGACCAGCCGGCGAGCCGGTCGGCCGCGAATTCGGCGAACGCGTGGCCGAGCTCACCCTTGTGCGGGTAGCCCAGGTCACCGGCGGCCAGCATCGCTCGCACGGCGTCCTTGATCTGCTCAGCCGGGTCGAAGTCCATCTCGGCGACAAAGGCGGGCAGCACGTCGGGCGGATAGGTCCGCCACTTTTCGCTCGTGCGCTGCCGCAGCATGCCGAGAGAGCAGTCGCCCAGGATCGGGTCCATCCTCGGGATGCTAGCGCCCGGCCCTCCCTCCGATGTCACCAGTGAGGTACCGGTCGATGACCGGCCCGATCGCCGCCGCCAGCGCGTCCGGATCCGCAGCCGCCACCGGGCCAAGCTGCAAGACGTAACGGGTGAGCGCCAGGCCGAGCATGTGCGAACCGACAAGCGATACCCGGAACGAGGTGTCTTCCGGGTCGCTGCCCGCCGCGATGCTCGCGACTGGCCGGAGGATCGCCGCCGTCACGAACTCGCGCAGCATGACCGCCGCCTGATCGCTGGTGAGCGCAGACCGGAGCAAGCCGATAAACGAGGCACGCACGTCGGCGCTGTCCCAGAGCGCGAGCGCCGACCTCACCAGATGCTCGCCGGCCGACGTGCCGGGCTCGCGCGGCAGCCCTGCGAGGGCCGCCGTGATCGCCTCGCCCGGCACCACCGGCAGCTGCATAGCGGCGGCGAACAGCCGCTCCTTAGTGCCGTAGAAATGATGCACGAGCGCCGGGTCCACCCCCGCGGACATCGCGATCGCCCGGATAGTGGCACCGTCGTAACCGCGCTCGGCGAACTGCTCCCTGGCCGAGTCCAGAATCGCCGCCCGGGTTCCGCTGTCTCCCGCGCGCCGCCCGGTGCGCGCGGCCCGGCCAGCCCGGTTAGCCCGCCTGTCTCGGCCGGACTGGCCGCGCCCGGTGGACTGGCCGCGCCCGGTGGACTCGTCGGCTTCAGCCGGCCGGAGCTGGGGCCCGGTCCTGGCCGGTGTCACGCCGGCACCGGCGTTACCTGCGGCGCGGCGCTGGCCAGCTCGAAGAATCGTTCCTCGAGCGTCGCTGCCGCCTGATAGATCCGGCATCCGGTCGGGAGCTCGGTGGGGACCCGGCCACCATGTGTGCCGTGGTCGCCAGCGCCGTCGGGCGCCGCCTGCGAGCCGCCTAGCACGCGCCGGACTTCCGCCAGGCTGACGCCGGGTATCCGCAGCGTGCGGCCGGCCAGCGCGACGGGCAGCCCGGCGCGCTCCAGCCGGCTGAAGGAGTCCGCCCAGCTAGCCGACTCGACGACGGTCACCTGCTCGGCGCCGATGATCTGCGCGGCCGTGCCGGCTGCCACCACCGCGCCATCGGCCATGATGATCAGCCGGTCGCACTCGCCGGCCTCCTCCATGTAGTGCGTCGATACCAGCGCGCCCGCGCCCGCGCGTACCGCGGCCGCGATCGTCTGCCAGAGCCGGGCCCGGCCGAGCGGGTCGACCCCGGACGTGGGCTCATCCAGGATCAGCAGCTCCGGATCGTGGGCCAGCGCCTGGGCGAACGCCACCCGCCGTTGCAGACCGAGCGGCAGCTGCCCGACCGGGATGCCGGGACGGTCGCGCACCTCGGCCGGGAGCTGGCTGTCGTCGCTGCCGAACACGGTGGCAGCAAACTCCATGTTCTCCTCGGCGGTCAGGTCCGCATACAAGCCGAGTCCCTGCGGCACGTATCCGATCCGGCTGCGGGTCCGGCGGCTGGGCGGCTCACCGAGCAGCGCGACCTGGCCGGACGTCGCCGGCACCAGGCCGAGCAGCATCCTGATCAGGGTCGTCTTCCCTGCCCCGTTGGCGCCGATCAGGCCGACGATCTCACCCGGCCAGATCTGGATGCTGACGTCACGGACGGCAGTGAGCTGACCGAACCGGCACGTTACCCGTTCCGTACCGGCCAGCGGCCAGCGGGCGGACGACCGGGGCGGCATCACGCCGACGTCCGCACCGGGCGCCGCACCAGAATCAGCGGCGGCCGGAGCCCCGACCTCCGCACCCGGCGGAGCGCTCTGATGGGGCGCAAGAGCGTCAACCAGGCTGCTCTTAGGTCGTGGCGGACGCTCTCGTGCCCCTTCCCGGCGTCGCCAGGCGCTAGCTGGAGCGATGGCACCCGCTGGCGTGCCGACGTCGGTCGCGGCATCCAGCCTGTCGGCCTGCGCCGCGAGCTCGCCGGCGAGCGCCGCAACCGTCACCGCGTCCTGCAGGTCCGGGTTAACCGCAGCGCCTGGGTAGCTCGTTCCCGGCGGGCACCAGACCCGCCAGTGCGCGCCACGGCGCCAGGCCATGGCTCCGGCGCTACCTTCGGGCCGGCCTGAGGTCACGCGCACCGAGCCCGGCATCGCCGCGACGATCTGGTCAGGCGTCCCGGCGGCCAGCGAGCGGCCCGCGTCGAGCACCAGGACCGATGCCGCCCGCTGCGCGTCATCGATGTAGGTCGTCGCCAGCACCACCGCTGCGTCGTCGGCCGCGGCCGATGCGATCAGTGACCACAGGCCGGAGCGACTGACCGGGTCGACGCCGGTGCTGGGCTCGTCGAGAATCAGCAGGTCTGGCTTGTGCAACAGGGCGGCGATGACGCCGAGCTTCTGCCGCATGCCGCCCGATAGCTGTCCGCCTAGCCGGTCTCGTGCAGCCGCAAGGCCGGCCAGCTCGGTCAGCTCCGCGGCGCGCCGGGCAGCCGCTGCCGAGTCCATTCCGTAGGCCCGCGCGCGGAAAGACAGGTTCTGCATCACGGTCAGGTCCGGGTAGATTCCGGAGCTTGCCGGCAGGTAACCCGTGCGCAGCGGTCCGGGCGCGCGAATCACGCCGGACTCGGGCCTGACCACTCCGGCCAGGCAGCGCAGCAGGGAAGTCTTGCCCGCGCCGTCCCCGCCTACGACGGCGGTTACCTGGCCACGCGGCACCAGCAGCGAAACGTCGTCAAGGGCCAACGTGCCCGGGTAGCGCAGGCGTATCGCCCAGGCACCGAAGCCGTCGCCGCCCTCCGCCGTCATTGCGCCCGCCCGTCGGCGTGCGCGCCTTCCAGCAGCGCGCCGGCGTGGCGGTCAGTCCCCACACGGCCCTTGCCGGTGCGACCGCGGGCGGGTGCAAGGTAGCTGCGGAAGCGCAGAATCGCCAGCGTCCCGACGGCGAGTCCGAGCGCCGCGAGGAATGTCAGCGGGGCCCAGAGCGGGCCGATGGGCTCTGCGCGCAGCATGACGCCGCGTGCTATCTCGTTGAAGTAGGTGAGGGGCAGCAGGTAGGCGATCCAGCGGACGCCGGCCGCGATGGATGCCAGCGGGAAGATCAGCCCGGACAGCAGCACCTGCGGCAGCATCACCATGACCGCGAGCTGGATCGCCTGGCCCTGATTCTGCGACACCGTGCTGATGAGCACGCCGACGCCGAGCGTTACGAACAAGAACAGCAGCGCGCCGAGCGCGAACACCGCCGGCGAGCCGCGGAACGGCACGCCGAACACCGCGATGCCGATGCCTAGGACGATAGCCAGGTCTGCCGCAGCGACGGCGAAGTACGGGACGATCTTGCCGAGGAACACGTCGCGCGGCCGGAGCGGCATCACTGCGAGTTGCTCCAGCGTGCCGGACTGTCGTTCCCGCACGACACCGAGGCTCGTGATGATCGTGCCGATGAACACCAGCACCACGCCAGCCAGCCCTGGGATCATCACGGCCGACGTCGTCAGCTTCGGGTTGTACAGCACGATGACCGTGGGCCGGATGAAAGCCGCGCCCGGCGGCGTGGAGAAGGCCTTGGACAGCGATCCTTCAGCCGCCTGCGCCGTGAACAGCTGACTGCCGTCGATCAGCACCGCGAGCGGGCGCCCGGCGCTCGTCACCACGGCCACCGCGGCGTGACCGTCACGTAGCTGGTCCTGCGCCCAGCTACGACCGGCCGCCGGGTCCGACGTCACCACGTGAAATGGTCTCGGCAGCGTGCGCGCGACCGCAGCCGAACCCGGGCCCGCCACCGCGACCGGTATCGAAGACACGTCGAAGCTGGCCGCATAGCCGAGCACGACCAGCAGCAGCACCGGCAGGGCGATCATCATGGCCAGCGTCCGACGGTCCCGGCGAAGCTGCCGGAACTCCTTCACGATCATTGCCCACATCGGTGCTCCCCGGCGGATCACTAGGCAGAGTTCAACACTTGTTGAATTCTACGCCTGATGAATTAGTCCACACAAGGTTCGGGCCAGCCGCGATGGCAAGATGGGCTCATGGTCGTGACGCAGCACCGGGGGCGCTGGACGTTAGAGGACCGGTTCAGCTCACCTTGGCACTATCTGCCATTCGAGGTTCCGCGCGGATCGTGCGCGATCCGCGCGGAGCTTGAGTACGAGCGTTCGGCCGCCGTCATGGACCTGGGCTGCATGGGTCCGGCCGGCTTCCGCGGCTGGTCTGGCGGCGCACGCCGGTCGTTCGTCATCACCGGCGACGCAGCTACCCCCGGATATCTGCCGGGCGAACTCGAGGACGGGTCCTGGCAAGTCATCATCGGCCTGCATCGGCTGCCACCCGCTGGCGCCGACTACAGCCTCACCATCCAGGTGTCGAGCACGCCGGGCGAGCTGCTGCCTGAGCGCGCGCCGGAGCAGTTGCCGCCCCTCACCGACCGGCCGCCACGTCGCGTCCTGCCCGCCACGGCCGGCCGTCGCTGGCTCGCCGGTGACCTGCACACGCACACCGTGCACTCCGACGGCGTGATGACCGTGCCCGAGCTGGCCAGGTTCGCCGCCGGGCGCGGGCTCGACTTCATCGCGGTCACCGATCACAACACGGTCAGTCACCACGCCGAGCTGGCGGCGGCCGGGTCAGCCCACGGCATCACCCTGGTACCCGGCCAGGAGGTCACCACGTCGGCTGGGCACGCGAACGCACTCGGGAGCATGGGCTGGATCGACTTCCGCGAGCCCGCCGATGCGTGGCTCGACGCGTGCGAGCAGGCCGGCGGGCTGATGTCGGTCAACCATCCGTACGGCGGCCAGGTTAGCTGGGTCGCGCCGATGAAGCGGCGGCCGCCGCTGCTCGAGGTATGGCACTGGAGCTGGCTCGATACTCGGTGGACGATGCCGGTCGGCTGGTGGCGGGCATGGGACCCGACCGCGATTCCGGTCGGCGGCAGTGACTGGCACCGACCTGGGTCGGATGCCCTGCCCGGCTCGCCGACTACCTGGGTTGAAGCCGAGGACCACGATCCGGTCGCCGTGCTCGAGGCGGTCGCGGCCCGGCGCACCGCCATCTGCGCCGATCGCGACGGCCCGGTACTGCTGCGGGTGGGTGACGAGCTGATCGCCAGCGGCGCTGACGGACTGATCCTGGCCGGTCCCCACGGCCCGATCGCGCGGATCCGCGGCCAGCTGGCCAAGTTTCCGGCCGCGGAAGGCTGTCACCGGATCCTCGACGAGAACGGGGCAACCCTCGCGCTGATCGGCTAGCCGGCCGCAGGCGGCGCCCGCGGACAGCAACCGCGGGGAACCCGGAGAACGGCCCCGGTCTGGTTTGCCCGGTGAGGCTGTGCGACCTGCTCGGGGCGAACCCTGGCATACTCGCACCACACGCACGCCGCGAAGGGATGCCCATGGGATCGCAATCTCGCTGGGGCATGACTCTGCCGCTGAC
>Ga0187814_10000858_pt1 | contig 11081 bp, 9 predicted proteins | sample NC_S_4_FD_132450 | JGI IMG/M metagenome (GOLD analysis project Ga0187814, IMG submission 132450) | Wetland sediment microbial communities from Neuse River Estuary, North Carolina, USA - ASW-S_4 | ecosystem: Environmental > Aquatic > Freshwater > Wetlands > Sediment | place: USA: North Carolina...
ACAACGCCGCGCAGTGCGGCGGCGGCGTGGTGATCTCGACCGCGCGGCTGAACCGGATCGTCGACCTGGACGCCACGACCGGCCTGGTGACCTGCGAAGCCGGCGTCAGCCTGGAACAGCTGATGATCGCCGGGCTGCCCGCCGGATGGTTCGTGCCGGTCTCCCCGGGAACCAGGCAGGTGACCGTGGGCGGGGCCATCGCGGCCGACGTGCACGGCAAGAACCACCACGTGGCGGGCAGCTTCGCCCGGCACGTGCGGTCGCTGCAGATCGTGACGCCGGACGGCGAGACGCGCACGGTGACCGAGCAGTCCGATCCGTCGCTGTTCTGGGCCACGGCAGGCGGCATGGGGCTGACCGGGCTCATCGTGGCGGCCACGATCCAGCTGAAGCGGGTGGCCACCTCGCGGGTCCTGGTGGACACCGTACGCACGGCCGACATCGACGAGACCATGGCCGTACTGGCCGAGCACGACCGCCGCTTCGGCTACACGGTGGCCTGGTCGGACAGCCTGGCCCGGGGCAGAGGCCTGGGGCGTTCGGTGATCACCAGCGGCGACTTCGCCGAGCCGGCCGACCTGCCCCCAGCCGACGCCGGAGACCCGTTCGCGTTCCGGCCCCGCGCGCGGCTGGGCGTCCCGCCCGGGTTCCCGCCCGGGCTCATCAACCGCCACACGGTGGCCCTGGCCAACGAGGCGTGGTACCGCAAGGCCCCGCGCTCACGCAGCGGCGAGATCCAGGCCATCGGCGCGTTCTTCCATCCGCTGGACGGGATCAGGAACTGGAACCGGGTCTACGGCCCGGGCGGGTTCCGGCAGTACCAGTACGTCCTGCCGTTCGGCGCCGAGGCCGCCGCGCGCCGGTCGTTCGAGCTGGTCAGCCAGGCGCGTGCGCCGTCCTTCGTGACCGTGCTCAAGCGCTTCGGCGCGGGTGACGAGGGGCCGCTCTCGTTCCCGATGGCCGGCTGGACGCTCGCCCTGGACTTCCCCGCCCGCACGCCGGGCCTGGCCGGGCTGTTCGGATCGCTCGACCGGCTGGTGGTCGAGGCGGGCGGCCGGGTGTACCTGGCCAAGGACTCGCGGGTGCCGGCCGACGTGCTGGCCGAGATGTACCCGCGGCTGGCCGAGTTCAGGAAGCTGCGCGCCGAGTTCGACCCGGCCGGGATCCTCGCCTCCGACCTGTCCCGCCGCCTCGGCCTTTAGCGATCCGGTGAGCCAGCCCCCGGCCCGCCCGCTGACCGCCAGCGAGCGTGACTGGCTCGCGGTCCGCTCCTACCTCACCGAGCACCGTTACGACCTGGCCGTCGACGCCGCGGGGGACTACCCGCCGGGCCGCCGGATGGCCGGCACCCCGCTGCTGGCCGCGCCCGGCTGGCGGCCGCCCGTCCCGGTCCCGCTCCGGGACATCCGCCTGGAGCTTCGCGACGCCGTACCGGCCGAGGCCGAGGTCGCGACCCCGTTCCTGCCGCGGCGCGCGGACGGGACGCGCTACCGCCGCTATTCGGAGGCACTGGCCGAGCTGGCCGCCCCGCTGGTGTTCGAGAACCGCGCCACCTACCGGCTGACCGAAGCGGACCTCGCCTCCGCCGCCCCGCGGCTGGTGTTCACCGACGGCCGGTACTTCGACGGCATCGACACCGGCGAGGCGGCCGCACACGAGTACGCCGCCGCACGGCTGGGCGAGTCCGTGCCGGGCCCGCGCCCGGCCGGCCCGCGCCCGGCCGGCCTGCGAGAGCGCTTCGCCGACCCGTGCGACCTGCGGCGCCGCCCGGCCAACCTGGCCATCAGCACGCTGACCCTGCGGCTGGACCGGAGGGCGGGCCGGGCCTCCTTCCCGCTGCACTGGCGGGACCCGGCCCGGGTCGGCCACGCCGGCGGCCTGTACCAGGTCGTCCCGGTGGGCGTGTTCCAGCCCTCGGGCGAGGCGCCCTGGAACCGGCAGCACGACTTCTCGCTGTGGCGGTGCATGATCCGCGAGTTCGCCGAGGAGCTCGGCGGGCGCTCGGAGGACTACGCCAGCGACCGCGCGCCCGTCGACTACGATTCCTGGCCGTTCGCCCGGCAGCTGACCGACGCACTGGACCGCGGCCAGGTCCGCGTCTGGTGCCTGGGTCTGGGCACCGACCCGCTGACCTACGCCACCGACCTGCTCACCGTGGCGGTGATCGACAGCGACGTGTTCGACGCCTGGTTCGGCGGGAACCTGCGGCGTAACGCCGAGGGGCGCATCCTGGCCGCGCGCGAGTTCGCCGCCCGCGTCATCGACCGCACCGTCACCGGCGAGCCGGTGCAGGCGGCCGGGGCCGCCCTGCTCCGGCTCGCCTGGCGCCACCGCGAGACCCTGGGCGGCCAGCCCCGCCCCCCGGCGTTAGCCGCCAAGCCAGCAGCGCTAGCCGCCGTTCACGGCGGACGACCGGTTCTAGTGACCGGTTCCCGACTGCTCGAAGACCAGCTGGGCCTTGGCCATCCACTCCTCCTTGCGGGTGACCCGCATGTAGATCAGGGCCACGATCGTCACCGCCAGGATGACGAAGAACACCAACAGGCCCCAGTAGACCGGTCCGCTGCTGGTGAACGGCGAGAAGTACGACTTCCAGACCACGACGACGCCGGCCGCCGTCGCGATCACCGGCACGACCACGTGCAGGAGCGGGTTGAACTGGGCCCGGCCTTCGGTCAGGTAGTACTTCACCACCCCGATGTTGGCCAGGACGTACATCAGCACCAGGCCGATCGTGATCGCGTTGGCCCAGGTCAGGAACACGTTCGTGGCCCCCCAGATCAGGACGCAGGCGAACCCGACGACCTGCACGGCGACTTCCAGGTGAATCGAGTTGACCGGCGTCTTCCGCGTCGGGTTCACCTTCCCCAACGCGGTCGGCAGCACGCCGGACCGGCCCATGCCGTACCAGGTCCGGGTCCCGCCGTTGAAGCAGGCGATCGACACGGCGATCGCCGAGTTCACCAGGGCGAACAGCAGGAAGACCCAGGCGCCGGCCCAGACCCGCTGCGCAAGCGTCGCCACCGGCCACGCGACCGCGGTGGGGATGCTGCCCACCTTGTGCACGCCGATGCCATTCAGGTATCCCCAGGTGACGAACACGAAGTAGATCATCAGGACGACGACCGACCCGACCAGCCCGATCGGCACGTTGCGCTTGGGGTTCTTGCTCTCCTCGGCCATCGGGCCGGTGGATTCCCAGCCGCTGAACGCGAAGATCGAGAACACCACGCCGAGGAACAGGTTGGTCGACAGGTGGAAGTTGCCGGGGTTCAGCGGCGCCCAGCTGAACCCGCCCGCGCCCGTCGACACCAGGCCGCTGATCGCCAGCGCCACCATGATCAGGAGCTCGATACTGCCGGTGATGATCAGCGCCTTCTCCGACAGCGCGATCCCCTGGTAGGCGAAGAAGATCACCAGCGCGAGGCCGACGATGACCCAGATCCACCACTTGACGTCGACGCCGTAATACGCCTTGATACTCGGCTCGAGCACGGTAGCCGAGAGGTACGACAGGGTGAGCACGCCGACCGGAGGCAGCCAGACCGAGAACAGCACCCCGGCGAAGAACCCGGCCCGCGGGTGGAAGGCTCGCGCGATCCAGGTGTACCAGCCGCCGGCCGACGGGAACACCTTGGCCAGCTGGGCGGCGTTCAGCGCCTGCATGCCGAGCAGCAGGCCGCCGAACAGGAATGCCCACGGGGTCGACAACCCCGCGTAGGTCACGATGAACACGAACGACGCGAGGATCGCGAAGGACGGCGCGATCGTGGCGATCCCCTGCATCAGTATCCCGGGGATCCCGATCGCGTTCTCCCGCAACCCCGTCTTGACGGTCCCCGGACTCGACTTAAGATCCTCAACTGCCACCGTGAGTCTCCTTCCCGATGCCCGCCGGAAGCAGGACCCCGCCACCGGCGGAGCATCCGCTCACGGATTGATCATCCGCTCCGGCTCGGATCTTGGCAAGGCCCCAGCCGCAGCGCTCGCCCAGCCCTAGCGCGCCAGGCCGGCCAGGCCGTGATGGCCGGGACCGCGCGGGATGATCGGCCAGATGTCGACCACGACCTCGTCGCGGACCACGTGGTAGGCGTCGTACCAGTTCACGGTGCTCGGCGAGTACCCGGGCACCAGCGCGATGGCCTCACCGACCCGCAGCGAGGATCCCTCGGGGGCGGAGAAGATGCCGTGCTCCTCATCGAAACGGGCGACCTTGAGGTCGTGGCCGACGATGGTCACGTCGGCGGGGTCGGCGACCGACTTGTTGCCCGCGTCGACGATCACCTGGCCGCTCTGCCGGCTGATGACGGTCGTCTGGATCGTGAGCGAGTGCTCGAAGCCGGGCACCATCCGGCCGTGGAAGTTGTCCATCACCACGTACGTGCCAGCCTGGATCTCGGTGAGGCCCGGATAGGCCGCCGTCCATTTCCAGGTGGCGATCCCGCCCGCGGACCGGATCTGGCAGGGAATGCCGTTCGCCTCCAGCAGATCGGCGACCCCGGTGAAGAACGCCATCGCCTCGCGCTGGCGTTCGTGCCGCAAGTCGCTGTCGGGTGTCAGCGAGCAGTGCCCCTCGTAACCGGTGATGCCCTCGAAGCGCAGCCCGGGCAGGTCCGCCACCTGCCGGGCCAGGGCCAGGGCCTCCCGCGCGGTATCGACCCCGCAGCGGTCCATGCCGGTGTCGACCTCGACCATGATGCCGAGCGTCGCCCCGGCCGCGACGGCCGCCGCGGAGTGCGCCGCGGCGTTCGCCGCCTCGTCCACCGCGACGAGGACCCGGTGGTCCCTGGCCAGCTCGGCCAGCATCCGCAGCTTGGCCGGATGGGCCACCGTGTTGACCACGAACAGGTCGTCCATCCCGGCGGCGGCCAGGATGGCCGCCTCCCACACGGTGGCCATGGACAGTCCGCCCGCGCCTGCCTGCAGCTGGCGGCGGGCGAGGTCCGGGCTCTTGTGCGTCTTGTAGTGCGGGCGGATCGTGGCCCGTCCCATCTGCTTCAGCTCGCCCGCCATGCGGTCGATGTTGCGCTGCGCCACATCGATATCGAGCACCAGCGCGGGGGTGGTCAGCTCATCGCGCCGTCGGCCGATGGCCTCCCCGTACTCGTGCCTGGTCCGCTCGTAGGCCTCCGGCAAGATCCGCGCCGAGTCTGGCATCGATTACCTCCTGTGTTAGTGGTCAGGCCACGGCAGGCCCGAGGCAGCGGATGACGCGAACGGCTTCCCTTCCCGCCCGCACCCGGATCGGCAGGCTGGCCGGCAGGGCGAACGTCTGCCCGCGGCGGACCGGCTCGCTGCCGAAGTCACCGTCGATGGATCCGGTACCGGAGACCACGATCGCGATCGAGAAGCGCCCGTCGCTGACGTCGATCTCGTCCGCAACCTCCAGGGCCGTGGCGCAGGAGCCCACCCAGTCCTCAGACCACCAGTCGTCTGGCCGCTCCGGAAGGCCACGGAAGGCCCTGGTCAGCGCACCGCCCCGGTAGAAGCGGTACAGCGGGTGGTAGCCGAGCGGCAGGGGCCGTCGGACCGCGTCCCGCAGCCGGTCGAGCCGCTCTGCCATCGCGGGCCTGCCTACAGCTCCGCGTTCACGATGAAGCCGCCGTCGGCCAGCAGCGTCGCGCAGGTCACGTAGCTGGCATCGTCGGAGAGCAGGTAGGCGATCGTGGCCGCGAGTTCCGCGGGCTCGGCCCCCCGGTGGAGGGCGATGCGCTCGTGGTAGTACTTCATGGCGACCGGGTCGTCCATCAGCGGCGCGGACATGTTCGTCTTGACCCAGCCGGGCTCGACCGCGTTCACCCGGATGCCGTGCACGCCCAGGTCGCAGCCCAGCGCCTTGGCCAGCATGCTGATGGCGCCCTTGGTGCCGCAGTAGGCGGTCTGGCCCGGGGCGCCCACGTGCGCGGAGATCGAGCTCACGCAGCAGATCGCGCCGCCGTGTCCCTCCCGGATCATCTGCTTGGCGCCTTCCGTGCAGACCATCCAGGTGCCGCGGACGTTCGTCTCGAACAGCGTGTTGAAGTCCTCGACGGTGGTCTCGTCCCACTTCATGAACGGGTTGATCGCCGCGTTCGACACCACGTAGTCGAGCCGCCCGCCGCGCTCGGCCACGGCGTGCACCATCGCGGTGACCTGCCCCGGATCACGCATGTCGGCCACCACAGGAAAACCTCGCCCGCCAGCCTCGCCGATCCGCCGCAACGTCTCGGCCGGGTCCTGCTCGGGCAGCTGGTTCACCGCCACGTGCGCGCCCTCCGCGGCGAGGCGGACCGCGGCCGCCTGCCCGATGCCGGTCGTCGCGCCGGTGACCAGCGCGACCTTGCCCTCAAAGCGCCGTTCCATGACGTTCCTCTCCTAGAAGATGGCGATCGGGTTCCAGGGCGAGCCGGTCCCGCCGGGCAGCCGCAGCGGCAGGCCGACGACCATGAACTCGAAACGACGCTCTTCGGCGCAGGCCCTGGCCAGATCCTCGAGCTGCAGGCTGTCGGCGGCGAGCATCCCCATGGCCGTGACCTGGAGCGGGTGAATCGGGTACAGAACTCCTTCGACGTTGCTCGGCACCGTCTCCCCGTCGCCGTCGGGCAGGAACGCGGCGATCCGCCGCTCGTGCATCCACGGGATCGTATCGACATGCAGGCCCGCCTTGCCCTCGCCTGCCGGCGGGTAGTCGCAGCTCCACGCGCCGACCTCAAGGCGGCGTCGGTGGTGGCCGGTGCGGAAGACCAGTATGTCTCCCTCACCGAGCCGGACGCCTTGCGCCTGCTCGACCGCCTCGAGTTCGGCTCGCGTCACCGCCTCGCCCGGCTCCAGCCACCCGACACCCCGGAACCGCGGCACGTCCAGCAGCACGCCCCTTCCGACGAGCCCTTCGCTGTAGGTCGTCACGTCGAGCGCCGTGGCACCCTTGGAGGTCATCACCTGCTGGGCGGGCCTGCCGTTGTAAACGCGGCCCTGGTAGGCGATGTGACAGAGCGCGTCCATATGGGTGTGGCAGTCGCCGTGGAACGCGAGCCCGACGAAGTCCGTGGCAAAGGTCACCGTGCTGGAGCCGATGTCGATGTCGTGGCCCTGGACCACATGATGGATGACAGGGCTCGGGTTGTCCGGCCCGGCGGCCGTGTTCATCGGGATCGCCATCGTCGCGCGCCGCCCGGAGCGGACCAGCGCGGCCGCGGCCCGCACCGTGTCTGCCGTGATGAAGTTGAGCGTCCCGAGCTCGTCGTCGGGCCCCCAGCGCCCCCAGTTCTTGACCGCCTCGAAGATCTCGTCGAACTCTCGCAACGTCACCGGTGCCGGCCGCGTCAGCGTCGTCATCCCCTGCTCACCTCCTGGTGTCCTGCCCGCTATGCACTCGCGGGTACTGGCCGGAAAAACTGGTCATAGGCCGCCTGCGGCTTGGCCGACTCGTGCACGACGGCGCCGACCGCGCGGATCATCGCGGCCGGGTCATGGCTCTGGAAGATGTTCCGGCCCATGTCGACTCCCGCCGCTCCCTCCTCGACCGCGCGATAGGCCATCGTGAGCGCCTCGAGCTCAGCGAGCTTCTTGCCGCCGGCCATGATGAGCGGCACCGGGCAGGCGGCCGTCACCGTGTCGAAGCCCTCAGCGCAGTAGTAGGTCTTGACCACGTGCGCGCCGAGTTCCGCGCAGATCCTGGTGGCCAGCCTCAAGTACCGCGCGTCGCGGGTCAGTTCCTTGCCGACCGCCGTGACCGCGAGTACCGGGATGCCATATCGCTGGCTCTCATCCACCAGCCGGGTCATGTTGTGCACCGACTGGGTCTCGTATTCCCCGCCGATGAAGACCTGGACGGCCACCGCGGAGGCGTTGATGCGGGCCGCGTCCTCCATGCCGACGGCGATCTGCTCGTCGGACAGCTCCCGCAGCACGCTGGGCCCGCCGCTGGCCCGCAGCACGATGGGCGTGCCCGAGGCGGGCGGGATGGTCGAGCGGACCATGCCCCGGGTGGTCATCAGCGCGTCGGCGTACGGCAGCAGCGGGACGATGGACAGGTCGATCCGTTCCAGGCCGGTGGTCGGGCCCTGGAAGTAGCCGTGGTCGATGGCCAGCATCACGGTCCGCCGGGTCGAGGGCCGGAAGATGCGGGCCAGCCTGCTCTGCATCCCCCAGTCGAGCGCTCCGCAGCCCTTGATCGGGAACGCCTCGGACCGTGCCGGCACCGACGCGGCGAACCGGGCGGGGTCACCCTCGGTGCGGTCCTCGAGGTCGGGCATGGCTTGGGTTCTCCCTTCCGCCGGATTGGACTGGTGCGCCCGCGGGTCCGGCTAGGCTCCCGCGGCCCGCCAGAGCGGGTTGAGCAGGCCGTCTTCGGTGATGTCGAGCATGCGCCGGTAGATCTCCCGCCAGGCCGGGTAGCGCTGATCGTAGGCCGCCGCGGCGGCCCGGTCGGGTTCGAAGGTGGCCGCTCGCCGGCGCAGGCCGGGCCGCGGCTCGGTCAGGCCGGCGTAGACGCCCGCGCCGACGCCGGCGCAGATCGCCGCGCCCAGCGCGCTGCTCTCCGTCACCACCGGGATGTGCACCGGCACGCCGAGCACGTCGGCCATGATCTGCGGCCACAGCCGTCCCTTGGCCGCGCCGCCGGTGAAGACCGCCCCCTCGAAACGGCGGCCGGTCAGGCCGGTGATGATGTCCCGGTGCCCTCGAGCCACGTAGGCCGCCGCCTCCTCCAGCGCCCGCACGCACGCGCCCCGGCCGCTGGTCACCGGATCGCCGAGGTCGAACTGCAGGAACGACGGGCTGGCGTGAACCCAGCGCCTGGCGTTCATGACGTTGGACATGATCGCCACGACGCCCCCGGGCGGGGCCGCCGCCGCGTCCTGCTCCATCAGCTCGTACGGGTCCGCGCCCCGGCTGCGGGCCAGCGTGACCAGGTCGGCGCAGAACGCGTCGCGGAACCACCGCACGCTCATGCCGCAGTAGAAGCCGATGCCTTCCAGCATCCACTCGCCCGGCACGACGTGGCACAGCGTGCGCAGCCGCGCCTCCGGGTCGATCAGGGGGTCGCCGAGCAGCACCGTGTTCTGCCAGAACGTGCCGCCGACCACGGTGTACTCGTCCCGCTCCGCGCCGGCCCCGAGCAGGCCCAGCTGGGTGTCCGCGCCGCCCGCCACGACCGCGGTGCCGGCCCGCAGCCCGGTCGCCTCGGCCGCCGCCGCGCTGACCTCGCCCACCACGGTGCCGGGGTCGACGACCGGGGGCAGCGCCGCGGCCGGCAGGCCGCACAGAGCGGTGATGGACGGCGACCAGCAGCGGTCGGCCAGGGTGAACATGCCGGAGCTCGAACCGCAGGAGGGTTCGGTGACGTACTGGCCGGTCAGCCGGTAGACGATCCAGTCGCTGAGCATGCCCAGGCGGTCGGTCGCGCCGAGGATGTCGGGACGGTGCCGGGCCAGCCAGCGCAGCCGGGCCGGGGCGGTGATGGCCACCCAGTCGCCGGCCTCGGCGTAGATCTTGGCGGCGGCCCCCTCGCGGATCAGGTCCTCCGCCTCCGCGGACGCCCGGCTGTCCACGTTCGGGCAGGCCCAGATCTCCCGGCCGGCCTGGTCGAACAGGACCATCCCCTCACGCATGCTCGTGGCCGCGACCGCCGCGACGTCGCCGCCCGCCGCGCCGGCCCCGCTCAGCGCGTCCCGGACGCAGTCGGTGACGGCCCGCCAGCCCGCGTGCACGTCGAAGTCCTGGCCGCCGGGCACGCCCTCCGGCTCGTGGTGGGTCCACTCGCGCTGTCCCGTGGCGACCTGCTCGCCGGTCTCGGTGAACAGCACGGCCCGGCAGCTCCCGGTGCCGGCGTCGATGGCCAGAAGGTAGCGGCCGGTCATGTCGCCCCGCTTCCTGTCGTGCTCCGGGCCCGCAGGACCTGCGGGTTCACCACGTCGGACGGCGCCCGCCCGGCCAGCAGGTCGGCCACCGCGGCCACCGCCCGGCGCGCGCCCCGGGCCAGGGTCTCGGCCGTGGCCCCGCCGATGTGCGGGGTGACGAAGACGTTCGGCTGGCTCAGCAGCCGGTGCCGGTCTCCGGGCGGCGTCCGCTCCAGAACGTCCAGGGCCGCGCCGGCCAGGATGCCCGCCTCCAGCGCCCGGCCCAGGGCCGCCTCGTCCACCAGTGCCTCACGGGCCGTGTTGATGAAGTAGGACCCGGGCCGCATCCGGGTAAACGTGTCCCACGAGAACATGTGCCGGTTCTGCGGCGTCAGCCGCGCGTGCAGCGAGACGACGTCCGAGCGGTCCAGCAGCGTGTCCAGGGACATCAGGTCCACGCCGGGCAGCGCGGCCGGCGGCTGCGGATCGTACCCCACCACGGTGAAGCCCAGGGCCCGGGCGCGCCGGGCCACCTCGCGGCCGACGTGGCCGAGCCCGACCAGCCCCATGGTCAGGCTGGGCGCCTCCCGCCCGAAGAACTCGCGCCCCTCGAACACCGACTCGGCGAAGCCGCCCCCGTCGGTCAGGTGGCGGCTGGCCCGCGGCACGGCCCTGATCAGCAGCAGCGCGAAGGCGATGGTCAGCTCGGCCACGGCCTCGGCGTTCTTTCCCGGCGTGTTCACCACCGGGATGCCGCGGTCGGTCGCCGCCGCCACGTCCACGTTGACCGGGCCGCCGCGGGCACAGCACACCAGGCGCAGCGGGGCGGCGTCGAGCACCTCCGAGCTGACCGGTGCCCCGTGCACGATGAGCGCGTCATGCCCGGCGACGGCCCGCACGACCTCGGCCGGGTCGCCCACGTATTCCCGCAGTCGCTGCTCGGACTCCGTCCGGGGCGGCGCAAACCGGACGTCGTCGATCTGCATCGTGGACAGCTCGACCCGGCCGTCGAGGCCGGCCCCGGTGAGGCCGGCCAGGGCGTCGGTGTACGCGGAGACCGGCATGTACGGGTCGCCGACCACCAGGACGCGCAGCGGCTGCGGAACGCTCATGGGTAGACGTAGGTGGGCTCGAGGTCGATGGCGTGGCCGCTGCCCGATTCGAGGACGAACTTGAGCAGCGGCGAGGTGTCCACGTAGTAGAACTCGATGGACGCGCCGATCCGGCCGCCCATGAGGATCTCCGCGCCGCGTTCGTGCCAGT
>Ga0187814_10000859_pt1 | contig 11081 bp, 10 predicted proteins | sample NC_S_4_FD_132450 | JGI IMG/M metagenome (GOLD analysis project Ga0187814, IMG submission 132450) | Wetland sediment microbial communities from Neuse River Estuary, North Carolina, USA - ASW-S_4 | ecosystem: Environmental > Aquatic > Freshwater > Wetlands > Sediment | place: USA: North Carolina...
AGCCCGCGCGAAGGATCACCGGACCACACGCCGCCTGCGAGCCCGTACGGCGAGTCGTTGGCGATGCGGACCGCGTCGGCCTCGCCGTCGTACGGGATAAGGCACAGCACCGGCCCGAAGATCTCCTCCCGCGCCACCCGCATCGAGTTGTCCACGTCGGCCAGGATCGTCGGCGACACGTACCACCCGCGCGGCAGGTCCGCGGGCCGCCCGCCGCCTGCCGCCACCCCGCGCCGTCCCGCACCGCCAGCGCGATATATCCCTCAACCCGCGATCGCTGCCGTGCCGCGACAAGCGGCCCCACCACGGTCGCCGGGTCGTGCGGGTCGCCAACCGGCACGTGCGCAGCGACAGCGGCCGCCGCCTCAACCGCGGCCGCGTACGAACAACGCGGCACGAGGACCCGCGTGTGCGCGCCGCAGACCTGCCCCGACAGGTGCATGGCCCCGTGCACAAGCTGAGGCATGACATGGCCCAGATCGGCGTCGTCCAGAACAAGAGCCGCCGACTTGCCGCCGAGCTCGAGCGACACCCGCTTGACCTGCTCGCCGCACAGGCTCATAATCCGTTTGCCCGCGGCCGTCGACCCGGTGAACGCGACCTTGTCGGTGCCTGGATGCGTTACGAGGTGCTCGCCAACGTCGCGGCCAGCGGGCACCACGCTGACCACACCGGGTGGCGCCCCTGCCTCAGCAAGCGCCTCGGCGAGGATGAAGTTGCTCAGCGGCGCCTCCGGGGCCGGCTTTATCACCACCGTGCACCCCGCAGCCAGCGCCGGCGCGGTCTTCCAGCAGGCCAGCGTGACCGGCGCGTTCCACGGCACGATCACCGCGACCACCCCGACGGGCTCCTGAGTCACCAGCCCGGCGCGGTTCCCGGACACCACCGTGCGGGAGAACGAGAAGGTACGGCTGAGTTCGGCGCAGTAGTCGAAGAGCGCCGCCACCATGCCGGTCTGCGCCCGCGGTGCCTGGCTGATCGCGCAACCCGCACCTGGCAGAAACCGGCCTGGCCGTGCGCTGCGCCGACGGCCCGCACGACGACGTGGTGGTCGGCTCGCCGATCACGGTGACCCCGCTGCCCGTCGGCCCGCGGCGCGAGTCCTCGGCGCCCGAGGCGGAGCAACGCTCCGTTCCGGATAAATCTCATGGCCTGCTCGGCGGACTGCGGGTCGCGGACTTCTCGGCCTGCGTGGTGGCGCCGATGTCATCAAGGTCGAGCCGCCGGGCGGCGAGGCGATGCGCGCGGCCGCGTACGCGGTGGCCGCGTGCCAGCGGGGCAAGCGCAGCCTGGCACTCGACATCAGCGTTGCGCGGGCCCGGCCGGTCGTCGAGCGGCTGCTGGGGTGGGCCGACGTGGTGCGGCACAACTTCAGGGTCGGGGTGGCCGAACGGCTCGGCATCGACGCCGCCACGGTCGCCCGGCTGAACCAGGGGGCCGTCTACTGCCATGCCAGCGCGTTCGGCGGTACCGGCCCGCGCGCGATGTTCCCCGGCAACGACGCGCTGATGCAGGCGGTGACCGGGTTCGAGCGGGCCATCGGCGGGGCGGGCAACGACCCGATCGCGGCGACGTGGATTCCGATCGACATGACGGGCGGCTGGGTCGCCGCGGCGGGCGTGCTGGCCGGCCTGTACGCGCAGGCGACCGGCGGCGGCGCACAGCAGGTCGCGACCAGCCTGCTCGGCGCCGGGATCCTGCTGCACAGCGGGGTGTTCTGGCGCGACGGCGAGCTCGTCCGCGGCCCGTCGCTTGACGGGGCGCAGACCGGATACGGCCCGGGATACCGGATCTACCAGGGCGGCGACGGTCACTGGTTCGCGCTCGTGGTGCCCACCCCCGACGCCTGGCGCCGCCTTGGCGGGCTGGTCGAGGTTCCCGAGCACTATGTGCCGCTGCGCGACGGCGACGCCGATAGCGTCGCCCGGCGGGCGGAGGCCGCTCTGGAGACGGCGTTCGCCACCGCGCCCGCGGCGTTGTGGGTCGGCCGGCTGCGCGACTGCGGGCTGCTCGCCGAGCTCATCGAGCCGGCCGACCGCGACGGCTTCCGGCGGGCCATCCTCGACGACCCGGTGAACCGCCAGCTCGGCCGCGTCGTGTGCTACGAGACCGCGGACTGGGGTCGCTTCGAGCAGATCGGCCCGCTGCTGCGCTGCGGCCCGGACGCCGGGAGCGGACCGCGGCTGATGCTCCCGGGCGTCGGCGAGCACACCGCCGAGATCCTGGCCGAACTCGGGTTCAGCGCCGAGGACGCCGGCGCTCTGCTGGCCGCAAAGGTCACCAGCCAGCCTGAGACCTGATGTCGGTCCTACTGAGGCCCGAAGTAGACGATGTCGGTGTCAGAGCCCGAGTAATCGGACTCGTTCGTGACCTGAGTCGGGTTGCCGCCCGAAGCGGGCACGGTGAACAGCTGCGAAGGCCCGCCCTGCAAGTTGGCGAAGAATGCGATCTGCGAACGGTCCTTCGAGTACATGCCGTCGTAGACGTAGTACTGCGTCTGAGGGAGCAGCTTTTTCAGATCGCTGGCGCTGATGCCGTAGGAGGGTAGCGCGGGCAACGGCATGTCCTGCGCGGTGCTGATGCCGTTCGCCGTGGCCCACACCGGCTCTGAGCCGTCGTCGTTCGCCACGGCGTTCAGCGCCCAGGCGCCACCGGCCCCGAAGTCGATCGTGACGCCGTTGGTCACGTCAACGTCGCTGGGGAAGGTCACCGTCTGGGCCCGGTCGCCGTGATGCAGCATGACGCTTCTGGTCGAGCCAGGCGCTGGCTCGACCCACCACACGGTGCCATCCGGCCCGAACACGGCGTCGAGGATGTTGTTCTGCGGCGCGGAGGCGAACCCCGTGGACTTCTTGACCGGCGCCATCAGGGTGAGAGTGTTGTCGGCTATCGATACCGATGCCGGCACGGTGTTGCCGTTCGTGATGGACACGGTGCCCATGATGCTGGTGAACTCGGGGTTCCACTGCCAGCCCTGGCAGGGGTCGCCGTTGCCTTCCTCGATCCCGCTGTCATCGGTGGGGTTCCATGTCACCTCGCCGTAGGCCGTGCTGAACTGTTCGCTCTGGTAGGAGAAGGTCGCGGTGGTGAGCTGACCGGAGCTCACGTCGAACGTGTCGACCTCCACCTGATTGCCGAAGGTCGGCGCGTCGCACGCGACGACGATGTTGCCCGAGCCCCCCGGCCCGGCGCCCGGCCCATCCGCGGGCGGGGATCCCGCGTCCGGCGACCCGTCCGCCGCCGGCGATCCCGCGTCTGCGGGCGGGGATCCCGCCGGCGAGCCCGCTCCCGCGTTCGTCGGGCCCGCCGCGGAGCTGCTGGCGATCCCGCCTCCGCCGCACGCCGTCACGGTCGCTAGCACCGCCGCGGTCACGACACCCATGGTGATGCGCTTGCGCACCAGTCACGCTCCTCACGCACGTTTAATGCAACCTGCCGAGCACGCTAGCGGGCGAAACGCGGCACGGGCGGCGTCAGAGGCAATGTCCGGACAAACCCGGACAACATCAGACCCGGTCCGCGTGACCGAAGGCATGCGGGCAGGATTGGGGAATGGTTCGTTCCGCGCCACGCCATGACCGCGACGCCGGCGGCCCGGCCGACGTGCTGGCGGCGAAGGCCGCCCTGCGCGAGGAGATCTGGTCCGCCATGCGCTCGGCGAAGGTGGCCAGATTCCCGGGCGCGCCGGGGCGGATCCCCAATTTCACTGGCGCGGAGGCGGCCGCCGAACGGCTGCGCGCGCTGACTGTCTGGCCGCAGGCTGCCACCGTGAAGGCCAATCCGGACTCGGCGCAGCTCCCGGTGCGCCAGCGGGCCCTCGAGGACGGCAAGACCGTCTACATGGCGGTCCCGCGACTGGCCGAGCCCGAGCCGTTTTTCGCGCTTGACCCGGACCACCTGGACCAGCCGCCGCGCAAGGCAGCGTCGATCAGCGGCGCGTCGCGCAGCGCGCGTCGGGTCACGCTCGACGAGCTGACCCCGGTCGACTTGGTGGTGATGGGCTGTGTCGCGGCCGGGGAGGACGGCGCGCGGCTCGGCAAGGGCGGCGGGTTCGCCGACCTGGAGTTCGCGCTGGCCAGCGCGGCGGGCCTGATCGGGCCGCGCACGGTCACCGTCACCACCGTGCACGAGATCCAGGTGGTGCCGGCCGGGGCGATCCCGCTGACCGGTCACGACGTGCCGGTCGACTTCGTGGTCACGCCCGAGCGCGTCATCGACTGCCGCCAGGTCCGCGGGCCGCGCCCGTCGGCCGGAATCGCCTGGGACGACTTGACTGACGAGAAGATCGCCGCGATCCCGCTGCTGTCCGCCCTGCGCGCTGCCCGGCGGTAAGCCAGCGGGCAAGGCCTGTTCAGCGGTCGGCGGGAGGGCTACGCTCAGGCATGCGTGACGTCGCGGCTGCTATTTGCCTGCTATTGAGCTCGCCCATCCTGTTCGCGGCGACTCCCGCCGTGGCCCACGCCGTCGCGCTGGATAACTGCAGCGGGACGTCCTACAGCTGGACGGATAAGGACAACACCAACAGCTGGACCGATCCCGGCAACTGGGATCCGGGGGGCGTCCCCGGCGACTGTGCGCAGGACAGCGCGAGCATCCAGCCGAATCCGAACGACGCGTTTCCCACCATGGTCGTCCCGGCCAACACGACCCTGCAGAGCCTCAGCCTGTCAACGCCCGGAAATCAGGGATGGGTCACCTTGTCGGATGGCAGCCTGAAAATCACGGGAAGCTTCAGCTGGTCCGGATACGGCACGATCTCGACGCCGGTAACAGCCGGCGGCTCCGCAAGCGTGACCATCAGCGATAACGACAACAAGCTGATCCTGTCACCGGACGGGACGACCCAGGTCAACTTCAGCCTGGCCGGCGTCACGACCGTCTCCGGTACGGGCCTGGCCTTGAGCGGCAGCGGAGCCAACATCATCAACACCGGCACGTTCAACCTCGCGCCCGGCGCGATGATCACCAGCCAGGATTGCTGCGTGTCCCTGGCCACCTTCGTCAACAAGGGCACCGTGGCTGTCGCGGGGTCGCCGCTGGGCGGCGGTAAAGCCACGCTCGAAGGCATGGCCTTCAACAACGGCGCCACCGGCAAGGTGACCATCGGCACCGGCGCGGTCCTCGAATTGCAGGTCGCCCCGTCCACGCTCGCCGCCGGCGTGTCCGTCGGGGGAGGCGGGACCCTGCTCGCCGACAACAACGCCAACATCACCCTCGGCGGCGCGGTCAGCCTCGCGGACGGCACCACCTTCGCCCTGGGACTGGATCAGTACAACGCCGGGGGGACACTATCCGGAGCCGGGACCCTGCGCGGGGACGGCACCTTCTCCTGGACCGGGGGCACGCTCGCCGCGGACCTGACCGTCGCCCGTCCGGTCAAGACAAGCATCACCGGCGGCCAGCGCAAGTTCCTCGATGCCACGTTCGGTCCGCGCACCGGCTCGCTCACCGTCGGCGGGGACACTACGCTGTCCGGCACCGGGCTGATCATGAACGGCGCCGCGCACCTGATCAACACCGGCACCTTCAACCCCCAGGCCGGCTCGGCCATCTCCGCCTTCGGCTGCTGCGTGAACCCCGCGGAATTCGTCAACAAGGGCACGCTCACCGTGAACGTGGGAGCGGGTAACGCGTTCGCGCTGCCCGCGCCCGGATGGCCGGGCCTCGCCTTCATCAACAGTGCCACGGTCGACCTGAAAAGCGGCACTTTCCAGTTCGGGGCCCCTGGCTACATCCAGTCCGGCGGCAAGACCACGCTCGGCGGCGGGTCTCTGGAGTCCACGTCGCCGTCTTCGGCCGCGGTGAGCCTGCAAGGCGGGACACTGGCCGGCGCCGGCACCATCACCGCCGCCGTCGTGAACAAGAAGGCGACCATCGATCCCGGTACCGCGCCCGATAGCGACGGCATCATCACGGTTAAGGGGAACTACACCCAGGCGAGCACCGGCACCCTGCGGATCGACATCAAGGGCGGCGCGCCCGCCGGCGACAACTTCGACCAGCTGGCGGTGCAGGGGACGGCCAGCCTTGACGGCACCCTCGCCTACAACCTGGTGAACGATTTCCATCCCGCCGGGACCGACTTCTTTCCCCTGGTCACCTACACGGCACATACCGGCCGGTTCAAGGCACTGGACCCGGACACCGGAAGCCCGCGCTACTGGGTCAACTACAAGCCGGCCGCGGCGATGTTCTCCTACGGTCCCTGGGGCATCGACACCAAGGGGGACTGCACCGCCGCGAACCCGCCGGCCGGCTGCGCCCCCAAGATCACCGCGGCCGACTATCAGCAGGTCAGCGAGAAGCTGGGCACGCCCGACTTCTGGGGACGGTACATCGGCGACTCGCTCACGTCGATGAAGAAGGATGAATGCGTGCCGGCCCCCAGCAGCACCCGGTACTCGAAAAAAGACATAACCCAGGCCGAGGTGACCGAAGCCAGGACGCTGGACCTGCCCATCCTGCCTGTCTACTTCAACTACGACGCTGACGTGGTCAACGACGAGAACGGCGAGCAGTGCGGCAAGAACCTGGCCACCGCCGCCATCGAGTTCGCGCAGCATTTCCATATTCCCGGCGGCACGGCCATCTTCGTCGACATCGAGTACAACGTCGACACCAGCAAGGAGTTCGTCAAAGGCTGGTATGACCGGTTCAACTCGTCCTTCAGCTACCAGTCCCCGTACGACAAGGACGCCACCGTCAGCTATGACGCCGGGTTCTACAAGGCGGGTTACTACGCGGACACGAGTACGCCGAGTTTCAGCACGGCCTACTGCGGTGCGGTAGCGCAGGAATCCGCCATCGGGACGAACTCGTTCATCTGGACCAGCTCACGCGGGCTGTCCTGGTCGAAGAAGGCCGACGAACCCAAATGGCGGGCGGTTGCTCCCGCGTCCTGCCACAGTCAGACCGTCGCCTGGCAATACAACGGCGGCACCCCCCCGAACCAGCCCCCGCCGGTCAACGTCGACACCGACGAGGCCCTGCTGCCGGACCTGCCGCTCTGGAGACCATGACGCGGATCACGTCCGTCTGGCAGCGGTGACCCGGATTTCTGGCTAGGCTGTCGCCACACCTGCACCATTTCTCCCACTTTGAGCTATATCGAAGGTCTTTTCGTATGATGCACACCCGTCGGCTGCCGACCACCCTCGGCTGCCAAGGCACATCTGATTCCCCGCACGACCTGGTCACCTGGCTGGGCACCTGGGTTCCGGGCGACGAGTCCACTAACGAGCCGGCCTGCTGGGTCTGTGACGGGCACCCCTACAGCACGCCCCCGCGGTACCCCTACATGAAGGCGACCCGCTGGGCGCCGTAGGCCACGACGCCGGGTACCAGCTGATGGCCAACGCGATCTGGCCAGCCTGGCGGTGGGCTATGGCTGGTCGGGCACGCCAAGCAAGCGGGCGGTGTTGCCGCGCAGCACCTTGCGTGTCACCACCGCGTCCTGCCCGGCGAGGCTGGCGACGTAGTCCCCGGGCTCGCGCAGCCCCTCGGGATGCGGCCAGTCCGAGCCGAACAGCACGTGGCCCGGCCCCACGGCGTCGATTAGCTCGTCCACGTCGTCTTCGGGGAACGGGCAGATCCACAGGTGCTCCGCCAGCGCCTCGCTCGGCCTGGGCGGCAGCGTGCCGCCGATCATCGGGCCGAGGCGGCCGAGCGCCGCCGCCTTGTCCACGGTCTTGAACAGCGGCTTGAGCCAGTTCGAGCCGTTCTCGATGGAGACGATCCGCACCGCCGGGTGGCGGCCGAACAGGTTGTGTAGCGTCAGCGCGATCAGCGTGTCGACGAGCGGGCGCTCGGTGTTGCACAGCGCCCATTGCAGCGGCGATTGCCGGTGCGACGGATTGTCGGCGTTCTCCGACCACAGCGGTCCGTAGAAGCGGTTGTAGCCGCTGTTCGACACGTGGAACACCACAGGGATCCCCGCCTCGGCCACCGTCGCCCAGAACGGGTCGAAGTACGGGTACGCGGGCGAGCGCCCGGCCCCGGCGCCGGCGCCTGCGATGACCGGGCCCGGGCGAGGTGCACCAGGCGGGCGCCCGCCGCGATAACGCGGTGCAGCCGCGCCGCCTTGCTGGTGAATTCCGGGTGATCCCTGGCGCTGACCACCTCGCGGTGCGTGAACCCGTCCGCCACGCGCCTGCGAACAGGCCCTGCAGCGCGCCGGGCGCCGACGCGTAGTCGCCGGGCATCACGCTCATGAACGTGCGGCGGTCCCGCAGGTAGATGCGCCCGAGCCCGTCGGCGCCGCGCTCAACCCGGATGGTCCGGTCCCGCAAGCCTGACTCGATGTGGCGGGAGAAGCAGTCGTCCGGCTCGTAGTAGTGCTCGTCGGCGTCGATCAGCCGGTACTCCATCGTCACACCCGCCATCGTCACACCCGCCATCGTCTCACCCGTGACCGCCACGGTCGCAGTTAATAAGTGAATGCCCAGTTACTAATGGTCCCGTGTCCGGCGCGGTGCTGTCAACATGCCCGGAGCATCCTCCCTCTATTAACCGAGCGAAATGATCGGAATAATAGGGATAGTCAGGCCCCTAGGTATGCGGCCTGAGGCACAGGAAGGGGAGCACCCACGTGAAGGAGAAACTCAGACCCGGATGGCCGCGCAGACCGCGCGTGCGGGCCACGCTGGCGGTCGGCATGGCCCTCGCAGGCCTGTCCGGCCTCGCGCTCGCGCAGCCGAGCCGGGCGCTGGCCGACCCGACCGAGACGCTGGTCGCGGTCGGCGCGGACACCACCCAGGACGTCTTCAACCAGTTCGCGCTGGACGCGGCCGGCAACCTGGTCGGCTCGTACAACGCGACCAACCCGGTGACAGGCGCCGCCCACGAGATCATCACGCCGGCCGACGGCAGCGCCGGGGTGAACTGCAGCTTCGCCCGGCCCAACGGCTCGACCGAGGGTGTGGCCAACCTGCGCCTCGCCCTCAACCCGGCGACAACCAACGGCTCCCCCGCCGTGGCCCCGGTGGCGCAGCAGGGCTGCGTCGACATCGCCCGCTCCTCGAGCGGTCCGGGCACCCTGCAGTCCAACACCGGTCCGATCGTGTACGTCCCGTTCGCGCTTGACGCGGTGGCCGGCGCGACCGGCCCGGCGACCTGCACGGGAACTCCCAATCCCTGCGCCTCCTACAGCTACACCTACACCAACGGGACCACCCAAACCGTGACGGCCGCCCCGGTGCCTACCGCCATCACGACCGCCAGCGACTTCACCTTCGCCGACCTGCAGATCCTGTATGACAACTGCGGGACCGTCACCGAGGGCGGAATCATCTACAACCCGGGCACCGCGACCGCCGGCCAGGTGCAGATCGACCTGTACATCCCGCAGTCCGGCTCAGGCACCCGCAGCTTCTGGGCCAGCACCCTCGGCTTCAACAACACGACGCCGCCGGCCTGCGTCCACGACACCATCGTGGGCGGCTCCCTCGCCGCCGCGAGCCCGGCAGTGCCCGTCGAGCAGAACAACGGCACCCCTGTGGCTACCGACCCCAACGGATACGTGCCGTTCTCCATCGCGCAGTGGATCGCGCAGCGCAACGGCCACGACGACCGCCGGCACACCGCGGTGCTTGCCAACCTCACGCCGGCCGGCAGCACCACCCCGGTGTCGCCGTTCAGCAACGGCAACCCGGCCACCGGATCGCTGAACACCAACTTCCCGATCACCCGCGACGTCTACAACGTCGTGTCGTACACCCGGGTGACCACCACCACCGACCCGCTGTACAGCCTGCTCAACGGGCCGAGTTCGTTCGTCTGCCAAGACTCGCTGCAGATCATCTCGTACGGCTTCGCCCTGATCCCCTCGACGTGCGGTGAGGTCGTCGCCACACTGCGCGCCCAGGGCTAGCAGCTCACCTCGGAGGCCTCCGCGGACCCCCGCAGTGCCCGGGGAGGCCTCCACCCCTATCGCGACTACCCCTATCGCCACGACCGCGTGCTCCGTAAGATAAGTGAGTCCTCGCTCGCTTAAGTGCTCGGCAAGGGGTGCGGAATGAAGGTCGCCGTGGCGTACGAGGCGGGCCAGCCGCTCGTCCTCGAAGACCTTCCGGTGCCGGCCATCGGGCCGCGCGACGTCCTGGTGCGGGTCAGCGCCTCCGGCATCTGCCACACCGACCTCAACGTCATCGAGGGCAAGTCCGCGCTGAGCCAGCCGATCGTGCCCGGCCACGAGGGCTGCGGGATCGTCGAGGAAACAGGCCGTGAGGTGAGGCGGGTCAAGCCCGGCGACCGCGTGCTCGCGTCCGTCACCCCCGCGTGCGGCGCCTGCTGGTGGTGCCTCAACGACATGTCCAACCACTGCGAACTCAACCCGGCCGTGACGGCGAAGCAGCGGTTCGGCCTGAGCGACGGCCGGACCGCCGGCGCGGTCTGCGGCTGCGGCACCTTCGCCGAAGCCATGGTGGTAGACGAGGCGTCGCTCGTCCCTGTGGACACCAGCCTCAGCGACGCGGAACTCGCCCTGCTCGGCTGCGGCGTCACCACGGGCCTCGGCGCGGCGCTCAACACCGCGAGGATCACCCCGGGATCTCGGACTCCACCTGGCCGGACACCGTGGCGATGGCGGGCAAGTGGCTCGCCCACCTGCCCGCGGAGACGCAGCACAAGATCACCGTGGGGAACGCGTCGCGGGTCTACAACTTCACCCCGGCCGACCCGGCGTCGATCAGCGTTTCCTGACCGCTCCTCGCGAAGCCGCCGTGCAAAGCCGCCGTCATCGCGGTGAATCTGGTGCCGCTAGCGGGTCTGTACCTACGACGAGGGGTAGACCAGCCAGCACGAGGTGACGATGACGGTCAGCGCGGATTTCACCACCCTCACCAGCCCGTTCCGCGGTGAGCTGCTGGCTCACTGCTACCGGATGCTCGGCTCGGTCGACGAGGCCGAGGACCTGGTGCAGGAGACGTACCTGCGGGCGTGGCGCTCTTTCGAGGGTTTCGAGGGCCGCTCCTCGGTACGGACGTGGCTGTACCGGATCGCCACGAACGCGTGCCTGACCGCCATCGAGCGCAGCGGCCGCCGGCCGCTGCCGTCCGGCCTCGGCGGTCCCGCCGAAGGTCCGG
>Ga0187814_10000860_pt1 | contig 11080 bp, 10 predicted proteins | sample NC_S_4_FD_132450 | JGI IMG/M metagenome (GOLD analysis project Ga0187814, IMG submission 132450) | Wetland sediment microbial communities from Neuse River Estuary, North Carolina, USA - ASW-S_4 | ecosystem: Environmental > Aquatic > Freshwater > Wetlands > Sediment | place: USA: North Carolina...
CTTGTACACTGCCGAATGATCCCAATCGTCGACACGGAAACCTGGACTCACGATTGGATTCATCGCACTGCGGCGCCAGTCATGCAGGCCGTCGGGAGAATGAGCGATGCAGATCTGTGCGTGCTGTATATCACTGAACCCTACATAAAACATGATTACCCCGCCCCTTTGGTCAGGCACAACTTGGCACGCCGTCACCTTGCACCATTCCCAGGGGAGGTGATGATCGGGGGAAAAAACGGGGTTCTGGTTCTCTTTCTCCCAAGCGATGCCGTCACGACTGACAGCATAGCCGATCGCGTCGGGTTCGGATTGCTCCCCTCCAGAGTACCACATTTCGAATTGCTTTTTCGTTGGACTGTATAATACCGACGGGCACATTACTGCAACTTATTCCCAATGTTGGTCCGGCTTCAATACCGGCCCTTGAGAATGGAAGCTCCAAGAAACGCCATCGTGGCTCGTGGCGAATCCGATGAACGATTGGCTTCTTGTCTGCCCCGTATACCACATCATGTATCCATCTGGCACCTTCAATACGCTGGGCCGATTGACAATATCCGCCCACGGAACATCCGAAGGACCTATCACCAGTTGCGGGTTGCCCCAATGAATACCGTCAGCACTCTTCGTCAATCCGATGCCGCCCATAGGGCGCCAGGAGAAATACATCCAATATTCGCCTTCTTCCCGCAAGACACAGATATCAAAACAAACCCCCAACTTCCCTCCCAGTACTGGGTTCTGTCCATACTTCATCCATTCGCCTTGCGTCTCCGTATGCCGCGGGTGCTGGAGAGCAAAAATGGCGTACTTGATCTCATAATAATGGCGGTAGACTTGCGGCGTGGTGTAACCGGCCAGACCGCTGCACAAGATGAAGGCAAGAGCAAGACCAGCCTTCAAGCGTGAAAAGGAATCCTTGATGTCGCCGTTGATTGCGGTGAGATCCGTTGTCGTGGACTCCCCGGATATCTTACCATCCCTATCAGTCATGTTCATTTATTTTCTCTTTCTGAAAAGGTTCGAGTCGTTTCCACTTTAGTCCTTCCATCCAGGTAGTCCAGAACTTGAGCATCCATGTTTCAGATTTGTGCGACCACAGACGATCAAAGTTTTTCTTCAGCAGGTGTGCCGTATAAAGTCTGCGATTGGCCCTGAAAGTTTGGGCCAGCTCTTCCCGACCTGTTCGCGACAGCCTCCCACGATCGGCAAGCAAATTGAAGCGGTGGCCTTTGATGAACTTTCATTGCTCTCCGTTCACGCGCGCATACTCGCTTCTCCTTTCGGCGTCCATGGCTTCGGACATCTTGGCGACAACGTGGAACTTGTCGAAGACGACATCGGCTGCGGGGCAAAACTTCTTGAGTGCGGCTCGATATTGCCGCCACATAACCATGACGCAGAGTTTGATCCGCTTGTACTTGTCTTCCACGGGCCATACGAAAAAGCCCTTGAAACTCTCCAGACTGCGATCTTTCACGCCTATCCAGATCGGACTTCATGCGTCCAGATCGCTTACCACGACGCGTCATCCCCTTTTCCCAAGCCTGATCTCGTCCACGCCGATTCAGGTCGGCCTCACATCAGGCGCGTTCCTTTGTTTGCGGAAAAGTATGCTTTTTCGAAGGCAAGAGCCATCTTGTAGTCCACGTTGCAGCGTCAAGAGGCCTCCGGGACACTTGTGCGGTCCGCATTGCCACCAATGTCGTCTGCCGGGGCACCAGTGAATCGGCGAGTCAAGAGGAGACCGGAGATAGACTCCCGCGTGGCCTTGCCGGTTATCGGGCACTTCACGCGCCACTCCTTGTACTCAAGCCGAACTTCCAGTCCATGGCTGGCCTGAGCCCGGACGAGAACCAGCTTGGAGTCATGTCGTCGCCGCGATTTCTCGCCGCAACATGAGCACACAAGCCATATTTTTCTAGCGGCCCCGAGTGCATTACAATCGCCCCTAGGCGGCTCGGGTGAGGCTCAATGCTCGCCAAGGTCTGAAAACCCCGCAGTCGAAAGAGGGCAGTGAGCCGACGGCGAACTCGGTGGCTGGAAATTGTGGTGCGAATACACATCGCCGGCGATCATTTCCGATCGACCCGGTGTTTGTCAAACCGAAAATATCATTTCGTCGGCGTTTCTCCGGCAAGCGCATCCAAGCACCGTCTTGCCAGGAGACATCCCTATCGCCTTCCCTCACTGTCAAATAGTGCTCGTTTTAGAGAATTACACGTCACTAAGAATGGAAAAACGCCGAAAAATCTTTTGGATACTCATGTTCTGCTCTGGCTTTGCTCGACACTAGCAAGCCTCGACTCATTGATTAGATATTCGGGAATGAAAGAACGGTACGAACCTTGAGAATGTGGACGCAATGCAAGTGACCGAGATCGACGACTCGACGCGGGACGAACCCGGCGATTGGACCATGGTCCTGAAGCCCAAGCGGGGCTGGCTCGACATCGACCTCAGGGAGATCTATCGCTATCGCGATCTCGTCTGGATGTTCGTCAACCGGGACTTCGTCACGGTGTACAAGCAGACGGTGCTCGGCCCTCTGTGGTTTATCCTCAATCCCTTGTTTACGACCGTCATGTACACTTTCGTGTTCGGGCAGCTCGCCAAGATCCCGACCGACGGAGTGCCGCAGACACTCTTCTACTACGGCGGCAGCATGCTGTGGGGCTATTTTTCGACCTGCCTAATTAACGCCTCCGACGTGTTCTCGGCAAATTCGACGCTCTTTTCCAAGGTCTATTTCCCCCGGCTCACCGTGCCGATTAGCAAAGTCTTTTCCAATCTGATCTCGGCAGGGATTCAATTCGCCACCTTGGTCGTCTTCTATCTGATTTACGTTCTGACGGGGGCACATGTACGGCCCACGTGGTGGGTTCTGCTGTTCCCGCTGATTTTCCTGCAACTGGCAGCCCTCGGCACGGGCTTCGGCATGATCATTTCGGCCCTCACCACCAAGTATAGGGATCTGCGGCAGCTCGTCGCCTTCGGCATATCGTTGTGGATGTACGCCACACCGATCGTCTATCCGCTGTCGCAGGTTCCCGCGAAGTACAAGCTGATCATGGAGCTCAACCCTGTCACGGCCCCCATCGAGGCTTTCCGCGCCATGTTCTACGGTGTGGGCGATACGAGCCCCGCGGCTCTGGCGGGAAGTGTGATCGCCACCGTCATCATCGTTTTTCTGGGGCTGATACTTTTCAACCACAACGAGCGGACCTTCGTCGACGTCGTCTAGTCCGGGTCAAGGCAGGCACTTTTGGCAATCGCAATTCGCGCGGAGCATCTTTCAAAGGAATACCGTCTCGGGACGATCAACCATGGGATGCTGTACAAGGACATTCAGACCTGGCTCGCCCGCAAGACGGGAAAACAGGATCCGCATGCGCAGCTAGGAGCCGATCATTTCGCCGACCAGAAGGATCGATTTTGGGCACTGAAAGATCTCAATTTCGAAGTCGAGCAGGGCGACCGCGTGGGCATCATCGGCCGCAACGGCGCGGGCAAGAGCACACTGCTCAAGATCCTTTCGCGCATCACGGCGCCGACTGAGGGGAATGTAAGGATCAAAGGGCGCGTGGTGAGCCTCCTCGAGGTGGGAACAGGATTCCATCCGGAGCTTACGGGGAGAGAGAACATCTATCTCAACGGGGCGATACTGGGGATGAAGAAGCAAGCAGTTGCCTCGAAGCTCGAGGAGATCGTCGCCTTCAGTGAGATCGAGCAGTTCATCGACACACCTGTGAAGCGATACTCGAGCGGGATGTATGTAAGGTTGGCATTCTCCGTGGCGGCGCATTTGGACGCCGACATCTTGCTCGCGGACGAAGTCCTCGCAGTCGGGGACGCGGCATTCCAGAAGAAGTGCTTGGGGAAAATGGAGGATGTAAGCGCATCGGAGGGGCGGACGGTCATTTTTGTCAGCCATCAGATGAACTTCATCAATCAGTTATGCAGAAACTCCATCCTCCTAAGCAGCGGAGAAATTTCTGAGAGAGGATCCACCTCGAAAGTGATCCAGCGATATTTCGCACGGAGTGCGCGCGAAGTGGCTTCATATGTTGCGGACGTTGACAATGCTCAGGGAGCAGATATTAGCATACGAAGAATGACGCTTGTGGACTCTGCCGGCGACCCAAAGGCTTCGGTGGAAATGAAGGAGCCATGCATTTTCGAAATTGACTATGACGTTAGAAGAAATACGCGTGACGCGTTCATCGCGCTTCATGTGTTCTCAGGCGACCAAACCTTGCTTATCGACAGTTGCGACATAGATTGTCATCCGGACCTGCTTGCAAGTCGGGGGCCGGGGACTTACCGTTTCCGGGTAGGACTGCCTGCCCAGCTCCTTAATGCAGGGAGATTTTACTTTGAAGGGTGGGCCGGGGTTCCACAGCGCAATCTCACCTTCAGCAAGACACCACGGGTTCCCTTTGAGGTAGTAGATACCGGATCGAGCATATCGCAATTCAACCAGTCGCGCGAATGTGTCTTGGGTTTGAAGTTGGACTGGCAGAATGATTGACGGAACACAATCGTGCGCGTCCTGATTTATCATTCGTTCGCCCTCGAAGAAGGTGGTGGCCCAGCCGCGTACCTAAAACACTATAGGGATTATCTTCGCACAATCGACGAAGATAGATATGTCTTTCTATGTGACATCTTCGATATCGATCGCTTCAAGGATCCGTTTCGTGGCCGTTCCCGGGATAAAAAAACGGGAAAACTCAGGCCGCACCAGTTCTCTTTGACACGAATCGTAGAACGTCTAAAGGCACTGTTGCCGGGTGGTAAATCCAGAATCAAAAACCTCAAGACGGGAGCGCGGCGGATATCGAAATCTCTCCCTGGCGATTTTTTCGATCTCCATCAATTCGATGCTCTACAGTTTCATAGTAGTTGTGATTTATTTCAAGCCCGATCGATGCTTCGGTCCTATGGCGGCAAAGTCTTGCTCATGTCGCACAGCCCAAAGCCCTGGCACCGGGAATATGTGGAAGACACAGAAGGCGTCGATCCTCGAAGAGTCGGGAAAAGATTTCGAGACAGACTTCGGTCTATTGACAAGAGCGCTTTCGAAATGGCGGACGCTTTGGTGTTCCCTTGCGCGGAAGCGATGGAGCCATATCGGCAGTTGTGGCCAGAATTCAATGATATCGCAAGCGGGAAGAAATTGATCTTCGCTCCCACCCCATTTGAAAAAGAAACCCGACCCCATGAACAACGGGAACTCCTCCATCGGCTGCTCGATTTTTCCGAAAGTGCCGTCGTTGCCTTCTTCGCCGGCCGGCACAACGCCGTAAAGGGATACGATTTGCTGTGCGAAGCAGGCGCATCGATTTTGGACCGATGGCCAAGTCTGCATATAGTATGTGCAGGGATTGAATCGGCTGTCATAAAATGCAATCATCCCCGTTGGCACGAACTCGGATGGCGCAAAGACGTTGGTGCTCTCATGGCCTCTGCCGATTTCTATATCTTGCCCAATCGAATGACGTATTTCGACCTTGTGCTGCTGGAAGCGATGAGCTGCGGCCTCCCCATTGTCCTCTCCGAAACTGGTGGGAATAGGTATTTCCTACGATACCCACAATCAGGCTTTCGCTTTTTCCACCCTGGATCGGCGGTTTCACTCCAAAGCGCCATCGACTCTGTCATGGCGATGGACGCCCAAAAGCGAAGGTTGGCGGGGGCCGTGAACATGGGCATTATCCAGTCTGACTTCGGATTCGATCGATTCCACGCGACTTATAATCGAGGAATGACGTCTTTGTTCGAGGATCCTGCCGACCTTCAAAGAGTTGATTGACGGGCTTGCGGAAACTAATGATGAGGATAGCCCTGCTCTATATTTGTACCGGCGCGTACGATATCTTTTGGAAGGACTTTTATTCTTCAGCGGAGAGATATTTCATTTCCGACGCCGAGCGACATTATTATGTTTTCACCGATTCACACAAAATAGAAGGAAGTGAGCGGGTGCACATAAGATTTCAGGAGCCTTTGGCATGGCCATACCCCACATTATATCGATTCAAAATCTTCAACACTATTGCCGACGAATTGAAACATTTCGATTACGTTTTTTTCACTAACGCCAACTTGCTATTCAAAAAAGAGATCGGAACCGAGATCCTTCCGGTCGACGAAGGTTTGTGCGTCACCTTGCACCCTGGCTACTATTCAGAGACCGACCCCTTGAAATTGCCGCTCGAGAGAAATCCGGATTCTTTGGCCTATGTCGGATTCAATGAAGGAAGGCATTACTTCATGGGCGGCTTCAATGGGGGCAGGGGCGCGGATTTCATGGCGATGTCGCGCCAACTCGAGACGAACATTGATCGTGATGAGCGGAATGGTATCATCGCGGTGTGGCACGACGAATCGCACCTCAACAAGTACCTGTTGAACAGACACCCGAAGATTTTAGATCCATCGTTCGGCTATCCGGACGGATGGGACTTGCCTTTCGAGCCGAGCGTAATTATCCGTGACAAGAATCATTTCGGTGGCCATGACCGCTTGAGGAATCTCGCCCCTGCCGGACGAGAGGTTAAGCTACGCCGAAACATACTGGATGGCATGGCGCGGCTGGCAAAAAAGACCATCAAGGTCGCCATCAAGATTTTACGTCGATAGTCGGTCATATGCTCGTCGTCAAATGCCAGGGTGGAATTGGAAACCAGATGTTTCAATTCGCCCTTTATCGGAATCTCCGTGACCGAAGGTCGGATGTCTTTCTGGACATTCACGAATATGAAGAGGCTCGAGAAAGAAGCTTCGACCTCGACAAAGCTTTCGCGATTGCCTACAGGCGCTTTGATTACCCCATTCTCATATGGCCGTTGGTGAATTTCGACAGGTACATGAACGCAAAAGGAAAGAGAACAAGCGGAGTTCGCGGACTCTTCGGCAAGGTGTCGGGCGGTCTTTCGCGAAGGGCGGAGAATCTTTATCTCTCGACGTTCGAGCATATATCGGACAGACAGTTCTTCGATCCCGGTTATCTGTCCGGCATTGGCAGGGCGTACCTCGAGGGCTATTGGCAGTCGCCTCGATATTTCGAGGAAGGCGACATCAGGCGCGCCTTTTCGTTTTCCAAGCCGGCTGATCCAAGTGTCGCCCTCCTCCTCGAAAGGATCCAATCGTCACACTCTATCGCAATTCATTTTCGGAGAGGCGATTATGCGGAGAATCCCGCTCTCACCATGATCTATGGCAACATTTGCACACCTGCCTATTACGCTAGGGCCGCCGATCTGGCAATGAGGAGAGTCGGGAACCCAACCTTTTTCGTATTTTCGGATGACATCGAATGGGTCCGACATCAATCCTTCGTTCGAGAGCTTGGCAACATTGTCGAGGTGGAGATCAACCATCGAAATTCCTGGACCGACATGATGCTCATGTCCAAATGCAAACACAACATCGTCGCGAATTCGTCCTATAGCTGGTGGGCAGCGTGGCTGAACGATAACCCCTCGAAAATGGTCATCTGTCCTTCGAAATGGGTGAACGAAGGCTATGAGGACAAGTTGAGTGATCTTTCGGAAATACTCCCACGAGATTGGATTAAAATAGATGGTTGAAGAGCGCATCAATCCAAAGATCACCGTGCTCTTGCCGGTATTCAATGGTGGGGAATTCATCGCCGAATCGGTCCAGAGCATTCTCGACCAAAGCTATTCGAACTTCGAACTGCTGGTTATAAACGATGGTTCGACTGACGAAACAGCCTCAAAGCTACGTTCATTCAAGGATCATCGGTTACGGCTGCTCGAAAACGACAGGAATCTCGGACTGATCGCTACATTGAATCGAGGCCTTTCCGTGGCCCGTGGTGAATATATCGCGCGTATGGACGCGGATGATATCTCGCTTCCAAATCGGTTGGCTGTGCAGAACGAGTATCTAGACGGCCATCCTGAGGTTGTAGTTGTGGGAGCGGCGTTTGTTGTCTTTGGAACCGAAAGCGTCGCCGGTTATCCGACGACCGATTCCGAGATCAAGATAGGCCTGTTGGACAATTGTCGGTTCGCCCATCCCACGGTCATGTATCGATCGGATCCAATCCGGCGGGTAGGATACAAAGAGGGCTATTTGCACGCCGAGGACTATCGCCTTTGGATCGATCTCGCCCGGACTTCGAAGATGGCGAATTTGCCTGAGGTTCTCCTAGAGTACCGAACACATGAGAATCAGATCACTTCCAAAAACAGTCATGCAATGAATGCCACCCGAAGGCGGATAGTCGGCGACTATCTCGGAATGATTCTGGGACGATCCGTCTCTCCTACTGAAATGGGTACCCATATGGCGTTTCTTGGAGATGAGCCGAGAGCGTCGTGCGCGGAACTGGATTCCTGGATCGCTAATTTGAGAGTCATGGGACGGGAAAACATTGGATGGGAAGCCGCCGACTTTGAGCGTTTTGTGGCCGAAAGATACCTGCGACTTCTCGATCGAACCTTGGAGTACAGGATCCCGAGAAGACTTGCTGAAATGTTCGGAAAATAGTCGGAAGACTTCAAGAAAAAGGAAGATCGCATGCATATAGCGATGATCGGGTCAGGATATGTCGGCCTGGTAAGCGGCACATGTTTCGCCGAAATGGGCAATTTCGTCTGGTGTGTGGATGTGGACCGAGAGAAAATCGACGGATTGCAAAACGGGAAAGTGCCGATCTACGAACCGGGTCTGGAAGAAATGGTGATCCGCAATTCCAAGGAAGCGCGGCTGAGGTTTACGACGGATTTCTCGGAAGCGATTCCCGGAGCGGATATCTGTTTTATCGCCGTAGGTACTCCTCCCGGAGAAGACGGGAGCGCTGACATATCCTACGTGCTGGAGGCGGCGAAGACCATCGCCAAGGAGATGACGGGACCCACGGTCATCGTCGACAAGTCGACAGTGCCTGTCGGCACTTCGGAGATTGTCCGCAGGACCATCGAGAAGAGCCTCGCCGAGCGTGGCGTTTCCTTCGATTTCGACGTCGTCTCGAATCCGGAATTCCTCAAGGAAGGGGTTGCCATTGACGACTTCATGAGGCCCGATCGCGTCGTCGTCGGTTGCGGTTCCGAAAGGGCCGAACGGGTCATGCGGGAACTCTATGAACCCTTCACCAGGAATCAGCACCCGATCTATTTCATGGATATCAAATCGGCGGAAATCGCGAAATATGCCGCAAATGCGATGCTCGCCACCCGCATCAGCTTCATGAACGAGATAGCCGAGCTCTGCGACCGTGTCGGAGGGGACATCAACAATGTTCGGATCGGCATCGGCAGCGATAACAGGATTGGCATGTCCTTTCTTTATGCCGGTACAGGTTATGGCGGTTCCTGCGTCCCCAAGGATGTCAAAGAACTGATCGCCGTCGGCGCACGGAACGGTATCGACATGGCCGTGACGCGGGCCGTGGAAACGGTGAACGAGAGACAGAAAGGTGTGCTGGTAAGGGGAGTGGTGGGACGTTACGGAGAAGATCTGACCGGCCGCTCTTTCGCCATATGGGGGCTTGCCTTCAAGCCCCAGACCGACGACATGCGCGAAGCCCCGTCCATAGTCATCATCGAAGAACTTATCCGCCGAGGGGCCCGAGTTCGGGCCTTCGACCCGGAGGCTTTCGGCCAGGCCAGACTTTACCTGGGCAAACACCTGAATTCGATCGAGTTTATCGACGACCAATATGCCGTGCTCGATGGCGCCGATGCTCTCCTTCTCGTGACGGAATGGAAGCAATTCCGGCAGCCTGACTTCGACAGGATCAAGGCGGCGCTCCGGGACCCGGTGGTTTTCGATGGCAGGAACCAATTTGATCCCGCGAAGATGAAGGCGATGGGCTTCGCATATTTCAGTATCGGACGTGGCCAGTGAGAGCGATGGGTTCTGGAATTGCCCAGCTTTTGTGGCCATCTCCTGTTCGTTGCCGCCTCGGAAATGTGATTCCGCGAAAGGCTAGACCGAGATGCAGCGAGAAGTGACGCTCATAATCCCTATTAGAAATAGGGATCCGGAGCGTATCGGAAATGTGATAGGCAGCCTTCGCGAAAAGGACGGCGATCTCGACGCGATAGTGGTGGACTATGGTTCGGATCGCAGGCATATCGAGGAGTATGAAAGTCTCGCGAAAGACCTCGGCTTCGAACTCGAAAAAATGGCAGCCATGGGACTGCCGTGGAGCCAAGCCCGAGCCATCAACCGTGGCGCGCGGTTGACGACAACCGAATACGTGGCCATTTCAGATGTCGATTTGGTCTACGGTAGCGACCCGATCGGCTACTGTCTCGCGCAAGGGCGCGAAGATGTGAGCTATCACATAGATACCTTCTGGCTCGACAAGAATGGGGATCGGAGGAAGGCGCGCGCCGCAGGGCACGGCAGCCCGGGAGGCTTCCAGTTCATCCATCGGTCGGCCTTCGACAAGGCGGGCGGCTATGACGAACGTATCGTGTATTGGGGGCTTGAGGATCGGGATTGGTATGTCAGGCTCGAACACCTCGGCTACGAACAGATCTGGCTTCCGGAAGGACATCGGGCCTATCACGTTTGGCATCCTCGCTCCGAGACGAGAGGCATGCGGCCGGTGACGGCCTCATACGACAGCGCTTCATTTTGCATGGCCAACATCGTTGCGCCAAAACTCGCCCAGGATTGGGGACGGGCGCTCCGAAAGGAAGACAGGCCCATATTGGAGCTCATCGATTCGGGAGAACCGCCCGTCGAGGTTCGCATCGAGCCGAACCTCATCGCGAGTCACGATTATTTTCAAGCGATTTGGAACTCTCGAAGCTCGGGTCGATTCATCCGCATCGATGCAGGGCCCCGCCTCATCCCGAGGCCCTTGGATGGCTGGAGGGATGCAGCCCGTTCGCTCATGCGGCCGCTGTCGGCCCTCACCGGGAACACGATCGTGGATAAGGTCAACGATAACGCCGATTATCTCTATCGCATGATCCCGGTGCTCTACGAACATGGTTTGAGAGATCATTTCTTTTCGCCGACTTTCGAAAGTGTGAGTCTCCTGTGGGAGTAACGACATCTATGGGCAACGCCAAGACCATCCTCGTCA
>Ga0187814_10000861_pt1 | contig 11077 bp, 8 predicted proteins | sample NC_S_4_FD_132450 | JGI IMG/M metagenome (GOLD analysis project Ga0187814, IMG submission 132450) | Wetland sediment microbial communities from Neuse River Estuary, North Carolina, USA - ASW-S_4 | ecosystem: Environmental > Aquatic > Freshwater > Wetlands > Sediment | place: USA: North Carolina...
ACGTCCCGCTCGCCCGGGTTCAGTCCGTCGATCGCGGCTCTGACTAGTTCGGCCAGCTCGGCCCGCTCCGTCGCGAGGCCGACCTCGGCGGTCGGCGTGGCCAGGTCCGCAGCCTCCTCGAGGGCGGACAGGGCCTTCGCGGCCCGCATCCGCCGCAGGCACTCGTTGCGCGCGACCGCGTAGAGCCAGGCGCGCAGCTTCCCCGGGTCGCGAAGGCTGTGGAGCTTCGCCGTGGCGACGAGGAACGTATCCTGCACCGCGTCGGCCGCGTCGGCCGGCTCACGCAGCATCGAGCGGCAGTATGAGTGGAGCGGCACGGCGTACTTGTCGTATGCCTCGGCCAGCCCGGCGGGGTCACCAGCCACGATGGCCGCGACAACCTCTGGGTCCTCCATGCGCCATACCGTAGTTGCCCACCGCATTCGGGTCAGTCGGAATTCGGAATACGGTAACCCGATAGCGGGAAAAGGGCACCGAGTCTCAGCTCAGCAGCTACTACCTGGCAGGACCCGCGTGTCGTTGACACTGTGTGATCAGTGTGACAATCGTGAGCTGGCGACCGACGAGTCCGCAGCTGAGGCCGACCTGCGGGCTGGCTGTCCCGATCGTTAGTAGCCTGCGCCGGGTGATCGCTTGCGTACGCCGATACGGACTGGTCCTGTGGTGCTTTAGCGCACCGTGGGGCGGTCGACCGCTGAAAGATCTTGGAAACTCCGGACTATGCGGAAACCTTTGAGCAACCTTTAGGCTATCTGGCAACTGGTCCCGGGCCACTGCGCGCTTCCACCCGCGCCAATGCCCGCGCGCCCGGCCGGTGACCGCCACCGCTTTCCCGCATGCCCCATGCGCCCCGCGCGCCCGCCCCGCACCCCGGATCCGCGGGCCTGCCCGCGGCCGTAACCGCCACGATGGAACATCGTTGCTGTCCGGGCAGCAACAATGCTCCATCGTTGCTGTCAAACCCCGGGGGCACGGGGCCGCGCGCGGCGTGACGGCGCCGCAGGCGGCGATGGTGGTCCGCACCGCGTTGCCCAGGCCGTGCCGCAGCGGCTCCACCGCCACGACCGCGACGCCGACGGCGGCGGGCAGCCGCGCGCAGGTGACCACCGTTCCGTCACCCGCCTCAAGCCGGATGCCCGGCTCCAGACGACTGTCGGACGTGGCGGTACGGCCTCCCGCGGAGTTTTCCGGCGCTCGCCTACGGTAGCCGAACCCGTTCCCGTGACGGAGAATCTTCAGCTGGCGAGAACCTTGTTCGGGTCATACAGCACCACGGTGCCAGCGATGTAATCGTGCAGCGCCTTGTGCTGCCTGCCCGAGACGAAGAGCACGAACGAAGTGATCAGGGTGATGAAGCTCAAGAGGCCGTCGATGATGCGGCCAGGGATCTCGCGCAGGGCCATGAACCAGAAACCCGGCACCCGGTTGGTTTCCGGCCGCCAGCAGCGCATCCCGAGGACCTGCAACGCCGGGGTCTGCCCGTTGCCCCAGACGACGAGGCCCCAGATGACATAGCCGATGCCCAGCGTGACGATGGCGAGCGGAATGGCCAGGAAATAGGCGCCGATACGACGGCCGACGCTGGCCAGTTGGGTGCCTTCCGGCAGGAGCAGGTCCGAAAGCGGGTCGAAGTACATCCCCTGCGGCACGGCGTTTGCCGGATACTGACCGTAGCCGTAGCCAGCGGGCACCGGGGGCGCCGGGGTAAAGCCCGGGCTCGGCGGCGCCTGGTCATATCCCTGGTTCGCCGGGTTATAGCCGAGGCCGACCGGCGGCGGATTGTATCCCTGGTTGGGCGGCGGCTGGTTATAACCCTGATTGGGCGGCGGTTGAATAGCGTCCTGACCTGCTCCCGGGGCGTACGGATCGGGAAAAGTCACGGCGATCTCACTTCCTGTATGCGCTGGCTGCAAGGCGGACTCTATGGCACGGATACGAACGTGCAGTAGCCCCGGCCTGCGATCGTACACGAACCGTTACGCAGACCGTTAGCGGATACGAAGTCGGCGACATCGCAGATAGCGCCGAAAGTGCTTTATTTTTGACAATTCAGTTGAATAAGCTTTAAGCCCTATCGGGGACGCCCTAAGGGCACCAGCGCTAAACAAGCTCGCCGCGAGGAAGGAACTGGTTCCCTTCGGCTAAGAGACTCCGCGAGCTCCGCCGCCGTCATCGGGCCGGGAGGGCACGGGTTCACGAGCCCGGCGGTTGACTGGATCAAGGAATCCAGAACGGGTATGGTTCAGGCATGACAGGCAACCTGACCAGCAAGGGGCGGCAGACGCGGCAGCGCATTGTGGCGGCCGCTGCGGAGCTGATGTTCGAGGGCGGCGTGGCCGGCACCACGATGGAGGACGTGCGGGCCGCCGCCGGGGTCAGCAGCTCGCAGATCTACCATTACTTCGCGGATAAAGAAGCCCTGGTCAGAGCGGTGATCGAGTACCAGAACGAGACGATCGTGGGCGGCCAGGAACCGATGTTCTCCCGCCTGGACACGCTGGCCGGCCTGCGCGCCTGGCGTGACTTCCTGGTGGCGCACCAGCGCGCGCTGAACTGCCGTGGCGGCTGCCCGATCGGCTCGCTCGGCAGCGAACTGGCCGAGGCCGACCCGCGGGCCCGGGCCGCCGTCGCGAGCGGGTTCGGCCGGTGGGAGGCCGGGATCCGCGGTGGCTACCAGATCATGCACGACCGGGGCGAGCTGGCGGCCGGCGCGGACCCGGGCCAGCTCGCCACGGCCACGCTGGCCGCGTTGCAGGGCGGCTTGCTACTGACCCAGATCCGGCGCAGCACCGAGCCGCTGGAAGCCGCGCTCGACACCGTGCTCGCCCACGTCGCGTCGCTCATGACTGGCTGATTTCCTGACAATTTTGGATTGGACAACCCAAAATTGGCACAGCGCGGTATAGCGGCTGACCTAGCGCGCGGGGCGGCCTGCGCGTCGGGCGGGTGGCGGTGGCCGGGGCATGAACCGGCTTCGTTCGGACTATTGATTGGCTTGGAGCGGGGCGGGCGGGGCGAGCGCGGTCCGGTAGGGGGCGGCGCCATCCGGCGTCATGATGCGGACGTCGACCCGGACCGGGCCGGTCCCGAAGCAGCGCGGGCGGTCACAAGATGGTGCGGGGAGGCTCCCAGGCCGTCGTCGTGACCGCGGCGGTCACCGATCCTGCCGCGGCCGCCTTGGATCCGGCAGCCTTGGACGCGGCAGGCAGCTCGAGGGCGGCACGGGCGAATTCGGCCGCGATGGCGTGCCACAGGCGCGCGCGGCGCACCATCGGGTGATCGCCGTCGCGCACCTCGATGGCGGCCACCTGGGTGACCCCCCGGGCGCGCTCGACGTAGGCCCAGGTCTCCTGCGGGTTCGTAATGCCGTCGGCGGTCCCGTGCGCGACCAGTACGCGCCGTCCGGTGAGCTGCTCGACCGGCTCGCCCAGGGGCAGCCACGGAGCTAGCCCGGCGGCGGCGTACACCGCGGGATGCCCGGCGGCGCGCATCGCCGCGCGCGCCCCCATGGAGTGCCCGATCAGCACGATGGGGACGGGCCCGTAGGTGCCGACGATGCCGTCGAGAGCCTGGTTCAGGTCATGGACCGGGGATGCCTGGTCGCCGTTCCAGCCCCGGAGCCCGAACCGGGGCCGCAGGACCACGGTGCCGCTGCCCCGTAGCGCGTGCCGGATGGCCGCCGCGATCGGGATCATGCGCAGCACGGCTGGCTGCGTGGGCGTGGTGGGTTCGGTGCTTGACGACTGGCCGCCGTGCGCGACGACGACGACGCCGGTGACGGTCTCGCCGCAGCTCGGGACCGGGCTCGGGCCGGTGCCTGCATGGTGCATGGCGCCGCCGCGTGGTAGCGTCTCGCCGCTCGCCATCTGCCCTCCCGCCGTCTGTCGGCCGCGCGCCGTCCGCGGTCCCGGGCCGACGTGGCCAGGCTAACAGCCGGCGCCGGCTGGCACACTCGTGCCGCCTGGCACACTAGTGCCGAGGAGGCGGCGGTGAGCGACTGGGACCTGGTGCTCCGCGGCGGCCGGGTGATCGACCCCGAATCGGGGCTGGACGCGGTGCGGGATGTCGCGGTCGCGCAGGGCCGGATCGCCGCGATCGGGACCGCACTGCCGGCCGCGCCTACCGATCTAGACGTGACGGGTCTGGTGGTGACGGCGGGGTTCATCGACCTGCACAGTCACGTCAGCGACCTGGGCGGCCTGCGGCTGCAGGCCATGGATGGCGTCACGACCGCGCTGGAGCTCGAGGCAGGCGTCACTCCGGTCGCCGACGCCTACCGCCGCGCCGCCGCACAGGGACGGCCTGTCAACTACGGTTTCGCCGCCTCCTGGGCGCTGGCCCGGATGGAGACGGTCGCTGGCCTGCCGCCGGACGCCAGCCTAGGCGCGTTCATGGCCCGCATTTCCCACCCGGCCTGGCAGCGTCCGGCGGAGCCTGCGCAGGTCACCGCGTTGCTGGACCGGCTGTCGGCCGACCTGGCCGACGGCGCCCTTGGCATCGGCGTCCTGCTCGGGTACGCGCCCGCGGCCAGCCCGGCCGAGTACCTGCATGTCGCCGAACTCGCCGCCGAGGCCGGCCTGCCCACCTTCACCCATGCGCGCGACCTCATCGAGATGGTTCCCGGCGCGGTCATAGACGGCGCCGAGGAGATCGTCCGGGCGGCTGGCCAGACCGGCGCTCACATGCACTACTGTCACATCAACAGCACGTCCCAGCGGCACATCGACCGTGTCCTTAGGCTGGTGGGCCGGGCCCAGGCCGCCGGGTCGCGGATCACCACCGAGGCCTATCCATACGGGTCGGGAATGACCGGCATCGGCGCGGCGTTCCTGGCGCCCGAACGGCTCGGCGAGCGCGGCCTGGTGCCGTCCTCGCTCACCTATGCGCCGACCGGCGAGCGGATCGCCAGCGAGGGCCGCCTTCGTGAGCTGCGGCAGTCCGATCCGGGCGGCCTCGTGATCATCGAGATCCTCGGCGAGGACGACCCGGCCGACCGGGCGTTGCTGATGCGCTCCCTGACCTTCCCCGGCGCCATGGTGGCGAGCGACGCCATGCCGCTGACCTGGACGGCTCCCCCGGCCGACCCGCTGGCATGGCCGCTGCCGCCCGCCGCGATCACCCATCCGCGGACGGCCGGGACCTTCTGCCGGGCGCTGCGGCTGCTCACCCGCGGCAACGGCGGGCGGTTTGGCGACGGGCCGCTCAGCCTGCGCCGGGCGCTCGCCACGTGCAGCCTGGAGCCCGCCCGGCTGCTCGAGGACCGGGTACCGGCGATGCGCCGCAAGGGCCGGCTGCAGGCGGGCATGGACGCCGACGTCGTGGTGTTCGACCCGGAGACGATCACCGACCGGGCCAGCTACCTGCATAGCACGCTGCCATCAGCGGGAATCCGGTATGTCCTGGTCAACGGCACTTTTGTGGTGCGTGACGGCGACATCGCGGGCGACGCCCGGCCGGGGCGCCCGGTCCGCGCCGAGCCACGCTGAGCCCGCGCCGGCGGCCTGACCCCGGACAACGGCCTTCGAACGCAGCTAAGCTGTGGCAGCAAAGCCTTCACATGATGATCGATCTTGTGTTCTAATAGCAGGCATGGGTCGGTTCGGTGAGACAGAGGCGCGGTCCGATCGATCGGGACCCGGCGGCCCGCGACCTCTCGTCTCACCCAGGCGAATTCCGCCCGCCTAGGTAACTGCCGCCGAGGCGGACCGCACGTCGGCCGCATGTCCGGAGTGCCCCAGTTCAAGCCAGACGCTGGAGGTGAACGCGATGAATGAGGAGTTCGAAAATTTTAACGATAATGATGAGGAGTGGCTAACGGAACTAGAAATCAGAACCGCAGATCTCGAGAACGAGCTGTTCGACTTGCGCGAGGCCCATGCCCGGGAACTCGAAAATACCAGCTACGGCGGCGACGGGGAACCCCGCAGGATCAGGGGTAGCCAGACCGGGGCCTTGCGGGCCCAGCCGCGACAGGCCCACCCCCGGCAAGTACCGCCGAGGCAAGCGCGGCTGCCCGGGGCCCAGTTCGGCGAGGAACTGCATCACGTCATCGAGGATGAGGACCCGGAGCCGGACGAGGATGATCTGACGACGATCATCCGGACCGGCGCTCGGCCCGGCACCCGGCCCGGCTGGCCGCACTCCAACCGCGGCGGACCGCCGACCAGGGAGCGTACCCAGACGCTCATCGACCGCGGACGGCGCAGCGCCGGCCGCGCTCGCATGTCGCGCTCCCGGAAGATCGTCCTAGGCGTGGCCGGTCTCGCCGTGGTCATCACCATCGCATCGCTGGTCCTGTTCCGGACGAACCCGAGCTGGCCGACAAGCGTGGCCACGGTCCAGAGCGAGATCACGACCGCCTGCCAGAACCCCAACGTCGCGTCCGAGCCCGGCCAGCTCAACTTCTCCTGCGGCAAGACGACGAGCCAGATCTTGTGGGTGTTCGCCTTGATGACGAGCGGCGACAACTCTCAGTACACCGACGCCAAGACCGGCAGGCAAGGGCTCGAACCGATCACGCCGACACAGGGCGGCGAGGTGGCCTGGTCGCTTGACCTGCATCACCCGTACAACCCTTACGACCCGGTCGACAGCCTGGAGGTTGCCGCCAGGGCCATCAACAACATCATCGGCGGGGCGACGTTGACCAGCGCTACCGGTAAGCCGGCGGTCCAGCCTGGGCTGGAGAGCGATCCTGGGAACTGCGCCAAGTACACCGGGTCGTCTGCGGTCGTCGCGCGGGCGGGATTCCCAAGCGTGTGCGCTCAGCCGGTGAGCACCGCGACAGGCCAGGCGGCGCTGGTGGCCGACGCCTACAAGCAGTGGGTGGTCGGCGCAACGGCCGCGCAGGCCTATGACGTCAGCGTGCTGTTCGCGAACGCGACCGACCCTGGCAACGCCCAAGTCCAGGCCATTGTCAAGACCCTGCCCGGAGCGGGCTGACGTCGCCCGAAAGCCGATGCGCGCGGCCCGTCCCGGGCGAGGTAGCCAGGTCGAAACGTGGAAGAAGGTGATTCTGTGCATCCCGTTAGGAAACCAACGTGGCAGCAGGCGACCGCGCTTGTCAGTCTCAGTACGTGCGGAGCGATGACCGGATTCGCCTTCGCCCACGGAACGGTCGACGACATGACGTCGCCGACCCGGATGCCGGTCCACTTGCTGGCCCTCAAGAAACCCGCCAAGCCCGTGTCGGCGAGCGACAGCGCCCTGCGGTCAGCCATCGTCAACGTGGCCAATTACTACCTACGGATGGCGCAGACCAAAAGCCCGGCCGAAATGGAAGCGATTATCTGGGGAAACGACAGCATCGACGGCGTCGACCATGGTGAATCCTGCGCGGCTTTCGCCAGCCTCACCCTGGCCCTTGGCGCTCAGGCCACCGGCCAGGAAAGCTGGGCGACCGGAGGAACGACTTATCCGTGGCCGCTGCACCAGTGGGCCGACGTCCGCGTCGATCCCAATCCAGCCTCGCCCGGGATCATCTCGGTCTTGCAGGACGCGCAGGCGCACAACCGCTGGCATCCGCTGGGCGACGGCTACCAGCCCCAGCCGGGCGACTGGGTGCTGTTCGACGGCCACGTCGAGGTGGTCACCAGGTATTCGGGCGGAGTGCTCTACACGATCGGCGGAGACTCCAGTCCTAACCTTTCCGTCAACGCGCATACGTTCTCCGGTCCGCTGGCTGCCCAGGGCGTGACCGGTTTCGTCGACAACGGCGAGTTGCCCGGCACCGTCAGTCCGGCGACCAGCGGCACGGCGAACAGCGGCAGCGCGAGCAGCGGCGCGGCCACGGGCGGCTCTGGTGTGGGTGGAGCGGCTACCGCCGCCGAGACGGCCGGAATCCTGGAACAGGGCCAGCCGGCGTCGGTAACGGCGAGCGCGGGCGAGGCAGCGGTTCCCGGAATCCAGACGGCCACGCTGACGTCGAGGGCCAGCCAGCTGGCCAGTGCTGGCCGGACGGCTGGGCGGGGCACCGAGACCGGATCGGGCACGGCACGCGGGCGCGGTACGACGGCTAGGAAAGGTACGGCCAGGATGGTGGGCACAGCGGGCACAACGGGAAGCGCCGGCATGCAGAGCGTGGTGACCATGCCAGGCGTGATGGCCGGCGCTGGCATGGTGGCCGGCAATAGTGCGACGGCCAATGCGCCCATGGCCAGCGCGGCAGCTGGCGGGAGTGCCGCGGGCGGGCACGGCAGCCAGTCGCAGCCGGGATCTTCGGCGCGGGCTGGTTCCGCGACGCGGGGCAGCACGACGGGGCGGGCGAGCAATACGGGGCGGACCGGCACGGCATCCAGGGCCAGAACGGGACCGCGGGCCGGCAAAGGACAGCGGGCGGGAACGGCGGCCATTCCGGGGCTGCAGGCAGCGGATACCGCGTCCCTTGGTTCGTCCGCGTCTGCGACGCCGTCCTATACCAGGAACAATCCGCCGGCTTCGGCGTCGTATGTCCCTGGCACCGCCAGTCAGCAGGCATTTATCAGCCAGGTCACACCCGGCGCCATGGCGGCGCAGAGCCGGTACGGGATTCCTGCGGCCGTGACAATCGCCCAGGCCATCGACGAATCCGGCTGGGGTCAGAGTGCGCTGGCGATCAGGGATAACAACTTGTTCGGCATCAAGGGCACCGGACCGGCGGGCAGTGACGTACTGCCGACGCAAGAGTTCGAGAACGGCCAGTGGGTGACGGTCAACGCCGCCTTTCGCGTGTACCACAACGTGGCCGAGAGCATTGCCGATCACAGCGAGCTGCTGGCCACCGGCCCGAGCTATCAGCAGGCGATGGCCGACCGGCACCTTCCCGATGCGTTCGCGACCGATCTGACCGGTGTCTACGCGACCGATCCGCAGTACGGATCGAACCTCATCGCCATCATGCGGCTGTACAACCTGTACCGCTACGACTCGGCGGCGTCGGCCGCTCCCCATCCGGCCGTCCAGGCCGGGACCGCCAATCCCGGCGGGACCGTCAGCCAGGGCTTGACCGTCGGCCAGAGCGGGGCATTCAGTCAAGGCGGACTGGTCGGCCAGGGCGGAGCGACCGGCCATGACCTGACCGGCAGCCAGGGCGCGGCGACGATTCCTGGCGTCCTCGACGCCTACACCACCGCGTACACCACCGCGCCGGGCCGGACCGCTCCGGCGGCACACGAGCCAGTCCAGCAAGCCAAGCAGACCGCGCGGCGCCCGGGGCCCAGGGTCACGCCTCGCCGGACGCAGGCGAGTGCGCGGCGAGCACGGTACGTGCCGCAGATCCCGCAGGCCGTTACAGCTGCCTTCATAACCTCGGCGAAGGCCCCGCTGAGCCGGGCCGAGCCCCTCTATGACGACGTGGCCAGCCGCAGCGGAATCCGCTGGGAACTGCTGGCCGCCTGCGATTGGATGCAGTGCCAGGCCCAGCCGCGCTACTCGCCGGTTCACGGGGAGAAGCTCGGCACCGTCAATGCCGACCAGACGGCGTACCGCACGAAATCAGAGGCGCTGGCGCAATGCGCCGCCGAGCTGGTCGAACTCGCGATGGCGGTCTACTGGATTGACATCACCGCCCGGCGCCCGCTGTCGGTTGGCGACCTCGCGAAGGTTTTCGCGGCATTCCGCTGGGGTGGCCTGCTCAAGCTGCACGGCATCTCGGCTATGGAGTTCCCTTACTCGGTAGAAGGCCTGACGGCCCAGCACCTGAAGATGCGCTGGCCCGAGATCAAAGACCCGAAAGCGCCTGACAAGCCGGGCACGCGTTTCCGCAGGCCGTTCGGTGCGGTGCCCGTTGTGCTGTCCCTCGGCTACCCGGCCCTCGCTTAGCTCTCCTTGACCAGCGGATAGAAGGTTGACCAGATGGTTCGCTTCCTGATCTTTCTCGTGGGCATGCTGACCACCCGCCGGCCGGGCGGGACGAGGACGGCGCCCTTGTGGCGGGGCGAGTCGCAAAGCGTCGCAGACCTGGCCGAGTCGCCTGCGGAGGGCCCGGAGGACGACGACACGTGGTTCTTCCCGCCGCAGCCGCCACCGCCACCGCCATCGCTGCAGCAGCCGTACCGTGAGGCGAGCCGCGCGCCGGTTCAGCGGGATCGCGCCACCGTCCGGACGAGTCCGCGGCGGCGTATCCCACGCAAGGTCGCGTGGGCCGCGGTCCTGGTGCTAGTCGGCCTGGTGTTTCGTAAGGTGATCGCCTGGGTGGTGCTGGCCGCGCTCTCCGCGGCCCTGCACCTGTTCGGGATCAACGTCCGCCTGCCGCATATCACGTTCGCCTGGCCGTGGCAGACGATCAGCGCGGGCACGACCACCGATACCAACATCGGGCCCTGGGTGCTGCAGAAGATCGAGGGCATCTCCCGGCCGGCCCTGGGCACCGAGAACTTCAACTTCACCTTTACCCACAAGGTCTCAAAGAGCATCGGCATATGGCCGTGCTGGTATTCGAGCACCTTCGCCGCCGTCGGCCATGCCTCGGCCACCGTGGACCTCAACCCGGGGCCGACCTGGTGGACACCCGCGTCCGGTCACTATCGGCTGCAGGTCCTCAGCCACCCGGCGACGGGCGTACCCGGCCGGGTCAGCGTCATGATCGTGCTGCCCCAGCCGCAGCTACCGCAATCCGTTCACGACGTCACCGTCGACGACACGCTGTCGCAGCCGATCGACGTGCAGCACAGCTGGACCTATCCCGGGCTCGGCTGCGGCGCGCTGATAAGGCCAGAGTTCTCTGTGTCGGTGCTCTACAGCCAAGCGCAGAATCTCGCGTTCGCTCAAGTCAGGCAGAACCCGCAGATCACCCGTCCGCTGATTAGCACGGCCGAGGCTCAGGCGGCGCAGATTATCCGGAACAACTTCGTTCAGCCCACGGTCAACGCGCTCGGCTACACGCTGGTCGGCTTCGCCATTCACTGGGCCGCGGCGTCATGACCCGGTTCCGTCGCCGCTGAATTAGGGCTGGGCTGGGCTGGTTCTGGTCGTGCGGGCTGCGCCCGCAGTTGTGATTGGTATCCGGCGCCGTAGGGGGTGGGCGTCCCGGTGTAGCTAGTGATCAGGCCGGGGCCGTCGGCGCAGGTGAAATCCACATTCCACGCCCACGCCAGGTAGC
>Ga0187814_10000862_pt1 | contig 11073 bp, 11 predicted proteins | sample NC_S_4_FD_132450 | JGI IMG/M metagenome (GOLD analysis project Ga0187814, IMG submission 132450) | Wetland sediment microbial communities from Neuse River Estuary, North Carolina, USA - ASW-S_4 | ecosystem: Environmental > Aquatic > Freshwater > Wetlands > Sediment | place: USA: North Carolina...
GAGCAGATGTTGGCGGGCCCCGCCTAGCGTTGATGCGCTGGTATGTTGCGCCTGAGCGAGATGGAGCGCACTGCCGAGCTCCCCATGAGCACGACATTCGAGCTCCCCGGCCTGAGGGTCAGGGACAACCTGGGCGTCTGCTACGGATTGGTCGTCAGGAGCATGGGTGCCGTTGGCGGCATCGCGGCGGGATTCAAGGCGCTCCGGCGCGGCGAGGTCTCGCAGTACACGCGGCTACTGGAGGACAGCCGGCGCCACGCGATCGATCGGCTCGTCGAGAATGCCCGCCTGATCGGCGCCGACGCCGTGGTCGGCGTGCGCTTTGACTCCTCCGAGATCGGTCAACAACTAACCGAGATCGTCGCGTACGGCACCGCGGTGACTGTTGAAAGCACCGTCTGAGGGCGACACCGGCCCGGCCGGATCCAGCCATGGCTTTCGCCTGAGCGACGCCGACCGCGATCAGATCGCCGAGATCCTCGCCACGCACAACGCGGCTGGTCGGCTCACCGTCCAAGAGCTCGAGGAGCGCGTTGCGTCGCTGTACCGGGCGCGCTCGCGCGAGGAGGCCGCCGCGCTGATCGGCGACCTTCCGCCGCTCCCGTCGAGCCAGCCGCGCCGGCATCGGGGTAGCGGGCACGGCGAAGCTCGCAGCCCGGGCGCCGGCTGGATCGCGACCAACGAGCGCTTCCGAGATCCCTCGACCCAGCGGATCATGCGCGTCTGGGTGGATCCCGCCGGCGGGACTCGCCATTACGTCCCTGACGACGACGGTTGATGGAGACGAACAGCCCCTCGGCCGAGAGTCGTTGCCGGTGATGGAGCCCCACGACCTGTATGGACTCCCGCTCGATCGCTTCGTCCCCGAGCGCGGCGCGCTTGCGAAGGCGCTGCGCAAGGAGGGCCACCGCGAGCAGGCCGCGGAGGTCGCTGGATTGCGTAAGCCGTCGGTCGCGGCGTGGGCCGTCAACCAACTCGTCCGCACACAGAGCAGAGCCCTCGCCGCGCTGTTCGACGCCGGCGACGCACTGCAGCAGGCGCAGTCGCAGCTGCTCGCCGGGCGCGGGGACGGGGACGCCCTGCGTGACGCGGTCGCGAACGAGCGAGCGGCGGTCGCCGAACTAGCCGAGAAGGCGAGAGGTCTGCTCAGCTCCGAGGGGCACGAGCTGAGCTCGACGATGCTCGACCGGGTGTCCGAGACGCTTCACGCCGCGGCGCTCGATGAGGACGCCCGGGCTCAGGTTCGCGATGGATGCCTGGACCGTGAGCTGCGCCATGTCGGGCTCGGCGCGGGCCGCGTGCTGAGCGTCCCCGCAGCGGGTGGCGACGGCCCGAGCCGGACCCGCCCGTCGCGCAAGACCGCCAAGCGCGCTGGGTCTGAGTCGACCTCCACCAAGGCCGCGGCCACCCGCAAGCGGGAGCAGCAAGAGCGCGCCAAGCGGCTGAGCGCCGCCAGGAGAGCCGAGGCGGCGGCCCGCCGTGTCGCCGAGCGCAGAGCTCGCGAGCTGAAGTCCGCGCAGGAGCGCCGCGACCGTGCCGCCGAGGTGCTGCGTGAGGCCGAGGATGCGCTCGCCGCGGCGGGCGAGCAGGCCGAGGAGGCCGCGATCGCACACCGCCACGCACAACAGGCGCTCGAGCGCGTGTAGCAGCCGCGCTTGTTCGGCTTGGGCGAGCGCTTGCAGCGATCGTGCTCAGGGCGCTGTGAACGTATCCTGTAGGAGGCGCTCAGAACAGCATCGTCAAGAGCATCGTCATGCAGTACCTAGACTGTCCGCGCTGTCGCGCCAGGTTCCACACCGGCGTCATCTACGAGCCGCTCAACGTGTGTCCGCGATGCGGGACGTCTCTGCGCTCTGATCGGCCCCGCCTGGTCGAGCAGCTTCGAGCCGTCCTCCGTCGCCGGGTGCTCCGTGAGGCCCCGGACTGGGAGGCCATCACCGGCGCTCAATACATCCACCGTCGCGCGACCCCGCCCGACCCCGACCAGCACGGCAACACACCCGCCACGGCCTGACACCCGGCGGCTCCGCGCGCAGGTCATCGCTCACAGCGCGATGACCAACCCGTCGTGCGCGGCCTCGACACCAACCACCTCCAGGTGAGCGAGCATGTCCTCGCTCATGTGCGTCAGCACCAGGCGGTCGCACTCGAGCTCGGCACGTTTGGCGGCGAGGGTGTCGTAGCTGAGGTGACCGGGGACGCGCTTGTCGAAGTAGTTGCACTCGCAGACAAATAGGTCCACGGCCCTGGAAGCGTCGATCAGGCTGTCGGTCCACTCGGTGTCACCCGAGTAGGCGACCACCTTGCCTCCGTACTCGACTCGCAGCGCGTACGGGGTCGCTCCGCCTCCGTGGACCACTTCGAACGGCGTCACCACCGCGGGGCCCAACTCGCACCGTATTCCCTCGTGGAGCTCGAGAAAGCGGATCTCGAACGGGTTCTCAGCCCTCCACCCGCCGGGGTAGAGCGCCTCGAAGAGCTGCTCCAAGCGCTCCGCGGTTCCGGACGGCCCCGCGATCACGAGTGGTCTGGTGCGCTTCGAGAAGCGGCCGTCGAGGATCAACCAGGGAAGGCCGGCGAAATGGTCGCCGTGCAGGTGCGATAGCGCCACCCAACCGATCGAGGCCGGGTCGATCAGCTCGCGCTTGAGCCCCACCAGCGCCGTCGCACCGCAGTCGACCAATACCGGCTCACCGCCGCCGTCGAGGTGTAAGCAGGTCTGTAAGCGCCCGCCGCCCGCAAAGGCATCTCCACTGCCGAGGAACCGCAGCGAAACCATGACGGCGGTTATAGCGGTGAAGGCGGGCCGCCGCGTGTTGTCGCCGCGTTGCCAGCGCTACCGCGTCAACCTAGACCGATACGCCGCCGTCGCGCATCAGCCGGCCAACCGGGACCGCGCTCAGGTGATCGGCGGCGAGGTCCCCGCGCAGTACCCCGACGAGCGCGGAGGCGTCGCTGGTGCTCGAAACGCTGACCTCGACCACCTCGCCGGCGTGCAGCGTGACGCTGTCGTCAGGATCATCCAGCCGGACTGCTCCAGCGATCAACCGCCCGCCTGCCTTGTGGGCGAGCCACCACTGGCCGACGCTCGGGCCGCTCGACGCATACACGAAGTGATGGCGGAAGCCCAGCGGGCTGGTCAGATGATGCAGCTGGTCTCCAGTCTCCAGCCAGCGGATCAGCCCGCCGCCCCCCAACCGGGGGATCACCTGATCACCATCCCCAAAGATGCTCATCTCAGAGGGCGTTGGCGCTCGGTCGAGCGCGAACGAGGCACGAATCCCGCTCATCGACAGCTCCGTCGCGAGTGCTGGGACCTCTGCGGCCGGGGCGTCGACCAGGACGCCCACCTCGGGGCGGCTGGTCTGGACGTCGGTGACCGGTCGCATGTGGACGAAGTGCGACACGAGGCTGTAGGAGGCGCCCGTCGTCAGTGTCCACGCGGCGATCGCCAGAGTCAGCGCGGCCGTGACCGCGGCGCGAGCGGTCCGCATCCGCCACGCCGGTAGCTGCGGCGCACGGCGCTCGTCGCTGAGGATCAGTGAAGCTGTGGACGGCCGGCGAGCGAACGACGGATCCGGGTCGGGGCGGTGCTCCAGCGCCCGCTCCAGGGCGGGCGGGATATCGCGCTCGGACGGAGCAACCTGGGCGAGACCAAACCGCTCCAAAGCGCGATTGGAGGCGCGGACATGGCCGTATCCGAAGCCATAGGAGATCACGGGACAGCCGCGGATGATGGCCTCGAGCACGGTCAGCCCGGCGCTCGAGTGGATCAGCGCGTCACTCGCCGCGAGCACGTCTCCCATCCGGTCGGTGAAGCCCATCAGCCTCAGCCGCGGTTCGCCGCCGAGCCGCTTTGCGACCCGCGCGCGCAGCTTGTCATTGCGGCCGCAGAGGCAGAGAACCGTCGCGTCCCGCTCGGTGGCGAGCGCGGCCCGGCTCGCTCCCAAGAGGTCCCCGACACCCCAGCCGCCGCCTGAGACGGCCACCACCTTGCCCTCGGCCGGAAGCCCGAGCGCACGGCGGGCGTCGGCACGGGAGCGGGCGGCCAGGAACGACGGCGCGGTTGGCGGCTTTGCCCAGCGCACGCTCCCAGGACCGGCGATCTGCTCGACCTCCTCCGCGGACTCCGGATGCGTGATGAAGTGCAGATCGATCCCGCGGTGGGCCCAGAAGTACAGGCCCGCGAGATCGGTTATCGACGAGTAGCAGGGGACGCTCAGCCGGCCCTTTCGGCGCAGCTCGCCGAGGACGGCGGTGACCCCGGGGTACGTGGAGACGATCACGTCGGGGTCGTGCGCGCGGATCAGTCGCATCAGCCCGCGGCGCCCGAAGGCAGTCAGCAGCGTCTTCGCCAGCCACCGCGTCGGCGCGAAGTACATGAACAGCGTGTACTGGAAGTCGAACCACCAGGGGATCCAGCGGAACATGAACGCCGAGTTCTCACGCAACACCCGCGTGAGCACCGGCCCCATCGCGGGCAGGCCGTTGACGATCGAGACCTGCGCATCCGGATCCTCATCGTGGAACTCCCTGGCGACGGCACGCGCCGGCAGGTCGTGCCCCTCGCCGATGTCCGCGGAGATGATCAGGACCTGGCGCGGCTTGGACTCGGCGTCCGGCTCGCCCGCGGGGATCACCGCCGCGGCCTCGCGTTCGGCGCTCGCCTCCTCCTGCGCGACGCGCCACTCCACGTAGCGGTGGACACCCTCCGAGAACGGCGTCGCGGCATTCCAGCCGAGCTCGCGCTCAGCCCGCTTGCTGCAGACGATCTTGCCGCCGAAGTCCCCGGGGCGAGCTGGAGTGTGCTGGATCTCGACCTTACCCAGCTCCTGCTTGATCGTCTCCGCGATCTGCTTGATCGAGACGTTCTCGTCGCTGGCGAGGTTGTAGACGCGGTTGGTCGCAACGTCGCCCAGGCCGAGCGCGACTCCGTCGGCGAGGTCCTCCACGTAGACGAACCGCCGCGACTGGCGGCCGTCGCCGGCCAGCGTCAGCGGCTCTCCGCGCAACGCCTTGCCCACGAAAGCGGGTATCACGGCCGCCTCGCGGGCGCGGGGGCCGTACGGAATCCCGAAGCGCAGGATCGTGTAGTCGATTCCGTAGAGCTCTTGATAGGCCTTGCAATACAGCTCGCCCGCAAGCTTCGTGCTCGTGTAGAGGTGGCTTGGCGCCGGCAGCAGGGTCTCCTCGTCGACAGCCTCCTCTTCGCAATCGGAGTAGACCCAGATCGTGCTGGCGTACACGATCCGCTTGACCCCGGCTCGCCGGGCGGCCTCGAGCACGGTGACGGTTCCTCGGGCGTTGACCCGCTCGGCGTCCTCGGGCTCGGCGTGAACGTCGTTTACGTCAGCGACCGCCGCGAGGTGTGCGACGGCGTCGCAGCTGTGGAGCGCCCGCTCCAGTGCTTCGCGATCGGTGATCGACCCGAGCATCGTGTCCACCGTTCCGGGCTCGTGCCACAGCGACGGTCGGAGGTCGTAGATCACGGGCTCATGTCCGCGTAGGCGAAGCTTGTCGACCACGTGCGAGCCGATGAAGCCCGAGCCGCCTGTGACCAATACCCTCACTGGATCGCCCCGTCTGGCCGGTAGTACAGCGGAACGCAGGAATGGTTGCGCGCGACCCAGTCAGTGTTGGGCAGCTCGACGTCGGAGCCCATGATCCGGTGACACGGCTCGTCGTACACGCGACCGGTGGAGCGCTCGAGCCAGTCGAAGACGATGTACTTGTAGCGCCCGCTGATCATTCCATCGGGTAGCTCCAGCCTGGTCGGATAGGCAGGATCGAGCTGCTCCCGAGCGACCGTGTTCTTCCACGCGACGATCTCCGGCATGCGCTCGATCTGAACCAGTCCCAGTGCGGCGGTCAGCTCGCTCATGCGGAAGTTGAGTCCGTGCACCGCAAAATCAGGCTTGCCGTAGTTGCGGAAGGCACGCGCGTGCTCGATCGCCTCTGGGCGGCGCGAAACCAGCACTCCCCCTTCGCCCGTCGAGATCGTCTTCGTGGCGTAGAGCGAGAACACGCCGGCGTCGCCATAGCTCCCGGGCTTGCGTCCGTTCCAGGAGGCGCCGTGGGCGTGGGCGCAGTCCTCGATCAGGAAGATCCCGTTCTCCCTGCAGTAAGCGGCGATTGGCTCGGAATCGAACGCCAGGTGACCACCGATGTGCACGAGCAGCGCCGCCCGAGGCCGATGTTGCTCGGCCTTGGCCTCGAAGTCCGTGAACGACATGCACAGATCCTCGCGATTGCAGTCCACGAACTCGACGCGCGCACCCGCGCGCGTCGCGGCAAGCGGCGTGGCCATGAAGGTATTAGAAGGGCACAGTACGGTCTCACCCTCAACCCCGGCGAAATCCAGCGCGGCGAGCGTGCCACCCGCTCAGCTCGAGAGCGCCACCGCGGGTAGTCCGTTCCACTCCTCCCACGCCGCTTCGAACCGCGCGTTCATCGACGCCTCCGACCAGCGCTCGGAATCGAGCACCTCGTCGATCAGAGCATGCAAGCGGTCACGGTCGCGATGGTCGAAGCCGATCGCGAAGCGGGAGAAGTCAGGGACGCTCTCTGTCGTGGAAGCTGTGGTCATGTGAGGCTGCTGGCAGCGATCCGAACGATCAGGAGTATCTCGCGGGCCGTCGAGCTGATCCTCTGAGACTGCTGCGCATGCTCGCAGTGGTGGTGCGCCGTGGCAAGCGTGTCAGACAGGTAGGACGGTATCGAGTCCACGCCGTTTTAGCGCTGCGAGGATTGCTGGGAGAGCCTCGGTGGTTCGCCGGTGCGAGTTCTTAGCCGAATAGAAATCGGCATCGTGCAGGAGGATTACGTCGCCTGGCCCAAGATCTCTGGTGGCCCGGACGGCGATTCGCTCGGCGGTTGTGAGCTTGCGCCAGTCCTTGCCCCAGCGCGACCACAGCAGCGGCCTCATCGTCGCCGCCCGCGCGGCCGCCAGGCCCGCGATGCTGTAGATCCCGTACGGAGGGCGGTGCCAGCGGACCTCCCGTCCGGTCGCATCTTCGATCGCCGCAGCGCCCCGCTCGAGGTCCGACCGCAGCTCCGGGGCGCGCATCCGCAGTTGCAGCCTGTGGCGGTAGCCGTGCAGCGCGACGAGGTGGCCCGCGGCCGCGATCCGCGCCGCCAGCGGGGGACGCCGCTCGACCTGCTCGCCGATCAGGAAGAAGGCGGCGCGGGCCTGCACCGAGGCAAGGACCTCGAGGACCGCGGGCGTGCCCTCAGGATGGGGCCCGTCGTCGAACGTCAGCGCGACGCCGCTCTCGTTGGCGAGCGTGCGGGGCACGCCCAGACGGCGCGCGGCTCCCGGGACGACCGGCGCTAGCAGGCCCAGCGCCGGCGTCAGCGGCCCCGAGAACCCTCTCGTGACACCGTCTGGTGATCCGCGTTCCACGACCGGGATGATCGCCGACGGAGGCGATGGCCGCCGGCGATCAGCTGCCACCGCTTACGTTGAGCTTTCCGGCGAGCGTGATCGCCGACCCGGTTGCGGGGAGCGTGCCGGTGAGCCTGTAGGTGCCGTGGATCGTGCCCAGGGCGTCAATCCCGCTATCAATGTCATCCTGCGTCCCATCACAGGCTCCCTTGGTCGTGTGAACCGAACCCAGCCCCGAACGTCGGTGCTTCCCGATGCTCCCCAGCTCGACATGTGGCTTCCGGACCCGGTGGTCCGAGTCGCCCACCGCCGTGACAGCACCGCTCCGCCCGAGCGCCTCTGGCACGCCGCCCAGCAGGTCCGCCTGCGCGACACGTCGCTCCTCGGCCGCCTTGTGCGGTGGCGGATCCCCGGTGTGCCCGCGGCCAGTTCGTTTGAGGAGCTGTTTCGCAACCCCCCGTTCGCGGTCCTGTCAGAAGCCGATGGCGCGCTCGTGGCGGGCTTGGTCGGGCGTATCTGGACGCTGCGGCGCGACTACCCGCAGCTCGAGGCCCCCGAAGAATTCCGGGAGTGGTCTGAGTCCGGCACCGCAAAGGTGCTCTTCGCCCACTGGGTCGAGCCCGCGGCACCTGGACGCACCGTGCTGCGCTCAGAGACGCGGTTGACGGCCTTCGGGGTTCAGGGCAGGGTTGGGCTCACCAGCGTCCGGCCGCTGATCGGCGGCTTCCAGCACCTGGTCGGAAGCGATGCTTTGGCCGCCGCGGTCCGGCGGGCGGAGAGCAGCTAGCGCTGCGCAAGCGCCCCCGTTGCAAAGTCGCGACATCATCATCAGACCCCCTCCTGCGACGCGGCGGCGGTCGCCACGTCGGTGGGGTACGTCTTCGCCGCACGCCCGAGGAATACGCCCGCGGCCACGAGCGCCGCGATCATGATCAGGAAGCTGATCTCGAGCCCGGTGGCGGCGGTCGACGAAGGCGCGTGCGGATGAGTACCGATCGGGGCCTGACTCGGGACGATCCCCGCGATCAGGTCCGCGACGCCGCCGAACACCAGCGGCGCGAGCGCCTGTGCCAGCGAGCGGATGAAGGTGCGGACGCTTTCGGCTCGCCCCCACAGCCCTGCCGGCATGATGTCAAGCCGGGCGGCCTGGATCGGTGGGTTGGCTGCTGAGAGGAGCGCCGCGCCCCCGACGTCGAACCACAGCGCCGGCGTGAGGCTGGTCCCGACGAATCCGGGTATGAGCAGAACCGCGGCGCCGATATAGCACCCGGCCGGAACCCACACCCGCGCCTCGAGCATGCCGCGGTGCAGCATCAGGTCCGTCAGCCGCCCGCCGACCAGCGTCCCGATCAGAGCGCCGCCGACGAGTAGCGCCAGCACCAGCTCGGCGGTCGCCTGGCTGGCGTGGTAATGGCCCTTGACGAACAGCAGTGCGAACGTCTGGAGTCCTGCGAAGTAGAAGTAGCCGAGCGAGGAGCCGATGATCAGCACCACGTTGGATGGGATGGAGAGGATGTAGCGCACCGCCCGCACGATGCCCATCTGGCGCGGATCCTCGTGAAGCACTAGCCGAGGGTTTGGGACCGCGCCGGCCCGACGGGCTGCCTCACGGGCCGCGTCGTGATGCGCGGCAACGGCTGGTTCCTCCTCCTCCTCCTTGAGACTCTCCGGATCGCGATCCGCTCGGGCCGAAGCCGCCGCAACCGCATCGCCGAGATCCAGCGCTCCAGGCTCCAGGTAACTCTGGCCTCCGCGCAACGGCTCGGGCACGGTGCGCCACAGTTCCCGCGCCAGGAAGAACCCTGGAATCGCCAGCAGCACGAACGCCGCTTGCCAGCCGATCAGGCTTGCCACCGAGCCACAGATGATGAACCCGACCGCCGACCCGGCGATCTCGCCGGCGAGGATATAGGCATAGATCCGTCCGCGTTCGCTGGCGGGGAAATAGTCACCGGTGAGCGAGGCAATGGCCGGGCCGGCGGTGGCGGCCACCGCACCGAGCGCCAGCCGCGTGAGCAGCAAGCTCGAGTAGCTGCCGGCGAACGCGCTGAACAGCGAGGCCAGGCTCCAGAGGACGATGCTGCCCGCCAGCAATGGCATCCGCCTGGTGCGGTCGACGAGCAGGCCTACCGGGATCGTGAACACCGCGCCGACCAGCAGCGCAACCGAGCTCAACAGGCCGATCTTGGTGTCGCCGATGTGGAGCGCATGCTCGAGCTGGGGGGCGACCGCACCGACCGTCGCCGTGTCGGCCCCGTTCAACGCCAGCACGGCGCCGAACATGACGATCACCCGCGCCCGGGCCGGCCCCCCGACGCGCTTTACGACCTGGCCGCGCAACAGTCGCCCCACCCAGCGGACGCCGTTCAGCAGCGCGCGACCGATCGAGGCCAGCAAGCTGTTGCGGTCACGCATCCACTTGCTCGCCGTCGGCGATTCGCCACCCGCGGACCGTCGAGCGCAGCCTTAGGTAGCCGACGATGCCGGGGATCGTGGGGAGCCAGAAGGAGATCGCGCGGTAGGCGAGCACTCCGACCACGGCTCGCCCGCCGGGAACGCCGAACACCGCGAACGCCCCGATCATCCCGCCCTCAACACCTCCCAGCCCGCCGGGCAGTGGCAGCAGACTCCCGAGGGTACCGACGAAGTAGCCCATAACCAGGACCGCGACCGGCAGAACCTCGCCGAAGGCGCGGAAGCAGAGCCCGAGCACCGCGATATCGAAGCCCCAGTAGACAGCAGCGCCAACGACTGCGAGCGGCCTGCTGCGGACGATCCCGATCGCGGTGCGGACGCCCTCGCCGACGGTCGCTGGAGCGGTTGCAAACCGCGCTGCCAGCCGCCCCACTCGGCCGGAGCGTTGCGCCAGCTTCGCCAACCGGCGCTCGAAGTCCTGCGGTACGAAGGCCATGCTCGCCACGAGCACGATTGCAACTGCGCTCAACAGGGCCGGGATAACCGTAAGGCCGACGCCCCCTCCCCCCGGGAACACCCCGAACCACAGTCCCAGACCGCACACCACCATCGAGCAGAGATACAGCGAGTATTGGATCACGTAGCTGGCGACCAGCCGGCAGGCGATCACCGAGGGCTCCATCCCGGCGCGGCGCAGCGCCCACACGGTTACCGCGACCCCACCCGCCCCGGCGGCGGACAGAAGCCGGATCGCCGCGATCCCGGCGAGCGGGATCTCGAGGCTGGCGCGCCAGTCGATCCGAGGCATGCCGCGCCCGAAGACCATCCTGAACAGCAGCGCATAACCGGCGATCGACGTCAGCTCGAGCACCCCTCCGATCACGAGGAACAGGGCGTCACCGTGCTTGAGCTGACCCCACGTCTGATTGAGCCCGGCAAGCTTTGGAACCAGGAAATACAGGCCGACGAGCGTCACCACGAACACGACCACAGCCCAAATCAGGCGTCGCCGGGTGAGTCCTGGTAGGCCGAACATGCAGGGATCTCCTGCAATCAACCTACCCGGCCGATCCCCGCACGCAAGAGTGAAGCCCCCATTTGCCGGACTCCATGTGCCCTCCTCTGCTGATTACCTGATCACGCGTCTACTACTTGCCCTTGCCCGTCGGAGCCGAGATGTCGACCTTGCGGACGGTGATCGTTCCCGCACCGCTCTCCATCCGGTATCGGTCACGCGGGTACGGATTGAAAGTCAGGACCTAACCGCGTCCTCC
>Ga0187814_10000863_pt1 | contig 11068 bp, 9 predicted proteins | sample NC_S_4_FD_132450 | JGI IMG/M metagenome (GOLD analysis project Ga0187814, IMG submission 132450) | Wetland sediment microbial communities from Neuse River Estuary, North Carolina, USA - ASW-S_4 | ecosystem: Environmental > Aquatic > Freshwater > Wetlands > Sediment | place: USA: North Carolina...
CCCGGCGCCTTCTCCGAGGCGATCGTCACCGAGATGGCGGCGCACGTCTCCCGGCCGATTATCATGCCGCTGTCCAACCCGACCTCGCACTCCGAGGCCCAGGCCGCCGACCTGATCGCCTGGACCGGCGGGCGGGCGCTGATCGCGACCGGCAGCCCGTTCCCGCCGGTGGACTACGACGGAGTCGAGTACCAGGTGGCCCAGGCCAACAACGCGCTCATCTTCCCCGGCCTCGGGCTCGGGGTCACCGTGAGCCGGGCCCGCCGCGTCAGCGACGGCATGCTGGCCGCGGCGGCCAATGCGCTGGCCGGGCTGTCTGACGCCGCCACCCCGGGCGCCCCCGTGCTGCCCCCGGTCACCAGCCTGCGCGAGGTGTCCGCCGCGGTCGCGGAAGCCGTCGCCCGGGCCGCCCAGGCCGAGGGGCTGTCCGACGTGGCGCTCGACAGCCTGCCCGAGCGGGTGCGACAGGCCATGTGGCAGCCCGCCTACCCCAAGGTGGAAGCCATCTAGCAGCAGGCCTGGCCGGGGTAGAGCACCGCGCCGACGCCAGGGATCGCCTGGCTGTTGGCGAATCGCAGCAGCGCATCCGCGGCCTGCTGCGCGTTCTCCCCGGTCTGGGACATCCGGGCGGCGATCAGACCGGCGACCACCGGGGTGCTGAACGACGTCCCGCTCCAGTTGGCCATCCCGTGGAACTGCCGGCGTTCATCGGCGTGGGGGGGCTCTTTGCACACGTAGGTTCCCTCGGGGAAGGCGTTGACGAGGTCCTCGCCTGGCGCGTAGACATCGACCCAGCGGCCGTAGTTGGTGAAGTGCGCCCGGTCCCGCCAGTTCGCGGCCAGGGCGCCCACGGCGATCACCCCGGGATGGGCGGCCGGCCACATCCGGCGTGACGACCCATCGTTGCCGGCGGGCGCGAGCACGACCAGCCCTTTCAGCTGCCGGATGCGCCTTTCGTAGAAGTCGTCGAAGGTGTGCAGGGACTGATCGCGGTGGGTGGCGGAGGTGAAGGTGAACACGAGGATGTCCGGGTCCCGCTCAAGGGCGTCCTCCAGGCTGGAGGCGAGGCGGGTCTCGTAGTCGGCGCCCGCGATGTCGAAGGCCCGCTCGACGAAGACCGATGCCTTCGGGGCCATGCAGCGCAGGACTCCGGCGACGAACGTCCCGTGGCCGGCGTACGGGGCTATCACCATGTCGCCGCTGGCGTCGGCGACATACGGGTTCTCCTCCGCGCCCCGCACCCCGGCGAGCCAGGGATGATCTGCGGCGGCGTTCGGGACCAGCCCGGTGTCCACGATGCTGACGTTCACGCCGTCCCCGTCGTTCCCGGTCCAGGGGATGTGGCGGCGGCCGCCCGCATCTAGGCCGGGGGGCGGGACGGGAGCTGCGGTTCCCGGTACCTCGATGGGCTCGGTCGCCGGGCAGGTAAACGGGCACACGTAGACCTTGTGCTCTGGCTTGGCCACCCCGGACCCGAGCGCTTGGTCGAGACGCTCGACCAGGTCCGGTACCAACGTCGGGGTCCTCGGCACCGTCAGGCGGACAAGTCCGCTGGTGATCGGCTCGCGTTGAATCTCCCGCGCTGGCCCCTCCGGGATGTCTCCGTAACCTACCTGGTCGAGGATCTGTCCGAGCGCGGCAGCGACGCGCTCTGCATCCTGCTCGCGAGCGAGGATCGCGTACTCGCGGTAGAGGTACTCGATGTTGTCGACCTCGTCCCACCGGTCGACGGTGGGGTGCGCCGCAGCATCCCGGTGGCCGTCCAGGATCAGTTGGTTCTGCGCTCTCATACGGTCATCTACAGGCATTTGTGCTCCCCACTTAGATGATGGACTCGACGGAATGCTGATGCGCTAAATACGATTCGTAAGATGTCGGTCGCATCTGACACCGTTCCGGCGGCTTGGAATCCGGACAAGTTGCTGGCCCTGGCGCTGTCGCGGCCATCAGAGGCCCTCGCCGCCGCCCGCGAGGTGCTGGCCGGGGACCCGCCTGCATCGCAGGCTGCGGTCGCACACCAGGCGGCGGGGGTCGTCTTCAAGGATTTCGGCGATATCGGCCAGGCGATAGAGGAGTTCAAGGCCGCGCGTCGTTTCGCGCATAAAGCCGGTGACCTGGACCGGGAGTCCGACGTTTCCGCCAGTCTGGCCATGGCCTTGGTTCTGGCTGGTCAGCCGCGGCGCGGGCTTTCGGTCCTGGACACGCTGCTGGCACGCAGCCACGGCGTTCCGGCTGGCCGTATCCTGATCCGCCGGATCGGCGCCTACTATGTTCTCGGCCGCAACGCCGAGGCGCTGCGGGACGCCCAGGCTGCCGTCGGGCTGCTGACTGGCGCGGGCGATCTGGTCTGGGAAGCGCGCGCCATGGTCTGGCGGGCAGCGGTGTACCTTGCCATGGGGGATATCGAGCGGGCCGACCGGGACTACGCCCGGGCCGAGGCACTGTGGATCGAATGCGGGCAGCAAGCGGACTACGCGTCCGCGCGCCAGGAACGCGGAGTAGCGGCTTATGCCCGCGGCGACCTCCCTACCGCGCTTGCCCACCTTGACTATGCCCAGGCCTTGTGCGACCAGCTGGGTATCTTCGTGGCCGACCTGTTCGTCAACAAGTGCACGGTGCTGCTGGCGGCCGGCCTGGCCCAGGATGCCCTGCGCGAAGTCGACGCGGCGGTGGCCAGGATCGAGCGGGACCACGGCTCGACGATGAGGCGCGCCGAGCTGCTGTACTCTGCCGCCCTGGCTGCCGCCGCGACGGGCGACCTCGGCCTGGCTCAGGGTCGCAGCGCCGAAGCCTTGCGGCTGTTCCGCCGCCAGCAGCGCCCGTGGTGGGCGGCGCGAGCGGAGCTGGTCCTGCTGCACTGCCGGTTCGCGGAAGGCGAGGACTGTTCGGCCGCGCTGCTGCGAGCGGCCAGCCGGGTGACCACGCGGCTGGACGAGCTGGATCCCGTGCGGGCCGTCGATGCGCACTTGCTCGCCGGCCGGATAGCCCTCGCTCGCGGGAAGCGTGGTGAAGCTGCCCGGCATCTGCGCATCGCCGCCGACGCCAGGCGCCGGGGCCAGCTGCGGACCCGCAGCGTCGGCTGGCTGGCCCAGGCAACCTGGTGCGAGGCCGAAGGGCGCTGGCGGGGCATGCTGGCCGCGTGCGATCGCGGCCTGGCCCAGCTCGACCTGCAGCTGCGGACCCTCGGCGCCACCGAGCTGCGCACCCTGGCCACCGCCAACGGCGCGCGGCTGGCGGAAATGGCGCTGCGGCATGCGGTACGCCGGGGGGACCCCCGCCTGATGCTGGAATGGAGCGAACGCTGGCGCGGTACGGTGCTCCGGTTGACTCCGGTGCGCCCGCCCGCAGATAGCGACCTGGTCGCTGACCTCGCCGCGCTGCGCAACGTCGCCACCCGACTGGAAAGCGCGCTGGACAGCCGGGCTGCGGCGCCCGCGCTGGAGCGGGAACGCCGTCGGCTCGAGGCTGCCGTGCGCCAGCGCGTCCTGCACACCCCGGCGGTGGAGGCCGGCGAGGCCGAATCCTTCAGCGCGGCTGATCTGCTCGATCAGCTCGGGGACACCGACCTGGTTGAGCTCACCGAGGTCGACGACCAGCGGTACGCCGTCGTGGCCACCGCCGGCCGGTTGCATCTGGTGCACCTGGGCCCGGCTCAGACCGCTACTCACTCGCTGGCTCATGCGCTGTTCGCGCTGCGCCGCGAGGGAGCCGGTCGCGGCACGTACCGCCTCGACCTGACCGAAATCGGCCGCCGACTCGAGGTGAGCCTGCTCGGCGAGTCGGCCCGGCTGCTCCGTGGCGGTCCCGTGGTCGTGGTGCCGACCGGAAAGCTGCACGCGGTCCCCTGGGGCCTGATGCCCTCCCTGCGGGACCGCCCGACGGCCGTAACCCCGTCGGCCTCCGCCTGGCTGCGCGCACGCCGCGCCGCCCGGCCTGAGGAAGACAGAGTCGTCCTGGTCGGCGGCCCGCGGCTGGTCACTGGCGATGCGGAGGTCCGGCATCTGGTCGCGCAGTACCCGGACGCCGTAGTCCTGGCCGATGGCGCGGCTACGGCGGAGCGGGTCATGACCGCCATGGACGGCGCGTGGTTGGTGCACATGGCGGCGCACGGCACGTTCCGCGGCGACAGCCCGCTGTTCTCGGCGATCGAACTCGACGACGGCCCGCTGACGGTTTATGACCTGGAGCGGCTGAAGCAGGCCCCGTACCGCGTCGTCCTGTCCAGCTGCAGCTCCGCGGTTGGCGTGGCGGTCGGCGCCGACGAGCTCCTGGGGCTGGTCAGCGCGCTGATCTCGCTGGGTTCCGCGGGGGTGGTGGCCAGCGTGGTCCCCGTCAACGACCCCGCTACGGTCCCCCTCATGACCGCCCTGCACGAGCATCTGAGATCCGGGTCCGACCTGGCGCAAGCCCTCACGCTCGCCCGGCAGGCGGTCGGCTCCGATCCCGTCGCCCGTGCGACCGCCTACTCCTTTATCGCGCTCGGGACCTGAGTCCGCGCAGGCGGGATTCACAGGCAGACCCAGTCGGTGATCAGCCGCCCGGTCGGTGTGTCGCACCGCAGGCGGACCGAGCCGCGCGGCCCGCTGGAAAGGTCGAAGAAGCCGATGTCGTCGGCGTCGACCTGGAACGTGGCGCCGTCGCTCGTTTCCACCAGGATCTCCCCCGGGCCTGGGGGGACGATCTGGCCGACGATATGGCCGGCCAGCACCTCAAGTTCCAGCGACAGCGGCGACGCGGTGAAGATCAGGACACGCGCGTCGTCGGGATCGGCCCGCCAGTCCTGGCCGTACTCCACGATGGTGCAGGCCGCCACCGCATCATGGACGACCTCGTGCCATTCGAGTTCCTCCGCGTCTAGCAGCGTAGTGAGCGGCAAATCGCCGACGTTCATATCGGCTCCTCGCGTCGAGCGACGATGACGGGCGTCCCTGCGGCAACAACTGCCTCGCTATCCGGAGGAGCCCCGGCAGGATTTGATACACCGGACGCTCAAGAAAATCCGTGCAGGAGCGAATTTCATGATCGTGAACCGTTTTGGGTGGGCGGTGGGGCTGTCGTGTGTCTCCTCTGGCGTGCGTGTCAAGCCCTCGATCACGCCGCGGGCGTCCGTGGCACCGTCCCGGCCCCCGGGCGTTACGGCACCAGCATTGATGCTGCCGGGACAGCCACGATGTTCCATCGTGGCGGTTACGGCCGCAGGCAGGCCCGCGGTTCCGGGGTGCGGGGCGGGCGCGCGGGACTCACGGGGCATGCGGGAAAGCGATGGCGGCGGCCGGCCGGAGGCGCAGGCATGATCGGGGCGGAAGCGCGGACTGGCCTGGAACCAGTTGTACGACAGCCTCAACAGCGCGCCGAAGCGCCCAGCCGTCGGCTGGGCGCCCCGGCGCGGAGCTGGATGGTCAGATGGGCTGGACGCTGTCCGCCTGGGGGCCCTTGGCGCCCTGGCTGGCGGTGTACTCCACCCGCTGGTTGTCCTGGAGGCTGCGGTAACCGTCAGCCTGAATCACGGAGTGGTGAACGAAGACGTCGCTCGTCCCGTCGTCGGGGGCGATGAAACCATAGCCCTTATCGGCGTTGAACCACTTGACTGTACCCTGAGCCATTTTTGCGCTTTCTCCTACTGGAACGATCTTCGGGGTCCACGTGCGCGGACCTCTGGACTACGGCGACCGCCTGTATTCAAAAGCCGGACTCTGGAAATCCGCGGCGCCCGCTGTCAGAACTTCGCAGGCGCTGTGACACGACACGAACTTCCACTACAACCAGAACGAGCAGACACTACCATGCCCCGGCACCTGTCCTGCGCCAGTCACGGCCGCCGACATGCGACACTGGACCCGGGTTCAGGGCATTTCGAACGCTGGCAGCCACGTCGGCGCCGTCTTCGGGCCCGGCGAGCCCGGCGCGCCATGCGCCAGGGATAGGGCGGCCGAGGTGCTGGACCAGCTACTGTCCGAACGGGACAAGGTCAACGCCAAGCTCAAGGAGGTCATCGACGCGCCCACCGAGGAACCCTGGGGCATCCGGGTCGAGCGGGTCGAGGTCAAGGACATCTCCTTGCCGGAATCGATGAAACGATCGATGTCCCGCCAGGCCGAAGCCGAACGCGAACGCCGCGCGCGGATCATCTCGGCCGACGGCGAATTTCAGGCATCCAAGAAGCTGGCGCAGGCCGCGACCGTCATGTCGGCCGATCCGGCCGCCCTGCAGCTCCGGCTCCTGCAGACCGTCGTCGAGGTCGCCGCCGAGAGGAACAGCACCCTCGTTATGCCCGTCCCGGTAGAACTCCTGCGCTTCTTCGACCGCGCCGCCCCGGCCCGGCGCTGAATTTGGGCCGAACGGGCTGTGGTGCCTGCCCCGGCCTCCTGCCTGTTCCATTGGCCGGAGCGCATCTATTATCAGTGCAGCTGGGGAGGGTGCTATGACTACGGTGGCGATGTCGTACTGGCCGGCTGATACCTCGGAACCGGTGCTTGAGACCACAGTCGGCGGGGTCTTGCGTGCGGCGGCAGCCGCCGGGCCGCAGATGCTGGCCATGGTCGGCGGCGTTCCCGACCCAGGGCAGCGCAGGCGATGGACCTACGCCGAGCTCCTGGCCGAGGCCGAGCAGGCGGCGCGAGCGCTGACCGCTCGCTTCGCCCCGGGCGAGCGGGTGGCGGTGTGGGCCCCGAACCTGCCCGAATGGGTGATCCTGGAATTCGCGGCCGGGCTGGCCGGGCTGGTCCTGGTCACCGTCAACCCGGCCCTGCGCCCGGCCGAGCTGGCGTACGTCCTGAACCAGTCCGGCGCGGCCGGCATCTTCCTGGTCCCCGAGTTCCGCAGCCCGATGGCAGAGTTCCTGGCGGAAGTCCGGCCCGAGGTCCCCGCGCTGCGGGAAGTGGTCTTCTTCACCGACTGGGCGGCCTTCCTGAGCACCGCTCCGGCGGAGGCGGTCCTGCCCGAGGTGAAGGCGGACGACATCGCGCAGATCCAGTACACCTCCGGCACCACCGGCTTCCCCAAGGGCGCCGAACTGCACCATCGGGGCCTGACCAACAACGCCCGTTTCTACGCCGAGCGGCTTGGTCTCCGGCCCGGCGAGGTGTACGTGAACCCGATGCCGCTGTTCCACACCGCCGGCTGCGGTATGGGGGTCCTGGGAGCGGTGCAGAGCCTGGCTGTGGACGTGCCTGTGCTGGCCTTTGATCCGGCCCTCGTTCTCGAGCTCATCGAGGCCGAACGCGGCACGGTGTTCGGGGGCGTGCCGACCATGATGATCGCCATGCTCGGCCATCCAGACTTCGAGCGGCGTGACCTGTCCTGTTTGCGGGCTGCCATGTCGGGCGGCGCGCCGGTGCCCGCCGAGCTGGTGCGACGGGTCGAAGCGCGGCTGGGCGTCCGCTTCAGCATCGTGTTCGGCACGACCGAGTGCTCGCCGCTGCTCACCCAGGTCAAGCCGGATGACTCGGCGCAGGACCGGGCCGAGACGCTGGGCACGCCGCTGCCGCAGACCGAGATCAAGATCGCGGACATCGCCACCGGCGGGCAAGTGCCAGTGGGGCAGGTGGGAGAACTGTTCGCCCGCGGGTACCTGGTCATGCGTGGCTATCACGACGCCCCCGAGGCCACGGCGGCCGCCATCGACGCCGAGGGGTGGTACCACACCGGGGACCTGGCCTCCCTCGACGGCCGCGGCTACCTGCGGATCGAGGGCCGGATCAAGGACATGATCATCCGGGGCGGGGAGAACATCTACCCACGCGAGATCGAGGATGCCCTATTCGATCACCCCGCCGTCGCCGAGGCGGTGGTTATCGGCGTCCCCGACCAGACATGGGGTGAGGTGGTGGCGGCCTTTGTGCGTCCGGTCCCCGGCCAGCCCCGGCCGGCCCCGGAGGAGCTGCGGGCGCATTGCCGAGAGCGGCTCGCACCCTACAAGACCCCCGAGCACTGGGTATTCGTCGACGCCTTCCCGATGACGCCGTCCGGGAAGATCCAGAAATATAAGCTGCGGGAGAGCTTCACCCCGGACCAGCCCGCATGACCGCAGACGGAACCACCTGGCGGCGGAGCTGGCCGCGCGAGGCCTCGTGGAAGCCGTGCGTGGACAGCCAGTTCCTGATCCACGCGCCGTCGGGATGCGCCTCGGGAACGACGTTGTAGATGTAGTTCAGGCCGCGCGCGGCGGCCTCGTCCTCCAGGTGCTCCAGGATGAAGGCGCCCACGCCCCGGCCGCGCCGTCCGGGCGCGACGACGAAGGTGATGCGCGCGTCGCCCCATTCGGAGTCAAGCCAGCCGTAGCCGGCGACCTCGTCGCCGTCGGTCACTCGCCACCATTCGTTCGCGACGGGCTCGCCGGGCGAGGGTGTGCCCAGGCCGACCGCAGCCAGCTCGGCCGGGCCGCCAGCGCGCTAGCGGGCTTGCCTTCGCAGCGGACCAGCAGCGCGCCACTGGGTAGCTGGACCGTTCTGTCTGGCCCGGCGCCCGTGCGGATCCCCACCTGCGAGCGGCTGAGCAGGGTGCGCAGTGGCGAGACGCCGTGCTCGGTGACCTCGCCACCGGCGGGCCAGGGCCGGCTGGGTGCGGCGTCAGGGGCAGGCGGCGGCGCGTCGTCGCCGTAGCGGTACCAGCCGCGGCCGGATTTACGGCCCAGCCACCCGGCTTCCACCAGGGCCCGCTGCAGCAGCGAGGGCGCGAACCGGGGGTCGTACCCGAAGGCGGTCCAGACCGACCTGGTTACCGCCTCGTTCACGTCCTGCCCGACGAGATCCATGAGCGCGAACGGGCCCATCCGGAATCCGCCCGCCTGGGTCAGCACGGCGTCGATCGAGGTGTTGGTGGCCAGCACGCAGTCCGGGGTGACGACCTTCTCCAGGTCGGCGAACAGACCCTGCTTGACGGCTAGGTCCTCGGCCACCGCCTCGATCACGCAGCGGGCCGGCGCCAGCTCGCCGAGCTCGGTGGCTACGCTCAGCCGGAGCCCGGCAGGATCACAGTCGAGGCGGCCCTTGGCCACCAGCTGGGCGACCCGGTCGCCGATCGCGGCGACCGCCCGTTCGGCGGCGCCCTTGACGGCGTCGTATACCGTGACCGGGTGGCCGGCCACCGCGGCGACCTGCGCGATGCCGCCGCCCATGGTGCCGGCGCCGACGACCGCGACTACCGCTGACCCCGCGCTGGGGCCGCTGGTCACAGCGGCACCTTGCGGCCGGGTGGCGGGCCGTCCTTGACGGCTTGCAGGACCGCGGCGGCCTGGGCCCGCAGTTCCACGCGGCGGATCTTGCCGGTAGCCGTCGTCGGGTACTCGGTCACGAACACGATCCGGCGGGGCCGTTTGAAGGACGGCAGACCGGTCCGGCAGAACCCGATCAGGGTTTCCTCATCGGCCAGGCCGCCGGGATTGAGCTGGACGAAGGCGACCGGCTTCTCCAGGCCGTCGGCGTCGGCCGCGGCCACCACCACGGCCTGGGCCACATCGGCGTGGTCGAGCAGGCGCGACTCCACCTCGGCCGGGGCGACCCAGATGCCGCTGGCCTTGAGCATGTCCCCGGTCCGGCCCAGGCAGGCGTAGTACCCGTCGGCGTCCATGACGTAGGTGTCGCCGGTGCGCAGCCACTCCCCCTGGAACACCTGGCGCGAGGCGTCGTAGCGCGACCAGTACCCGGTCGCGGCCGAAGCGCCCCGGACGAACAGGGTCCCCGGCGTGCCCGGCAGGACCTCGAGTCCGTCTTCGCCGAGCACGCGCAGTTCGTAACCGGGCACGGCCACCCCGGTCGTTCCGGGCTTGACCTGACCCGACCGGTTGGACAGGAAGATATGCAGCATCTCGGTCATGCCGATGCCGTCAAGGATGTCGACACCGAAGTGCGAGGTCCACCGCTGATACAGGGCGGCCGGGAGAGCCTCGCCGGCCGACGCGGCCAGCCGGACCCCGGCCAGTGCATCCGCGGGCAGGCCGACTCGCAGCATGTTGGAGAAGAACGTAGGGCCAGCGAAGAACAGCGTCGCGGCGTAGGTCGCTGCCCGTTCGGCCATAATCTCTGCCCGCGCCGGGCTAGGCTCGAGTACGGTAGCCGCGCCGACTGAGAGCGGGAAGAGCACGCTGTTTCCCAGGCCGTAGGCGAAGAAGGCCTTGGCCGCGGACAGGCACCGGTCGTCCGGCGTGATCCCGAGCACCTGGGTGCCGTAGGTCTCGCACACGACACGGACCGAACCGTGCCGGTGCATCGCGCCCTTGGGCGTGCCGGTCGTCCCCGAGGTGTAGAGCCAGAAGGCCGGAGAGTCCGCGGTGGTCGGGTAGATCTCGCCCGGGACCGCGGGCAGCTGGCTCAGCGTGACCGTGGTCCGGCCGGCCACTGGCGCACCCGCCTCGGCGTCGTCGTCGGTCACCACGGCCATGACCTCCTCGGTACCCGGGGAGCCGAGTGCGCCGGCTACCAGATCCAGGTACTGGGCGCTGACCGCGACGATCCGGGCCCGGGAGTCGGCGACGATCTCGGCGATGCCGTCGGCGCGCAGCATCGTCGAGATGGGCACTGGCACTGCGCCGATCCGCATCGCCGCGAGGTACACGATCACGAATTCTGGCGAGTCCGCCATCACCATGACCACGCGCTGCTCGGCCAGCAGCCCGAGGCCCCGCAGCCCGCGGGCGGCGTGCCCGACCCGCTCCGCGAGTTCGGCGTAGCTGACGTCACCCGCGATCCCGGTCAGCGCGAGCCGGTCACCGCGTCCCGCGCGGATGTGGCGGTCCAGCAGGTAGTCGCAGACGTTGAAGGACTCGCCGCTGGATGGCACTGGGCTGGATGGCACTGGGCTGGATGGCACTGGGCTGGACAGGACTGGGCGGGCCGGTTCCGGTGTCACTGGAGCACCCCCCGCTCAGATCAGGTGAACGTAGTCGTAGTCGAACGGCTGTCCGTTGATGCCGTTCCTGGGCGGCGCGATCCAGGCCGCGATCTTGCCCCGCTCGTGCACCGGCTGCATCAGCGACCGCACATAGGTCTTGTCCACGTCGGCCGGCAGCCACTCGCCGCTGCGGCGCTGCCATTCCTCCGCCGCGAGCCGCTCGCCGTCCGGGGTGGCCTCG
>Ga0187814_10000864_pt1 | contig 11064 bp, 7 predicted proteins | sample NC_S_4_FD_132450 | JGI IMG/M metagenome (GOLD analysis project Ga0187814, IMG submission 132450) | Wetland sediment microbial communities from Neuse River Estuary, North Carolina, USA - ASW-S_4 | ecosystem: Environmental > Aquatic > Freshwater > Wetlands > Sediment | place: USA: North Carolina...
AGGCGCGCGCAGAAAAGGCGCGCGCAGAAAAGGCGGACGCGGGTGAGGTTCGCGCGATGGAGGTCCGGGCGGGTGAGGTCAATTGGCCTGATGTTCCGTTGCTGCTTCCGGCGCCCGACCACGGCAGGGCGGCCTGGATGTCGGGCCGTGCCGATGGTTCCTGTTCCGGGCCGCCAGGATCTGGGGGGCGCAACGGCTTGTGTGAGTACTCGCGGATGAATGCCGCGAGCACCTCCATCACAGGCGGGCGGTGCCTGGCCTAGTCGCGGGAGACGCGCTCCAGAGCGTAGATGCCGCCGATCCGCACGTCGAGCTCGTCTGAGCCGGAGCTGCTCGATGGCCTTGGCGTAGCGGTCGGTTACCTGCCGCTGCTCGGTGAGCTTCAGCGTGCGCCGCGACCGAGTGAAGTCCGCGACGCCCAGGAGCGCGCCCGCGGCGAACAGGCCCGCACCAAGTGTCAGCAGCTGAAGCGGTCCGCTGGCAGGGCCAATGTCATGGTGTGCGAGCCGGATCTCTGCAGGCACCAAGAGCGCCAACGCGGTCGCTAGTGCCACCACGACCATGGCGATCCCGCCGACCCGCCGCACCAGCCGGTCATGCCGAGCCGCGCCGACTGGCGCAGGCTCGCGGGCCTCGCACTCCATGCGGCCACGAACCCATGCAGGGTTATCCGTGTCCTCCATCATTCCGAGTATGACCCGTCCTGGCCCCGGAACCCAGAGGTCATCCCTTCTGCTTCTGGGTGTATCTCCAGGACCAGGTCTCTGCTCCGATCGGGTGAGAGGGCGGCGCAGAGATGTCGCAGAGTCACGCAGGCACAGCGTGTCTGGCAGGGCTACGACCGACTCAGACTTCATCAAACGATTAAGCAGGAGGAACGGCCGACAGCTGGGACGTAAATTCCCATCTGGCTGCGCGAAGGGGAAGACGAGCATGAGATCAACCTGTTCCGGATCGTCGCAGCGATTTCGACCCGGACATCGTTGCGGTAGCTGCGGCTTGTCTCAAACACGCAGGGCTCGGCAGGGACCATCGTGCAACGAGCAGGACTGAACCGCGAGCTTGGAGGGCTGCGGCTACGGATCTGCGGCACAGTGCGGAGAACGCCATTACAGGTTAGAATATTAATTTATCCTTGCTTGCGGGTGCCGGTGACGCCCCGCGTGAGGATTGGGGGATGTGAGATGTCGCGCGGCAGCGGAACGGACGGCGATCCGCGAAACCTGTTGATCGAATTGCAACTGGATCCAGACGCGGACTCGAGAGAAGCTGAGAGGTTTGGCCGACAACTGCGCGCTGAGCTCGCCCAGCTAGATGTCGACGCTGTAAGCCCGATGGTATCGGCAGATGTGGCGCAGGGGGCCAAGGGGGCCGGCGTCAACTGGGGTTCGCTGCTGGTGACCCTCAGTGCCGCCGCCGGAGTGGTCACGTCTGTGATCGCCGTGGCGCAGGACTGGCTCGCCCGGCATAGCGCAGCTCAGAGCATCAAGATCACGATCGATAACGACACTATCGAGCTAGGTCGAGCCTCCGCGCAGGAGCGCGAGGAATTGATCAGCGCGTGGGTGCGTAGGCACTCCGGCACGTAAGTGGCTGGGTTAATGGTGGGACGAAGGGTCGCGCTGCTGGTAGCCACTGACCGCTACCAGGACACCGGCCTGAGCAGGCTAGCTGCCCCGGCTAGCGACGCGGAGCAGCTGGCGGCCGTCCTGGGTAACGTCCACATCGCCGGCTTTGAGGTCGAAACGCTGTACAACGAGCCAAATCACGTTGTGGGAAGGGCGATCGGCGACTTCTACCGGGATCGAAGACGCGACGACCTGACACTGCTTTACTTCACCGGCCACGGCGTCAAAGACGAAGACGGCCGACTGTACCTGGCCATGACCGACACTGACCGCGAAAACCTCCAGTTCACCGGAGTGTCAAGCGCACACATCAAGGCGGCGATGGAAGTGTGCCGGTCGCAGCAGAAAGTGCTGGTCCTTGATTGCTGCTACGCTGGCGCCTTCCCGCTCGGCCTCGGCGTCAAGGGCGACCCAGCGGTACACGCCCTTGAACAGCTCGGAGGCAGGGGTTGCGTGGTACTGACCTCCTCGGACGCCATGCAGCTTTCCTTCGAAGGCAACCAGGTGACCGAGACGGGTCCAGCCTCACTGCGGTCGGGACCAAGCTCACTGTTCACACGATTCTTGATAGAGGGCCTACGGACTGGCAAAGCCGACCTTGATGATAATGGCGACATCACCCTTGATGAGCTTTACAGCTACGTTCATGACCGCGTGATAGACGAACAGCCGCTGCAGCGACCGAAGAAAAAGGAAGATATCGAGGGCCGCATATGCTTCGCACAGAACATTTACTGGACAGTACCCTCGCGCATCAGCGACGCTGTCAACAGCCCCTATCCGCCCGGGAAACTTAGCGCGCTTGAGGAACTCCGTAGCTTGCATTACCGCGGTAACGCCCTAGTGAAACAGCATGTGCTGGAAACAGTGCGCCTGCTCGCGGGAGATGACAGCAAGATCGTTTCGGGCGCTGCAATCCAATTTCTGTCTGAGCTGAACCTGCAGGAAGAGCGCCGTCAGGCCGAGCAGGCGTCCCGGCGGGAGGCGGAGGAGGCGGCCCGGCGGGAGGCGGAGGAGGCGGCCCGGCGGGAGGCGGAGGAGGCGGCCCGGCGGGAGGCCGCGGAGGCGGCCCGGCGGGAGGCGGAGGAGGCGGCCCGGTGCGAGGCGGAGGAGGCGGCCCGGTGCGAGGCTATCCAAGCAGAAACAGAGGTGCCTGCGGCGGTCCTCGTCACCGAGTCAGACAGCCTCGACGGCGAGGCCGGTGATAACGACGAGTCCTTGGCGCCGATGGCTACCGTGGTGGCGGCCGTTGTGGCGGCCGAGGCTGATGGCCCGGCCGCGGGCGTAGCAACAGCCGCCGGGTCGGGCGCGGCGGTCGGCGAACCGGGCTGTTCGGCGACGGGTCCGGACATGGCAGCGGACGTGCCAGGTGTTGCCGTGGCCGGGCGGGAGGCTGCTCCGCCTGAGTCGGACGTGGCTGCCGATGCGGCGGAGGTGCCGGGTGTTCCCGTGGCTGACCAGCGCGGGCTGCATGTTCCAGGCCCCCGCAGCGGCCGGGCGCCTACGGCGCCACCGTCGCGACGCGACATCGTCCATCGTCCCGGCGCGATAACCGTCAGGGGCCGTCGCCTCCCCGCGCTCGCCCTGGGGGGCGCGATCATCGCCGCGGCGGGAGTTATTTCGTTCATGCTGCTGAACAGTGCGGTGAAGTCTCAGGCGCCGCTGACGTCTCCGAGTGTGGCGAAGTCCGCGAGTCCAGCGAACTCCCTGAGTCCGGTGACGTCTCTGCGATGGTCCGGGCCTGTCTCGTCCGGCTACAGTGGCAACTACATATCGTCGCTGGCCTTCAGCGACTCTGATGCGAGGCTGGCTATAGCCGACAATCCCAAAAAGATCTGCCTATGGGATATCGCCGCCAGGCGCTGTACCGCCACGTTCATGAGCGAATGGTCGGTCGCGTTCAGCCCCGACGGAAAGCTCCTTGCCGCCGTCAATGCCACCGGCTCTGGCGCCAATATCATCAGCCTGTGGAACGTCGCCACAGGCCAGCCCACTCCCTTGCGCAACCCGAAAAGTCAGGGCGCGTATTCGGTCGCGTGCAGCCCCGACAACAAGACCCTGGCCGCCGCCGACGCCAACGGCACCACGTACCTGTGGAATGTCGTCACCCACAAGCCGATCGTTCCCCTCTCGGGCCCCCAAGGTCAGAGCGCGACTTCGGTCGCGTTCAGCCGCGCCGGCAATCTGTTGGCCGTCGGCTACTCCAACGGGAGCACCTACCTGTGGAATGTCGTCACCCACAAGCTGATCGTTCCCCTCTCGGGCCCCCAAGGTCAGAACGTGAATTCGGTCGCGTTCAGCCGCGCCGGCAATCTGTTGGCCGTCGGCTACGAAAACGGGAGGACGTACCTGTGGAATGTCGTCACCCACAAGCTGATCGCTCCCCTCCGCGACTCCCAAGATCGGAACGCGTATTCGGTCGCGTTCAGCCCCGATGGCAGGCTCTTGGCGGTCGGTGACACCAACGGCAGCATCTACGTCTGGAATGTCGCCGCCCGAAAGTGGCTCAGAACCCTCGGAGAACCCAACTCAGGTCCCCATCCAAACAGCGTCGATTCGGTGGTGTTCAGCCCTAGCGGAAGGATCTTGGCAGCCGGTTATCACAACGGCAGCGTCTATCTCTGGTACATAGGCTTACGCTTATCAATTGTCCGCATCAATGCGCCACCGTTGTATGGACATGTGACTCTATTGATGAGCGGGCATGCCAGAGCCAGGTCGGCGGCTTGCTGTTCGAGCTGGGCGATCTTGCGGCTGAGCGCGTCGATGTCGGCGGGTGCGCGGGGTGCTGACTGCTGCCAGGTCTGCTCGCCGGGCAGCTCGGACAGGCCTTTCTCGAGCTGCCGGACGAGGGCGTTGAGACGGGCGGCGCGTTCGTGCGCGGCGAGCAGGTCGGCTTGGAGTGAGGCGCGGGTGACGACCGGACCTGGGGTTTGCCTGCTGCGGGCGGCGCAGCTTCCAGCGCGTGGATCTGTCCGAGCAGGTCGCGGTGCCGGTAGAGGAACGTGCGATCGACGCGAGCTGCACGAGCGATGCCGGAGACGCTGATCTCGGTGCCGACGGTCCCAGCCTGGCTGATCCGGTGATGACCTGCTGGCGGCGATACGCGCGTCGGCTTGGCGGTCGGCTCGCATCTTCTCGGTTCGGGCGGGCACGGATGACGTGCTGCCGGTCATGTCGGTGCCTTTCGTGTCATCGGGCTTGCTGGCGGAGGCGGGGCATGCCGAGGCTGACGGAGCGGTGGCTGCGGGCTACCGCGACAGCCTCGTCGACGCGGGCGCGCTCGTGCGGGGGGCAGGCCGGCGATGTCGCCTTTGACGCGGTTGATGAGCTGCCGGATCTTGCTGATCTCCTGCTCGGAGGGGGCGGCGGCTGTGTGTGCCCATTCGTCGGCGCTGCTGGCGGCGGCCAGCCGTTCCCGGGTGCGCAGCAGGTCATCGAGGTAGGCGGTCGGGTCGGGCAGGAAGAGGGCGTTGAACGCGGTACGCGATCGTGCTGACCGCGTACGGGGACGTGCCGCCCGAGCGGGCCGCGCAAGTCATTGCTCTCAAGTAATTTCACATCTACGTTGAAGGTAGCGCCTCTCCACTTAGGGGGTGCAACGCCAAATCGCGGATGGCCGATCTTGGATCCACATGCGATTCGTCGCCCGGACGCCCGATGGGGTCGTGGGCGATAGAGATTTCGCCGCCTGGGGAGGGACTACTGGGGAGGGACTAGAAGTGACATCTCGGATAGCATTCTGGCGAATGACCATGTTGCTCGTCACTTTGGCCTTGGTGCTTGGCATTCCCGCCGCTTCGAAGTCTTACGCGGCTACGAGTACCGGCTACGTCAGGTTCGGCAACCTGTCCTCGATACCATCTCCCGTGGACGAGTACGTGTATCCGTCCGGCAAGTCCACCGCCCAGCTGGTGCACCGCAACGTCGCCTACGGGACGGTGCTCACTTATGAGCCCCTTAGCGTCGGCTCCTACACCGTCGAAGTGCGGGACGCAGGGGCTTCCGTGTCGAGTAAGCCCGTCTTGTCCGTCGGCCTCACGGTGCAGGCTGGCGGCATGTATACGGTGGTACCCCTCCGGACGGTCACTGAGGAGGGGCAGCTCAAGGTCCTCGACGACAGCCAGCCTACGCCAGCGGGTAACTCCTTGGTGCGGGTGATCATCGCCGCCTTCGGTAAGAACTACACGATGCACTGCAGTTGCGGTCAAGGCGCCAAAGGGAACATCGTGGTCAACGCGGCGCCCGGCTCCGTGAGTCCTTACGCCCATATCCCGGTCGGCACTTGGACCATGACCGTCGCGACCCGAGGCAGCGTGAAAGCGAGCCTGCCCATCACGCTCACCGCGAACACCTACCACACGGTGGTCGTCCTCGACGGACCGAACAACACCGTTTCAATTCTCCCCCTGACAGATGCCGTCGGGGCCCAGCCGGCCGTGGGTGGCGTTGGCACGGGATTCGGCGGCACAGCGCCGCACGGCCCAGGCTCACCGTTGCCGTGGCTGGCGGTCATCGGCGCCGGCGCGCTGGTTACCCTGGCCGGCGGCCTACAGCTGCGCCGCGCCAGGCTGCGCCGGTCGACCTCAGAGGTCTAACGGTGCTCATTCGCAGGCCGGCCGCGCCTTCGCGGCCGGCCTGATGATGATCGCGGTCGGCACGGTCGGCCTGCTGCTCACCCGGCACCCGACCGCGCCCATGCGGCCGCTCCCAGCTGGGGTGGACGCCCTGTCCGCGCCCCCGGGTCCGATCGTCGCTCCACTGCAGTCAACGCGGCTGCAGCGGCCCGGGCGGCCGGCACCGGTCGCTGGCCGCCCATGATGGCGACTCGCCAGCGGTAAACGAGTCGTCCATCGGTCAGTCCACGATGGCCGAAGACGCACTATGGATGACGCTATGCATGGCACCTGACAAGGGAACCGGAATCGGTGACCTAATGCGCGCTACCGGAATGACCTGGTCGACCATTTACCGGCACTTGCGCGAGTGTGTCAGAACCGGCCGATCGGTCCAGGTCAACATCCCGGCCGGGATCCGCAACGCGGTGATCCAGCGGGACCGGCGGTGCCCGTGGGCGGGCGGCTGTAACCAGCCCGCCGCGGCCTGCGAAGTCCACCACGTCAAGCACAAGGCCAACGGCGGCAAGACCAGCACCAAACAGTGTGTCCTCCTGTGCTCGTTCCACCACCAGATCGTGATCCACCGGTGGGGCTGGACCCTGGTGCTGAACCCGGACGGGACCACCACCGCGTGGAACCCCGACCGGACCAAGGTCCTGCATAGCCACGGCCCCCGGCCCGCGCCGGGTGAACGACCCGGCCTCGCATCAACTGCTCGATCCGGGAACCGTGGCCACGATCGAGCGCGCGGCCTCCGAACACCTGGGCCGCCCTGGCCGAGCCAGGGCTTGACCAGCCTGGCCGATGCCTTCCGCCGCTACGCCTAAGCCTCCCCCGACAGCGGGATTTACTATTTTGGCATGCTGGCGGGGCGGGAGACGGAGCAGCGACAGATCGACCAGCTGCTTCAGCGGGCTGCGGCCGGGAGCAGCGGGGTGCTGGTCTTGCGCGGCGACCCCGGCATCGGGAAAACAGCGCTGATTGAGTATGCCGCCAGCCGCGCCGGGCCGATGCAAGTCTTGCGGACGACCGGGATCGAGGCCGAGAACGAGCTGGGCTTCGCCGGCCTGTATTCGCTACTGCATCCCGTGACTGCCTACCTGAAGGCGCTACCCGAACCGCAGGCCGTGGCGCTACGGTCCGCGCTCGGCCTCGGCCGTCGCGTCCGGCGGCCCCCGGACCGCCTGGCGGTGGCGGCTGGAATGCACGGCCTGCTGACCACGGTCGCGGAGGCCGACCCGCTGCTCATCCTGGTCGACGACCTGCACTGGCTGGATCGGGCGAGCCAGGAGGCGCTGTTGTTCTCGCTGCGCCGCCTGGATCGCGATGCGATCGCTTGCCTCCTGACCCTGCGCCCGAGCACGGCCGCGCCCGCTGGCCTGCCGTGCCTGGACGTGACCGGTCTCGACAGCGATGCGGCGGAGCGCCTCGTCGAAGCGGTCGCCGGGACCAAGCCAGCTCCCGTGACGGCCAGGCGGCTGTACGCCGAGACCGGCGGTAATCCCTTGGCGCTCGTAGAACTGTCGGCCGCCCTGACCGCCGAGCAACTCGCTGGTGCCGAACTTCCTGCGGCACCACTGGAGCCCGGCGCGGCGATCCGGCAGCGGTTCGCCGTGCGGCTGGACCGGCTCAGCCCGTCGGCTCGGACCATGCTCCTGGTCGCGGCCGCTGCAGGCCGCTGCCCGCCAGCCGAGGTGCATGCCGCAGCCGCCCGCCTTGGCCCTGTTGACGGCGACACCCTGGGCGAGGCGGAAAACGCCGGCCTGATCCGCCTGACCGGCACCGGAATCGAATTCCCCCATCCGCTGCTGCGGTCCGTGGCGTATCACATCGCTGTCCCGGCGCAGCGTCGCGCCGCACACCAGGCCCTGGCGGAAACGCTGACCGGTCGTGATGCCGAGCGGGCCGCCTGGCACCTGGCCGCCGCGGCGACGGGCCCGGATGACGCGGCCGCCGCCGCACTGGATGCCGCCGCGGCACTGGCGGCCCGCAAGGGCGCGCCGCTGGAGGCCGCAGCCGCCTGGGAACGCGCGGCTGAGCTTTCCGCCGACGCCGAACAGGCCGGCGGCCGGCTGTCCCGGGCCGCGGAAGCCGCGCTCAACGGCGGTGACCTGGACCGGGTCCGGCGCCTGACCCAGACGATGCCCACGCCGGAGCAGCGCCTCAGCCGTGGCCGGATGCTCGCGGTCCGGGGCCGCCTCGACCTGCTGACCGGTCAGATGGCGGTCGCCCAGCGGGAACTGGCCGAATCGGCGAACCTGACCGCCGAGGCCAATCCGCTGCTCGCCGTCGAGCTACTCGACCAGGCGGTCAGCGCGGCCCTGGAGGCCGGGTTGCACGACGAGGCCCGCCAGGCCGCCGGCCGCATGGCCGATCTGGCCGAACGATCCGATGAAACCGCCCGCTTCCTGGCCGATCTCGCCCACGGTGGCCTGGCCTGGCTGCGCGGTGAGGCCGAAGACGGCATGTCCCTCATCCTGCAGGCCGTGTCCCGTCTGGAGGCCAATCCCGCCCTGGCCTCCCGGCCCGAGCGGCAACTCGATCTCGCCTCCGCCTGGTGTGATGCCGGACGCCCCGATCGCGCCTGGCCCTGCTCCAACCGGGCCGTCGAGTTGGCCCGCGACGAAGGCGCGGCGGGCCGTCTGCCCCGGGCGCTGGCCTGGGCCGCCTGGCTGGACGGGGAGGGCGGCCGGTGGTCGCGGGCGCTGGCCAACGCAAGCCAAGCGCTCGACCTGGCGCTGGCCACCGGGCAGACCTATCTGGCCTGCTACGCCAGCACCATCTTGGCCAACGTCGAGGCGGCGCAAGGCCGCGACGACGATTGCCTGCGGCACGCAAATGACGCGGAACAGATCGCCACCGAATTTGGCCTGCGCAAGCTCGAGCTGCAGGCCCGCCGCAGCCTGGCCCTGCTTGACCTGGGGCGGGGCCGGCTGGAGGAGGCCATCATGCGCTACCAGGGGTTGCGCCGCTTGATGGCTGACGCGGGGATCGCCCACCCGTATTACTCGACGATTCCGGATCTGATCGAGGCCTACGTCCGGGCCGGGGCCACGGACCGGGCCCAGGCGCTGCTGCCCGAATTCCTGGCCTCCGTGCCGGGCCGGGCCAATCCGCAGTCGGCGGCCCGAGCCGCGCGGTGCCGCGGCATGACCGCCACCGACGACTTCGATACGCCCTTCTCCGAAGCGATCGCCTTGCACGAACGCGGCGACGTGGTGTTCCAGCACGCGCGCACCCACCTGGCCTACGGTGAGCGGCTGCGCCGGGCGCAGCGGCGCCGCGACGCCCGCGTCCAGCTCCGCGCGGCTGCGGAGATCTTCGACCGGCTCGACGCCCGCCCGTGGGCCGAGCGGGCCCGGGCCGAGCTGCGCGCCAGCGGCGAGACCCTGGCCAGTGGCGGCGACGGCGGCGAGCAGCTTACCCCCCAGGAACTTCAGATCGCGCTGCTGGTCACCGAGGGGCGGACCAACGCCGAGGTGGGCCGGGCGCTGTTCCTGAGCACCCGGACCGTCGAGTTCCACCTGTCCCGGGCCTACCGCAAGCTGGGCGTGGCGTCCCGGATCGAGCTCACCCGTCGGTTCGTCCGTGCCGGCACCAACCCGGGCTGACCCCGAGGGCTCAACATTGCGGACTTCACGGAAGAGAAAGCAGGTCGGTGCGGCCGATCGTGGTGGTGACAGCGCGAACTACCCAGGAGGAACCGATGCGCAAGCTCACCGCCACACTGTCCGCCGCCGCGATGATCGCCGCGGGCGCCGTCGCCGCCATGCAGGTCGGCGCCAGCGCCGGCACGTACTCCCACTCTGCCCCCGGCGTCGCCGTCGCCAGCCAGGCCGACCCCGTCCTGTCCTTCACCACCACCATGATCAGCTATACCGCGGTCGGCTTCACCTCCGGCGCCCCGGCGGCCGGAGACGGCTACGTGATCGCCGGCAAGGTCACCCGGTACGGCGTCCCGGACGGGCTGTCCACCGCGCAGTGCACCTTCACCGACACCCACGGCCCGGTGCTGCGCGTCTGCACCGTCGACTACGCGCTGGACAACGGCCTGATCGTCACCGACGGCTACATCAACGGCCCCGGCCAGGACGCGCCGGTCACCCTGGTGATCGCCGGCGGGACCGGCGCCTACGCCGATGCTCGGGGCTACGGCACGCTACAGCCCACCGCGGCCGGCAGCAACGTCACGCTCCATCTGGCCGGCTGACCAGGCCCAACGACCGCCCGGCGGCGGCAGTGCACACGGTGCCTGCCGCCGCCGGCTGCCGTCAAGGGGCGGCTCAGCGCCGTACGACGAATTCGGCGCCATCGTGAACGCCCCGGTACTGGCGTTGAAACAGGCGGTGGCGGCGTGGCGTTCAGTCGGTGCCGCTCCTACCGGGATCCGCGGCCCGGTGGCCGCCATGTGATTGACCACGGCCCAGACGCGGGGGTCAGCCCAGTAGCTGCACGCTGGCCAGGGCCATGGAGTGTCTGGGAATGGGCATATCCGACCTCCGCCCCAGCGCCGATAATGACTGCGCACCCTCCGGAGGCCACTGCGGCCCGGTTGATACAGCCAGGCCGGGTTCAGGCGCTCGGATCGATGGCCTACCGGCCCGGGTCGATGTGGATCTTGGTCCCCGATCCGGCGCTGATCCGCCCGGCCAGCGCGTCGGCGGCCTGGCTCAGGCCGACGGTCACGTCCACCTGGCCGGACGGCTCCACGCGGCCGTCCGCGTAGTGCTCGATCGCGGGCGCCAGCCCGGCCGAGGCGCCCAGGATGCCCACCGCGGTGAGGTCGCCGAGCACCAGGTCGCGGCTGTCGATCAGGC
>Ga0187814_10000865_pt1 | contig 11062 bp, 6 predicted proteins | sample NC_S_4_FD_132450 | JGI IMG/M metagenome (GOLD analysis project Ga0187814, IMG submission 132450) | Wetland sediment microbial communities from Neuse River Estuary, North Carolina, USA - ASW-S_4 | ecosystem: Environmental > Aquatic > Freshwater > Wetlands > Sediment | place: USA: North Carolina...
ACGGCGCGGCCCGCGACAACCTAGGCGAGCACGGTATCGGCCCGGACGGCGTCCGGCTTTATGACGATGAATACCGTAACGGCCTGTTTAACCGCCTCGGGCCTGGCCTGGCCGAACACAACCTTCGTCAGCCGCATCTGCCGGACAGTCCATCGGCCGGAACAGTTGCCGACCGCGCGCAGCCGACACCAGGTACGCTCCCGCCCGCCCCGCACGGACCCAACGGGATCCCCACCCAGCGGCCCGCCGCTCACGTCCTGGGCCCCCAGGCACCAAGACCAGGTCAGGCGCGGCTCAATCCGAAGTACACCTTCGAGACTTTCGTCATCGGCTCGAGCAACCGCTTCGCGCACGCCGCAGCCGTAGCCGTAGCCGAAGCGCCGGCCAAGGCGTACAACCCGCTTTTCGTCTACGGCGATTCCGGCCTCGGCAAGACGCACCTGCTGCACGCGATCGGCCACTACGCGCAGAGCCTCTACCAGGGCCTCAAGGTCAGGTACGTGAGCTCGGAGGAGTTCACCAACGACTTCATCAACATGATCCGCGATGGCAAGCAAGACGGCTTTCGCCGCCGCTACCGCGACGTTGACGTGCTGCTCGTTGACGACATCCAGTTCCTGGAGAACAAGGAAGGCACGCAGGAGGAGTTCTTCCACACCTTCAATACGCTGCACAACGCGAGCAAGCAGATCGTGATCTCCTCGGACCGGGCGCCCAAGCGGCTGGTCACACTTGAGGACCGGCTGCGTAGCCGGTTCGAGTGGGGCCTGCAGACGGACGTTCAGCCGCCGGAGCTTGAAACCCGGATCGCGATCTTGCGAAAGAAAGCCGTTCAGGACCGGCTGAACGCGCCGCCTGAGGCACTGGAATACATCGCCAGCCGGATCTCCACTAACATCCGCGAGCTCGAAGGCGCGCTGATCAGGGTCACCGCTTTCGCCAGCCTTAACCGCCAGTCGGTCGACCTCCAGCTGGCCGAGTTCGTGCTGAAGGACCTGATTCCCGAGACCCACGGCCCCGATATCACCGCCGCCACCATCATGGGCCAGACGGCTTCCTACTTCGGCCTCTCCATCGACGATTTGTGCGGCACGTCCCGGTCGCGCGTGCTTGTCACGGCCCGGCAGATCTCCATGTACCTGTGCCGCGAGCTCACGGACATGTCCCTGCCTAAGATTGGGCAGCAGTTCGGCGGCCGCGATCACACCACAGTGATGCACGCGGAGCGGAAGATCAGGTCCCTCATGGCCGAGCGGCGGGCAATCTACAACCAGGTCACCGAGCTCACAAACCGGATCAAGCAGCAGGCCCTGTCGGGGTGACAGCAATGACCTGCCGTCGCGCCGGACACCCTCCCAGGCACGCAGAGTGCATGCCCGAATACGCAAACTTCGCGCCTATCGCATTCCACGCACACAGGCTGTGGATAAAGCTGTGGATCTCCTTGGGACATCCGGAGGAAAACCTTATTCAACCGGGGGGTAACGGGGTGGTAACCAGACGGCGGCCAGCCGCCGCTCACAGCCGTCCTGCGGTTTGCACCCAGGTCAGCCACACCGGCTGTGCACGAGTAAGGCGACGGCTAGCTGGGCGGATACTGGTTATCCACCGGATCCACCGACCCTATGACGACTACTGCCTTTGTTATGGCCGACAGATCAAGACACAAGCAGGCTCGCGTCCGGCGTCAGCATGCCGTTCACACCGGCGCCGCGCTGGCATCGCACACCGCACCCAGCCTGACCCGACCAGATAAGGAGGGCGACCGGTGAAGATCGTCCTTGAGCGCGATGTATTCGCCGAGGCGGTTGCCTGGACCGCACGTGCCCTGCCCGCGCGACCCACCGTTCCCGTTCTCGCCGGAATCCGCATGCAGGCTGGCGAGGATCTGGTTCTGTCCAGCTTTGACTACGACGTGTCCGCGCAGGCGACTGTTCCGGTCAGCACCGAGCAGCCGGGCTCGGCCCTGGTATCGGGTCGCTTGCTGGCCGAGATCAGCCGCAGCCTGCCCGCCAAGCCGGTACATATCAGCACCGAGGACGGCCGTACCGTCCTGACCTGCGGCAGCGCCACATTCACACTGCTGACCATGCCGGAAGATGAGTACCCGGCGCTGCCCGACATGCCGCCGGCGGCTGGCACGATTGGCAGCGACGCCTTCGCCACTGCCGTCAGCCAGTCAGCCACCGCGGCCGGTCGGGACGACACCCTGCCCGCGCTCACCGGGGTGCGAATCGAGATCGAGGGTGACACGCTGACGCTTGTGTCGACCGACCGGTACAGGCTGGCGGTGCGAGAACTGCGATGGGCACCGGCCAGGCCGGACCTGACCGCGGCCATGCTGGTGCCGGCCAAAGCACTTGCCGACACCGCAAGGTCGCTGACCAGCAGCGCGCAGGTCTCGATCGCGCTCGCGCTGCCAGGGTCGGACCTGCCAGGCTCAGGCGGCCATGGCGGCGACGGAATGATCGGTTTCGAGGGAGCCGGGCGGCGCACGACGACCCGGCTACTAGGCGGCGAGTTTCCCCGGTACCAAGCGCTGCTCCCCAAGACGGTCAATGCGGCGGCTGAGCTGTCTGTCGGCCTGCTTTCGGAGTCGGTGAAGCGCGTCGCGCTGGTTGCGGAGCGGAACACGCCAGTGCGGCTCGCCTTCAGTACCGGACAGCTCGTCCTCGAGGCCGGCACCGGTGACGAAGCGCAGGCCGAAGAGGTGATCGAGGCCGAGTTCTCCGGCGATGACCTATCGATCGCGTTCAACCCGCAGTACCTGCTCGATGGTCTGGCGGCGATCGACTCCGACGTCGTGCGGATCTCCTTCACCGAGCCCGGAAAGCCAGCCTTGCTGACCGGGAAGCCCGGGCCTGACGGCAACCCCGAATTCCGGTACCTGCTGATGCCGATCCGGCTCGGCTAGTCTCAGCAGGCGTGCACCTTTCTCGGCTCTCGCTCACCGACTTCCGCAGCTACCAGTCGGCGGACGTGACGCTTGAGCCGGGCGTGACGGCCTTCCTCGGTTCCAACGGGCAGGGCAAGACGAACTTGGTCGAGGCTGCCGCGTACCTTGCCACATTCGCCAGCCACCGGGTGGCGACCGATGCGCCGCTGATCCGGCACGGCTGCGAGCAGGCGATCTTGCGCGCCCTGATCTCGGCAGCTGGGCGGGAGAGCCTGCTGGAAATTGAGATCAACGCCAGTAGGGCGAATCGCGTGCGACTCAACAGGGCCCCGGCTCCGCGGCCGCGCGAGGTGCTTGGCGTGCTGCGCTGCGTCTTGTTCGCACCTGATGACGTCGCAGTAGTGAAAGGCGATCCCGACCAGCGGCGGCGTTACCTAGATGATCTTCTCGTAGCCACCAGGCCGCGATATGCCGGCGTGCGTGCCGACTACGAGCGGGTACTCCGGCAGCGCACTGCGCTGCTGAAATCGGCGCGGGCCAGAGGCGGGACGCCGCCCGGCGCGCTTGAGGTCTGGGACGATCACCTCGTTGCCGCGGGTGCTCAGCTGACCGCCGGCAGACTGCGGCTGATGGGCGAGATAAGGCCGCTAGTCGGAAGCTGCTACAGCGCGGTGTCCGGTACCCAGCGCGATACCGACCTGAGGTACCGGATGTCGGCGATTCCTGCGGCGGGCAACGGCAGTGCTGACTCAGATCCCGAGCCGGAACTGGAGAAGCTGGCCGCGTCTTTGCACGATGCGCTGGCCCAGCGCCGCCGGGCCGAGCTTGAGCGGGCGGTCTGCCTCGTCGGGCCGCACCGGGACGAGCTTGAGCTGCGGATCGGCGGCCTGCCAGCCCGAGGCTATGCCAGTCACGGCGAGTCCTGGTCGCTGGCGCTGGCGCTGCGTCTGGCTGCCTATCAGCTGCTGCGGTCGGGCGGTGAAGATCCCGTGCTGATGCTTGACGACGTGTTCGCCGAACTTGATAGCCAGCGCCGTGAACGCCTGGCAGACCTGGTGCTGGATGCCGAGCAGGTGCTGGTTACAGCCGCGGTACCAGACGACGTGCCCGCTGGCCTGTCCGGAGCCAGGTTCACCGTTGCCGCTGGGGTGATCTCCGGTGGCTGATCGCGGCGCGGATGACAAGATCAGGCTGGCACGCGAGGCTCTCGCCGCGGCGAGGGCAGAGGCAGCGGCCAAGGGACTGCGGCCAGTTCGCCCGCCTGCCAGCGTCAAGCAAGGCGAAGCTGAGGTCCCTGGCCCGGCACCGAATGAGTCGGCGGCGCATCCGGCTCTGCCCCAAACGGTGCGCCGGGGCACGTCCGGGCCGACGGCGGGCCGCCATTTGGGCGGGAGTCCGGGCCTGGCGGGGGGGCCGCCGCATGCTGATCCGGTGCCGCTCGCGCTTGCGATCGGCCGTCTGCTTGATGCCGAAGGCTGGACGCTGGCTGCCGCCACCGGGTCGGTGTTCGGCCGGTGGGCACAGATAGTCGGCGCGGACCTGGCCGCGCATACCACGCCCGAATCGCTGACCGATGGCGAGCTGACCGTGACGGCCGATTCCACCGCCTGGGCGACCCAGTTGCGGCTGCTAGCCGCTCAGCTAGTGCGCCGGCTCAACAGCGAGCTTGGCGACGGCACAGTACAGCGGGTGAAGGTCCGCGGGCCGGTGACGGCTCAGCGCAAGCCCGGTGAATGGCGTGTTCGCGGCGGTCCCGGCCCGCGTGACACGTACGGCTGAGCCAGAGGGCGCCGCCAGGTAAAATGAACATGCGCACTAGGGCGGACGCCGGCCGGGGGATTTGGCGGCAGCCCTATGTGTTTGCCCTGTTCCTAGAGGAGCTCCAGTTTTGTCCTACGACGCACGTTCGATCACGGTCCTAGAAGGCCTGGAGGCCGTCCGCAAGCGCCCTGGAATGTATATCGGATCGACGGGCGAGCGCGGACTTCACCACTTGGTCCAGGAGCTCGTGGACAACGCTGTGGATGAAGCGCTCGCTGGCTTTGCCGACCGCATCGATGTCACCCTGCTCGCCGACGGCGGAGTCCGGGTCGCCGACAACGGTCGCGGCATCCCGGTCGACGAGCACCCGGTTGAGAAGCGTCCGGCGGTCGAGGTAGTGCTGACTACGCTGCACTCGGGCGGCAAGTTCGACAGCCAGTCGTACGCGGTGTCGGGCGGCCTGCACGGCGTCGGCGTATCCGTGGTTAACGCACTCGCCAGCCGCCTGGAGGTGGAGATCCGCAAGGACGGCTACGTCTGGCGGCAGTCCTACGAGGCCAGTCACCCGACAGGGCCACTCGAGCGCGGCGAGCAGACCGACCAGACCGGGACAATCATCACGTTCTGGCCAGATGACACGATCTTCGAAACGACCGACTGGTCGTTTGAGACGCTCTCCCGGCGGCTTCAGGAGATGGCGTTCTTGAACCGCGGGCTGTCCATCGTCATGACCGACGAACGGCCCGATCATGTCGACAACGGCAAGAACGTCGTCAGCTACCACTACGACGGCGGCATCGCCGACTTCGTCAGGTATATCAACGCCTCGAAGGAGCCCGTGCACGACTCGGTCATTGAGTTCGGTGACGAGCAGCGGGGCATGTCCGCTGAGATCGCCATGCAGTGGACCGGCTCCTATTCCGAGTCCGTGCACACCTTCGCCAACACCATCAATACCGCCGAAGGCGGCACGCACGAGGAGGGGTTCCGCGCCGCACTGACCTCCATCGTGAACAGGTACGCCAAGGAGCAGAAGCTCGTCAAGGAGAAGGATGACGCCCTAACCGGCGATGACGTTCGCGAGGGCCTGACCGCGATCATCCACGTGAAGCTGGCAGAGCCGCAGTTCGAGGGCCAGACCAAGCAGAAGCTCGGCAACACCGAGGCCAAGTCGTTCGTCCAGCGGGTCTGCAACGATCACCTGAAGGACTGGTTCGAGCGCAATCCGGGCGAGGCCAAGGCCATCGTCATCAAGGCAACTCAGGCAGCGAGGGCAAGGATCGCCGCCCGCCAGGCGCGTGACTTGACCCGCAAGAGCCTGATGGGCGGCTCGGGACTTCCCGGCAAGCTAGCTGACTGCCAGTCGGGCGATCCGGAAATTTGCGAGATCTACGTGGTCGAGGGCGACTCGGCCGGCGGCTCGGCGAAGGGTGGCCGGGACCCGCAATTCCAGGCGATCCTGCCTATCCGCGGCAAGATCCTCAACGTCGAGAAGGCCAGGATCGACAGGGTCCTGAAGAACACCGAAGTCCAGGCGATGATCACGGCCTTGGGCACCGGCATTCACGACGAGTTCGACATCACCAAGCTGCGCTATCACAAGATCATCCTGATGGCCGACGCCGACGTAGACGGCCAGCACATCACGACGCTGTTGCTAACACTGCTGTTCAGGTTCATGAAACCGTTGATTGAGGCCGTGCACGTGTACCTGGCCCAGCCGCCGCTCTACAAGATCAAGTGGGAAGGCCGGGGGATCGTGCCCTCGTATGCCTACTCCGACCGGGAGCGCGACGCAGTGATCGAGGCCGGCATTGCCGAGGGCCGTAAGGACCCCAGACCGCGCGACGGCGTGCAGCGGTTCAAGGGGCTCGGCGAAATGAACGCGCGCGAGCTCTGGGAGACGACGATGGATCCGTCCCGCCGCGTGCTTCGCCAGATCACACTGGATGACGCCGCCCAGGCTGACGAACTGTTCAGCGTGCTGATGGGCGAGGACGTGGAGGCACGGCGCGCGTTCATTCAGCGCAACGCCAAGGACGTCAGGTTCCTCGACATCTGAGCGAGCCTGATGAGGCCCCGGGCAGGCGCGACAGCCGCGCGGCACGGCGGCCGTTGTCCCTTCGCGCTTGTGGGGGAGCAGAGATAGCTGGCGAGGGGCCAGACAGAAAGGACGGGAAGTGCCCGACGTGACCACGCCCGAGGCCGGACACGACCGGACGGAGCCGGTTGACATCCAGGTCGAGATGCAGCGCAGCTACATCGACTACGCGATGTCGGTCATCGTTGGCCGTGCGCTGCCGGACGTCAGGGACGGCCTGAAGCCAGTCCATACCCGCATCCTTTGGGCAATGTATGACGGCCTGTACCGGCCCGACCGTGGCTACTCCAAGTGCGCTCGGGTGGTCGGCGACGTGATGGGCGTCTACCACCCGCACGGCGACAGCGCCATCTATGACGCGCTGGTCCGGATGGCCCAGCCGTGGGCAATGCGGATGCCGCTGATAGACGGCTCGGGAAACTTCGGCTCGCGCGGCGACGACCCGGCGGCAGCCATGCGGTACACAGAGTGCAGGCTCGCTTCGCTGGCCATGGAGATGTTGCGGGACATCGACAAGGAGACAGTCGATTTCCGGCCGAACTACGACGGTCGGTCCGGCGAGCCCGTAGTGCTGCCGAGCAGGTTCCCCAACTTGTTGGTCAACGGCTCCGAGGGGATCGCAGTCGGCATGGCCACCAAGATCCCGCCACACAACCTGCGCGAGGTCGCGGCCGGCGCCCAGTGGTGCCTGGAGCACTTTGACGCCTCCGATGATGAGCTACTCGACGCGCTGCTCGAGCGAATCAAGGGCCCTGACTTCCCCACCGATGGCCTGATCGTCGGCCGCCGCGGCATCCTGGAGGCGTACCGCACCGGCCGCGGCTCGATCACGATGCGCGCTGTGGTGAATGTTGAGGAGGACATCAAGGGGCGCCCCTGCCTTGTGGTGACGGAGCTTCCGTACCAGGTGAATCCGGAGAATGTCGCCAAGAAGATCGCTGAGCTGGCGAAGGACGGCCGGGTCGCCGGAATAGCCGACGTCCGGGATGAGAGCAGCGATCGGACCGGGCAGCGGCTGGTGATCGTGCTTAAGCGGGACGCGGTCGCCAAGGTGGTGCTGAACAACCTGTACAAGCACACCCAGCTGCAGGACACCTTCGGCGCGAACATGCTGGCGCTCGTCGACGGGGTTCCGCGCACGCTGCGGCTGGACCAGATGATCCGGTACTGGGTAACCCATCAGATCGAGGTCATCGTCCGGCGGACCCAGTACCTGCTGCGCAAGGCACAAGAGCGTGCCCACATCCTGAGCGCGCTGCTGAAGGCAATTGACCAGATCGATGCGGTGATCGCGCTGATCAGGGCCAGCGAGTCAGCTGCCGCAGCGCAGCAGGGGCTGATGGATCTGCTGGAAATTGACGAGATTCAGGCCAGGGCCATCCTGGACATGCAGCTTCGCAGGCTCGCCGCGCTAGAGCGTCAGCAGCTCACCGACGAGTACCAGGAACTGATGGTGCAGATCGCGGAGCACGAGGAGATATTGGCCTCGCCCGAGCGGCAGCGCCAGATCGTCGGCAGCGAGCTCGCCGAGATAGTGGCGAAGTACGGGGACGAAAGGCGAACCCAGATTATCGCCTATGACGGTGATGTGTCCGAGGCCGACCTGATCGCCGAGGAAGACGTCGTCGTCACGATTACCCGTGGTGGCTACGCCAAGCGCACGAAGGCGGACCTGTACCGCGCGCAGCGGCGAGGCGGCAAGGGAGTCCGTGGCGCTCAGCTGCGGACCGACGACATCGTCGATCACTTCTTCGTGACGACCACGCACCACTGGATCTTGTTCTTCACAAACAAGGGCCGGGTATACCGGGCCAAGGCGTACGAGCTGCCTGAGACCGCGCGGGATGCGCGCGGCCAGCACGTGGCGAACCTGCTGGCATTCCAGCCGGACGAGCACATCGCCGAGGTGCTGGCGCTGCGCGATTACGACGTGGCGCCCTATCTAGTGCTGGCGACCGCATCGGGACTTGTGAAGAAGTCGCGGCTCACAGATTTCGATTCGCCGCGCTCGGGCGGCATCATCGCGATCAACCTGCGCGAGGATGACGAGGTCATCGCGGCTCGCCTGGTGTCTGCGGATCAGGATCTGCTGCTGATCAGCAGGCACGCCCAGGCGATCAGGTTCCGGGCCAGCGACGATGCGCTACGTCCCATGGGGCGCGCCACATCGGGGGTTATCGGCATGCGGTTCACTGACGGTGACCGGCTGCTCGGGATGCATGTCGTCACCGAAGGCGCGGACGTCCTGGTCGCGACCGGTGGCGGATACGCGAAACGGACTCCGGCTGATCAGTACCCGTTGCAAGGCCGGGGTGGCCTCGGTGTCATAACGGCTCGGATCGTCGAGGCTCGCGGTGAACTGATCGGTGCGCTCATGGTCCATCCCGATGACGAGGTGTTCGCGATTACCTCGGCCGGCGGCGTCATCAGGACTGCGGCCGCGGAGATCAAGCTGTCCGGCCGCCAGACCATGGGCGTCCGGCTAGTGAATCTAGCGAGCGGTCAGAGCCTGGTCGCGATCGCCAGGAACGCCGAGGCTATCGAGGCCGGTGCCGCCGCGGAGCCGGACGGCGAGGCCGATCTGGCCGACGAAGACACGGACCTTGCGGCCGATGTCGGCGCCGAATTGCCGGGCAATGACAGCACCGATGAGGCGTGACATGGCGACTATGCGGAGTAATCCGCCGCCATTTCGTGGGCAGTTACGTCTCAATCCGACATCTTGCCTGGTAGTGCAGCCGACGAACCGTGTATGGTGCCGGAAAGTAACTCAAACTGGGAGTAGTTCCGGGGGACGTGCGGGTTGGACACTGACAGCTGCCCTGGTCCAGAGCCGTCAGGTGCAACGATCGGGTCGCCTCGGACGTCATAACAAAGGCCGTGGAAGGCGTTCTGGCGCAAGCGAATCAGAACGGGCTGACTGGGGATAACCTCGTGTCAGTGGACGGTGCGGAGGAGGACGGGGTGGATAACCGCGTGCAGGCGCCAGCTAGGGCGCCCGGCGAGGGCACTGACGGCGTAGCTCAGGGCTCGGACGAGGCCGAGTCGCCCGCCGCGGAGTCGTCTGCTGCGGCCGCAGAACCGGATGCTCCGTCGGACCAGACGGACTCAGGCAACGGTTTCGCGCCGCCCGCCGCGACCAGCCCGATGGGTAAGCCGGTCGTCAAGGGGTCAGCTTCGAGCACGCGGCCAGAAGCCCCGGCGCCGCCCGACTGGGTGCCGCAGCCCGCACAGCCATCCCGTACCCAGTCGCTGAATCAGCCTGGTCCTGGTTTCGTCCCGGCGGGAACGCAGACCGCGCCGTTGCCGGCCGCAACTGTCGGAAATAGCTCTCGCGGGATTGCGGCTCGCCTCGGTTCGTCCTTCGCCGCGCTTCCCAAGCCCAAGCTCCAGGCCAAGCCCAAGAAGAGCGCCAACTCTGCGCGGCAACCTGGCAGCGGCCAGGGCCTCCCGGCACCTCGCACTCCAGGCTCGGGCACTGGCTCCAGGCGGGCGCTGCTAAGCCTGGAGCGGATCGAGCCATGGTCGGTGATGAAGTTCAGCTTCCTGATCTCGCTAGTTGGCTGGGTAGTGCTCTTCGTGGCCGTGGCCGTGATCTACTTCGCGCTCTCCAAGCTCGGCGTGTTCCACAAGATCGAGACTACGGTCGGCCTCGTCACGTCCAGTAAGTCCAATCCGGCAGGCTCGAACGCGACCAGTTGGTTTAAGGCCTCCCGCGTGCTTGGCTACACGATGCTGGTGGGCGCTGTGAATGTGATCGTAATAACCGCGCTCGCGACAGTCGGAGCAGTCCTGTACAACCTGGTGACATCGCTGTCGGGCGGTATTGAGGTAACGCTCAAGGAATCCGACTGAACAGCTAGTCCTGTCTTGCGGTAACCTAGCCCGGCGCGCCAGACGCGACTGGGACTGGCGCAGTTGCGGGCCTGTAGCTCAGACGGTTAGAGCGCTTCCCTGATAAGGAAGAGGCCGGAGGTTCAAGTCCTCCCAGGCCCACCCGGCAGCACCGCAGGTCAGAGGCCTGTCACTCGTGATTATCGCGATCATGAGGAGCGGGGCCTCCTTTCGTCCGAGCGTCACTGGTGCGTCAGCCGTCCTGCACCAGCCAGCTGGTGGCGGTGTCCCGCATGATCCGCGGCGGGAACCGGCGGATTTATGCGCAGGATCGTCGCATCACCGGGCGACTTCCTTCCCGTCGGAGTCTTCCAGCGGTCTTCCTTCCCCAAATCCGCGTTCCCGGCCTTCCGGGTACCGTCCGGTACCGCCGCAGTGACGTCGAGCGGCTCATCGCCGACGGGGCCGCG
>Ga0187814_10000866_pt1 | contig 11061 bp, 11 predicted proteins | sample NC_S_4_FD_132450 | JGI IMG/M metagenome (GOLD analysis project Ga0187814, IMG submission 132450) | Wetland sediment microbial communities from Neuse River Estuary, North Carolina, USA - ASW-S_4 | ecosystem: Environmental > Aquatic > Freshwater > Wetlands > Sediment | place: USA: North Carolina...
CGCTGCCAGGGGTCAGGACGGCCGCTGAGCTGGAAGCAGCCACGGCGATCCCGGCAAGCGCGGGCGATTCCGATGCCGCGGGCGCGGAAGATGAGTTCGCTGAGGACGACCTCACCGTGGTGAGTCCGGCTGGTGTCGCCGCCGCAGCAGGTGTGCTCGGTGCAACTGGTGCGGTCGGCCCCGCTGGTGCGGTTGCGATGGACAGCTCGCACGCTGCACCTGGCCGAGGGGTAGCTGGTCGAATCGGTCGGTCAGCACCGTCTTCGCGACCATCGGCGCCGGTGTCCGGGCCGTCAGAACTGTCGTCCGCTGGCGGTGGCCGGGCAAGTCGGCTCCGGGGTCGATCGGCCGGCGCTAAGCGGGCCGGCCGTTCCGGGCGTGACAAGGCACAGCCAGCCGAGGAATCGGAAGCCGGAAGGTCGCGGCTGCCCGGCCGGCGCGGCCTGTCTTTGCCGTCTCGAGGTGCCGGGAAGCAGGCCGCGGCCAGCCGCGCTGTCGGCGGTGCTGCAACCGGCGCGGCCTTGGCTGGCGGGATGGCCGACCTGGGCAGGACGACCGGCGCAAGCGGGATGACTGGCGCAAGCGGGATGACTGGCGCAAGCGGGATGACTGGCGCAAGCGGGATCGCTGGCGGTCCGGGAGCGGCGGGCGGCGGGATCGCATCCAGGGCTAGGCGGCCGCGGGCACCTGGTGCAGCAGCCGCAGCGGCTGGCACGCCGACGGAGGGCCGGGCAGCCTGGCCAGCCGGTCAGCCCGCGAGCCGGTTCATCAGCGGGCCTCCCGAAGGCCCCGGGCGCACGGCGGGCCAGGCGGGATCGCATCGGCCTGGCGATGCGGCACCTGATCCCGAAAGTGAGGGCGCGGACTTCGACCGGAGGTCGGCAGGAGTCTGGCCGGGTACGAGATCTCCGTCGGGCACACCCTACGACGAGCCGCCGCGACGAAGCGCGCCGCCGCCGTCCGGGACTCCGTACGCCGAGCCATACCGCATCCCGCGAACCAGCGAATGGGAAGGCTACCCGGCGGCCGAGCCACCACGGTCCCCGTCAGGATCGGGTCACCCGCCACGCTGGCGCCACCGGGACCAGCCAGACCATCCCGACCAGCGCGACTACCACGACCAGCGTGGCTACCGGGACGAGCGTGGCTACAGGGGTGACCCTGGTTACGGCGACCGGCCCGGTTATGGCGGTGAGCCTGGCTATGGCGGTGAGCCTGGCTATGGCGGCGAGCCTGGCTACGGTGGCGAGCCTGGCAACCAGCCGTCAGCTAACTGGCAAGACTCAGGCTGGCACGACCGCCCACAGGAGCCCCCGGCGTCGGCAGGCTGGTCTGACGACCCGGCGTCGGGCTGGCCAGCTGCAAGCCAGCAACAAGGCTGGCCGCAAGACAAGCCGCAGCAGGGCTGGCCGCAGGAACGCCCGCAGCAGGATCACCCGTCCCATGGCTACCCGCAGGAAGGTCGGGAACCTGGCTGGCCCGAGCCCGCGTGGCAGGTGCCAGGCCAGCAGCCCTGGCCGAGCCAGGGCGAAGCGCTTGAGGCGTTGCCGCCGGCCGGCGAGGTGCATCACGACTGGCCGGCAGGTGATGACCGGGCCGTCCGCAACTGGCCAGCGCCTGGGCAGGATGACGAGGGCGAGACATGGTGATCCGCCCGCGCTACCGCCGGCCAATGTTCGCCGCGCTGGTCGTGCTGGCGCTCGGCGGAGTGTATGCGGCAGCGGGGAACAGTCATCCGGCATCGGCGGCCGGCCAAAAGACGGCCAGGACCAGCGACGCTGCAGTCTCGACTGCGCTTCGGGTCTGCCCGGCGCCAGGCTCCGCGGGCGTGACCGCCGGGTCGCTTGCCCTGGCCACGGTGCCCGGATCCGCTTCGTCGGGCAGCGCGATCGTCACCAGCCTGACCCCCGGCGGCAGCGCGACACCCGGGCCTGTCATCACTACTGACTCGCGGCCTGGCCTGCTACAGATCTCCCGCGTGAAAACGGCGCCCGCGCTAGCCAAAGCCCAGCAAGTCGGCCAGCAAGGTTCAAGCCCGGAAGTCATCACCCAAGTTGGCCGCGGCGGCGTACTAGTGAGCGCGACCGGCGCCATGGCGCAGGGGCTTGAGGTGGAGCAGACCGGCCCTGGAGGCCTGGTTACGGCGCAATGCGAGGCTCCCGGCACCAGCTTCTGGTTCGTCGGGCCGGGTCAGTCCTCAGCCGCCAACGTCGAGATCTACCTGATGAACACTGACAGCCAGCCAGCCGATGCCCAGGTCTCGCTCCTGACGGACGTCACCAAGGGCGCACCGTTGCTCGGCAACGCTGACAACGGCATCACCGTGCCTCCGCATGCGATGGTTGTGCAGTCGCTGAGCACGCTGTTGAAGTCGTCGAAGGTCATGGCGCTTAATGTCACGACGAGCGTTGGCCGGGTGGTCGCAGCGGTCCGGGAGAGCCAGTCTGCCCAGGACGATGGCGGCTGGCTTGCTCCGACGCAGGCTCCGGCCAAGACCCTAGTGATCCCTGGCCTGCCGCAGGCCTCAGGCGAGCGCGAGCTGTACATCGCAGTGCCAGGCTCGGCCACCGCGTTGGTCAAGATCACCGCAGTTACTGCCAGGGGTTCCTACCAGCCCACCGGCGGCACCGGCATAGACCTCCTTGGCGGGTCGGCCGTGGCGATTCCGCTGCCGTCGCTGGGTGGTGTGCCGGGTGCGGTCAAGATCTCCGCCAACGTGCCCGTCTCTGCCACCATGCTGGTTCCTGGCGGCCCGCCAGGCACTTCGGGCGCGCTGGCCGCTGCGGCCGGTCCGGTCCTGGAACAAGGTGTGCTCGCGGACAACCCGGCCAGGTCGACCGAGCTGGTGCTCTCCGCCCCTGGCCGCGCGGCCACGGTCCGGGTGACAACCGCCACTACGACCGCTTCGGCTTCCAGCCAGGCGGGCCAGACAGTGCAGATCAAGGCTGGCACGTCCATGGTGCTGCCGGTCCGTCCGCCGGCCGGGGGCAAGGCAACTGAATTTACGCTGGTCGTCACGCCGCTGAGTGGATCAGGACCGGTTTATGCCGGGCGGGTCGTCAACTCGGGCGGGGCGGTCCGGTCCATCCTGCCGGTGCCAAGCTCGCTCACGTGGATACCGTTGCCACCGGTCCAGAACTCACTGGCTGCCTTCTTGCCCTGATCACAGGCCGGCAAGTCAGCGGTCTGCTAATCCTCGCCGGGATAGCCAGGATCGACGGTCTGCGGATCCACTCCAAGCCAGTGCGCGAACTGCTCGACAACGATATCGAGTACCAGTTCGGCCAATTCCTCCTCGCCATCCGCCCGCGCCATCAGGGGGCGGCGATAGAGCACGATCCTGGCCGCGGTCAATGCGTCGGCTCCCCGGTCTGGATCCCCGCCGTGCGCCGGCCTCGACTCCAGCCGGGCGAGCGGGACGGGCTCGATCTCGTCGAGCTCGGGGCCGGCCGGCGGGATCTCCTCGACGGCGAACTCGACTCCGGATAGCTCGGCCTCCCAGCGAGGCTCAAGCTGGGAGACAGCCAGCAGCACGAGGTCGTCGAATCGCTCGGAGCGCGTTCGGTACAGCGGGACGTCCGACGGAACCAGCGAGCCGCGCAGGCCGCGACCATGCCTGTCCCGCCGGTGAATCCGGCCAGCCATGGCGTGTCTGTCACCAATGCCGTCATGCACAGTAACTGAGCGTATCCCAGCCGCTGACGCCAATTCTTGCGGCTGCGATCTGGCAGCCGGAGACACGATCGCGCAGTGTGCCCCGGGTGGTGGCGTTACCGTCTGCTGGTCGATACCGTCAGCCGTTGTGAGCGACCATCACGCCCCGAAGCCCCCGGCGCGCACGTGTTGCCGTGTGCCGGGCTCACATACGAGACCGGGGTGATCAGTTGACCGCTCGCCAGTGCTCCCGGCCAGCCTGCAGGCAGGCTGCCTTGTACACGCTGACGTACGTCTACCGTGACTCCACTGCGGTTCTCGGGCCGCTTGCCGCCTTCGTCGAGCCACATTGCTATGACCTGTGCGCCCGCCACGCGGACCGGATGACCGCACCTCGCGGCTGGGATGTAGTCAGGCTGCCGACTAGCCAGGCCGAGGATGAGCCGATGGATGCAGACGATCTTGAGGCACTGGCCAACGCGGTCCGCGAGGCGACCACGCCGCGCACCCCGGCTGAGCCGACAGGACAGGGCGTTGAAGTTGGCCGCCGGGGTCACCTGCGAGTCCTGCGCTCCGCACCGACCGACGGAAGCCGGTTTCGCTAGCGTCGGGGCGGCTCGGCTAGGCTGCCAGCGGCCGGAGAAGGCAGCGGCCAGTCCTGCCCAGCCCGCATCCTGGTACCCGTGCGGACACCGGCGGCGGCATTGTGCATAGGGTGCACCGGTAGGACCCGAAAGCCGAACGAGCGCCGACGACGAGAGCTGATCAACTGGAGATGAGATGAAAATCGACGACTGGCTGCTCGAGATCCTGGCGTGCCCGAAGTGCCATGCGCCGCTGCGCGTCGATGAGGCGGCAAGCGAACTGGTCTGCACTGGTGCGGACTGCGGCCTCGCCTATCCGGTGCGCGACGACATCCCCGTGCTGCTGATTGATGAGGCACGCGATCCAGCGGCCGGTGCCGGTCGGGAGTGAGGCCCCATCGCGACCGACCGGGCGCGGAGCGGCGAAGGCGATCACGGGCACGGTAGCGCACGCGCCGTCGTCGCCGCACTTTGCGCGAACATTGGGATCGCGGCCACTAAGTTCGTAGCGTTCTTGATCACCGGGTCAGCGTCGCTGCTCGCCGAGTCCCTGCACTCCGTGGCTGACTCCGGTAACCAGGCCTTGCTGCTGCTTGGTCGCAGCCGGGCCAGGCGGGAGGAGACCGAGGAACATCCATTTGGCTTCGGCGCCGAGCGTTACTTCTATGCGTTCATCGTCGCCCTGGTGCTGTTTACCGTCGGCGCAGCCTTCTCGTGCTACGAGGGCATTGAACGGATCAGGCACCCAGGACAGCTCACGTCGCCGGCCGTGGCTTTCGCGGTGCTGGGCGTAGCCATCGTGCTAGAGGGTTTCTCGCTGCGGACCGCGATTTCGGAGTCGAATCACACTAGAGGCGGTGCTAGCTGGTTCGCCTTCATCCGGCACGCGAAGGCACCCGAGTTGCCGGCCGTTCTCCTCGAGGACGTCGCCGCGCTGAGCGGCCTCACGCTAGCGGTGCTGGCTGTGTCGCTCGCGACGGTCACGCACAACGACAAGTGGGATGGCGCAGGCTCACTGGCGATCGGAGTGCTGCTGGCAGGTGTGGCCGCTGTACTGGCGACAGAAACCAAGAGCCTGCTAATCGGGGAGTCAGCCAGCCCTGACGTCCAGGCCGCGATCATCGCTGCCATCGAAGACGGACCTGAGGTCGACCGGGTAATTCACCTACGAACACTGCATGTGGGACCGGACACGCTGCTGGTCGCTGCCAAGATCGGAGTTGAGCACGACGACACGGCGACCAGCATCGCCGCGGGCATCGACGCCGCCGAGCGCAGAGTCCGGGCCGCGGTGCCGATAGCCGAGCTCATCTTCCTGGAACCGGACATCTATCAGGCTGCCCGCGCCGACCTGACCGACCCGGCTGTCAAGGCGGCCAGGCGGCCTATCCGCCGTTCTCGCCGCTGAAGCCGACCATCCATCTCGGCTCGATCCGGATATAGGCGATGTCTGGGCCCCAGCTTGCCGGCGAGGAGCCGTAATGCCGGGTCAGGTGCTCGTCGATCCACGCGCGGTCCGGGTGGCCAAGCGCGATAAATTCCGCATCGCCGTGAGTGAACACGCCGAAGGTGTCGCCTTCCAGGTACGCGGCACTGACCTGAGGACGGCCCCGCAAGTCTGCTGCCTTCACCGACGAGCCACTTGTAGTGAAGACCCATCGTCCCTTGAGTAGGTGACCGTCGACGCCGCTGATGCGCGGACGGCAAGATGCGCTCACCGTACTGAGGGCTAGTGTCCGCATGCCGGCCAGCCGGGCAACCAGGTCCACCGCCGAGACGGCCCGGCCCGGCCTGATGATGGAACGCAGGTGGTCGCTCGCACCCGCCAGCGAAGCGTCGAGCAGGTGCTGCAGATTGGCGACGTCATCTTGATCTTCGTACAAAGCTCGGCCTCCTGCACCGCCTCTGCGGGCGGCACTAATCTTCCATACGTTGCGCTGACTGGCCGGCGGATATACCGCGCGGGCGTCAGGCGCCGAGGACTGCGGCGAGTCGGCCGCTGTCGCGCAGCACCGCAAGGTCGCGATCGCGCGCGGCGTTCGCACGAATGTCGGGGTTCAAGGTGATTGCCTCGCCGACGGCTGCGGCGGCCGTATCGAACAGGCCGGCTCCAGCCTGCGCGCAAGCCAGGTTGTAGATCGCCATGCCGCGGGCCGGATCGGGAGCCGCTAGGTACTGAGCCGTCGTGACCGCGTGCTCAGCGAGCTTCACGGCCCGGTCCGGCTGCAGATGGTTTGCGTAGTACTCGGCCAGGTGCCCGACCGGATGCCAGAAGCCACGGACGATGACCTGCAGCCACAACTGCCGGCCGCGCAGCCACAGATGCCGGGTTGGGTCCAGCAGGTCAGCCGCGCTGAGCGTCCCCGCTGCTGCGACGAGATCACCAGCACTCGCCCAGCTCTCCCGCGCAACCTGGCTGGCCGGCCGAGTCGCTAGCGCGGCGTACAACTCTGCCGACTCATGATCGACCTGGGTGAACTCGGCGGGCGTCGTGCCGCCGTTGACGGCTTCCAAGCGCTGGACCTGCTGCTGCCTGAAGTCAGTGTTGTGCGCGACAAGCGGGATCGCGGCCCACTGGTGCGCGGTCCCGGCCTCGTCCGCGGCAGCCGTCGCGAGCAGAGTCTGCTCCTCGGCTGCGGCGAGGCCGATCAGCCCGGTGATGGCAGCGCGCAGCCGGAGAATGTCAGTCACGCCGCAGCCTCGCCGTCTGGTCCTCATCCCGCTGGTCCTGACTGGTCGGCTTGCACGCGATGAATTTCAGCACCTCGTCTACAACAACAGTGATCTTGTCGAACCCCAGCGTCTGCAGCCTGCCGAGCAGCGAGGCGGGCTCGACCGGGTTGTAGATGTCGTGGACATGGAAGTGATGCAGATCATTGCTGGCCAGGCTGTCGGACCCGATCAGCACGCCGCCCGGACGCAGCACCCGGTATGCCTCGGCCAGGATCTTGTTCTGCAGCGCCAGCGTTGGCACGTGGTGCAACATCGTGAACGAGCCGACTGAGTCGAACGACTCATCAGGGTAGCTAAGCGCGGCGGCACTGCCGGTGGTGATCTCTACGTTCGTGCCCGCGTACCGGTCGGCCAGCGCCGCAGCCGCTTCGGCGTCGATCTCGACCGCGGTCAGGCAGGCTACCTTGTGCCGCAGCCAGTCGGTCGCGGCGCCAGGGCCAGGGCCGAGTTCCAGCATGTCCTTTCCGAGGTCGATGTCGCGAGTCAATGCGGGCAGGATCTCGCACTGGATGTGCTCGGCCCATTCCGGGCTGGTACATACCTCCGCGTGGTTTCCGTTCATGAGGACGACGCTATGCAGCGGGGTCGGCCGGGCAAAGGGCGTAAGCTGCCAAGCTGTGTCGCAGGACGGACATGAGCCTGATCGCTACTGCGCTGCGGATGAGCTAGACGCCGCGGCGGCGGTGATCGTGGCGACCTTCCCGATGCCGGCCGGCCTGGTCTTCGACTGGCACACCCACAGCGACCATCAGCTGGCATGGGCTGCCAGCGGCGTGCTGACTGTCCGCACGGAGGCGTCGGCGTGGGTGCTGCCGACCACCAGAGCGCTGTGGATCCCCGCAGGACTGCGGCATGAGACCTTGTCCGCTGGCGCGGCGACGATGCGGTCGGCATATGTACGGCCCGGCCGGTGCGCGATTACCTGGACTGAGCCGACGCCGGTCTCGGCAAGCCCGCTGCTGGCCGAGCTAATCGGCTACCTCGAAGATCCTCAGCTTGGCCCAGATCGGCGGACGCACGCTGAGGCCGTGCTTGTCGACCTGCTCGAACCGGTCGCGATGACGACAATCGAGGTGCGCATGCCCGGCGACGATCGGGCCAGGCGGGTGGCTGACGCGATCGCGGCCGACCCTGCAGATGGCCGGACGCTAGCCGAGTGGGGCCGAGAGGTGGGAGCCAGCGAGCGCACACTGGCGCGGGCGTTCCTCGCTGAAACCGGAATTAGTTTCGGCCGATGGCGCACGTTGCTGCGGTTGCAAACGGCCCTCGCCGCACTCGCGACCGGCAAGCCCGTGGGGAACGTGGCCCGGCATGTCGGCTACGAGTCTGACAGCGCCTTCGTCCAGGCATTCCGGCGCGAGACTGGCGTGACCCCCGCTGCTTATTTCCGCAGTTCGTCGGTTCGTTAGTCGCAGAGGAAGTCCGGTGTGGAAACGATCAGGGCTGGCTCAGCAGCCGCAGCGCTCGCTCCTGCTCGAAGTCGAGGGCCCGCGCCGATGGGGGCTGAAGTCGGCCGATCCTGCGACCTAGCTCGGCCACCTCGGCCCGCACCCGCTGGTCGGCGAGCACGCGAATGCCGAAAGCCAGTGCCACCGGGCTGATGTCATAGCGCCGCTCGATGGATACGCCTAGGGCAACGGCGGCCAGGTCCGCGTCGCTGAACTGCCGGTGAGCGCCTGCTCGGTCAGCTCCCATGGTAACTAGGCCCGGCAGGCCGCGGTTCGGCCGCCGCGCCGAGTTGCCGGCCTGCTCAAAGGTACGCCGCATGCCGCGGCGCGGACGGCTGTGTCGTAGTGGCGGCAGCAGTCCTAGCGATTCGCGATAGCGCAGCATCCGGGGTGTCATGTCAAGCCGCCGGGCGGCCTCGGTGATCCGCATGGGCAAATCTTACAAGTTCTTGTTAAAAACGATGCCCCAGCAGTGCGATCGGCCCGCGGCCTGTCGTACGGTCGTGCTGTGGCCCCGGATCGGGGCCGGACTAGGGAGACGCCGAGGAGCCTGGATGTCCGCAGATGCAGTCGCGTTCAAGGTCGCTGAGCTGTCGCTTGCCGATTTCGGCCGCCGCGAGATCCGGCTTGCCGAGCACGAGATGCCTGGCCTGATGGCCGTACGTGCAGAGTTCGCTGCTGCACAGCCGCTGGCGGGCGCGCGGATCACCGGATCGCTGCACATGACTGTGCAGACCGCTGTGCTGATCGAGACCCTGGCCGCGCTGGGCGCCCAGGTCAGATGGGCGTCCTGCAACATCTTCTCCACCCAAGATCATGCAGCTGCGGCGGTCGTCGTCGGTCCCGATGGCACTGCCGGCAGCCCACGCGGCATTCCGGTGTTTGCCTGGAAGGGCGAAACCCTCGATGAGTACTGGTGGTGCACCGAGCAGGCCCTGACCTGGCCGGGCGAAACCGGGCCGGACATGCTCCTTGATGACGGCGGTGACGCGACGCTGCTGGTCCACAAGGGCGCCGATTTCGAGGCCGCGGGCGCGGTTCCCTCCGCACGCGATGATGACCCGGATGAGTGGCGGGTCATTGTTTCAGTGCTTGCCCGCTCGCTGGCGGCGGAGCCGGGCAAGTGGACCGCGATGGCAGCCGGGATCAGGGGAGTTACCGAGGAGACCACGACCGGCGTGCACCGGCTGTACGAGATGGCCCGGGATGGCACGCTTCGATTCCCGGCGATCAATGTGAACGACTCCGTGACAAAGTCCAAGTTCGATAACAAGTACGGGTGTCGGCATTCCCTGCTGGATGGCATCAACCGCGCGACCGACGTCCTGATCGGCGGCAAGATCGCTGTCGTGTGCGGATACGGCGACGTGGGCAAGGGCTGCGCCGAAGCCCTGCGCGGTCAGGGCGCCAGGGTTGTCGTGACCGAGATCGACCCGATCTGTGCGCTGCAGGCGGCGATGGATGGCTTCCAGGTGTCCAGACTGGAGGACGTCGTCGGAAGTGCCGACATCTTCGTCAGCGCGACCGGCAACTTCCACATCATTACCGCCGAGCACATGAGCCAGATGAAGCATCAGGCTATCGTGGGCAACATCGGCCACTTCGACAATGAGATCGATATGGCCGGACTGGCCAGGCTGCCCGGGATCCGGCGCACGAACATCAAGCCCCAAGTCGATGAGTGGACGTTCCCGGACGGACACTCGGTCATCGTGCTGTCCGAGGGCCGCCTGCTGAACCTGGGCAACGCCACCGGCCACCCGAGCTTCGTGATGTCCAATAGCTTCACCAACCAGGTCATCGCGCAGGTCGAGTTGTTTACCAAAACCAGCGAGTATGGCCTGGGCGTGCACGTGCTGCCCAAGCACCTAGACGAAAAGGTGGCGCGACTGCACCTCGACGCGCTCGGTGTCCGGCTCACCGTGCTGACCAAGGAGCAGGCCGCCTATATCGGTGTCCCGGTCGATGGCCCGTACAAGCCCGATCACTACCGGTACTAATCGCCGGGGCGGGTCTGGGCCTGCCGGTGGTGAGCGGCGGGGCGGGTCTGGGCCTGCCGGTAGTGACCGGCCGGGCGAGTCTGCGTTTCCCGATGCTGACCCGCAGGGCGAGTCTTCGTCCGACATCGCCGATCCGGGGCTGGCGCTGGCTGGCCTGCCCGGCATCGCCTGGGCCGAGCGGGCGATGCCGGTGCTCGGCATGCTGCGGGCCGCATTTGCCGAGCAGCAGCCGTTCGCCAGGCTGACGATCGCATGCTGCCTGCATGTGACCGCGGAGACGGCGGTGCTCGTGCACGCCCTGACGGCTGGCGGTGCTCGGGTTAACGTCGCGGCCTCGAATCCGCTGTCTACCCAGGACGACATCGCGGCAGCACTCGCCGCCGAGCCCGGCGTGACAGTACAAGCCAGGTCTGGCGCGGACCGCAGCGCCTACTACGAGCACATACACCGTGCCCTAGACAGCCGCCCTGACCTGGTCATGGATGATGGCGCTGACCTGATCAACACGCTGCATGAGGCGCGGCCCGAGCTCATCGGCGGGGTGCGGGGCGGCTGCGAAGCGACGTCGACCGGGGCGGCCAGGCTGCGGCGCATGGCCGCGGCAGGGTCGCTCGGATTCGATGTGGTGGCCGCGGACGTGTC
>Ga0187814_10000867_pt1 | contig 11059 bp, 9 predicted proteins | sample NC_S_4_FD_132450 | JGI IMG/M metagenome (GOLD analysis project Ga0187814, IMG submission 132450) | Wetland sediment microbial communities from Neuse River Estuary, North Carolina, USA - ASW-S_4 | ecosystem: Environmental > Aquatic > Freshwater > Wetlands > Sediment | place: USA: North Carolina...
CGGCAAGACCGCGCAAGGGCGCGATCTTGTCATCCACGTGTACCGGGCCGGCGAAGATTTGCGCGGCGCTCACATTCTATTCATCAGCACATCCGAGCGGAAAAGACTGCCCGTGATTCTGTCCAGCTTGCGTGGATCGAGCGTCCTCACGGTGTCGGACACCGCGGGATTCCTCGATGCGGGAGGGATGATTCAGTTTCTGAACGAAGACAGCCGGGTCCGGTTTGCGATCAACGTGGATGCAACCAGCCGGGCCAAGCTGAAAATGAGTTCCAAGTTATTGACCCTGGCGAAAGTAGTAGGAGGAAATGGAAAGGTGGCCGACAACTGAATGCGGCCTTTCAGATTGTGGGTAGCGATCCCACGGGGACCAAGGTTGTATGCGTTCAAACCGTGTTTCTAAACGCTTGCGGAGTTTCAGCCTTCACCGCGAGGACGAAATACAAGAGTCCGAGCCGGGAGGGACCGGTCAGCCATGGACGGGGAGCCCAACGACGTCACGGTGCAAAAGTGCGGTCCATCAGGAGCACAACACGATCCGCTCATTGTCTGGCGCGGCCATGCAATTCGAATCTTCGCTCGCGTGCGCGCGGACGGCAGGTCGCATGCCTTGCCGCGCTGCTGCTGGTTGTATATTTTCCGCTTGCGAATCGCGCCGTTCACGCGGACCAATCCCCGACCGAATATCAAGTCAAGGCGGCCTATTTATTCAACTTCCTGAAATTTGTGGAATGGCCGGACGATCCAGGCGGGGATCCCCACGCGAAGTGGGTGATTGGATTTATTGGAGACACCCCCATCGGCGAGGAATTGACCCGGCTGGCCGACGGGAAAAATGTGCTGGGCCGCGAATTGCAAATCAAGAGGTTTCGGGCTCCGGAGAATCTGCGTGCGTGCAACGTCCTATTCATCAGCGAATCGGAAAAGAAGCGCCTGCCAGTTATTCTCGCGGAGTTACGGGGATCCAGCGTTTTAACGGTAGCGGACATGGACGATTTTATTGGGGAAGGCGGAATGATCCAATTTGTAGTGGAGGATGCCCGCGTGCGAGTGGCCATTGACGTGGGCGCCACCGGCCGTGCGCGATTGAGAGTCAGCTCCAAGCTGTTGGCGCTCGCTCGCATGGTGACGGGAACGGAACGAAGTCCGAACAACTAAAATGCAATGGACCCGCAAACTTTCGCTGCGACGCAAGCTCATGCTGGTGATCATGATCAACACGGTTGCGGCGTTGTGCGTGGCCGCCACGGCGTTCGCGGAATACGGAGTCTATCGATTCAAAGAGCTGCGCCTCGAGGACCTGAATGCCCTCGCGAATATCCTGGGAACAAACAGCACGGCGCCGCTTGCGTTCAAAGATCCCAATTCCGCGCAGGACATCCTGCGGGCCCTCACGGCCAAACCGCACATTCTGTCGGCCGCCATTTACGACCGTGACGGCAATCCTTTTGCCGTTTATCACCGTGGCGAATCGAAGGAGCAATACTCCGCGCCGCCCGTGGAAAGCGATTCCAGCCGGTTTACCTCCAATCGCGTCTTGATCTTCCAAACGATCAATTTTCAAGGCGAGAAAGTGGGCACCGTGTTTCTGGAGGGGGACACGGTCGAATACAAACAACTCCTGGCTGGCTATTTGCTCTTTTTCGCCCTGATCGTTGTTGCCGTCTCAATGGGAGCGTACGCGATGGCCGGGCGATTGCAACGCCCGATTTCGAATCCGATCCTGGAGCTGGCCTGGACCACGAAGATGGTTACCACTACCCGGGATTATTCCATTCGCGCGGGAAAGCACTCGGAGGATGAAGTCGGCGTCCTGATCGATGGCTTCAACGAGATGCTGGGGCAGATTCAGATTCGCGACGCCGAGCTGCGCCACGCCCGCGAGGATCTGGAGCGGCGCGTGGACGAACGCACCACCGAGCTGGAACAGGAGGTGGCGGACCGCCAGCGCGCCCAGGAGGCATTGCGTGAGAGCGAGGGAAGGATCCGTTTGCTTCTGGATTCCACCGCCGAGGCGATCTTTGGAATCAATCCCGAAGGGAATTGCACGTTTTGCAATCCTGCCACACTTCGATTGCTGGGCCTTGAAAAAGGAGCTTCCCTTTTGGGTAAGTCTGGGCACGAGCTCATGCATCATAAGCGCGCCGATGGGACACCCTATCCCGCTGAGGAATGCCCGATTTCCAATTCGCTGCAAAAGGGCCAGGGAATCCATTCAGACTCGGAGGTTTTCTGGCGCGCCGATGGCACGAGTTTCCCGGTGGAATACTGGGCGTTCCCCATCCGCAAGGAGGGCGAGGCCGTGGGCGCAGTCATCACGTTCCTGGACATCACTGACCGCAAGCGGGCGCAAGCGGCTCTGCTCGAGGCCAAGGAGGCGGCCGAGGCGGGCAGCCGCGCCAAGAGTGAATTCCTGGCCAACATGAGCCATGAAATTCGCACTCCCATGAACGGCATCATCGGAATGACGGAACTGGCGCTCGATACTAGTCTGACGGCCGAGCAGAGGGATTATCTCGACTTGGTCAAATCTTCCGCCGATAGCCTCTTGCACATCATCAACGATATTTTGGACTTCTCCAAGATTGAGGCAGGCAAGCTCGAGCTTGAGAAAACCGAATTTGCAATCCGCGATTTGCTCAAGGATACGCTCAAGACCCTGGCTTTACGGGCGGACAAGAAACCCTTGGAGATGCTTGCGCGGGTATCGCCCAAGGTGCCATCGACCCTCATCGGAGACCCAACACGATTGCGGCAGCTCGTCGTGAATTTGGTCGGCAACGCAATTAAGTTCACCAAAGAGGGAAACATCGTCGTGGAAATGGGACTTGAAGCGATGGCAGGCGACGATGTTCGCCTGCACATTTCCGTTTCGGATACAGGCATGGGCATCCCAATCGAAAAGCAACAGATCATCTTCGAATCTTTTGCCCAGGCGGATGGGTCCACGACGCGCCGCTTTGGCGGGACAGGCCTGGGCCTAACGATTTCGCGCCACCTTGTGGAGCTGATGGGCGGCCGTATCTGGGTGGAAAGCGAAATCGGGAAGGGCAGCACGTTTCACTTTACATGCAACCTCCTGCAAGGAACCGCGGCTGCGTCGCACCAGGAACGAATTGCCGGACGAACCCTGCCGGGATTGAATGTCCTCGTCGTGGACAATAACGCCGTGAACCGCGAAATTCTCGCGGAGATGCTGACGAATTGGCGCATGAACCCAACTCAGGCTGACAGTGGCGCGAGCGCCCTGGAAATGATGGAAACCGCGCAAGATGCCGGCCGCGCATTTCCGGTTGTTTTGCTGGATGCGCAGATGCCGAAAATCGACGGATTCCAGGTCATGCAGCGAATCCGATCTAATCCGGGCCTTGCCGGCGCAGTCGTTATGATGCTTTCCCCGGATCGCTACATGATGGATACTGCGCGCTGCCACGGACTGGGTGTGACGCGGTGTCTGAGCAAACCGATTGTGCAGTCCGAGCTTCTCGACGCAATTCTTATGGCCCTGGAACCGGGGGTCGTCGAGGAACATTTGATTGAATCATCGGTCCCGCCAGCTCCGGAAAAACCCAAGAGCCGGCCACTCGATATCTTGCTTTCAGAAGACAATCCCGTGAATCAGAAGCTCGCGATCCGGCTGCTGGAAAAGGCCGGCCATCGCGTCACGCTGGCAAGCACGGGGCGCGAAGCCGTCGCGGCTTGGGAGAATGGCGGCACGCCCGGATTTGACATTGTGCTCATGGACATCCAGATGCCGGAGATGGACGGCATGGAGGCGACTGCGGCGATTCGGGACCTTGAAAAAGAAACTGGAAAGCGCATTCCTATCCTCGCCATGACCGCACATGCTATGCGAGGAGACAAGGAAAGATGCCTCGCGAGCGGAATGGACGGATACATTTCCAAGCCGATTCGTCCTGACGGCCTGTTCGCCGAAATCGAGCGATGCCTGGCAAAAACGGGAAGGAGCAGCGCAATGGCTGAGAATCTTCAAGAATCGCATGAGCAAATCGACCGTGTTTCACTGCTGGAACGCGTGGAGGGAGACCAAGAACTGCTTACCGAAATGATCCACCTATTCCAGGAAGACGCGCCCAATCTGCTCACGGCGATGCGCGACGCCCTGCATCGTGGCGACATGGCCGTGCTGGAGCGGTCCGCGCACTCCCTCAAAGGAGCGGTGAGCAATCTTTCGGCAAAGGCTACTGCCGCCGTCGCCTCGCAACTCGAAAAAGACGCAAAAAACAAAGATGTGGATTCCGCCAGGCGAAGTCTTGTGGAAGTCGAACGGGCCGTGAAACATCTGCTCCCGGCGCTCGCTGAACTCTGCCAGGGAGTTACGAAATGAGGATTCTTATCGCGGATGACGAATCCGTTTCGCGGCATATGCTTCAGGGTCTGCTCGGGAAGTGGGAATACGACGTTGTCTCAGTAGAAGACGGCAATGCCGCCTGGGAAAAGTTGAAAGCTCCGGATGCTCCACGCATGGCTTTGCTCGATTGGATGATGCCCGGCCAGAATGGAGTCGATGTGTGCCGCGCCCTTCGCAAGCTGCGGCCCGAACCCTACACCTACATCCTTTTGCTGACGGCGAAAGACGCCAAGGAAAGCGTGGTGGAAGGGCTCGAATCGGGAGCCGATGACTATTTGACCAAGCCGTTCAACCCGCAGGAGCTCAAGGCCCGGATTCGAGTGGGATTGCGCCTGCTCGATTTGGAAGACAACCTCGTGCAGGCCCGCGAAGCCATGCGTTTCAAGGCCACACACGATATCCTGACGGGAGTCTGGAACCGCGGGGCGATCCTGGAAACATTGGACAGGGAAGTGTGGCGATCCCGGCGGGAGGGCCTTTCCCTCGGCGTCCTGATCGCTGACTTGGACCACTTCAAGTCCGTCAATGATACCCACGGACACCTGGCGGGAGACGCTGTTCTTCGGGAAGTCACAAAAAAAATGCAGACGGACGTCCGGCCCTATGACGCCGTGGGGCGCTACGGAGGAGAAGAGTTTTTAATCCTGCTGCCCGGATGCAATGGTCCAGATGCGCGGGAAAAGGCCGAGCGGCTGCGGGAGGCGATTTTTCGGCAGCCTATCGCCACGCCCGCAGGCATTCTGACGGTCACGATGAGCGTGGGCGGGGCTGCCACGGGAGATTGGCCGGATGACACTGCGAACCAAATTCTGCAAATGGCCGATTCGGCTCTCTACCGCGCGAAGGAAGAAGGACGGAACCGCACGGTCATGGCGGGAGCGGCAGAGCACGACGAGGCGCATCGCTCTTCTATGGAGCTCTCCTCCCAAGGCCCTCAAAAGGAATAAGAATTTCGATTGCGATTCCCTCAGGAATTTGATCGCACGGTAAAATTTTGAAGCGCCTCGTTCCCGATAATCTCCACGCGCTGCACCCCACCCCATCGAATGTGTTCCTGCTCGAAGCGGTTTTGAATCCGGCGGCGCAATTCGCGCGCGGCGTCATCCTGCCGCCCCGGGACGGTGCGTAGCTGTAGCCGCAGCGTTGCTCCGGCTGGCCCGAAGGACTCCACTCCGAGAGCCCGCGGGCCGTCCACTAAGACGGGAGACCAGGAGGCATCGGTCCGAAGTTCGGCGCACACGCGTTCGAGCGCCGCGAGCGCTGCATCGGACGATGCATCCGGCGGAATGGAAATGTCCACGAGCACCTGGCCCCAGTCACGGCTCAGGTTTGAAACCTGCGTGATCTCTCCGTTGGGAATGCTGACCACCGCGCCTTGAACATCCCGGACGACGGTGCGGCGCAGCGTAAGATGTTCGACGCGTCCTATCACGGTCCCGATCCGCACGGACTCGCCAACCGCGAACTGATCCTCGACAATAATAAAAAAGCCGTTGATAAGATCGCGAACCAGATGCTGCGCTCCGAAACCGACTGCCAGGCTCGCCAGGCCCGCGGCCGCCGCAATCGGCGTAACATTGAAGCCGAACTCCGGCAATGCCGTGAGGATCGCGCCGATGATGATGACGGCGGTCCCCGCGCTGTACAACAGTCCCGCCAGGGTTTTCACGTGTTGCTCGCGCATCCTTGCGATCCGGCCTAGACCCTCGGCCCCGGCCGCCGGAATTAAACGGCGAGTCAGTGAACGCAACACCCTGTTCAAGATCACGGCGATCAGCAAAATCGCGGCGATTCGAATTCCGCGCGCGGCAGCAAAATCCGTCCATTTGAAAACGTTTGGAGTCATAATATCCGCCGGTGATTATAGCACCGTGGGATTCGCCACAAGATGACGGATGGCAGCCGACAATCCAGCCGAAGGAGATTCCGATGAAGACCGGGCGCAGATTCTTCCTTTCGGGCATTGCCGCGGCGTTGGCTGGAACGCGGGCCCTGCTGGCCGGCGGCCAGGGCCAGCGACAGGAAAACCCTTCTCATGTTCCGCAGATACCGGATGCCGGCAATTCAAGCGGCGCGGATGATGTTCCCCTCCCTCCGCGGGCAGATCCAAAAGTGCAACTCAAGGAAGACCAGAAAGCATTGAGACGCGACGTCGACCACTTGCTGCAGTTGGCCAAGGACCTGAAGGATGAATCGGATAAGACGCCGGAAACCGATGTCTTATCCCTTTCCCTGGTCAAGAAAGCCGAAGATATCGAAAAGCTGGCACGCCAGATCAGGGACCGGATTCGCGCAAGTTGAACTTTCACCTCTTGTTGGTTGCTCTCGAAGCAGCAACCAATTTTTCTCCCATCACAGCGAAGTTGTTTCCAAAAGGAGCTGTTTGCCGTTTTTGACGGAATACGAAAGCTCCTCACTGCCCTGTAACAGCATGGCACAATGAAAGAGCAATTGTTCACTGTCGAAACAGTTCAGCAATTCCCGCCGCGCAGTCCCGGATGGAACTTCTTTAACCCGTTCACTTGTATAGGTTTGCACGCATCTGTTTTGGCTCAACCTCCCGTTAAGTGGAATCCCAGTTGCCTCTTATCTTTTGTGTTCTTCGTCACATTACCGGTGATGTTCGTTATGGCTGAATCCTGCACATTGCTTTACCAATCTAATTTGGAGAAGGAGAAGAAATCGCTGCGGGCGCTTGGACTGGGTTGCGAGAAGTTGGGCGTACTAATTTGTTGCGCACGATATATCTGAGGTTAATTGAATGCAAACTCAACGCTTTCTGTTCGTTGGAGACGCGGAACCTGCGAAGGAAAGGGCGCATATCGTCCTCGCGCCGCCAAAAGTAGAGCCGCCGCACGAATTATTTTCCGAAACCATGCTGGAGGATAGTTCCACACATCAGCGGCGTAGCCCGTTCGATTGGGTTGCGTCCATTGGCGCTCACTTCGCGATCCTGGCTCTGCTTTTGATTTTGCCGCTTTATTTCAACAAGGAACTGGATTTGCAGAAACTCAATTTGACGTTTCTGGCGGCTCCGGCGACACCTCTTGTGGCGCCTGCTCCTGCACCGCTAACTTCTTCGGCCGCGCTGCGGCCGTCTCGCACTACGCCTGCGCGGATCCTAACTCCTGGACAACTGACAGCGCCTACGTTCATTCCGAAGGCAGTCGCGCCGTCTCCAGGCAGCACAGGGGCGCCTCCCGATGACCCGCTGATGGGAGTCGCCGGCGGCATTCCAGGGGGCCAAATTGGAGGCTCCATTGGCGGCATGCTGGGGGACGGCTTGAAGGGTGTATCGCCAGCAGCGCCGGTTGCAGAAGGTCCGAAGGTGCCCGTCCGCGTGGGGGGCGATGTGAAGCCACCGCGCCTGCTGTATGGCCCCGATCCGATTTATCCGATTCTCGCTAAGCAGGCCCGCCTTTCCGGAGTCGTGGTCATCGAAGCGGTCATCGACGAGCATGGCAAAGTGACGGGTATGCGCGTAATCAGCGGGCATCCAATGCTGATCCCCGCGGCATTGAGCGCCGTTTCGAAAAGAATGTACGAACCAACGGTCCTCGATGGAGAGCCAACACCGATTGATTTGAGGGTCGAGGTCAACTTTAGTTTTTCGTAGCTCGCAGCGGACGGCGAAGTTCGACAATCGCTACTTGCCGAAGCCTGATTCAGTGCAAGGGAGCGGGCGCACACCCGGCTTGTTGAGTTATTCCCCTTCCACTGCACTCCACGTTTTGTCCGGATTGAAGCGTGTCATCGCGCGTGCCAGCGATGCGGTCGCAGCGCCGAGATCCTTTTGGTAAACGACTCCACGGTGACTCACCAGGAGCGTCTTGACACCTGAGACGCCATATTCCGCTGGCCACGCCACTAGCGCGAAGCCCCCAATCATCTCACCCTTCACCACGTAATCCATGGCGCCGCCCGGCGCATCGGGCCCTTGCGCTTTCAAAACATGGAAATAGTAGCCGTGATACGGCACCGGCGTTTTGCCTTCGGCCTGTAGTATGGCCGCGGCCGCATCCGCGAATGATTTTGGAACTAGGTTGCCCGACTCCCCCTCCCAGTACAGTCCGTCTTCCTTGCCGGGGGTGCTGACGATTTTTTGGGCATATACCAGATTTGCCTCACCATCATGTCCGTGCGAGGCATACATCATTTGTGCCTCGACATAACCCCGGCAAACTTCGATGGCGGTCAGCTCGTTGCGCCCGATGCGGCGCGCCAGAATTTGCATCCGGCCGCGCGCCGCGTCGAAATACCACTTGCCGTCCTTGCGAATAAGCGGAACCGGGAGGGGCCAATCGTTGTCGCCCACGACCAGCGTGGCCCAATTGGGGTTTCCAGGCTCGGGCTCGATCTGCATTTTCGCGTGCGCGCGTGTCACGAATGACTCGCGCATGCGTTTGTCCTCGGCCGCGTCCCCGGATTCCACAATATCTTTTCCCGCCGGCCCGAACAGTTTCAGCATCGCGGCGGTGTCATTTTGCGCGGCGGCATCGACCAGCGCCTGCGCGGCCTCCTGCGGCGTGGCGAAAGTGGACTGCTGCGCCGCCGCGGGAGCGGCTCCGATCCAGCCGATCGCGCCTCCTAGCAGCAGTAAAGTCAATGCGGCGTTCTTCATAGGTCCTCCTGAGCAAAGCACCGATTGCGAGCCGTTGCGGCGCGGTCTTTCATTCCATGCCTAGCGTCTTCCCCTGCCCGAGGGAGCAGATGCCCTGGGCGCGGGAGCCGCGGCTCTCGGCGCAGGAGCAGCGGGCCTGGGCGCGGGTGAGCTCCGCGCGGTGCCCAAGCTGGAATATCCGTGCTCGGCATTCGTTTGCGCGGACCGGCCATACTCCTGCCCTCCGAATACGCTGCGGCTCTGCGCGGGCGGCGCATTCTGGGGGACTTCGCGATTGCCGACACGCTCACTCGGTTGCTCCAGAGTACCGCGCGTCCGCGACATGCTGGGCGGGGGCGCAAGATTCTGACGCACATTTGCGCGGTATTGCTGATTCAATTCCGGCCGCGTATACGGAACGCCTTGCCGGTGCGCTGGGTCGTGTGCCCACGTGGATGTTCCGTGAACGTTACCGATGCGAGCGGTATTGAAGTTGTACTGATGGATGAAGGAATTGTTGACGACAACTGTATGGTCTCTCCACCCGGGATGCCAGCCCCAACCGCCCCATCCGTGCCATCCGGCGCCGAAGAAGAAGCCCACATTGATGCCGAGTCCAAATCCGAAGCCCAAACCGCCATAGATCACGCTGCGCGGGGGCCAAAACCAAAGTGGATAGGGGTACCAGACCGCCGGTCCCCAAATCCAGACCGGATCATAAACCGGCACGTAAATGACGTCAGGATTCGTCGGCTCAATCTGGATCTCCGGTTGCCCGTTTTCGTTCCCGGTAACGACGTCCTCCTGCGGAGTGGAAGCCAGCTTTCCAGCCTGCTGCGCCTTGGCGCGCATCCTCTGGACCGCGTCCATGACGTCCTGCTGTTGGGCGAGAAACGCGTTGCCGAGGTTGGTCGTCCAGGTGACGTCGTCGTTCAAGCGCTTCAGCACGTCGGGAAACATCACCAGCGCTTGGACGCTCGCGTCCCAATTCTGCTGCTGAGCGGCCTGCGTCAGGCTCGGACCCTGCAGCCCCGGATTCCTCTGGAGCCACTGATAGGCCTGAACGACTTCAAGCGGATACGTGGATGCCACCAGCAACTGGCTGAGCAGCGGGTCGGGATAAAGCGCGACGGGCGCAACCAGATCGTCCAGTTGGTCCGGAGACAAAGTCTGGCCGGGCGGCGGCAACGGGGGAGGCTGTGTCTGCGCATATGTGATGCCCGGAGCGAGGAGCAAGAAGGAAAGAAATACGGCCACCGCCCGCGTGGCACAGGTGGGAAACAGCTTGAACTCCATGACAACCTCCTCGGATCCAAAAACAGGCACTGCCGACGCCGCTCGTTCCGCTATCCGGCTACAAATTCTATCCCGATTTCAATGGAGCAGGGAATTGCGCTCCCATCTCCCATACTCACACTTATACACCCGAGGGCCGGATAATGTGACATATCGATCTTTACGGAATGGCATGCGCCTCGCGAGACCTTCAATTCAGGTTGCACTGGCATATGACCGAACGGAAATCAGTGCTCTTGGGCATGTGAATCCCTACGGACTTGAATAGGGATAAAGCCACATTCCGGGAAGCGGACTTCTCGGGACTTGTGGAATCCGGGAATTCTTCACCAAGCTTAGCAAGCTCTTGGGAAAAACTTGAATCTAGCGTTGTTGTAACTCTATTTCAGCGGTGCCATCCCAACGCGAGCCGCAGGCGGGTGATCGGCTCTTGGTGAAGAGATAGATTTGGGAAAGCAGCGTAAGGTTTTCACGAGCTATCCAGAACCTCGAGATCCCGAGCGAAAAAGGGGAATTTCAAATCAGCGGCGTCGAACCGGGGGTGAGATTGCAAACACAAACGCTCCGTCAGGGTCCGCTCTTGCGGTGCGCACTCGATCGTCAGAAAAAGAATTACTGTCGCCCCGGCAATGGCTTCGCCCGATTCATCCAAGACTCTGCCTTCCGTTCGTCTGGCGCATTGGCCCGAAGTGCTGGAAATTGATAGGAGGCATCACAGCGGACCGGATCCGCAGGGACCCGTGTAGAAATCAGGCGTCTATGGGAGTGTAAACGAAACAACCGCCTCGTTA
>Ga0187814_10000868_pt1 | contig 11050 bp, 11 predicted proteins | sample NC_S_4_FD_132450 | JGI IMG/M metagenome (GOLD analysis project Ga0187814, IMG submission 132450) | Wetland sediment microbial communities from Neuse River Estuary, North Carolina, USA - ASW-S_4 | ecosystem: Environmental > Aquatic > Freshwater > Wetlands > Sediment | place: USA: North Carolina...
AGACAACGCGACCGTCGTTCCTCCGATAGCCACAAGCGCGCCCCCAAGTGCCGGACCTACCAGGAAACACACCGAGTAGCCAGCGTTGGTGAGGGCGTTTGCTTCACGCATGAGCCCCGCAGCGGATGTCAGGGACGTCCAGGTAGCGCGCCCGAGCACTCGTGCGGTTAGCGCAAGTACGCCATCGATCAACGCCAGCACCAGAACAGGCGCTAGTGCGAAGCGGCCCACGAGCCACGTCAGAGCGAGAAATATGACTGCCTCAAGCGCGTAAAGCTCGCCTAGGACCCGGCGTGCCGACTGCTGATCAAGCCGTGCGACGAACAGAGGCGAGACCAATGCAGGGAGAAATTCCGAGCACAGAAAGAAAGCGGCTGCCCCAATGGCACTTCCCGTGCGGCGGTACACGAGTATCGCCAGGGCCACCGAACCGATGGAGGACGCGAGCTCATTGAGCATCGCCGTGGTCAGCAGTCGCCGGTAACCCGGCAGCTCCAGAACCTTCCTCATTCGCTCAAGTATCGGCCGTGGCCGCAGGCTGCGTGAGCCCGCCTTGAGACATCGCCCTCAGGCCTTCCACGTCGATCCTCCTCCTTTGACAGGACCCCAGTACACCGACCCTGCCGAGCAGCGAGCCGCGCATCGTACCGCTCATGCTGCTATCCCCGTGCGGAGGAGGCTTTTCGTCGGCCCAAGAACCAAATCAGCGAGACTGGGACACCCGCGAGGGGAGCCGGCCAGGCAGTACTCGAGCCGGCAAAGGCGGTCCTGGCCCCGTCCGACCAAGTCCGCCACCTCCACCGGCTAAGCGACCCTCTCTCCGAGCTGCCCCCCAAGGAGCTTCTCGACGAGCTCCTGAACCGCGTTCGAGCCGCACTGAGGCCTTTCCAATCAGCTTTCGTGACGGCGTGCTCGTCGCGCGGCTGACCGGCGAGATCGACATGTCAAACGCCCGCGATCTGCGCGCCGCGATCGCCGAGTCGACGCCCAGTGAATCCCTCGGCGTGGTGCTCGACCTCACCGACGTCGACTACATCGACAGCGCCGGCATCCACCTCCTCCACCGCCTGGGTGAGAGCCTGCGCGCGCGGGGCCAGGCGCTGCGGGTCGTGATCCCGCCCGGCTCGCCGACGAGCGATGCACTCAGGCTGGCCGGCATCAAGCGCCACGTGGACGTCGTTGCAGAGGTCGACGAGGGCTGCCGCGCGCTCGCAGGCGGCGCGGCTACCGAGCCCTGAGGCAGCGGCAGTAACGCGCCAGACCCACAGCCTGTAGCGTCCACTCCATGCCCCAGCCGGAACGGTTCGACGTGGTTGTGATCGGAGCTGGGATCGCTGGGCTGGTCGCGACACTCGAGCTGCTTGACAGGCTGGAGCCCGGCAAGCGGATCCTGCTGCTGGACCGCTGCCAGCCGCAGGAGCTCGGCGGGCTCGCCCGCGAGGCTTTCGGCGGCATGTTCATGGTCGACACACGCGAGCAGCGCCGCTCGGGCATCAGGGACAGCGTCACGCTGGCGCTCGAGGATTGGCTTCGCGTGGCCGAGTTCGAGGATGGAGATGTGTGGCCGCGACGATGGGCTGAGGAGTACGTCGCCCGCGCAAGGGACGAGGTCGGCAATTGGCTCAAAGGGCACGGGGTCCGCTTCTTCCCCGTTGTCAGCTGGGCCGAGCGCGGGGTGTACGGGGATGGCAACTCGGTGCCTCGCTTTCACCTCACGTGGGGAACTGGCAAGGCACTCGTCGATCAGGTGTGGGGCGCGATCGAGCGCCATCCTACGAGGACGCGACTCGAGGTCCGGTTCGGGACACGGGCCTGCGAGCTGATCACCGACAGCGCGATGGTGACCGGCTGCCGGATCGCGTCAGAGGCGCACGGCCATGCCGGGCGCGACGGCGACGCCGGGGCCAGCGGCGACCTCGGTCCCGTGATCGAGGTCGACGCCGAGCATGTGGTGATCGCCGCCGGTGGCGTTGGCGGCAACCTCGAGATCGTGCGCCGGGAGTGGCCCCCGGAACTCGGCAAACCACCCAAGGAGATCCTGATGGGCTCCCACTACTACGCCGACGGCGCGATGCATGAGGAGGTACGACGGATTGGCGGAAATGTGACCCACATCTCGCGAATGTGGAACTACGCCGACGCGGTCCGGCATCCAAGCCCACGGCGGCCGCTTCATGGACTGAAGCTGATTCCGCCTCGCTCAGGACTGGTGCTGGATCCGACGGGCCGGCGCTATGGCCCGATCCCGCTGATCCCAACATTCGACGCCTACTACGCCCTCAAGCGCATGTGCGAAGACGAGCGTGGCTACTACTGGATGATCTGTAACTGGAAGATTGCGCGGCGCGAGCTCGATGTCTCCGGTTCGCAGCACAACCCCAGCATCCGCGAGAAGCGGCTCGGACGGTTCCTGCTGTCGATTCTGCTCGGAAAGCCAACGCTCGTAAGGCACTTTGTCGACCGCTGCCCTGACTTCGTTAGCGCCCGGTCACTTCCCGAGCTCGCCCAGCGGATGCAGGCTGTCACCGGCGACGGCGCGCTCGATCCGGCCGTTATGGAGCAAGACGTCAACGGCTATGACGCGACGATCGCGCGCGGCAAGCCGCTCTTCAACGACGACCAGCTCAGACGAATCGCGCAGCTTCGAAACTGGCGCGGGGATCGTCTTCGCACCTGTGCCTTCCAACCGATCGTGGATCCGAAGGCGATGCCGCTGATCGCGATCCGGATGACGGTCATGGCACGCAAGAGCCTCGGCGGCATACAGACCGACCTCTCATCTCGCGTGCTCCGACCCGACGGCGAACCGATCGGCGGCCTCTACGCCGTCGGCGAGGCAGCGGGGTTTGGCGGTGGAGGTATGCACGGCAAGCGCTCGCTCGAGGGCACTTTCTTGGGCGGCTGCGTCTTCACGGGCAGGGTCGCCGGGACGGCGATCGCGGCGGCCCGGACCGGCGCGCCGGCACCGACCGCGCACTGAGCGCTGGCTCAAGCGAGCGTCCCCGGGAACCCGATACGGCAACAGCCGAGTCGGCTGCATGCCAGGGTGCGGCCTCCATAGCCGTTGCGGCCCTGGCGCGCCGCGAGCGGACCGCGGTTGACGCTCCGGATGGGCGCCTGACCTATGTAGAGCTTTGGGACGCGGCCCGAACGCTTGCCGAGCGGCTGCGTAGCGCCGGTATCGGTCCCGGAGACCGCGTTGGAATCCGCGTGCCCAGCGGAACTGCAGAGCTGTACGTGGCAATCCTCGGTGCGATGCAAGCCGGGGCGGCCTACGTTCCCGTCGACGCGGATGACGCGCCTGCGCGAGCGCAGACGATCTGGGAGGGGGCCGGCGTCTGCGCGGTGATCGAGCGGGGGCTCGCGATCACTCACAGGATCGAGGCGCACGGATCGGACCGCGAGCTGACGGTTGACGACGACGCCTGGGTTATCTTCACCTCCGGATCGACGGGCCAGCCTAAGGGCGTGGCCGTCACACACTGGGCCGCGGCGGCATTCGTCGATGCCGAAGCGGCGCTCTGGAGCATCGAGCCCACCGACCGCGTGCTCGCCGGCCTCTCAGTCGCATTCGACGCCAGCTGCGAAGAGATCTGGCTCGCCTGGCGCAACGGAGTCGCCCTCGTGCCGGCCCCCCGTGAGCGCGTGCGATCCGGCGCCGAGCTCGGCCCCTGGCTGTCCGAGCGCGGCGTGACCGTGATCTCAACCGTCCCCACGCTCGCGGAGATGTGGGACGAGACGGACATCGCCGGAGTCCGCCTCTTGATCCTCGGCGGCGAGGTATGCCCCGAGCCGCTCGCACGGCGGCTGGCAACGAGCCGCGAGCTGTGGAACACCTACGGCCCCACCGAGGCGACCGTCGTCACCACCGCCACCCGGCTCCGCTCCGACGGACCCGTGACGATCGGCTGGCCGCTGCGCGGATGGGAGATTGCGATTATCGACGATCTCGGCGAGCCGGTCGCGCTCGGTGAGGCGGGCGAGCTGGTCATCGCCGGCGTGGGGCTGGGGCGCTACCTCGACGCCGAGCTCGACGCCGATCGCTACGCGGGCTTGCCCGCGCTGGGCTGGGAGCGCGCCTACCGGACCGGGGACATCGTCCGCGAGACGATCGACGGGCTTCAGTTCATCGGCCGCCGCGACGACCAGGTCAAGGTCGGCGGGCGCCGGATCGAGCTCGGCGAGGTCGAGGCGCAGCTGCGGGCGGTTCACGGCGTCAAGGCCGCCGCCGCCGCGGTGCAGAAGACCACCGGCGGGAACTCGCTGCTGGTCGGCTACGTGATCGGGGACGTCGACCTGGCACGGGTCAGAGCGGCAGTCGGCGAGCGGCTGGCAGAGGGCACCGTCCCGCTTGTCCTGACGGTCGAGTCGCTGCCGCTGAGCCGCTCAGGCAAGGTCGACCGCAACGCGCTGCCGTGGCCACCTCAAGCTCCCGTCGGCAATGGCAACCGACCGGCCCGGCAGTACGCCGCTGCAGAAGAGCTGGACGGGACCGCGGCCTGGCTGGCGACGCGCTGGGCCGAGCAGCTCGGGCCGCTACCGCTCACGCCTGAGAGCGACTTCTTTGAGCTCGGCGGCAGCTCGCTGTCGGCCGCCAAGCTCGCGAGCGTGTTGCGCAGCCGTTACCCCCGGTGGCGGTAGCGGACGTCTACGCGCACCGACGTCTCGGCGAGCTGGCAGACCGGCTCGATTGTCTTGGAACCAAGGCTCATGGCATCGCGCGGACGCCCGCCGCGTCGTGGCGCCGATGGAGCGCGCTCCAGCTCGCCGGCGTGTTCCTGCTCCTGGTCCTCTCCTGCCCGCCCTGGCTGATCGGCATCCTCGCGATCGACCGACTCGCGGGTACACCGCTGGGGCCACAGGTCGCTTGGGGATGGCTCATCGCCGCGTGGCTCGTCCTCGGTACGACGCCGGGCAGGGCAACAATCGTGCTGCTCGGCCGCCGCCTTCTGGATCCTTCCTGCTCGGGTACGCGCTCATCACCGCGCTGGCGGTGCGGTTCACGGGCCGTCTCGTGCGACCGGGCTTCCACGCCGACCGGGGAGTGACCGGATGGGCGCTGTGGTTCGGGGGGTCGCTGATGGAGGCCGCACGCGGCGTGCTGTTCTCGGTCTACTCGAGCCTCTACGTGCGGCCGTGGCTGCGGCTCGCTGGGATCGACACCGGCCAAGGCAGCGATCTCGACGGTAGTCGGCATGAACCGACTGACCCGCTTCGCGGAGCAGAGCTTTGCGGCCGACGATGTTGCGCTCGCCGGCGCCCGGGCGCGCGGGGGCTGGCTTCACGTCGCCCCTATCGAGAGGGCGGCGGCGCGATAGAGCTGATCCGGATCCTGTTGCCACCCTCGATCTCGGTCGCACTCGGCGCGCTGGTGTTCGGGGCAATCGAGGCGGTCGCAACGCCGGTGGGGTCCCGGCGATGGCGATCGCTGTAGCGCCGTTGCTGCTGGCCGCCGGGGTGTGCGCAGTCGCGCTCACGGTGATCGCCAAATGGCTGATCATCGGTCGCTACCGCCCCGGGGCGAGCATCCACTGTGGTCATTCTTCGTGTGGCGCGACGAGATCATGAACTCGCTCCAGGATCAGCTTGCCGGCACCTGGCTGATGGGCCTCGCGCTTGGCACGCCGCTGATGCCGCTGTATCTGCGCGCGATGGGCACAAAGGTGGGTAAGGACGTGTGGTGCGACACCCTCACCATTACGGAGTTCGACGTTGTCGAGCTCGGGACGGGTGCGTGATCAACCGCTTTGCGTGCATCGAGACGCACCTGTTCCACGATCGCCTGATGCGGATCGGACCGACCAAGCTGGGAGCGGGATCGACCGTGGGCCCGTCGAGCGCCGTGCTGCCGGACACCGTGCTGGGCCCGGGCGCAAAGGTCGGCGGCCGCTCGGTGGTCCTCCGCGGTGAGGAGCTCCCACCCGGCACGAGCTGGCACGGCGCTCCGGTCGTCGCCGCGTGATCCTCCCCGACCGGAGCTCGTGATCGCCCTCGAGGCGACCCCCCCTCCAGCTTCCCGAAGGGGCCCCGGAGATGCGGCTGCTCGACGCCCGCCGCGGGGGCCTCGACGAGCGCGCCCTCCGCGAGTGGGCACGCGAGCTCACCGACGCCGCCGGTGCCCCGTACAGCTCGCGCTCCTACCGCTTCCTTTATTCGTTTATCGCTTGGCACCGGCAGCGGGTGGGAGTCGACATCGAACGGATCGAGCCTCTCGATGAGGCCTTCCTGGACTCGATCTCGACACCCACCGAGCGCCGGCGCTCGGTGGACGAAAGCGAGACGGCCACCTACGCGACGTCACTGTGGTGCAGCAAGGAAGCGCTGGCCAAGGCGCTCGGCGACGCCCTCGGCTACGACGCCCGCCGACTCGATTCGCCGATGTTCTGGCCCGCTGGGGAGTCGGGGCCGTGGCGCGCGCTCGCGCTCCCGGCACCGATTGGCCACACTGCATGGCTGTGCTTGCGGGACGAGGGTGAGACAAGATGACCAGCCGGGTGGCAGCTCTGGTGGCGATCCTGGCGTTTGTCGCCGCGTGCGGCGGCAGCGGCAGCGCAAGTACCGCACAGCCCGTGCAGACCAGGCCATCTCCGATGGCCCACCTCCCCACCGTCGCGGTCGCACACGTGGCGGTGATCGTGATGGAGAACGAGGAATACGGCAGCGTGATTGGCTCGCCGTCGGCGCCGTTCATCAACCGACTCGCGGGGATCTACGCGTTCGCCACGAGGATGTATGCCGTCAGCCACCCGTCGCTGCCCAACTACCTGGCGCTGACCGGCGGCTCAACGTTCGGGATCTCGAGCGACTGCACGGACTGCATCGTCCACGCCACCAGCATCGTCGACCAGCTCGAACACGCCGGGATCTCCTGGAAGACCTACATGGAGGGGTTGCCTCACCCTTGCTTCACCGGCCCGAGCGCGGATGACTACGCCAAGAAGCACGACCCGTTCGCTTACTACACCCCGGTGACGAGCGATCCAGCCCGCTGCTCGCGGATCGTCCCCCTGTCCCAGCTCGGCGCCGACGAGCGCTCCGGCGCGCTCCCCCGCTTCATCTGGATCACCCCGAACCTGTGCCACGACATGCACGACTGCAGCGTCGCCACCGGTGATCGCTTCCTCGCGGGACTGGTGCCGCCGCTACTGAAGGCGCTCGGTCCCCACGGCCTCTTGTTCCTCACCTGGGACGAAGGCTCGAGCGATGCCAGCTGCTGCCGCCTGGCTTCCGGTGGGCACATCGTCACGGTGGTCGCCGGGGGCGGGGCAGGCCACGGGATCCGTCTGAACACGCCGACCGACCACTACTCGGTGCTGCAAACGATCGAGGACCTGCTCGGACTTCCACGGTTGCGGGGCGCTGCCTGCGCCTGCACCCCTTCGCTCCAACCGCTGCTCTCGCGGGCGACTCCGAAGTAGGCTGTCGCAGCAATGAGGACACGCGTTGCTGTCATGCGGTCGCGTCCCGTCGCTCGGGTGGTAATCGCGGACGATCACGGTGAGCGTCACTCCTTCCGGGAGGAGCCGGGGGTCGTGCCGGCTTGCAACTCGCGTAGCACGGCGCCGAGGATCCCGTTGATGAAGGCGGGCGCGTCAGCTCCGCAGAACTGCTTGGCGGTTTCCACCGCCTCGTCGATCGCGCCCTCCGGCGGGATCCGCTGCTCGCCAGGGACCTCCTCGGGGTAGAGCATCTCGGCCAGGCCGATCCGCAGGATCGAGCGCTCCAGCGGGGCGATTCGGTCGAGCGTCCAGCCACTTGCGTGAGCGGAGATCAGGTCGTCGAGCTCGGGCTGGCGCGCTCGAACCAGCTGTGCAAGCGCGCGGGTGAAGGCGTGGGTATCCGGGGGAAAGCTCTCCTCGAGCGGACGCCCCAGCAGATCGCTCTGGTAGAGCGCCCAGACCGCGGCGCGCCGCTGCTCGGTTCTACGCACTGGCGGCTCCGCCCGGGCGAGGCTCAGGCACGCGAGACGTACTCGCCCGAGCGCGTATCGACGCGTACGACATCGCCGACGTCGATGAACAGCGGCACCTGAATCCGCGCGCCCGTCTCGAGCACCGCCGGCTTGGTGCCGCCACCCGAGGCCGTGTCGCCGCGGAGCCCTGGATCCGTCTGCGCTACCGCCAGGTCGGTGGCGCTCGGCAGCTGCACGTCCGCGGGTCGATCGTCGATGTAGAGCAGCTCGACCTCGGAGGACTCCTTCATCCACTGGAGCGCATCTCCCAATGCCTGCACCGGGATCGGTACCTGCTCGTAGGTCTCCGAGTCCATGAAGTGCGCGTCGGTCTCGTCCTGGTACAGGTACTGCATCCGGCGTGTCTCGGTCCGCACGGGTCGGAACTTCTCTCCCGCGCGGAACGTCCGGTCGATGACCGCGCCGTCACTTGCCCGTCGCAGCTTCGTCCGCACGAACGCTCCACCCTTGCCGGGCTTGACGTGCTGGAACTCAACGATCTTGTAGATCGTCCCCTCAACGTCGATATGGGCCCCGTTGCGGAACTGATTGGTCGAGATCACGAGCGATGAGGGTAGCGGGAGGCCGGGCTCAATCGATGACCATCAGCTCCTTCGAGATCGACGTGACGACCTCGCAGCCGTCAGGAGTCACCACGACCAGGTCCTCGATTCGGATGCCGAATGTCTTCGGGATGTAGACCCCCGGCTCGATCGTGACGACATTTCCCGCCTCAAGCTGCCCCTCGGCCGTCTGCGTCAGCCTCGGATCCTCGTGGATCGCGAGGCCGACGCCGTGGCCGAGGCCGTGTCCGAAGTGCTCGCCGTGGCCGGCGGCGTCGATCACCTCCCGTGCCGCTGCATCGACCGCGCGGCGCTCCGCGCCGGCGCGTACCGCGCGCAGGCCGGCCAGCTGCGCCTCCAGCACCAGCCCGTAGACGTCACGGGCCTGCGCGCCGGGGTCGCCGGTGGCGACCGTCCGCGTGCAGTCCGAGCAGTAGCCGTCCAGCTGTGCGCCCCAGTCGATCACGACCAGTTGCCCGTGGCCGATCTCGACCTCGCGCGGGGACGCGTGCGGGAGCGCCCCGTGGGGCCCGGCCGCGACGATCGGCTCGAAGCTCGCCCGCTCCGCGCCGAGCCTTCGCATCGCGACCTCGAGCTCGAGTGCCGCGTCGCGCTCGGTCCGCCCGGCGAGCCCGCCGGCGAGCAGCTGCTCGAGGGCGGCGTCCGCAAGCGCGCTGGCCTCCCGCACGCGCTCGATCTCGCCAGCATCCTTGACCGCCCGCATCCGTTCGATCAGCCCATCGACCGCGACCAGCTCGACCCGCTCGGGCAGCAGACCGAGCAGGCTGGTGTAGATGCTCACCGGCAGGTGGGATGCCTCGAACCCGAGACGCAGCTCTCCCTCTCCTAACAGCTCCGGGATTGCCGCCAGCAGGTTGCGCGGAACCTCGCGGCGCTCGAACGTACGATCCACCTGCTCGGCGATCTGGGCCGCATAACGGAAATCGGTCGCGAACACGCGTATGCCCGGACCGACGACAGCGACGCCGTTGGTGCCGATGTAACCCGTCAGGTACCGGAGGTTGACGAGGTCGGTGACGAGCAGCGCGTCGACGCCCGCCTCGGGCAGCAGCGCGACCAGTCGCTCTGCGCGATCGGTGCTCATCGCCGTACTCATCCGGCCAGCTCCCCGCGCAGGCGCTCGAGCGCATCCCGGTATCCGGCGGGACCCTTTCCTGCGACCCGCGCGATGCACAGCTCGCGGATCACCGATTTTCGGCGCCAGGGCTCCCGGGAGTCGACGTCCGAGAGATGGACCTCGACCGCCGGCAGGCCCGCCAACTCGAGCGCGTCGCGGATCGCGTAGGAGTAATGAGTCCACGCCCCCGGGTTCAGCACCAGCCCGTCTGCGAGCCCTTCCAGATGGTGCAGCCGCTCGACGAACTCGCCCTCGTGGTTGCTACGGAAGAAACGCGCGTCGAGCCCCAGCTCGCCCGCCGCCGAGCTGATCTGCACCTCGAGCTCATCAAGCGTCAGCGTCCCGTACTGCGCCGGGTCGCGACGACCGAGCTGGTCGAGGTTTACGCCGTGCATCACCTCGATGCGGTTACGGATTGCGATCACGCCGCCAACTCTCGCACCGCCGAGATCAGCGCGCGTGTCCCAACCTCACAACCGGGTCGCGGCGCGCCGGGCGCGTCCAGCAGGACGAAGGGGACGGGGCGATCACCAAGACGCTTCTTGTCGCGGGCGGTGGCCATCACCACGGCGTCTGGATCAGCGCCGTCGAGTGTGATCGGCAGGCCGCGCCCGGCTAGGAGCTCGGCGACCTCCTGCCGCAGCTCGGACTGCCCGGACAGCCGCAGCGCTGCCAGGAGACCAAGCGCGACCGCCTCGCCGTGCCGGTAGCGCGCGAATCCGGTGACGGCCTCGATCGCGTGGCCGACGGTGTGACCGAGGTTGAGCACCTGCCGGAGCCCCGCGCCGCGTTCATCCTGAGCGACGATCCGCAGCTTCGTGCGGGCGCAGGCGGTCACGACCTGGGGGTCTGTGGGGTCGGCCCCTGAGCGGATCCGGCGCCACAGCTCCCCGCCGGCGACCAGCGCCGTCTTGATGACCTCGGCGTAGCCGGCGGCGAGCTCTTCGGGCGGCAGGGTGCTGAGTGTGTCGGGGTCGACGAGCACCGCCGATGGCTGGTGGTAGGCGCCGACGTAGTTCTTGGCCTCCGCCAGGTCGACGCCGGTCTTCCCGCCGTACGCCGAGTCGACCTGCGCAACCAGGCTGGTCGGCACCTGCACGTACCTGACTCCCCGCTGGTAGGTGGCAGCGCAGAATCCAGCCAGATCGCCCACCACCCCCCCACCCAGCGCCACGACGACATCCTCACGCGTCATCCCGGCCTGGGCGAGTTCGGTCCACACGATGTCGGCGTGGGCAACCGTCTTCGACTGCTCTCCGGGCATGATCGCGACCCGTCCCGCCACCGGGTCGACCCGATCGCCGTACAGCCGCCCGACGTTGCCGTCGGTCACCAGGAAGCGGCGGCCCTCCACGGTGGGCGGCCAGTAACGATCGCGGCTCACTAAACCCGACCCGA